>Ga0265299_10004903_pt1 | contig 12535 bp, 6 predicted proteins | sample AusTroGonzalo_MG_4_FD_193485 | JGI IMG/M metagenome (GOLD analysis project Ga0265299, IMG submission 193485) | Bovine rumen microbial communities from tropical cattle in Woodstock, Queensland, Australia - Gonzalo_02 | ecosystem: Host-associated > Mammals > Digestive system > Stomach > Rumen ...
CTTTTTCACAAAATGCTTTGAAATCGGCTGCTCCTTCGAAGCCTTCCCAGGGAGCGTAGAAATGGCCGGGCTGGTCCCAGGCATTCCGCCAGGTGAGCACATAGCTTACCGGGAAATCCTGAATGGCAGGATACAGGCCCTCTGTCCACCACAGCGGGTCCGGAAGGCCCTCCAGCCCCGTTTCGCTAAGGGCCATCAGTTTGTGATGCTCCGTAGCCAGGGTATTGAGGGTGGTGAGCATCTCACGCACCTGCTGGCTATAGCGCACACGGGCTTCCTCCAGGCCGAAGGGGCCCACAAACTCATAAATGTCAGTTGCCAGAATGTCCACGAATTCGTCGCCGGGATAACGCTCCAGGAACACCTGCGGGGGAATGGGACCACCGGGCGAATAGCACCAGAGGACGTTGGTAAGCTTCCGCTCCTTGGTGAAATACAGCCAGGTATGCCGATACAGCTCCCGGTATTCCTCCACCGTGCAAAGTTTTTCTCCCCACCAGAACCAGCTGCCGGTATTCTCGTGCCAGGGACGGAAAATCACCGGCGTCTCCGGACCCAGCGATTCAATGAAATCGGCCGCACGCTGCAACCAGAGCATGAATTCGGCATATTTTTCACCGCCTTTCAGAACACTGCGCACCACCTGGTTGGAACTTACGTCCCAGGCGTCGCCGCCGGTAAAGGGATTCCGCGGATGCCAGGAAAAGGTAACGATGCCACCCCTTTCGATATGCGTGAGCGCCGCCTTGCGGATGAGGCCGAAGGGCACACCATCCAGGTTGCAGGAATCGGCCAACTCGATGCCGCCCAAGTCGAAGCCCATCACCATGGGATAGTGGCCGCTGACGGCTTTAACGTCCGAACGGTCCAGCGGATCGTTTTCCCAATCGGTCACCCGCCAGGCGTGACCGTAAGAGAGGTCGTCCTGATGGCCATAGGCGGTAACGCCGCTTTGGGCATAGGAGAACAGTCGATGAACCAATTGGTCTTTAGGCGTTTCCATAGGTTTTGGATGGCAGGCAATACAACAAAGTGCCGCGAAAAGAAAAAGATAACAATGTTTCATGTACAGCTATTCGTTTATTTGAGCCATAGATTCCCGAATTACGTCCACCGTATAGTCGGTAATGTATACGCCGTTGAGTCCCTGGGCCTCCTGGGCAGGGTCGCCGGTATAAGGGTCACCCGTTTCCCACTGCTGATGCAGGGGTATGGCAAAGCCGCTCCAGCCCCAGAAGTTGACCCCCTGCAGGGCATCGCCCACCTGGGAGAACACATAGGCATAGTAGGTGTCACGCGCCCCGGTAGTAGCCTCCATTTCCGGAGAAAAACCGTCGCGCGGGAAGCCGAATTCCTCGCACACGAGGGGAAGGCCCAGTTCCCGGGCCAGATCGGCATGGGCCGAAATGTACGCTTCCGTGTTTTGGATGGCGGCCGGAAGGTCTTCCTGCAGGCTGTCCTCCCCTGCCCAGCTCCAGTTATAGGGCCAGATGTGGATGGTCATGTAGTCCACCCCGGGAATGCTGTTCACCTGCCGCACCAGTTCCCAGTCGTTCTCACAGCCCATGAGACCCTCGTTACCGGTAGATACCAGATGATTGGGGTCCAGTTCCTTGATGAGGCGGGCCGATTCCGTGAGCCAGCCGATGAAGCCGGCACGGATTTCCGGATCGTCGGAGAAGCAGCGCGGCTCGTTGCCGATTTGCCAGGAGAAGATGGCCGGATCCTCTTTGTAAGGCTTTCCGGTAATGCTGTTGGTTCGACCCACAATGGCGCGGATGTGATTATAGAACAGTTCCTGCGACTCCTTGGAGGTCTGGAACTTGCGCATCTGCTGCATGAAGGGCCAGTAGCCGTCGATGAGTGGAATGAGCGTCTTTTCACCGGTAGCCCACTCCAGATACTGGCCGTAGCCGCCGCTCCATTCCCAGGAGTTGTTCAGATACAGCACTGCCTGCATGTCCCGCTTGCCCAGTTCCACCAGAAAACGGTCCAGCCCCACCAGAAGTGTATCGTTATACACTCCCGGCGCAATTTGCAAGGTGGGTTCCACACGGGAGAAAACGCCGTCCGGACCGTCTCCGCCCACCAGCACGCGGAGATTCTCCATCCCCAGCGCCTTCAGCGTATCCAGTTCCAGACAAAGGCGGGTAAAGTCACCGCCCCGCCCCTCCGAAGCCAGAATGGGGCCGTACCAGAAATTGGTGCCGATATAGGTGTAAGGCTTTCCGTTCCGGAAAAACTGTCCGTCTTTTACCCGGACAAACTGCGGGCTCTCCGAACAGGCAGCGGCCACCATAAGTGCAAGATACAAGGTGAGTTTCAGCGTTTTTTTCATTATGCCGGTTTCAATTGTTAGCAATGCAAAATTATAATATATGTATTGTTACTAAAAATGGAAAATTGACAAAAAGTAATACATTCTTAACATAACCCTAAACATAAACCCGGCTTTTGGTGAAGAGTGCCCGGAAATCCCGGGGCGTATAGCCGCGGCGCGCTTTGAACGTACGGTTGAAGTTGGAAAGGTTGTTAAAGCCGCAGGCATAGCAAATCTCACTCACAGAAGCACTTGTATCCACCAGCATACGGGCGGCAACCCCCAGCCGAACGTCTATGATATAATCTACGGGCCCCCGGCCGGTATGCTGCTTGAAAAAGCGGCTGAAGGCCGACGGGGCCATGGCCACCAGGGCGGCCAGCGTCTCCAGTTTGATCTCTTCCGTATAATGATTGGCAATGTACTCCTTTGCCTTGCTCACCCGGCGGCTTTCGCGGTCGGCATCGGCCAGGGCAAAGGCGTTGGAAGCCAGCGTGCGGGCATCCGTGTCCTGCGAAAGTTCGTACAGGATCTTGAGCATGTCCAGAAACTGCTCCATGCGCTCTTCCTTGGACGCCAGGGTGTCCAGCAGGTGATAGACCCGCATGATGGCCGGCATGGAGAATGCGAGTCCCATCTGCGCCCGCTCGAACATCTTTCTCACCGAGGCGAACTGGTTCTTTGCAAGTAACTCTGAACCAAGCAGTTTCGGAGAAAATTGAATGGTAATCTCCCGAATGTCCTGCTCCTTGCAGTTTCCCTGTTCCCAGGCGTGTTCCAAACCGTCGCTGGTGATGAGCACCAGGTCGTATTCCCCTATTTCCTCTATGCTGTCGCCCACCACCCTGTGTACGCCTTTCCCGCGCTCGATAAAATTGAGCTCGTACACCTCGTGGGAATGGATGGGCCAGGTGAATTCGCTCTTGTGACGCTCTACAATGTAAAAGCAGTCCTTGTCCGTGATGGACGTGATTTCCCTTAATACTTTTGCCATAACAGCGCAAAGATAATAAATATTGTACAATCATTGCAAATATTGATACTATTTAAACATTTCCGCAACGTCATTACCTTATTAATTAAAAAAATGTTTACCTTTACATGTCAGATTATGCACACACTATGCGCAAACCTGCACGCATAATGCGCAAAGTTAAACGGAGAAGTTTGGTCGCAAGTGCGGGTTTTTGTAGTTTTGCATTTTGACAAAGACACTTTTTTAACTATTTAACCATATTCTAATTACCTAACTATTCCTAAGATGAAAAGCAAGTTTTTTGCGGCTTCATTGGCACTTATGCTCCTGGGAGTGGCTGCTATGGCTCAGACCGTGAGGATTACCGGTACGGTCAACGACGCCATCGGGCCCGTAGTGGGAGCCAGCGTCATTGAAAGCGGCACCCAAAACGGTGCCATTACGGACTTGGATGGTAATTTCGTGCTCTCGGTACAACCCGGGGCCAGCATCGAAGTATCATCCATCGGGTATGTAACTCAGGTAATACCTGTTGGAAACCAAACTGTTTTCAGCGTATTCCTTGAGGAAGACAACCAAATGCTGGAAGAAGTGGTAGTTGTGGGTTACGGTACCCAGAAGAAGAAACTCGTCACCGGCGCCACCGTGCAGGTGAAGGGCGACGATCTGGCCAAGCTGAACTCCACCAACGCCCTGGGCGCCATGCAGTCCTCTACCCCCGGTGTAACCATTATGAGCAAATCCGGCCAGCCCGGTGGCGGTTATAATGTGAACATCCGCGGTATGGGTACCATCGGCTCCTACGAACCCCTGTATGTAATTGACGGCGTGGCCGGCGGCAGCATCGGTTCCCTGAATGCCTCCGACATCGAGAGCATCGACGTCCTGAAGGACGCTGCATCCTGCGCCATTTACGGTGCCCGTGGTGCCAACGGTGTTATCCTGGTTACTACCAAGCAGGGTAAGGCCGGCAGCATGACCGTTACTTACGACGGCTTCTACGGCATCCAGAATGTGCAGAAGATGCCCGAGTTCCTGAATGCCCGTCAATACATGGACATCCAGGACCAGGTGAACTTCAACATGGGTAAGGATCCCGTAGACTGGGCCAACATCCTGAACCCCGCCCTGTACAACAGCATCATGGACGGTTCCTTCAAGGGCACCAACTGGCTGGACGCCATCCGCAACGAGAACGCTCCCACCCAGAACCACGCTGTGAATATCGTAGGCGGTTCGGAATACTCCAAATTCTCCATGGGTGTGAGCTACGCCAATCAGCAAGGTATCTTCGGCAAGCCCGCCGCTTCCAACTATTCCCGCCTCACCGTACGTATGAATTCCGATCACGTGCTGTGGCGCAAGGGAGACCTGGACATCATCTCCTTCGGCGAGAACATCACCTTCACCCAAACCAAGAACAGCGGTATCGAGATGGGCAACCACTATTGGAACGATATTTTCAATATGCTCTCCGCCAACCCGATGGTTCCCATTTATCAGGAAGACGGTTCCTACACCACGTACGACTGGCTTAACCAGAGCGGTCTGTGGAACCTGGTGAACTCCGTGAGCAACCCCATCGCGGCCATGACCTATTCTTCCCGCGGTAACAACGAGTATCACGGTTACGGCCTCAACATGTCGGCCAACCTGCGTGTGCAGCCCATCAAGGGCCTCACCTGGAAGAGCCAGTTCAACTACAACATGGGTGCCGACACCGGCCGCCGCTACAGCCTGATATACAAGCTCACCAGCCAGGACTTCAGCAGCACCGATACGGTTGATCAAAGCGCATCTGCCGGCTGGAGCTGGTCCTGGGAAAACACCATCAACTACGTTTTCACCCTGGGCAAGAATCATCACTTCGACGCCCTCATCGGTAACACCCTCCAGCACAGTGGTTTCGGAGAGAGCATGAGCGGTACCAAGAGCGATATGAACTGGCCCAACCAGTGGATTTACGCCTATCTCAGCAACGCTGCCGGCGATCCCAACCCCGGTGACCTCAAAGGTTCCACCTGGGGCGACGGCGGCCTGGTTTCCTTCTTCGGCCGTATCAACTACGACTATGCCGAGAAATACATGCTGTCCCTCATCCTCCGTCACGACGGTTCCTCCAACTTCATGCGCGGTCACCGCTGGGGCACCTTCCCGTCCGTATCGGCCGGTTGGGTAGTTTCCAATGAAGACTGGTGGAATACCAACGTGATCAACTTCCTCAAGCTGCGCGGCAGCTGGGGCCAGAACGGTAACTGCAACATCGACAACTTCCAGTACCTCGCCACCATCTCAGTAGGTGCTGCCGACGGCGGTTATTCCTTCTATACCGGCCCTACCGCCACCAACTCCGGTATCGGCGCCTACGCCGACAAGCTGGCCAACCCGGACATCACCTGGGAAACCTCCCAGCAGCTGGACTTGGGTTTTGACGCCCGCCTGTTCGGCAACAAGTTGAACGTTGCCTTCGACTGGTACCAGAAAGATACCAAGAACTGGCTGGTGAACGCCCCCATCATGGGTCACTTCGGAGCCAACGCCCCTTATGTGAACGGTGGTGACGTGCGCAACACCGGTGTGGAAATCGGCCTCAACTGGAACCACGCCGTAAGCCAGGACTTCTCCTATAGCATTGGCGTAAACGGCGCCTACAACAAGAACCTGGTCACCCGTATTGCCAACGATGAAGGCATCATCCACGGCGACAACAACGTGGTGCAGGGTATCGCGGAAATGTACCGCGCCCAGGTGGGTTACCCCATCGGTTACTTCTGGACTTACAAAACCGACGGCGTATTCCAGAACCAGGCAGAAATTGACGCCTGGAAGGCTGCCGGCAAGGGCACCATCGTGGACAACATCGTCCCCGGCGACCTCAAGTTTGTGGACCTGAACGGTGACGGCATCATCAGCGACGCCGACAAGACCATGACCGGCGATCCCAACCCGGACTGGAACGTAGGTTTGAATTTCTCCCTCTACTTCAAGGGCTTCGACCTGGGCTTCAGCGGCTACGGCATGTTCGGCCAGCAGGTATTCCGCGCCTACCGCCGTTATACCGATAGCCAGTGGAACAACTACACCACCGAGGTGTACAGCTACTGGCACGGTGAAGGCACCTCCAACCGCTTCCCGCGTCTGGTGGCCGGTACCAACTACAACTACATTAACAACTCCGATATCTTTATCGAGAACGCCGACTTCTTCCGCATCCAGACCGTTACGCTGGGTTACGACTTCAAGCGCCTCTGGAAGAACGCTCCGTTCGGCCAGGCCCGCATCTATGTGCAGGCCCAGAATCCTTGGGTGTTCACCAGCTACAAGGGCCTGGATCCTGAGGTTGGTACCTCCTCCGGCTTCAGCAGCTGGGCCAAGGGCATTGACCTGGGTTACTACCCGCAGTCCCGTGGTCTCCTGGTGGGCCTGAACCTCTCCTTCGGCGGCACCCGCAAGGCTGAGCCCGCTCCCAGCGTGAACGAGCGCATTATCGAAAGGATTATCGAGAAGGAAGTGGTGAAGGAAGTTCCCGTGGAAGTGGTGAAGGAAGTCAAGGTTCCCGTTGCTCCTGAATTCAAGCAGTACGACGACGACCTCTTCTTCATCATCAACCAGGCTGAGATTCGTCCCGACGAAGCCTTCAAGCTGGGCCGCATTGCCCAGATCCTGAACGACAACCCGGATGCCAAGATTACCATTACGGGTTATGCCGACAGCGGCACCGGTAACGCCTCCATCAACCAGAAACTCTCTGAGGAGCGCGCCAACACCGTAGCCGAAATGCTCAAGAAGGCCGGCATCGCCGCAGCCCGCATTATCTGCAATGCCGTTGGCGGAGACCGCGACGCTTCCCAGAGTCCGGAATCCAACCGTGTGGCTGTATGTATTGTTAAATAATCAAGAACGAAAGCGTTATGAAGAATATATTGAAAATTGCGGCCGTTGCCGCCCTCGCTTTCTCCTTTGCTTCCTGCGAAGACTTCCTTGATACAACCAACTACTGGTCAAAGGACAGCAGTAACTTCCCGGTGAACGCAACGGACGCCGAGCAGATGCTCTCCGGTGTATATAACAACCTTAACCTTGTTATTGGCCCGCCCTCGGGATACGACGGAAATGTAGGTCACAACTTCTTCCTCTGGTCAGAGGCGGCTTCGGACGATGCTCTGGGCGGCGGTGGTCAGAACGACCCTCAGTTCCAGGCAGAAGACATGATGCTGAACGTGGGTGCGGATATGTACGACACCTTCTATGTACTCCGTTACAAAGGTATTGCCCGTGCCAACTCCGCCATTGAAGCCATGCCCAACTGCGGCGTAGCCGACAAACTGAACCAGTACATGGGTGAACTCTTCTTCCTCCGTGCCTGGTACTACTACGAACTTGCATCCGAATTCGGCAATATCCCCTGCCCGATTACTTCCAAGGCCGACCCCACCCAGCCGCAGATCAGCGGTGAGGCCCTGTGGGGACAGATCCTGGAAGACTGCAAGATTGCCGCCGACATCATGCCCGCCAAACAGGCCATTGGTGACGGCCATGTGGACAAGTATGCCGCCGAAGCCCTCCTGGGCCGCGCCTGGCTGTTTGCCACCGGCTTCTATGGTCTCAATGATGTAACGCTGCCGGCCTATGAAAACGAGGCCATCGGCGTCAGCATTCCCGAAGGCACCAAACTCACCAAATCCGAGGTGGGCGCCTATATTACTGACTGCGTGAACAATTCCGGTTACACCCTGGTGGACGACTACCACAACCTTTGGTCCTACACCAACCGCTGCTCCATCAACGATCCCAAGAACCCCTGGTCCGGCAAGGGCTACCAGTGGGTAGAGGACGACGGCGCCCGCAACCCGGAAGCCATGTTTGTGATCAAGTTCAACACCCAGCCTTCCTGGAGCACCACCATCGGTTACTCCAACCAGACCGCCCTGTTCATGGGTATCCGTTCGCAGGACGGTTATGACAAGGGCGTCACCATGCCTTTCGGCGAGGGTTGGGGCATGTGCCAGGTGAACCCGTCCTTCGTGGATGACTGGAAGGCCATCGAGCCCAACGATCCCCGTCTGGATGCTTCCGTTCTTCCTGTATCGAAGCTTCCCGGACCGTTCTCCTACGGCGGTGACAACTTCATCCAGGAAACCGGTTACTATCCCACCAAGTGCATGCCGGTCATGGCCTACAGCGAAGAAAAGGGTGCATACATGTGGAGCTTCACCAACGTAATGTTCCCGGGTCTGGCATGGTCTTCCGGCAACGAAGACAGCAACCAGCTGAATACCGTAAACGACATGGTGCTCATCCGCTTTGCCGAAGTGCTGCTGATGGATGCCGAAATTAACGGCAACCAGGCTTCCTTCGACCGGGTCCGCGCCCGTGCAGGCCTGCCTTCCAAGCCGCTGAACGACGAGAACCTCCGCAACGAGCGCCGTTGGGAGCTTAACTTCGAAGGCGTCCGCTTCAACGACATGCGCCGCTACGGAGAAAGCTATGCCGTTGCCGCCCTGGATAAGCAGGAAGGTGTAAAGATTTGGAACCTGGGCGTAGAAGACACCAACACGGCCTCCAAGTTCAACGGAGGTTATGGCAACCGCTACAAGGCCACCAAGGGTTTTGTCTCCCTGCCCAGCAGCCAGATTTCCCTGTCGGCCGGTGCGGGTGAAGAATACAAATTCACGCAGAATGAGGGCTGGGGTCCCCAGTTCGACTTCTCCGGTTGGCAATAGCAGACCTTTAATATGATAAGCATTATGAAGAAAATATTCTACTTTGCAATGATTGCCCTGGCGGGCGCACTGGTAGCTGCCTGCCAGCCGGCGCTTATCGAGGGTCCCAAGGCTGACGCGCCCATGTCGGCAAGCAGTCTCCAGAGTGCCTTTGTCATTGACGGGCAGTTCACCGATGCAGCCTGCACCCAGGCCGCTTCGGATGGTAATTACATCAAGTACCACACCTCCCCGGCCCAGACCGTACAGGTGTATAATTTCAAGGCCGACGGTTCCAAGAATGTCCTTTCCACCGGCGCTTCCGGCGTGTTCAACATCACGCCCCGCCGCGGTGCGGAATCCAACCAGCCGTTTACTGTAGCAACCATCAACCAGGACGCCTCTGTGGTTTCCTTCGACAGTTCCGTGAACGTGTATGTTCCGGCCGACCTGTCCCCCGAGGTAAAGGTGCTCACCGGTGAATCCGGCGCCAAGGCCTGGAAGTGGTACACCATTAACGGGGCCTGCTGGGGTAACTGCGGTTACATCGGCGTAGCCGGCCAGGCCGACGTGGCTGCCGGTGAGATTCCCGGTTACTGGTGGGGTTGTGTCCCGGGTGACCTGGAAACCGAACAGATTGCCCATACCGGCAACACCGTGTACGGTTACGGCAGCGAGGATGCCTATATGGTGTTCAACGAGGACGGCGAGTGCATAGCCTACAAGGAAGACGGCACCCAGATTGTAAAGGGTTCCTACAGCCTTAACGGCTACGACCCGTCCGGCGAGAACTACCTCTATGGCACCCTGGTCACCGAAAACGCTCCTATCCTGATGCCGTTCAAGATCAATTCCGGCGGCCAGCGTGTGAACGAGTTCGAGGTGGTGTATATCGACCCCAACATGATGACCCTCATCTACAAGGGCGACAACAGCGAATGGGGTTGGGGTGAAGCCACCTGGTGGCGCTTCAAGAACGCTTCCGATCCGGATGCAGCTCTTGCCGGCCTCGGCACCCGTGCCTGGACCTACAATACCATCGACGGTGCCACCTGGGGTAACTGCGGTTACATCGGTGTGGGCGGACAGGCCAACGTGGCTGCCGGTGAAATTCCCGGTTACTGGTGGGGTTGCCCGCCCGAAGATCTGGAAACTTCCCAGGTTCAGCATGCCGGCGGCGTCGTCTCTGGTTATGGCAGCGAAGATGCCCATATGGTGTTCGACAGTGCGAACGGAGTGGTAACGTCCTATGACGCCGATGGCAACAAGATTGCCTCTTCTGCCTATTCCGTAGAGAACTTCGACTGGACCACCGAGGCAAGTGAAGGTTACAAGATGGGCGACCTGATTACCGATGCAACCGAATCCGGTATCCTGTTCCCGTTCATCATCAACACCGGCGGCACCAAGGCCACCGAGTACGAGATTGTGTACATGGACGGACAACTCCTTACCCTTATCTGCCGCAACGGTCAGGAAGTCTGGGGTTGGGGTGAAGCCACCTGGTGGCGTTTCCAGCCCAAGAAGTAATTTCCGACGCTAACGATGAAGGCAGCCGCCGCAACGCGGCTGCCTTCTTTTTCAAAAGAAGTCCCGTATGGACAAACAGTACAGGATTGTTTTTTCGGCCCTTTTGGGCGCAGCCGTATTCGCTTTCTGGATGTGGCTGTTCCCGCAGGCGCTCAATTACCAGGAACAGAACCAGCTATTCCTTTTCACCTGGGATTATTTCCGCCAGCGCATGGCATTGCCGGGAGGCCTGGCCGACTGGCTGTCGGAAGGTCTGGTGCAGTTTTACTACATCCGCTGGGCCGGAGCCCTGGTGCTGGCCCTGCTGGCCGTGCTGCTGCAGCTGGCCACCTGGAAAGCCGCCGGGGAAAAGCGTTCCATGTATGCCTTCAGCTTTATACCACCGCTGCTGATGCTGGTGTACATGGGTGACGTGGAAGTGCTGGCCAGCTATCCGGTGGCCCTGCTCATGGCCGTTTCCCTGTGTCCGCTGTTCCAGAAGGCCGGCTGGCACCGCCTGTGGATGATACCCCTGGGCTGGTGGCTGCTGGGCCCCGTGATGGCGGTTCCCGTACTGCTTTCCGTACTGAAAAGCCGGAAGTGGGCCGACCTGGCCATGCTGGCCTGGCTGGCTGTTACTTTCTATGCCGAATACCGGCTCCTGGCCGCGCAGTATCCCTTCCGGGACGCCCTCTTCGGCCTGAATTATTACCGCCTGGTAGAAAGCCTTCCCCCGCTGCAGGTCATCATCCCGGCTGTCACTGTCCTCTGCATCCTGCTTTGCGCCCTTCCCCAGCGGCTCAACCGCCCGCTGGCCGTGGAAGGGGCCCTGTGCCTACTGCTGGCTGCCGGCACCTGGTTCGGCGTAAAACGCACCTACGAAAAAGACACCTATGAGGTGCTGGCCTACGACTGGCTCATCCGCCACGAGCAGTACCAGAAGGTCCTTTACCGGGCCGAAAGATACCAGCCCCGGAACCCCGTAAGCGCCTGCTCAGTAAACTTCTGCCTGTTCACGCAGGGCCAGCTGGAAAGCCGTCTCACGGAGTTCTACCAGTGCGGAACCGGCGGACTGGTGCTTCCCGCCATCCGGGACAACCTGTCCGACATTACATCGGCCGAACTGCTTTGGATGATGGGCATGCCCAACATTACGCTGCAGTACTCCTTCGACCTGCAGGAATCTATCCAGAACGGACGCAAGAGCGGGCGTTTCCTTTCCCGCATGGCCGAATGCAATATTGTAAACGGCTGGTACCCCAGAGCACACAAATACCTGGACATGCTGGAACACAGCCTGTTCTACCGCCGCTGGGCCCGGGAAAAGAAAGCCCTGCTGAAGGACGAAGCCCTTGTGGCCAAAGATCCGGTTTACGGCTACATCCGGAGCGTCCGCTTCAAGGACGACTTCATTACCTCGTACGACGGACTGGACCTGATGATGGCCGTCCTGTACAACCAGAACAACAACAATTTCATGGCAGCCGAGTATTATAAAGCCTGGCAGCGCCTGAAACAGATGGAGGGCGGAAAATGAGAAGACTGATTCCCTTTATTGCCGCTGCGCTGCTGGCAGCCGCCTGCACTGGAAGCACCATCCGGATGGAGGAGCTTCCGGACATCTATCCCGATTACATCGGCGTAACCATCCCCGCCGGGATTGCACCGATGGATTTCAACATTCCGGAAGAATACGACCGCGTGTTCGTGCGCGTGACCGGAAGCAAAGGCGGGGAACTGAAGGTTCGGGGCAAATGGGCCTCGTTCCCGGTGAAAAAATGGCATAAACTCACCCGGCAGAACGCTGGTGGAACGCTGTCCTTTACGGTTTTGGGCCGGAAAGACGGCGTGTGGACCCAGTGGCGGGACTTTATTATGTATGTGAGTGACGTACCCCTTACAGACTACGGCCTCACCTACCGCAAAATGGCGCCCGGCTACACCACCTACAGCCAGATCGGCATTTATCAGCGGGACCTGCACAGTTTCCGCGAAGACCCCATTATCCTGAGTACCCTCACGCCCGGA
>Ga0265299_10004905_pt1 | contig 12533 bp, 9 predicted proteins | sample AusTroGonzalo_MG_4_FD_193485 | JGI IMG/M metagenome (GOLD analysis project Ga0265299, IMG submission 193485) | Bovine rumen microbial communities from tropical cattle in Woodstock, Queensland, Australia - Gonzalo_02 | ecosystem: Host-associated > Mammals > Digestive system > Stomach > Rumen ...
CATTGTTGCTATCGCGGGATTGTCAACGGCGACTGTTGCGGACACAATTTGTTCCGTAAGTGTAACCGAGCCGATTAAGGCGATTCCTGTTGATCCGCCGACTTTGTCGATGGTTTTTTCGATCAACGATTCACCTCTCGGAGGGCAGGAAGGCAAAAAACTGACTTCTCGAGTTATTTGGGACAGGCTGCAAAAAGAGGCAGAGGGAAATATTTCTATAGCCATAAAAAAATCTGACGCGCAGGACTGCTTCGAGGTATCGGGACGAGGCGAACTTCAATTGGGAATTTTGATCGAAACAATGCGACGGGAAGGATTCGAGCTGTCGATCAGCCGTCCGCATGTTTTGTATAAAACGGACGAAAAAACAGGCGCAAAACTCGAGCCTATGGAGGAGCTTTACGTCGATGTGGATGATGAATTTACCGGGGCGGTTGTCGAAAAAATCACTTTGCGCAAGGGAAATATGGTTGATATGAGACCTTCGGGGTCTGGTAAAACCCGTCTGAAGTTTTTAATTCCGACTCGCGGATTGATCGGGTATTACAGCGAATTCCTGACCGATACGAGAGGCTCGGGAATAATGAACAGATCTTTCTGCGGATACGAGCCTTACAAAGGTCCGATCGAAGACCGCAATAAAGGAGTTTTGATTTCCAATTCGAACGGATCTGCTGTTCCTTATGCTCTGTTCTTCTTGGAGGAAAGAGGTACTTTGTTTGTAAATCCTGGCGATCCTGTTTACGAGGGTATGATCATTGGAGAGAACAACAAAGGGAACGATTTGGACGTTAATCCTACCAAGACGAAACAGCTTACAAACATGAGAGCTTCTGGAAAGGACGATAACATAAAATTATCGCCTCCGAGAGTTATTACACTAGAGCAGGCTTTGTCCTACATTCAGGATGACGAGCTGGTCGAGGTGACGCCGACCTGTATTCGATTGAGAAAGAAATATCTCGATGCGATTACGCGAAAGAAGATGAGCAGACAAGAAAAATGAAATTAACGTCGCTTTTTGACGACTTTATTGATGTTTATTTTAAAAAAGGGTTGAGCTCGAAATTTTTTATCGGGTTTACTTGTGGAGTCCCTTTCTTGCTGAGGTTAGCGATATTGGACTTGTGGCTCAAGGATTACGGACTGTCTAATTCGCTGATCGGGATAATTACTCTTCTGCAATTTCCATTTGCTTTCAAGTTTTTGTGGGCTCCTTTTATTGAGAAATTCGATTTCCCGTTTTTATCCAAGATGTTTGGGCAGCGGAAAGGTTGGGCTCTCGCCAGTCAAATGTTGCTGTTTATCGGAGTTATCGGGATGGCGACTTCGTCTCCGAATTCGAGCCTGCTTCGTTTGCTGTTTTTTACGTCTCTTGTCGCTTTTGCTGACGGTTGTCAGGACATGTCGCTTTTTACATTCCAGTTATCGAAAACTGATTCGAAAATGTATGGACCGATTGCGGGAGTTTATGTTCTCGGATACCGTACAGGGCTGCTGTTTTCCAAGAGCATTACTTTATATCTGGCTCATTATTTCGGATGGAACGCTGCTTACTTCATCATGGCTTTTTCGATTTTCGTTTGCACATTGTTCATTTTGAGAATAGATGAGCCGAAGCCAAACAAAATGGTGTCCAATATTGATGGAAAACAGAGCCCGTTGCAAATTATCGCATCCACGATGAAACAATGCTTATTTGCTCCGTTTAAAAGTTTTATGAAGCAACCCGATTGGAAAAGTTTCATCGCGGTGATCATGCTTTACCGTGCCGGAGATATTTTGGCACAAAAAATGGCTCGATTGTTTTATTTGGATTTGGGGTTTTCGATTTTAGACATTGCAAACGTTGTGCAGGTTTTCGGAAGTATCGCAACTTTATTCGGAGGAGTTATCGGTGGATACTTCATTAAGAGATTGGGCATAATCAGATCTATGATTTGGTTCGGAATAATCCATGCGATATCGTGTTTGTGCTACGTTGCGCTGGCAGTTGTCGGGAAAAATCTTACGATGTTTTACTTCTCGGTTTTCGTCGAAAACATTACCAGCGGAGCAGTCGTTACGGCATTTGTCGCTTTCCTTTACAGCCTGAGTCACAAGAGTTACGCAGCAACTCAATATGCGCTGCTCTGGGCATTTTATGATTTGGGCGGAACTTTCTACCGTACAGTTTCGGGAATCGTTGCCGATGCGTTGGGGTGGACGAATTTCTTCCTGATCATTCCATTGACATTTGTTCCGTGTTTGATCATTCTATTATCCATTAGGGATTATTCCGGAGAATCTGTTGTCGCAGTACCTGAGTAAAATTTTTATTGGTATTTGTTACGGAATTTCGTTTCCGCTCACCATAACTATACTTGATTATTGGTTGAAAGATCTCGGAATTTCTAATGCGCTGATCGGATTATTTTCGTTCATACATTGGCCATTCATGCTAAAGTTTTTGTGGGGTCCGATCATTGAAAATTTTGATATTCCTATGCTGTCTAAGAGGTTGAGTCGCTACAAAAGTTGGATGACCTGCTCCTATATTTTCCTGATCATCGGAATCGTGATAATGGCGAATTCAAATCCGAGTACGAATGTTTCCTGGCTGATTTTCGGAGCGTCTCTCGTTGCTATTGCCGACGGCTGCAAAAACATCGTGCTGTATCCGTATCAATTGATAGGAAAAAGAGAGGATTCCGTCGGATTTATTGCAAGCTGCGTAAATATCGGGAACCGTCTCGGCTCGATTTTTATAAAAGTTTCAACACTTTATATCGCCCATTTTTTAGATTGGCACACCGCATATTCGGTTGCTGCGTTGATGGTTTTTACAGTAATGATTATCAACTTCGTTATCGAGGAGCCCTGTAAGAAATTTGAAATTCACAAAAGTTTTTCGCTAAGACGTGCTTATATTAAATCTTTTTTTATTCCGATCAAGAAATTTCTCGAAACGAAAGACAGCGTGAAATTTCTGACGATAATCGGGCTGTATAAGTCGGCGGATTTTATGATGCAAAAGATGTCAAAAATATTCTGTATCGAGGTAGGATTTTCAAAAGTCGAAATCGCAAACATAATTCAGTTTTACGGATCGATCACCGTGATAGTCGGAAGCTTCATCGGCGGATATGCAATAAAAAAACTCGGATTGATAAAGTCAATGCGCCTTATTTTGTCCCTGCACGCAGTGTCGTTTTTATCATATCTTCTATTAGCTGAATTTGGCAAAAACAACTCTATTCTGACCTTTATTACAACCATTGAAGCACTTTCCGGCGGTGCTGTAACCTCTTGTTTTCTTGCGTTTTTTTATACGGTAGCAGGAGATCTCACGATCTACGCAATACTTTGGGCACTGTACGAATTTTCCGGTTTGCTCTTTATGTCTGTTTCTGGGATATTCGCAAATCTTTTGGGCTGGAAATTGTTCTTTTGCCTCGTTCCGATGCTGATAATTCCAAATTTGATATTGCTGAGGAAAATTAGACAGGAAGAAGAATCTTAAATTAACAATTTGTTAACCAATCTCTGCCAGAATAATATGTAAGTTTTTGTAGTAAGGAGAGCATAATGAAATGGTTTGCCAAAATGATATTTGACGGGGGGGGGTAAGAGGCCTAAAAACCATTTAAAATCAATATATTATCTCTCTAATATCTTCAAAGAATTAAAATATTTTACCAGTTATATAGCAACTTTTCTAACACCGCAACGCGAAGAGAAATTATTGAATTCTAAAGGCATAGTCCTTATCGAGTTTGCTATCTGCATGCCGATTTTGATTATTCTCCTCTTTTATATAAACGATTTAATGAGAATAAAAAGATATTATTCTCAAACCGAGTTCGTCGCCCAGCAGTTTGCTAATATTATTCAAAATATTTCACAAAAACGAGAAGGTGTTAACCGAAAGATAACTCTGCTCGACATAAGGTATGCTGCGTCATTGGCCTTTTTAAGCATTTATCCAGGAACCACGATGTTTGCTGACGGAAAAAGAGGGAATCAAAGTCATGAGCTTTCACATAGACCTGAATTTCGTATCTATTATATAAAAGGATTATCTGAAGGAAAAGCTTCCGTTAGATGGGGATGGAATGGTTATTGTACAACAAGTACCTCCCCAAAAACTTGGCAAGGCGGACGTCTAACTTCAGATGTTATCAGAAGTAGTGTAAGATGGAGAGCAAATACTGATGCGTCGAATATTTATCCTACATTAAAAATAAACGACGAAAAGGACAAAATTATACTAGAATGCTTTGTTTACAACAATGATATTACCATGAGTTTAAATGCACATTCCGCTTCTGATGATCAAAATTCTCGAGCAAAAAAAGCCTTCAATTTTCAATTATTAAATCCGAAAGCGGTATATGCAGATGCAAATGTAGGACATTATTTCAACTCCGTTGTCATATTTACCCCAAAACCGGGACTATTTGATGAGACTCCTCCATCATAAGAGTTTAGTATCGAATTTTTCGATCTGCTCAATGTTTAGGCGCTGTACAGATTTTTCGACTTGCTCTTCGTGTCCGTTTCGGGAATATTCTCAAAGTTTTCGATCTGGAAATTATTTTCGCTCTCGTCCCGACGCTGATAATTCCAAATTTGTGATTGCTGCGTAAGTGCTGTGTTAAATCTGATAATTCCAAGTAATTCTTGTTCTGAACTCGCAAAAAACAAAAGCCGAAAGGAACACTCTCCCTTTCGACTTTGTCAAATTTCTCTTGATAAATATCCGAGATCTTCTATTTTATCCGCAAACGATGGATAATTTGTCCACGTTATTCAAGTCATCCACACTTATGACAAATATAACCGCAAAGAGCCACAGCACAAAGACTAAAACATTAGCTGTTTTCACTATCCAATGATTTTTCTTGTTCGGATCCAGATAGGCGTGAATGGTTTCTGCACTGACTTCATTATCGTTTAATTTATCAAGCTGAATCTCATTCGAAAGGGCATCCGCAATCCAAAGTATAATCGGACAAATAATAGCCACAATTGATGTCGGACGATACTCATTCAGCAAATGATATCCTCTGCTTATTCGTTTTTTCACAGTCCAGTAGTACAGCGAGTTCCCGTAGCGACCCAATCCTATCCTTTTCACGAGAAATAAAAGAACAAAAAGTGTTAAAAATACACCCCATGGAACGGATATTCTTCCCATAAACGAAAGACACATGCCAGTCCAAGATAAAACATATAAAATTCCGCAGATGAAACTGAAGACCATTTCGAGAAGATATATTTTTCGATATCCCATCCAACTAAATCCTCCGAAAAACGCTGCCCAGTTCCAAGTGTGTTTCCCCGTTTTTTCTAAACGATCAAACGCTTTTTCGTAATATTTTGCCCTACTTTCTTTAGACATTTTCTATCCTTATGAACTATTGACGGCCGTCATAATATCATAAAATCTTTTGTTGTCAATAAAAAATTGGACTATTTTTTTTATTCAAAGATAAATTTTTTGTTTCTCGTTACGTTCGTGAATACATTTTCTGATGTTCATTTTGAAGAGAAGTTACCAACGAAATCTGATTTCCGCCTCTTAACTTAGGTTGTCGTGCATATAACAGGCTCGAGGAAGCACAAATCGCAATAAAGGCAAAAACTTCGAAATCAGCAAAACTCAACCTTTTTCGAAAAAGTATAGCATACTTAAAGAGTTGGTTAGGCTGGGGAATGACATGAATAGAAAAGTAAGTTTTACTGGAAATGAAACCGAAAAGGATCTCTCAAAAAGATAGAAGTTAGCCTTGTTTTCTTTGCCGAAAGACATCGATAAGACACAAAAATCAGACATCATATTTAAATTTTATTCGGCAATCCAAAGAAACCCACTTTGCTAATAGATCTTTTGAATTCCATAATAAAAGTAGACTCTCCTATCACTCATGTTAACATAGAAAAACTGAATTAGTACCTGAGTTTCTAGGGAAAAGAGGAATCTGTTTAGATATTCTTGCTCAGACTTCCGATAATCGTATAATAAATATAGGGATTCAAAAATATGACGAACATAATATGATAAGCCGATCCATGTTTCATTTGTCAGAATTATTTTCAGGACAAGCGGTTTTCAGTGAAAAGTATGGGGATCTCAAGTGAACTGTTTGCATTAAAATTTTGAATTTTTCAATAATGAATGATAAGCGCTTCTGGCACAAGCCTTTTGTAAGGGATGAAGAAACTGACAGATTTGCTGGAATTGCATTTAATTCCTCTGAAAACATCATATCGATAGTTTTTTCTATCTTTTTGTTGAGTGTATTAGTCAGCTTGAAAAAAATGTATGTATGAAAGCGCATAAGAAGTAAAATTTAACAAAAAGACATTAAAAAAAACAAACTTAAAAAGTAAATTTTTTTATGGACAATGGGTAATTTTTATGACTATAATGGCTTCGCATAGTGGTCTATGTAATATGGACAAGTAGTTTTAGTGTAGTAGTGTAGAGATGGTGTAGTATGTTTAGTTTAAACAAAAGTCATTCAAGTATACGGCAGCAAGTTGCATTGCTTGGTTTGTCGTTATTTTGCTTGTGCGCCGATGTGAGAGGCATGGCGGCTGGCGGAAATCAACAAAACGAGAATTTTTTAGCAGGAACTCATATTCCAGGTAGAGTTGCTCATGTGTTGAGAGATCTTTGCTTAAAAGTATATGATGGGAGAGAAGGACTGCGCGGAGTTGAAGGTATCGAAAGAGATTTTAGTTTGTTTTTGCCGGATCAGGCTGAGCGAGCAGGTGATCTTAGCGGTGTTGTATCAAGATTAACTGGAACAAACAGCCTGGTCGTAACATTTCCCGGATCGAGAACGGAATCACCCAGGTTGATGGAAAGAGATTGGGCTAGTAATTTTGATATTTTGCGTCCACGTGGAGATGATGGTTTTTCCGCACAGTTTGGAGAGAGAGAGTTTTTAGTGCATCCCGGTTACGCTCGAAAAGTTAACGGTTATTGGAATAATATGATGACCGAAATTGAAAATGCGGGACCATTTGATGAGATTTATTTCACCGGACACAGCAAAGGCGGAGGCGTGGCTTTATTGAGCGCATTGAAATATGCACATGAAAATCCTCATCTTATCGGTCAGCACAGGATAAAGGTGGTCACATTTTGCGCTCCTCCTGTTTTTTGGGGAGCTCAGGGAACTCAGTTATTTTACGGACATCTCGATCATTCAGATGTAGCACGTTTTTATAAGACAATAGATTTGATTCCTTCTATACCGCAGATAACGAGGCTTGCGCATGTTGGCTCGGAATTTCCGGTAGGCGTATGGGATGGAGGATTTGGAACTCCTCGGAACCCCGTACCTATCTGGAGTACCATGAGAGCGTTTGGAGTAAATAAGCGTATTTCTGCAACTTTAGTAGGTGTGACATCCTTGGCGGGTTTTGTTTTTGGTTCTCATTCTATGGATCAATTTACCCATGCCCAAATAGATCAGCATATCGAAGTATAGCGTATTAGGGAGAGTTAAATGAAATATTTAGTCAGTAGTTTTTTTGTTGGTGTTGCCTGCTTGTGCTGTGAAGCGAGCGGTATGGAACAGGAGGAGGCTTTTTATCGTGGGTTGTACAGTGGGGATGTTGCCTCTAAGCATGCGAGGACCTATATATATCCGTGCAAATTTCCCACGAACAACGGAGGGCATTTTGTTAGTGCTATTACAGTTGATATGGGAAACGGTAATTATCCTTCAAGTGAAGATATGCTAACGCAGTTGAAAAGTTTGGTAGATGGAGGTCCTCGTGTGATATGGAGTGGCTCTTTTCGTTTCTGCAGACAACCAGGATGTTCCATACCGACCATAAATTCGGTTGTGAGTTTTTACTCAGTGTACAACGAAGGTACATATTTTGAACCGACAGAGGATCAACGAGCTGTACGTAGAACATCATGTCGGTATCATCACGGAAAAGTCGATCATTTTGAGTGGTATAGTGGCAGAGTTTTAAATGGGTGGGTTCTTGAAGACAAAAGAGAGGGGTATCTCCACTCTTCAGACGGAGAGCCAGCCGTTTATACTAAGAACCGGCGCTCAGGCTGGAAAGGTGAAGGATCGGTTACGCAAATCGGAAATTACGGGAGTGCTTCTAACAGTATGAGAGTTCGTGCATTGTCGATGGATGAGTTTTTAACCGGCATTGGACGATCTCAAGGGCATGTTGGGTACATTCGCAATAGTGGTAAACGTTTTGCTCCGTGGTCTAGCCTTTGGGGAATTGAAAGAGGAGAGAATTTTGTTGCTTCTGTTTTGAAAGAATTTCAGCGTCCAGAGTATAGCGAGGGTCGGTAATATAGTTAGGTGGTAAAAATGTCTGCGAAGTCAGTTTATGGATATTGTCTCTTATGTGGTGTGTATTGTCTTACAAGCGTTGCGGAGGGTCAGTTTGATACATACAGTAGAGGGAGCCGAGCTGGTGTTTCTCCGATGAAAGAGATTCCATCCTCATCGACAAGCAGTAGTCAATCTTCCTCCTTGTCTCCTGAGGAGATCTATTCGGGTACTGAATCGGATGACGCCAAGACGTACATTTATCTCTGCAGAACGTTGGAAGGTGATACGTGTTGTTGTGTTAGCGAAGCAGGGTTGCGTGTAGCGGCAATCCGAGTAGCATCAAAAGGAGAGTTTGGTAAATTTTCCAGAGAGACTAGCAGAAATATCATATGGTCGGCGAGTGCGAAATTTGGACGTAAGGAAGCGACATTTCTTTGTGGAGACTTAAGCTTCCGTTACTTTAGCAAGGGGGCAAAGCTGGATGACAATAAGGATTTTTTTCACGATGAGAATGGAAATCACATTTTAGAAGAAGCCCCTCGTACGAAGGATGGACAGCTGGGTATAGAGAGTATTCTAGAGACGGCTTTATTCCGCTGGAAGTCGGATAGTATACTTACACTTACGGATTTTTTCCGATCAATTAGCAATGTAGGAAAAGAGAAAAGGATAAAAGCAAAGATAAATGGAAAGGACGAGGACGTCAAAGTATTGCCAAAATATGATAAGTGTAGCGATTTCGGTTACAACTGTGCAACATTCTCTGCAGAGGCGCTGTTTCACTTGTTGGGTCAAAACAGAAAAAAGTCGAAGTGGAAGTGGATAGGGAGTGCATTGGGGGTGGCTGTGGGAGTTGCTGTGGAAATTGCTTACGACTATTTTATTCCTTGGCGGAGCAAAGTCTGTAAGGTTTCATTATCTTCTGTTGGTATAGGAGGTGTATTTGGTCTTATGGGTGGATATGCTGGTGCCGGTAAGGATAATGCTCCTGAATCTGTAGCAAACGGGATTTTATCTGCTATGAAGGAAAAGTATGAAAGTGCAGATGAAGAAGGGAAACGTGAGCTCGAGGAATCCTTCAAGATAATTGTTTATACTGAAGAGGAGTTTTTAAATAGTCTCTATAGGGGAAGAGCAAAAGTTCAGCCTCGCATATATAGGCAGCGCTCAAGAACTCTTGCGGACGTGGGAAAAAATACTAAATTAGAAACGAAAATTGTTAAAAATGAAAGACAAGTAGGTGGGAGTGATAAGTCTGAAATGGTTCCGGTAACTGTTTTCCTTGATACTGATTTTGAGCCTGTGGTCGAAATGGGAAGATTAAGGCCGAATATACATTCGGACATTGTGAATGTTTTACATAGGACTCAGCAACAGTCGAATAATGATGTTGACGCTGACATTTTGATGTGGGCTGTACAAGAAGGAGAATTAAATTTTGTAAACAATTTGTTAGACAAGGGAGTAGATCCTAATGTTCAGAATAGCCTCGGAGAGACGGCCTTGATGTGGGCAGCAAAGAATGGAAATATGGATATTGTTCGCATTTTAACGGAGAGAGGGGCAGATCTGAATATTCGAGACAATCGTGGACGTACAGCCTTGATGTGGGCAGTAATGGGTTGAAAAAGGAGTGTGTTAATTATGAAAAAATTGTTAGTTATTTCTGGGGTTGTTGCTTGTTGTAGCTCGGAAGCCATGGAGTTCAGGAGAGGAGCTCAGTTGCCGGTTGATTATCTGAATTCAGTCCATCGTTGTGCGATTGAAGTAAATAGATTAGAACGAGGTACCTTTTCTTCTGCATCTTATCAGAGAACGGGTGTGCAAGAATCTATGTGCATCGAAGGGGAGGACTCTGTCATATGTGCTTTTCCAGAAGAAGGATTGGCGGAATCTTCAGAAGAAGAGGTCGCAGATTCTCTGACTGCGCGGTTTTACGATAAGGAAATAATCGTAACAGGATATAGAAAAGGAGGAGAGTTCGCTGCGTCCGTCGCTGCAACTTTAAACAAAAGATTGTCGGGAATTAATCAAATTAAATCAATAACCTTTTGTAGTGGTCAGCCGCAAGCAGATCTCAGCAATATGGCGTTGACTTGCCGTTTAAACTTTTCCCATGCCTATTCGCGCATTTCTTATAGGAGCAAAATGCTCGAGTCTTTGATTCCATGGAGTTCGGAGATTCGCTCCAGGCTATCAAAAAAGAATGTTATCTTGGGCACACTAGGGTTAGCTCAGTCGGTTCTTTCTGTTGCTATTGTAACGTCAGCCATAAATTCGAAAAATTCGAACGGGGACAAGAGTCAATTAAAGTCGTACGCTGAGTCATTGTCACTGTGCGCTGGGGGAGTAAGTTGTCTTTATAAAGCGGGTGTGTCCTTTTTAAAAACCCCGAAATATTTGCCAGTCGATGGCGTTACTAAAGCTTTTAAAAGACTGAAATATGGAACTTGGGGAGCGATGGACGAAAGGGAATTTCGGGAAGCAGGCATGAATGGCTTTTATTGTTGGCTACTTTGTACGTGCTTTGGTGCTAACGCCGAAGTTTAGTTAAGTTTTAATCGGAGGTGGTGCTGGAAGGGTTTTCCGTCCGTCTCCGTATTTTTTTTGTACAAGCCTGTGTTGTACTCTGGCTTTCGCGTAAAAACTACACCACCGCCACACTCAATAACATCGCTAACAATACGACAAGGATCCCTGTTGTTGCTATCTCAGTAGCTGTTTCCATACTGTTTACATTGCACAGACTCGTTGCTACCGACCTCAATGATTCGAAAGAGTCTCTAAGGCCTTGTCTGAAAGAGGTTGATTTTTCGGCAAATTGAGACATAGAGTCTTCTAAATCTGCAATTTTTAGTTCCCACATAACAGGAGTTAAAGTGTTCGCGGCTTCCAAGACAGAATCACATATCACGGCCATCTCGTACATAACTTTGAACGGATACCCCTCAATTAAAAAATTATCCGTCTTCACCACATTATCGTTTCCGCTTATTTTCATCCCTTCATTCATATAATTTTTAAACAGTTCTTTCTTTTTGAGTTTTTGTGTTACTTCTATATCGATAGATGCTTTTTCCGGCTTAACCTTTCCTCCGATGGATATCGAAAATTTGTCTCCGATATTTCGAGTTGCAGATATACCAACTCCGCCTCGAGTAGCTAAATTTTCAATAACGTTCGACGGATTACCTCCCCCCAGAGCTATCCCTTTAATAATATCCGTAAGTTTGAAACCGTTTTCCGGCGGGAGTAAAGTGAAGGACGTATTGAATCCACTGAAAAATGTTTCTAATCCTACACTTGAAGACGACCATGTTGTCCCAAAGCCACTAAAAGACGTTCCCAATGATAGTTTCGGAGAAGATAAACATTTTCCATCGTACGAGCTCGCGAGTTTGTAAAAAGCCCCTACTTCACTCGAGGAAAAACCTAAAGTTGACGTTATTTCCTTCGACATGCTAATGCTTAAATTCGGAGTAATCATGCAAGTTGTTTCGGGCAATATAATAATTTTGTTTTCAAATTTTGCTCCGGGCAACATTGCTGCAATTGTCTGTACAATAGAAGAATTGCTTCCATTTCTCGTAGTTAATCCCGAAACACCGGCATCTCTTCCCGAGTAAGCGTCCTTGTCGAGGTCAAAGGCACCGTCCGGAGCGACAAAACGCTCATCTTTGCCTCCGCTCGCTCTTCTGTCTTTCAATTCATAAAACTGATCGAATGCCCAATTTTTCGGAAGAGGATAACCGAGATTGCCGCTGAATCCCGTAGACATTCCGCTTACAAAACTGCTTACGGCGTAACCCTTGTCCGATACTCTGGAACAAATGTTTCGCGATCCGTATATTCCGACCAGATAGCCCGAACCACTAGAACAAACAGAAGAAAACACTCCTCCGAAATAAGGAATTATAAGCTGAGAAACTTGGTAATCATATAAATCACAGTCTACCGCAAAATATATGATTGTTCCCATTGGAAGATTAATTAACTTCGCCGCTTCTACAGCAATTCTCCCATCTCTTTCTCCTACAGCGGCACCTCCGGAAAAATACTCAGGATACCAGCCTCCATCTTGGAAAATAGGGAAAACACGCAGCTCTGCCCGAAAAATTGATACCAGTTCGTTAGCGGTTAAACTTTTTGAGCGTCTATGAATGCCTTTACCGACGAAACCAGTTAAATATCTTCCGACACACTCATACCCTTCCTTACGCAACGCGAGAG
>Ga0265299_10004907_pt1 | contig 12532 bp, 14 predicted proteins | sample AusTroGonzalo_MG_4_FD_193485 | JGI IMG/M metagenome (GOLD analysis project Ga0265299, IMG submission 193485) | Bovine rumen microbial communities from tropical cattle in Woodstock, Queensland, Australia - Gonzalo_02 | ecosystem: Host-associated > Mammals > Digestive system > Stomach > Rumen ...
GGGTGGAAGTGCTGGACGCGGAAAAGAAATAAGGAACTGCTGATTAAAATTAATAGATTTATAAGGAAAGACAGAGGTCTGCCGGTTGTATATTTTAGCTTTTGTGATTGCCCTCTTGGCCAGTTTCTTGCTGACGCCGTATGTTAAGCAGCTGGCTTTTAAGATCGGGGCGGTAGACAAACCTGATAAACGAAAAGTGCATACTCGTACTATGCCCCGGCTGGGAGGCCTGGCTATATTTTTGGGGTTTGTCATTGCAGTGGTCTGCAGCCTGCCCATTACCCGGGATTTGCTGGGCATATTACTGGGCGGGGCGTGGATCGTGTTCGTGGGGATCCTGGACGACAGGTATTCCCTGCCTGCAAAAGTGAAGTTGCTGGGACAGATCCTGGCGGCCTGCATACTGGTGGCCTTTGACATCCGGATCGAGTGGCTGAACAGTCCTTTAGGCGGATATTTCTATCTGGAATATCTTTCGATTCCGTTTACGATCTTCTGGGTAGTCAGCTTTATTAATGTAGTGAACCTGATCGACGGGTTGGACGGGCTGGCAGCCGGCGTGTCCGGTATCGCTTCTATTACAATTATCCTGGTGGCGGTGCATCAGGGGTATTATCCGGTGGCAACCTTGACGGCGGCGTTGGCTGGCGGGATTTTCGGGTTCATCCATTATAACTTTAATCCTGCCACGATCTTTATGGGAGATACGGGCAGCATGTTCATCGGTTATATGCTGGCATCCATTGCCATTTTCGGCGCGGTAAAGACCGCGGCCACCATTGCGCTGATCGTGCCGGCGGTGGCCTTGGGCCTGCCCATCATGGATACGGCCTTTGCCATTCTGCGGCGGTACAGCAACGGGAAGCCTATCTTCCAGCCGGACAAGGGACATCTTCATCACCGGCTGCTGGCCCTGGGCCTGACGCAGCGACAGGCGGTGCTGCTGATGTACGCCATCAGTATCATTCTGAGCCTGGGGGCGTTTGTGCTGGCCCTGGCCAATGTCTATATTGCCTGTGTGGTGATCCTTGTGATTGTGATCGCCGTAGCGTTTGGCGCGAAAAAGATTGGAATCTTGCGTAATCCCTGAGAAGGAATTACAGTTGGGGAGGAAACGTAGTTTGAAGAAGTTGAAAGTGATGACGGTATTCGGCACCCGGCCGGAAGCCATCAAAATGTGTCCGCTGGTTTTGGAAATGCGGAAGTATACGGATTACGTCGATCCTGTGGTGGCAGTGACGGCCCAGCACCGGGAGATGCTGGACCAGGTGCTGCGCTTGTTTGCCATAGAACCTGATTATGATCTGAATATTATGACGAGCGGGCAGACGCTGTACGATATCACGGTAAAGGCTCTGCTGGGCCTGAAGGATGTGATCGCGGCGGCACAGCCGGATCTGATCCTGGTCCACGGGGATACTACTACAACCTTTGCGGGTTCGTTGTCTGCCTACTACGCCCAGATCAAACTGGGACATGTGGAGGCAGGGCTTCGTACCGGCAATAAGTATTCTCCTTATCCGGAAGAAATGAACCGGAAGCTGACCGGATCTCTGGCGGATTTTCATTTCGCCCCGACGTCTGTCAGCCGGGATAATTTGTTGAAAGAAAATGTGCCGGCAGACAGTATTTTTGTAACCGGCAATACCGTAATTGATGCATTGAATACGACGGTACGGAAAGAATTTGTCTTTACCGATCCGGTGATCACCAGGGCCCTTGCCAGTGGCAAGCGGCTGATCCTGATGACCACCCACCGCCGGGAGAATCTGGGGGAACCCATGCGGCAGGTGTACCGGGCGCTGAAAACAACCTTGGAACGGCATCCGGAAGCGGCGGCTATCTTCCCTGTCCATAAGAATCCCAAAGTCCGGGAAGTGGTGCAGGCGGAACTGGCGGGCACCGACCGGGTCTATCTGACGGAACCCATGGACTACGAGCCCTTTGCCAACCTGATGAATCACGCGGACATCGTGCTGACGGACAGCGGCGGGATCCAGGAAGAGGCGCCTGCCTTAGGGAAACCGGTGCTGGTGCTGCGCAATACCACGGAGCGTCCGGAGGCGGTGACGGCCGGCACGGTCCGGCTGACGGGTACCGGGTACGAAGCGGTGAAAAACGAGACGTGCCGGCTGCTGGAGGATCCGGTGTATTACCGTTCCATGGCGGAAGCAGTGAATCCGTACGGGGACGGGCAGGCCTCCCACAGAATCGTCACCTGGCTGCTGCAGCATTACGGGTATCCCGTGAAGGCGGCGGCGGAATTCTGCCCCGCAAAGTGAAAATGGGAAAAGCCGGCTCATAAAAAGTTGGATAATATGGAAAAAACTATTGGCTTTTTGGCAAATTTATATTAAAATAAATATGTATAACTGTGACTAATTGTGAAATGTTTATGATTTTTTTCAGAGTGAGGATGAGGCTGGTGTAATCCGTTTGGATTAGGAATCAGGCAGCAGGGAACGGATGGAGAAGATAGACAAGGAGAAGGAAGAGAAAGAGCTTATCGAGAGAAGGAAACGCTTCCGGGTCATTACGGCTGTTTCTGCCTTTTCCGTCATGACGGTCTTTGACTTCCTGGCCGGCTACCTCATCGGCGACTGGCTGGATATCCGTTTGCAGACGGGCAGCCATATCTGCAGGCTCCTGGGGCTGGGTGTGGCGTTCCTGGGCATGCTGTTTGCCCTGGTAGAAATGATCAAAATGGCTATGCTGGCAAACCAGAAGGAACAGCAGCCATGATGAAATTTGACCTGACGCCGCTGGTGACCGGAAGCTACAGGAAATTTTTGCTGTTTCCGTTTCTGGCGGGATTCATGCTGGCACTGATTGCAGGGATATTCCTCGACAGGGAGATCGGTCTCGGGCTTTTCCGGGGCGCTGTGCTGGGCATCCTGGACGGTATGCTTTTACTGCTGGGTGTGCGCAAGGCGCTGCCCTATGTGGAGACGCCGAAGCAAGGCGTCAGGGTCATGCGGCGTTACGGTACGTACCGTCTGCTGGCCATCGCGTCTATTATCATTTTGTTGTTGAAGCAGGGGTTCAATGTGGCGTTTGTCTTCGTGGGACTCCTTCTGATGCATATATTTTTTATTATTAATTTAACATTTATCGCATACCGGTTGTCAAAAGGCGGCGATGCGAAGAAAGGAGTGTGGCAGAATGGGAAATGAAGCAGCAGCAGCGGCTGCAGAGGCGGCAGGACACTCAGAGGAGCTGATCCATTATCTCGCGAGGGAAGTGGCCCCCGGAATTACCATTAATATGCAGACCATGTATATGACCTGGATTTCCATGATCCTCCTGATCCTGTTGTTCATCTTTGCATCCAAGAATGCAAAACTGATTCCCAGCGGCGTGCAGAATGTCATGGAGTTTTTCGTGGAGTTCATCGAGGGCCTGGTTTCCGGTTCCCTGGGTGAAAAGGGCAGGAAAGCGATGTTATCTTTCTTTGTCTCCCTCTTCATGTTCATTCTCATCAGCAATGAACTGGGAATGCTTCCTCAGGTCGGCGTGCATTGGACTTCCCCCACCAACGATATCAACACCTGCTTTGCCCTGTCCCTGACAGTAGCGATCGGTGTATACTTCGTCGGTGTGGCAACGAATGGCTTTGGATTCTTCAAGCATTTTATCAGTCCGAGCCCGGCTTTCCTTCCCCTGCATCTGTTGGATGAGCTGACGAAACCTTTGACCATGGCTCTTCGTCTTTTCGGCAACATTCTCGCAGGCGAAATTTTGCTTATCATACTGTATAAGCTGGCGCCCTGGATCGTTCCCGAATTCTGGGTAATGTTCAGCTTGTTCATCGGTTTCCTGCAGGCATTTATCTTCACCATGTTGTCTCTGGGCAGCTACGAGAAGATTTATGTGCATCACTGATTGAGCGCATTGAATGAAATTATCAAATTATAAAGTTAATGAAAGGATGAAAAAACATGACTGAAAAAGCTATCGTCACCGCAGCATGCATGTTCGCTGTTGCGTTTATCTGCTTAGGCGCTGCTCTTGGTGCTGCTCTGGGCAACGGCAACCTGACCGGTAAAGGCCTGGAGTCCATGGCCCGTCAGCCGGAAGAATCCGGCAAGCTGTTCACCAACATGCTGGTTTCCGTAGGTCTGGTTGAATCCATGCCTATCCTCTGCTACGTTATCGCCATCGTTCTCGTATTCGCTAACCCGTTCATTAAGTAAGAATTTCTGTGAGAACACATTTAATTAAAATTTAAGAACAAAAGGAGAGTGCAAAAATTGGTAAATATTAATGCTACCCTTATTGCGCAGGTTATCAACTTTTTGTTCCTTGTCTTTGTTCTTGCGAAATTCGCTTACAAGCCGTTAGCTAAAATGATGGATGACCGCAAGAACAAGATTGCCAGCGATTTGGAAGCTGCCGAAAAGGCAAGGACCGATGCTGAGGCTATTCAGAAGGAATGTGCCGAGAAGCTGGCAGCAGCAAGGCAAGAAGCTGCCGCTATTATTGAAGAAGCCACGAAAGATGCCGCGGCCCTCCGGGAAAAGGCTGTTGCCGATACCAAGGCCGAACAGGCGAAGATTATTGCTGACGCCAAAGCTGCAATCGCCAGCGACAAGAAGGCTGCCATGGACGATATCCGTGTTCAGGTTGTTGATCTGGCTATGGCCGCAGCAGGCAAGATCATTGGTCAGAAGTTAGGTACTGACGAAGACAAGAAATTGGCCGGCGAGATTGTTGACTCCGTAATGAGCAAATAATCTCCCGCTTACCAGCTGAATGAGACTGTCCGGGAGGTAGCGAGACCCGGGGCAGGACATTCGGTTTTTCGGAGGTGATTGGTACAATATGCAGAACGAAGAGAATATTGCTTTGATTAAGCAAATGTTATCTGACTTCAAGATCGATCTGGCAGCAGGCGCCACCCCTGAGGTGAGCATTACCACGGCCAAGAAATTGACCGAAGGTGAGTATCAATCCATTGCTGAAATCCTCAAAGAGAAGTTTGGCAGACCTATTGAGGCTATCAAAAAGGTCGATGCTGAAATTCTCGGCGGTATCATTGTAACGGTAGACGATAAGGTCTACGACGCATCCGTACTCCGCAAACTGGACGATATGAAGATTGCCCTTACGGGCGTCGACGTATCTGAGTACGACAAGACCGCTACAATGACCGGAGCTCTGGAAAAGAAGCTCGAGGGTACCAGCTTTGGCGCCGATCTCGAAGAAGTCGGTGTGATTGAAAAGGTCGGTGACGGTATCGCTACCGTTAAAGGCCTGAACGATGCTATGGCCGGCGAACTGGTCGTGCTGTCCGGTGGTGTTACCGGTATGGTACAGAACCTGAACGCTGAATCGGTAGGCGTCGTATTGATGGGCGGCGAGACGACCGTTAAGGAAGGCGACATCATCCGCCGGACCGGAAGGCTGATGGAAGTTCCCGTAGGCGAAGGCCTGCTGGGCCGCGTGGTCAACCCCCTGGGCGAACCCATCGACGGCAAAGGACCCATCCAGTATTCCGCGACCCGTCCCGTTGAATCTCCCAGCCCCGGTATTGCAGACCGTAAGTCGGTAGACGTACCCCTGCAGACCGGTATTAAAGCCATTGACGCCATGGTTCCCATCGGACGCGGCCAGCGCGAATTGATCATCGGCGACCGCGGTACCGGTAAATCCGCTGTTGCGGTTGATACCATTATCAACCAGAAAGGCACCGGCGTTATCTGTATCTATGTGGCAATCGGCCAGAAGGCTTCTACGGTTGCCCGTCTGTCCCGTACCCTGGAAAAATACGGGGCCAAAGACAATACCATCATCGTCGCCGCTACGGCAGCGCAGTCTGCTCCGTTGCAGTACCTGGCTCCCTATGCCGGCGTATCCATGGGCGAGTATTTCATGAACCAGGGCAAAGACGTCCTGTGTATCTATGACGACCTGTCCAAGCACGCCGTGGCTTACCGCGCCATGTCCCTGCTGCTCCGCCGTCCTCCCGGACGCGAAGCGTTCCCCGGCGATGTATTCTACTTACATTCCCGTCTGCTGGAACGTGCGGCCCGCCGTAACGAAGAGGCCGGCGGCGGTTCCATCACCGCGCTGCCGGTTATCGAAACCCTGGCCGGTGACGTCAGCGGCTACATTCCTACCAACGTAATTTCCATTACCGACGGCCAGATTTATCTGGAAACTGACCTGTTCTATGCAGGTATCCGCCCGGCTATCAACGTCGGTCTGTCTGTATCCCGCGTAGGCGGTTCCGCACAGATCAAGGCTATGAAATCCGTGGCCGGTACCCTGCGTCTGGACCTGGCCCAGTACCGCGAACTGGCTGCTTTCGCACAGTTCGGTTCCGATCTGGATAAGGCTACCAAAGCCCAGCTGGACCGTGGTATGCGTATGACCGAGCTGCTGAAACAGCCCCAGTATCTCCCGATGCCGGTTGAAAAACAGGTTATTTCCCTGTATGCCGGTACCAAGGGTTATATTGATGACGTTCCGGTTGCCGATGTTACCCGTTTCGAGGCTGAACTGCTGAAATACATGGATAACACCGCTCCCGAAATCGGCGCTGATATCGTTAAGAACAAGAAAATTACGGATGCCACTGAAGAAGCTTTGAAGAAAGCACTGGCAAATTTCAAGCAGATCTTTGTAACCTCTGACGGAAAGAGGTGAGTGACTGATGGCAAATCCACGCGAGATCCATCGACGTATGCGCAGCGTTAAAAACATCCAGCAGATTACCAAGGCCATGAAGATGGTCGCTGCTGCCCGTCTGCGCCGTGCGCAGGAAAAAGCCACGTCCACCCGCCCGTTTGCGGATAAAATTGAAAGCCTTTTGCTGACTGCCGTCAGCGACAAGGCGGCTTTGGCAGAACTGTCAAAGAAGGACGCGCCGTTGCTGGCCCAGCGTCCTGTCCGTAAGACCGGGTTTGTCGTAGTTGCCGCGGATAAGGGCCTGGCGGGCGCTTATAATTCCAACCTGCTGAAACATGCGGTGGCGGAGATTGCGGAAGCGGACAGTTATTACCTGGTCACGGTAGGCCGTAAGGCAAAGGAGTTCTTCCAGCACCGTGGCTATGATGTGGCAAAGGATTTCCTCGGACTGTCCGACAAACCGAATTTTGAATATGCGGAACAGATTGCGAAAGCGGCTGTGGACGCGTTCAAGTCCGGTGAAGTGGACGAGGTCAAACTGATCTCCACCCGTTTTAAATCGGCGCTGTCCTATACCCCGGAAACACTGAATCTGTTGCCGGTGGTTCCTCCCGCAGCGGAGGGAAAGAGCGCGGAAGCGGGCGACGTGATGTTTGAGCCTTCCGGCGAAGCATTGCTGGCGCAGTTGCTGCCTTATTATGTAAATACCAAGATTTATGCTGCGCTGATGCAGTCAGCCGCAAGCGAACTGGGCGCCCGTATGACAGCCATGTCGTCGGCGACCGATAATGCGAGTGCTTTACTTAGATCTTTAGAGTTGTCATACAATAAAGCTCGTCAAGCAGGCATTACTAATGAAATTAACGAAATCGTTGGCGGAGCGGAAGCTCTGCAGCAAAGCTAAGGGAGGAAATACTAGATGACTGGTAAAATAGTACAAGTCGTCGGCCCTGTTGTCGACATTAAATTTCCGCCAAACGGCCTGCCTGCGATTTATAACGCGATCCACATCGACGGTGAAGTGGGCAATGGACTGAAAGTCCATCTGACCACGGAAGTTATGCAGCACATCGGCAACGACGTAGTCCGTACCGTTGCCATGAGCTCTACCGATGGTCTGGTACGCGGGATGGACGCAGTAGACACCGGAGCTCCTATCCGTGTTCCCGTAGGCCCCGGTACCCTGGGCCGTATCTTCAATGTGTTGGGCGAAACCGTTGACCATGACGATACCCCGGTTGAGGCGGCGGATTATTGGCCGATTCACAGGCCGGCCCCGAAATTTGAAGATCAGTCCACCGTGGCCGAGATCCTGGAAACAGGCATTAAGGTTATCGACCTGATCGAACCCTACGCATTAGGCGGCAAGGTAGGCCTGTTCGGCGGCGCCGGCGTAGGCAAGACCGTTATCATCATGGAGCTGATTCATAACATTGCGACAGCTCACGGCGGTTATTCCGTATTCTCAGGCGTAGGTGAACGTACCCGTGAAGGGAACGACCTGTGGAACGAAATGAAAGAATCCGGCGTTATCAACAAGACCTGTCTGGTTTACGGCCAGATGAACGAGCCCCCCGGAGCCCGTATGCGTGTAGGCCTGACCGGCCTGACCATGGCGGAATATTTCCGTGACGTATCCGGCCAGGACGTGCTGCTGTTCGTGGATAACATCTTCCGTTTCATTCAGGCTGGTTCCGAAGTATCCGCTCTGCTGGGCCGTATGCCGTCTGCCGTAGGTTATCAGCCTACCCTGGCAAACGATATCGGCGCCTTGCAGGAACGTATCGCTTCTACTACTAAGGGTTCCATTACCTCCGTACAGGCAGTATACGTACCCGCCGATGACTTAACCGACCCTGCTCCGGCCGGCACCTTTGCCCATCTGGATGCAACCACCAACCTGTCCCGCGCCATCGCGGAATTGGGCCTGTATCCGGCCGTGGATCCCCTGGACTCCACCAGCCGTATCCTGGACCCGCTGGTAGTCGGTGAAGAACATTACAAGGTAGCCCGCGGCGTACAGGCTATTCTGCAGCGTTATAAAGAACTGCAGGATATCATCGCCATTCTGGGTATGGAAGAACTGTCTGACGAAGACAGGCTGACCGTTGCCCGTGCCCGTAAGATCCAGCGTTTCCTGTCCCAGCCCTTCTTTGTAGGCGAACAGTTCACCGGCCTGCCCGGCCAGTATGTTCCGCTGAAGGAGACCATCCGCGGCTTCCGGGAAATTCTGGAAGGCAAACATGACGATCTGCCGGAGGGCGCATTCTATATGGTAGGTACCATTGATGCGGCCGTTGAGAAGGCAAAAACCATGAAGGAAGAGTGAGCCTATGGCTAATGTAATGCAATTGGATGTTCTGTCTCCGGACGCTTACGTTTTTCAGGCAGATAATATTACCTATGTGGGAGTCAAGACTACCCAGGGCGGTGTCGGCATCGAGGCCCGTCATGCTACCATGATGGCTACGTTGGAACAGGCGCCGGTGAAGTATCGCGACGATCAGGGTAATGCCCATTATCTGTTTGTTGACGGCGGTTTTCTGGAAGTGAAAGAGAGCAAAGTCACGATTTTAAGCGTGGCGGCAGAAACGGCTGAAAGCATTGATGCAGAAAAAGCCCAGGCTGATCTGGAACGCGCCCAGGCCAGGATCGATAACCCGAAAGAGGGTATGGATATGGCTGAGGCGGTAAAGGATTTAAAGAGGGCTCAGGCTCGTCTGAAGACTGTGCAGCTGGCTGGCGCCCGCGCGTAAACAGATGCGCAAGGCATCCTGCACGCTATGTGCGGGATGCCTTTTTTAACAGAAAGGTTGTTCATAATGAATGATATTTTAAAACCGATCACCGGCAACAAGATGCTGGAATTAAAACAGGAGATCAAGGAACTGCGTGAAGCATTGGCGCAAACGGATGATCCCGAAAAGATAAAAGCGCTGAAACGGGCGATTTCCGATAAGCAAACACATTACAATATCCTGGCAGACAGGGCAAGGTTACAACGGTAACAAAGAACTCTCTGTTGTAACTGGGGCGTATGCGCCGGCATGTGACCTAACTTACTATGTCTGTAATGAAATTGAAATAAACACGTTTGAAACGTGATATAATATAATAATAAACCGCTGATTAATTTGTCTGCGCGTCTGTTCATGGCGAAACTCATTTAATCAGTGTTACCTTAAAAATGTACAATAGATCGTTGTTTCCATAAACCATTTGCGGGAGGTCATAATCATGGACAAATTGATTGTACGCGGCGGGAACCGCCTGGTGGGCACAGTCAAGACAAGCGGGGCAAAAAATGCGGTGCTGCCGATTATTGCGGCATCTATTTTAGGCGAAACGCCCAGCCGTCTGGATGAGATTCCAAAACTGGAAGATGTACGTACCATTTGCGGTGTTTTAAAATATTTAGGCGTTAAGATTGATAACAGCAAGGAACATGAGCTTACTCTGGATACGTCTAATATCTCCGCTTACGAAGCTCCCTATGAACTGGTTCGAACTATGCGGGCTTCGTTTGTGGTTCTGGGGCCTCTGTTGGCCCGGAAAGGGCACGCCCGTATTTCCCAGCCGGGAGGTTGCGCTATCGGCAGCCGTCCTATCGATTTGCATCTGAAGGGCTTTGAAGCGCTGGGCGCGAAGATTTCCCAGGATCACGGTTTTGTGGAGGCGTATGCTCCCAATGGTTTAAAGGGAGCGGATATTTATCTTGATTTCCCCAGCGTAGGCGCTACGGAAAATATTATGATGGCTGCCTGCCTGGCGGAAGGAACCACAACACTGGAAAATCCGGCGGAGGAGCCGGAGATCGTCGATCTGGCCAACTATCTGAACCAGATGGGGGCCAAGATCCGGGGAGCGGGAACGGATGTGATCCGGATCGAAGGTGTAAAACAAATGCATGGCGCGGAGCATATTGCCATTCCCGACCGTATTGAAGCGGGGACCTACATGATTGCTGCGGCTATGACTCATGGCGATGTGATCATCGAAAATGTGCTGGCAGAGCATCAGAAACCGCTGCTGGCCAAACTGCGGGAAGCCGGTGTGTTGATTGAGGAAGACATCGACCGGATTCACGTGGCCTGTCCGGGAGAATTGAAAGGCATGAATGTGAAGACGCTGCCGTATCCCGGTTTCCCGACCGATATGCAGGCTCAGATTATGGCCATGATGACGATCTGTCAGGGCCGCAGTACGGTGATGGAGACGGTGTTTGAAAACCGTTTTATGCATGTGATTGAGCTGAACCGTATGGGTGCGAATATTTCTACCACGGGAGCCCGGGGCGCTATTATCGAAGGGCCTGCCAAACTGACGGGCTGTGAAGTGACCGCTACGGACCTGCGGGCCGGCGCCGCAATGATTTTGGCAGGGCTTGTAGCTGAGGGACAGACGACCGTTGGCAACCTGCACCATATTGACCGCGGTTATGAGGACATTGTTGGGAAACTGCAGGGCCTGGGAGCGGATATCCAGCGCATTAGTGTGAAAGACTGAATGGAGAGACAATAATATGTTTGGTGGTAATACAGACATTGGCATCGATCTGGGGACGGCCAATATTCTGGTTTATGTTAAAGGTAAGGGGATTGTACTGAACGAACCTTCGGTAGTAGCGGTGGAAAAAACCAGTAATAAGATACTGGCCGTAGGGGCAGAAGCACGGGATATGCTGGGACGTACACCCCAGGGAATCGTGGCAGTACGGCCGTTGAAGGAAGGTGTAATCGCCAACTATACAATTACCCAGAAGATGCTGGAATACATCGTGAACAAGGTGGCTGGTAAAAGCTTTTTCTTTAAACCCCGTGTTATGACCTGTATTCCGGTGCATATCACGTCTGTGGAAAAACGGGCGGTACTGGAGGCCACGATTCAGGCCGGCGTGTCCAAGACCTATCTTATTGAAGAACCTCTGGCTGCCGCGTTGGGCGCGGGCCTGGATATCATGGTGCCTTCCGGGAAGATGGTGGTGGATATCGGCGGCGGTACAACGGATATTGCTATCCTGAGCCTGGGAGGCGTGGTGGACAGCGATTCCGTCCGCATTGGCGGGGATAAATTTGATGAGAGTATCGTCCGCTACGTGAAAAGAGAATATAATATCCTGATCGGCGATACGACAGGGGAAACTGTCAAGAAGACGATAGGAAACGTGTATCCCGGGTCCGAGATCAAAAGCATGGAGATCCGCGGAAGGGATGGGATCAACGGTTTGCCGACCACGGTGACCGTAACGTCCGAAGATGTCCGAAAAGCGCTGGAGGAACCGCTGGAAACCCTGATCGGACGAATTCGTTCCGTGTTGGAAAAGTGTCCTCCGGAGTTGTCTGCCGATATTGTGGACAACGGCATTTACCTTACCGGCGGCGGGGCGCTGCTGGGTGGTCTGGCCAAGGTTCTGGAAGAGGACACGGGTATCCGGGTGTTCGTGGCGGAAAACCCGTTGGATTGCGTGGCTATCGGTACCGGCAAGGCGCTGGATAATCTGGATAAGTTGCGTCCCGGTACAATATACAGTAATGCCATGTTTTAAATTGAAAACGTATCAGGACGGCTTTGGAGGACTTTGTAAGACCCTAGGCTCCATGCCGTCCTGCTTGATTTTTTACAGGGGTATTCATTTTTGCGGGTACATTCATTATGAAAACAGTTTTTAGTCAGATGTTAACAGGAGCACGCAGGTTCATACTGCTGCTTACCGTATTTTTATTGCTGTTGCCGGTGTCTGTCCGGGCGCAGGTGACAGGCATGCGGGTCGGCAGCGGTGCTGCCCGGATCCGAATCGTGCTGGACTTGGACAGCCCGGCAAAACTGAAAGATCAGAGCACACAGGACAGGATTTCTCTGGACATCGATACCGCTGCGAAAAACAGTGTCCAGCGCAAATTAG
>Ga0265299_10004908_pt1 | contig 12530 bp, 17 predicted proteins | sample AusTroGonzalo_MG_4_FD_193485 | JGI IMG/M metagenome (GOLD analysis project Ga0265299, IMG submission 193485) | Bovine rumen microbial communities from tropical cattle in Woodstock, Queensland, Australia - Gonzalo_02 | ecosystem: Host-associated > Mammals > Digestive system > Stomach > Rumen ...
GAGCTACAACGGCCGCCTCTGCCTGCACATGACGCGCAAGATCTACAGCGACCGCTTTGAGCAGGCTTTCCTGTATCAGCTCCAGCGTTTGGGACTGACCTTCAGTACTTCTGTTTCCGATTTGGCTTAGAGGGGCCGATTTATCCCAAAGGATAATACAAAGAATCGTAGCGGCTGTTCCAGCTGCGGTCGTAGTGCTTGCGGATGACGCGGGCGCTGGCGAAGTCGTTGAAGTTTTCCCAGGCTTCCAGGAAAAGGACGGCGAAATCTGTCCGGTTGTGAAGCGTAAGGGCAAAGAGCGTGTATACGGCTACAATGTATACCATGGCACGCTCGCGGTCATCGGCCTGGGGATTGGAGGGCGTGACCAGGGTAAGGCGCTCCGCCTGCGCAAAGGCCAGGTCTGCAATGGCATCGGCCAATAACGCCTCTTCTGCGGGAGCATAAAGCTGGACGCAGTAACGCTCGTGGGAGCATTTGCGCTCTACAGCCTCGGCCTCCAGGGAAGGCATGGGGTCCGGCAGGGAGGACTCGAAATAGCGTGAAAAGTCCGACTCTCCCCGCAGGAACTGCAGGGCCAGCACGCAATAGTCCCTTACGCTGGCCTCAATGACCATCGAGTAGGGGGCCTTTTCGTCTATCCGGGCTAGTATTTCCTTTGCGCTAGACATTACAAGATGTAAATATACAAAAAAACTCTTACATTTGTATACCCATGGTCGCCTCGAAGGACTACGGAGCGAAGCGACCCAGGGGGTCTGGGGGATTAGGCCCCCAGTCGTAAGATTATTTTTTATTCAAAAAATGCGGAGCATTTTATGAAAATCGTATTTTTGGATGCCATTTCCATGGGAGACGCTTCCCTGGAAGAAATTGCCTCGCTGGGCGAACTTACTACTTATCCCTCCTCCACGGCCGAAGAAGCCCGGGAAAGGGTCAAGGATGCCGAAGTGGCACTGCTTAACAAAGTGATTGTAAACCAGGAATTCCTGGATGCCGCTCCCAAGCTCAAACTGGTTTGCGAGGCCGGTACCGGCATCAATAATATAGATGTGAAGCTCTGCGAAAAGCGGGGCGTCATTGTCCGCAATGTGGCGGGCTATTCCACGGATTCCGTGGCCCAGACGGCCTGGATGCATATCCTGAACCTGGCCGGCCGCGCGTTCCACTACCAGGACTTCGTCCTGTCCGGAGAGTATAGCAAGAACCCGGTGCACGTAGACTATCGCCATCCCTTTATGGAACTGGCGGGCAAAACCCTGGGCATTGTGGGCATGGGTGCCATCGGCCAGAAAGTCGCACAGATTGCCCTGACCTTCGGAATGGAGGTCATCTACTATTCCACCTCCGGCACTGGTCACTGCAAAGACTATCCTTGCGTGGGCCTGGAAGAGCTTCTGAAGCGTTCCGACGTCATTTCCATCCACGCCCCTTATAACGACCGCACCGCAGGCCTCATCGGCTACGAGCAGTTCAAACTGATGAAACCCACCGCCTATCTGGTAAATACCGGCAGGGGAGGCATAGCTGTAGAGGAAGACCTGGCCCGTGCCCTGGACGAGGGCCTTCTGGCCGGAGCGGCACTGGACGTATACGTAACGGAGCCGCTCCCTCTGAGCAGCCCCTTAATGCATCTGGTCCATCCCGAGCGCCTGCTGTTTAGTCCGCACATTGCCTGGTATTCCAGGGAAGCACGGGCCCGCTTAGCGCATGAGATGGCCCAGAATATCCGTAAAGGATGGTGACTCACTAACTAGTTCTTTGGTTTTTTGTAGTGTATGAACCGTCGTTGCACCACGCGACGGTTTGGCGTTGGTTACTTGTTCCGGATTCGGATGCTGGCGGCGCCTGACTTGCTCTTCTCAATATTGGGGCACTCCAGGTCGCGGGCGTCGATATCTCCGGCGCCGCTTACGCGCAGGCTCGCATTCTCGGCCTTTCCGCTCACTTCTACGTCTCCGGCACCATTGATGCTCACGTTGAGCGTCTTCACGTCAAGATCCTTGGCCTCCAGGTCACCGGCTCCGTTGATGGCGAAGGAGAGGGTGGGAACCTTGATGTCTTCGAGTTCCAGGTCTCCGGCACCGTTGATGGCCAGGGAGAAATCCTTGTCGGAGGTGTAGTCTTCCATGGCAGCATCTGCCGAACCGTTGACGGTCACGCTCTCCAGCACAGGAGCATCGACATAAATGCAGAAGGTCTGGGCGGCCAGCTGGACGGTCTTTCCGTCTTTCTTGGTCTCAAGGATGAGTACGTCGTCCTCTACCCGGAAATCCAGATAATCGAACACTTCCTCATTGGCTTCCACCTTTACAATGCAGGCTTCTTTCTGGCCGATTTTCATATCGGCCGCTCCGTTAAGGACTACGTGGCTGAAGGAGCCCAGTTCCATTTCGTGGATCTCTACCTCGCCTTTACAGACGATGCGTTTCCCCAAGTTCAAATTGACCGAATAGATGCAACTGGTAGCCATGACCAGGGCGCATATGGCGAATATTACTTTTTTCATACAGTCTTTCTAATTAAAAATCTTGGCATCCAGGCCCAGCAGTTCCATCTTGCGTTTGATGGCGGGAACTTCCTTCTCCAGGAAATCGGCCCTTTGGACCTCTAAAATCTTTTCACGGGCATCGGGGGATACGAAGTAGCCGATTCCTCGCTTGTTGTAAATGATTCCGTCGGCGGTAAGCTTCTCATAAACTCGCATGACAGTATTGGGGTTTACTCCAATCTGAGCGCCGTACTCGCGGACCGACGGAATTCTGTCATCGGCCTTCAGGGCGCCGGACAGGATGTTCTCGCAGAACACGTCGGCTATCTGGAGGTAGATGGGTTTCTCTCCGTGGAAGTCCATACTATTAGTGTTTTAAAGTTTTGATTCTGTAGAAGATACCACAGGCGAGGCCTACGGCCAGCACCCCACTGGCAAGTGTACTCCAGCGAATCACGCTGCGGATGAGGGCTTCGGCCTCGGACAGTTCATTGATCTCGTAGTAGTCCGTCTGCAGGCCCATCATGGTCATGACGGTGGAGAAGGCAACGCTGAATACGAACAGGATAATAAATGCCCAGAGGATCTTGTTGCGTTTGAACGAGATGCCGCAAAGCAGGAAGTACAGGAAATTGCAGATGTATCCGATGATGGCAGGAGCTGCCATGACACCCAGGTTCCAGGTGGTGGAATACTCGCCGTTGGCTTCTGCAAGAGACTGCTGTGCGTGGGCGATGGCTGTTTTGGCGGCGCCGATAAGGAGCTGACCATAAGTGGGATCCACTGCAGCCAGGATGGCGTCAATGATGGCATAGGTGGCCAGGAAGGCAACAGGAATGATAACCAGGGTCATAAGGATCATGGATAGCCACTTCTCAAAAGAAGAGGCGGGAAGCATGAGCCAGGAAGCACCTTTCTTGCGGTTGGTCAGATAGCCGTAGGTACGGGTCTGGTAAAGTTCCAGGGCAAAGCAGGCCACAAAGAAAACCGCTACACGGGAACCAAAGCCCGGGGCAGCCCACACCTGGTCGAACACGGCATTGAAGGCAATGCCCAGGATATAGAGGATAAGGCCGGAAAAGCCTATGAGAATGGCCGCCTTCACGTGGTTGCGCCACATTTGGGTGAGGTCATATTTGAAATAGGTCCAGAAACGCTGGCCGTTAAAAACTTCACTTTTCATAGGGCAAATCGGTTAAGCAAATAAGGCTTTGATAACATCTTTGTGGGAATGCACGGCGTTGAAAAGGGCTTCCAGGTTAACCTTGGATTCCTCGCCGGTGGTATTGGGATACACCTGGATGGCACCGGAGGGCGTATTTTCCAGATAGAGCGCGCCTTCATGCAGCTGGGTGCCATAGTCGAAGAACAGTTTCTCGGTAATGGTCTGCAGGCTGGCGCTAAGCAGAACATCTTCCTTGTCCAGGATGATGATGGGGTCAATAATCTCCTCGAGGTCACGTACCTGGTGGGTGGAGATGATGATGGCGCTCTCGTCGGAGGTGTACTTCATGATGGCCTTGCGGAACTGGCTCTTGGAAGGGATGTCCAGGCCGTTGGTGGGCTCGTCCATGAAATAATGACGGGCGTTGCAGGCCAGGGCGAAGGCAATCCAGGTCTTCTTGAGCTGGCCGGAACTCATGGAATCCATGCGCTGGTTTCCGTCCACCTCAAACTCATTCAGGAGCGTGAGATATTTATCAAAATCGAAGGTGGGCCACAGGGCACCGGTTTCTTCGCCGAATTTCACGGCCTTGTAGGGCATGGGGCTGACCTCGTCGGGCAGGTAGAACTGCTCTGCCAGCAGGGAAGGCTCGCGGTCGAAGGGGGCGCGGCCATCGGTGATGATGCTGCCGGTCTGGGGTTTCTTGAGCCCGCACAGGAGCGTGAGAAGGGTGGTCTTACCCACGCCGTTCTCTCCCAGGAGGCCGTAGATATTGCCTCCCTTGAGTTCCATGGAGATGTTTTTGAGCACTCCCTTGGACCCATAACTGAAGGATAAATCTTTGACGGTAATCATATCTCTATAGTGTATTAGTTCATTAGTACACCGCAAAGGTAAGAAGAAATTTCGGATTTCCAAATAAAATGTGGAAATTTTCAAAAAAAGTTGTAAAAAAGGCCGATTAGTGGCTCTTGCGCCACTGATAAGGAGTTTGGCCGATGTGTGCCTTGAACAGGCGGGCGAAGTTGCTGCGGTCGGAGAACCCGACGCGGCGGCTGATGGTGGAAATGGGAGTATCGGGCTCGGCCTTCATCTGCTCTATGGCGTCCTGGATGCGCAGGGCGGTGCGCCAGGTGCGGAAGTCCCTTGCATCGGCCGAAAAATACCTATATAATATAGAATAGGAAGTGCCGATGTTCTGGGCGGCTTCCACGAGGGTACGGTGAGGGAGGCGGTACCCTTTGTTCTTCACCCAGGTCTGGAGGCGGGCTTCCAGGTCCGCCTCTTCTTCCGGGAGAAGCAAGAAGGAAGAAAGAGCCTGCTCTCTTTTGGGGAACAGGCTCTTGAAAAGGTCTTTGAATGCTTTCTTACCAGCCCAGGACATAGGCGAAAATAAGCGGTGCTACGATGGTAGCGTCGGATTCCACGATGAACTTGGGCGTGTCGGGTGCCAGCTTGCCCCAGGTGATTTTCTCGTTGGGGACGGCGCCGGAGTAAGAACCATAGGAAGTGGTGGAATCGGAAATCTGGCAGAAGTAGGCCCAGAGCGGGGTACCGGTCCAGCCCAGATCCTGTTCCATCATGGGAACGCAGCAGATGGGGAAGTCACCGGCGGTGCCGCCACCAATCTGGAAGAAGCCGACGCCAGCGCCCTGGCTGTTCTTCTTGTACCAGTCTACCAGGAACATCATGACCTCTACACCCTGGATGACCATGTGGGGATCATACTCACCGCGGATCACGTGGGCGGTGAAGATGTTACCGGTGGTGCAGTCTTCCCAGGCGGGGCAGATGATGGGGATGTTCTTCTCGCAGGCGGCTACTACCCAGCTGTCCTTGGGGTCAATCTCATAGTACTGCTCCAGGACACCGCTGCGGATCATCTGATAGATGAACTCGTAGGGGAGGTATCTCTTACCTTCGGCCTTGGCCTTGTCCCAAACCTCTACCAGGTGCTTCTCCAGACGACGGAAGGCTTCTTCCTCGGGGATGCAGGTGTCCGTTACACGGTTGTAGTGGTTGTCCAGAAGCTCCTGCTCCTGCTTGGGGGTAAGATCACGGTAACCGGGAACCCTGTAATAGTGGCTGTGAGCCACCAGGTTCATGATATCTTCCTCCAGGTTGTTGGCGCTGCAGCAAACAAAGGCAATTTTGTCCTGGCGAATCATTTCTGCCAGGGAGAGACCCAGTTCTGCGGTGCTCATGGCTCCGGCCATGGCCAGAAACATTTTGCCACCCTTGTTCAGAAGGTCTTCATAGGCTTTTGCAGCATCTACCAGGGCTGCGGAATTGAAGTGACGGTAGTGATGGGTAATGAATTGAGAGATAGGTCCCTTTTCCATTTCTTTTAGCGGTTTTCCACGGGCGAAGCCAGTCTGTGACTTCCAACCCGTAGATTGGTTGCAAAATTAGGAAAAAAACACGAGAAACGCTATATTTGCAAACTATTTTACGTGTATGAATTTATTTCCTAACATTGAGAAAGCATATACCCGCGAGCATCTGAATGCAAGGGATGCGCAGCGTCTGGCGGAATTCATCGCCTTTGGCCCTATGGTTTTCCAGGTGAGCCGGCTTATGGTCAAGTTCGGGATTCTGGAGCGCCTTCGTGACGGCGCCATGACCCTGCCCCAGATTGCCCATTCCGCCGGTCTCAGCGAATACGCCGCCAAGGTACTCATGGAAGCCTCCCTGTCCATTGGAACGGTCATCATAGACCCCAAGAAGGATGAATATCATCTGACCAATGTGGGCTGGTTCCTGCTCACGGATATGGCCACCCGCGCCAACATAGACTTTAACCACGACGTGAACTATGAAGGCTTCTTCCAGCTGGAAGAAGCGTTGAAAGAGGGCAAACCGGCCGGCCTCAAGCACTTCGGCTCCTGGCCCACCATTTATGAAGGACTATCTTCGCTGCCTAAGCAGGTGCAGGACAGCTGGTTTGGCTTCGACCATTTTTATTCGGACCATTCCTTCGCCGAGGCCCTTCCCATCGTTTTTGCCGGAAAACCCCGCCGCATCATGGACGTAGGCGGCAATACGGGCCGATTCTCCCAGCAGTGCGTGGCGTACGACTCCGAGGTGGAGATGACCATCGTGGACCTGCCCCAGCAGATCGGCCTTATGAAGGAAGCGGTGAAAGAGGACCCCAATGCCTCCCGCATCCACGGATATGGCACCAACCTGCTGGATCCCGCCAACGGATTCCCGGAATCCGTGCATCCCGACGTAATCTGGATGAGCCAGTTCCTGGACTGCTTCAGCGAGCCCCAGATCCTGAGCATCCTGCAGCGCGCGGCCAAGATCATGGACGGTAATACCCGTCTGATGATCATGGAAACCTTCTGGGACCGTCAGAAATACGAACCCGCGGCCTTCTGCCTCACCATGACCAGCCTCTATTTTACGGTCATGGCCAACGGCAATTCCAAGATGTACCACTCCGACGACTTCGTAAAACTGATCCAGGAAGCCGGTCTGGAAGTGGAAACCATCCATGACGGCCTGGGACAAGGACATAGCATAATGATTTGTAAAAAGAAATAGTCATGACTATCGAGAAAATCAACGAAACCGTGAAGAACTTCCTGGTGGAAGACCTGGAAATTGAAGAAGACAAGATCAACGGCAGCGCACGTCTGAAAGAAGACCTGGGCATTGATTCCCTGGAAGTGGTGGATGTTGTGGTGCTGGTGGAAGACCAGTTCGGCTATAAGATGAAGCCCGAAGACTTCCGCACCCTCGTCACCCTGGACGATTTCTGCCAGTTCATCCAGCAGCACGTAGCCTAGTGACCGATACCCGCCACATAGATGTAGATACCATCGTCCTGCAGCAGCCGCCGTTCCGTTTCGTGAGCCGGCTGGATGCCTTCGATGCCGAAGAAGCGGTGGTTTCCTTTACTCCGGGCCCCGGCAACCTTCTCATGGAGAACGGTTGCCTGAGCGCCGCCGGGCTCATGGAACACATGGCCCAGGCCAATGCCGCCCGCTTGGGCTATCTCTGCGTCTATGTCCTGAAAGTCCCCGTAAACATAGGCTTCATCGGGCAGGTCAGGGATTTCACCCTGCACCGGCTGCCCCGGGAAGGGGAGACCATCACCACCCGGGTGAGCCTCCGTTACGAGGTCTTCAACGTGTCCCTCTGCGAAGTGGAAGTACGGAGCGGAGAGGAACTGCTGGCTACGGCCACCATCAAAACGGCTACCAAGGAATGAGGAAAGTAGGGATTGCAGGCACAGGGCTGGTGACGCCGCTGGGCAATAGCCCGGCTGGCGTGTTGGCCGCGGTACGCGCTGGAAAGAGTGCGCTTGCTTTGCATCCCGGTTTTCCTGACCCTTATTTCGCATCCCTTTTGCCCCGCGAGGGCGCCTCTGAGCCTTTCTTTGAACAGGTGTCGCTGGAGGCCGCCCGCCTGGCCGTGGAAAATGCCGGAATCGATCCGGCCGATCCTTCCACCGGCTTTATCCTGTCTTCCATCAAGGGGGACATCGAGCATTTTGGAAAGAACGACGTTTCCCTGGCCTTCAGTGCCGGAAACATTGCCCGGGCCCTGGGAGTGAAGACTCCGCCCGTGGTAGTCTCCAATGCTTGTATCTCGGGTCTGGCGGCCCTTGTACAGGGCATGCGCATGATCCGCGCCGGCCAGTACAAACGCGTCATCGTAGTGGGAACGGAAGTACAGTCCCCGTTCATCGTAACGGGCTTCCAGTCCCTGAAAGCGTTGTCGGTAGAACCCTGCAAGCCTTTCGACGCCCAGCGTGTGGGCCTCAATCTGGGGGAAGCATCGGCCGCCATGGTTTTGCAGGCCGATGAAGGGGAATGGGAACTGGTGGAAGGCGCCATCCGCAACGACGCCAACCATATATCCGGTCCTTCCCGGACGGGAGAAGGCAGCTACAATGCCTTGCGGGCCGTATTGCCCCACTGTGACAAGAAAGACCTGGCCTTCGTGAACGTACACGGAACGGCTACGGTATACAACGACGAGATGGAGGCCATCGCGCTGAATCGCGCCGGGCTTCTGGATGTGCCCATTAATGCCCTCAAAGGCTATTTTGGCCACACCATGGGTGCCGCGGGCATCCTGGAGAGCATCCTTTCCATGCAGGCCCTGGAGGCGGGAGTAGTGCTGGCCACCCGGGGCTTCTCGGAGCTGGGCGTATCGGCCCCCGTGAAAGTATCGGCCCAGGAGCAAGAGGCTGTGGGCCATTCGTTTATCAAGCTTCTGTCCGGATTTGGCGGAGTCAACGGAGCGCTGCTTTTCAGAAAAGGAGGATGCCTATGAAACAGGTGAGCATTCCTTGCGGCGCAGATTTGACGCAACTGTACAGACAGGAGGTAGGGGACTATCCCAAATTCTTCAAGATGGATACCCTCTCCCGCCTGGGATTCCTGCTTACGGAACTTCTGGTGGCTGGTGAAGAGGGCCGTTTCCAACCTCGCGAAGACCGCGCTGTGCTGGTTTTCAGCCGCGAAGGCTGCCTTGCCAACGACCGCCATTATGTGGAGTCCATGGAGGATTTCCCTTCGCCGTCATTGTTTGTATATACGCTTCCCAACATCGTGTCCGGAGAGATTTCCATCCGGAATAAGTACGCCGGTGAGACATCGGCCTTTGTGCTGGAAAAATACGACGAGGAAGCCATCTTTACCCTGGTGCGTCAGGCTTTCCAGGATCCTGTGACCCAGTCCGCCGTGGTCATTTGGGCCGATTGTTCCGGCGATACGCAGTGGGATGCCCGGGGCTGGCTGGTAGAAAGAGAAGAATTATGAGTGAAGAGCGTCAGTGGAGCGGAAAGACCGACGGGACTTTGTGGATGCACAAGGCCCTGATAGGTTGTTTTAAAGTCCTGCCCATGGGCCTGATTTACTTCTTCATGGCTCTGGTGGTGCCCTTCTACATGCTCATCAACCACAGTGGCTATCTGGCCATCTACCACTATCTGCGTCAGCGGCAAGGCATGGGACCTCTGCGAGCCTTCTGTGGCTGCTATTTCAACCATTTTCTCTTTGGCGCATCGCTGATGGACCGTTTTGCTACTTATGCCGGCCGTAAGTTCCAGATCAAGAAGACGGGCATGGATGTCTTTACCAGCCTGGCCGGGAAAGAGCAGGGCTTTATCATGCTGTCTTCGCATATAGGCAATGCCGAAATGTCCGGCTATATGCTCTCCACGCCCCTCAAACGGATGAATGCCATTACCTTCCCGGATGAAAAGGCTTCCGTGCGTTCCAATAGGGACCGTATGCTGGAGGTCAACAACATCCGCCTGATATCGGCCGATGGTCTGGACTGGCTTTTCACCCTCAATGCTGCTCTATCCGACGGCGAAATTGTGAGCATTCATGCAGACCGCCTCTTCGGCTCCAGCAAGTCCCTCAAGGTGACCATCCTGGGGGCCGAAGCCCAAATACCCATGGGACCTTTCAACCTGGCGGCTTCACGCGACCTGCCTGTGACGGCTTCCTTCTGCATGAAGACGGGATTCAGGAGTTATGAGGCCCTCCAGTATCGCCTGGATACGCCGGAAATGGATTCTATGCCCAAAACGGAGAAGATGGATTACCTGGCTGCCCGCTATGCCTCTGTTGTGAACGAGGTCCTGTCCAAGTGGCCCCTGCAGTGGTATAACTTCTTTGAATTCTGGGACTAACCAACGGATTATAGAGAATTATTGCATACATTTGTAAATCATAAACAACGAATATGGAAAACCTTAAACTGGAACTGAAAGAGAAGATCATCGACGCGTTGAACCTGGTGGACATGACTCCCGCCGACATTGAGGACGACGCTCCCATCTTCATGGAAGGCCTGGGCCTGGACAGCATCGATGCCCTGGAACTCATGCTCCTGATGGAGAAGAATTACGGCATCCGCATGAGCAATCCGGCCGAAGGCAAGAAGGTCTTCAAGTCCATCAACGCAATGGCCGAGTATATCAGCGCCAACCGCACCAAGTAATTGTGAAGGAAAGCATCTGCATAACCGGATGTGGCGTTGTAAGCGCCATCGGGGTGGGCCGGAAGGCCAGCCTCGAGAGCCTGTTGCATGCCCGTTCGGGCGTGGGCCCTGTCCGTTATGTAGAGGGATGGACTCCGGAATTCCCTGTAGGGGAAGTGCCGCTGTCCAATGCCGGGTTGGCGGCCCTTTGCGGCGCCCCGGCAGACTGGCCCCGTACCACCCTCCTTTCCATAGTGGCCCTCCAGGAAGCCCTGGAGCAGGCCGGTCTGGCCGATGGCAGCGGTATGCGTCTAATTGGAGGAACTACCGTCGGGGGAATGGATTTGACGGAAAAAGTATTCCCCAAGTATTCTCCCAACCACGGTTGCGGTGCCTCTACGGATCTGGCTGCCTTGTATGTGGGTGGTTTTGAAGATGCCACCACGCTTTCTACGGCCTGTTCATCGGCCGCCAATGCCTTTATCTTCGGGGCCAATCTCATCCGCACAGGTCAGTGCGAACGGGTGGTTGTAGGTGGCAGCGAAAGCCTGAGCCTATACCATCTGAACGGCTTCAATTCCCTGATGATCCTGGACCGGCAGCCCTGCCGTCCTTTCGACGCTACCCGCGCCGGACTCAATCTGGGAGAGGGTGCTGCTTATCTGGTTCTGGAGACGGCTGAGAGTGCCCGCAAGCGGGGCGTAAAGCCCCTGGCGCGGCTTTCCGGCTTTGGGAATGCTTGCGACGCTTTCCACCAGACGGCCTCGTCCGAGGATGGGGAAGGTGCCTTCCTGGCCATGGGAAAAGCCCTTGCCATGGCGGGGCTTAAACCCTCCGATATCGACTATGTGAATGCCCACGGAACGGGCACTCCCAATAATGACGCTTCGGAAAGTACGGCTCTTAAACGCCTTTTTACAGAAGGGGTTCCGCCGGTTTCTTCCACCAAAGCTTTCACTGGCCACACCACCAGTGCTTCGGGTTCCATCGAGGCCGTTTTCTGCCTCCTGGCCCTTCAGCACGGTTTTCTTCCTCCTCAGCTTAACTTGCACACGCCGGACCCTTCCTGCGTGACGCCTTTTACATCGGCCCTTAAACAACCGGTCCAACATATCCTGTCCAATGCATTTGGGTTTGGAGGGAATGATTCGTCCTTAATCTTCAGCGCTTATGAGTAGGGAAGTGTACATACGGGCTGTTGTCAAGCTGGGGGCAGAGGATCCCGACTTCCGCGAGTTTGTCACTCCCATGGAGGCCCGCCGCATGGGTCGGCTCTTCAAAAGGGCTGTCTGGTGCTCTTACAAGGCGCTTCAGGAGGCCGGGCTGGATATGCCCGATGCCATCATAACCGCTACCGATTACGGTTGCATGGAGAATTCCGAGGCTTTCCTTCAGGGAGTCCTGAATCCGGAGGAGGGCGCCATGAGCCCTACCCGGTTCATGCAAAGCACGCACAATACCATCGGTTCCCTCATTGCTATCAAGATGAGGTGCCATGGGTACAATGCCACCTATTCCCATACCGGCTGTTCTTTCCGCAGCGCCCTGGAAGATGCCATGATGCAGCTCCAGCTCGGAGACATCGACAGCGCCCTGGTGGGCTGGTACGACGAGCGTACGCCTGCCATGGATGCCATGCATCTTCCCGGAACGGAGCATGCAGTAGCCGTAGTCCTTTCTGTTAATCCAAAGTAAACCAATATGTTCAGGCTATTATTCCTGTCTGTCATCCAATCCATTCTGATGTGCAGCGCGCAGTCCCTTTTCAAGGTGGCGGCTACGCACATGGCGCCCTTTTCCTTCACCTGGACCTTCTTCCGGGACAGTGTCCTGTTGAACTGGTGGCTGCTGCTGCCAGGTATCTGCGGTATTGCCGGCGTCATTGAGTGGATGTATATGCTCAAGACCTATCCGTTCAGCCAGGTA
>Ga0265299_10004909_pt1 | contig 12528 bp, 13 predicted proteins | sample AusTroGonzalo_MG_4_FD_193485 | JGI IMG/M metagenome (GOLD analysis project Ga0265299, IMG submission 193485) | Bovine rumen microbial communities from tropical cattle in Woodstock, Queensland, Australia - Gonzalo_02 | ecosystem: Host-associated > Mammals > Digestive system > Stomach > Rumen ...
GCTTCGGGACATTGACAGTCCCTTCTTTGTAAGAGAACAGCTTAGTCTCATTCATTAGTAGTCTCCTCTTCTGGCTTGAGCTGCTAGCTTGAGACAAGCTTCATGAGCTACCCGACTAAGAGCTAGTTGAACTACTTCTTCCTCAAGAACACACTCAGAGCCATGAGAAGCTCCTAGTTCTAAGTGAAGCTCTTCCCATCTTTGAACTTTGTGAAGATGACCTAGCACTGCCCATCATCATGGAGAACTAGCCCACAGTCAGACTCTCTCAAAGTCAATATTCTTCTAGGTCCATCATATTTGACACTAGACTAGTTGACGGCTTCTTTGACTTCTCTTGGCCGTCTGAACATTCTCTTCAATCTCTCAAACAAAGCTGAAGTCTCATTAGTTGTGTTTAAAGTAAATCAAATGTGAGTGCTAGACAACTGAGTCTAGACTAGAGTGGCTTGTGAGCCAAGAAGTGGAAAGGAGTGAAAACACTTCAAGTTCTGCACAAGCCATATGGACTTATTTACCGCCAGGCTTTGTCAAGTCTAAGAGCATTGTCTTCTGGTCAGCTCCATAGAGTTGGAGCCACTTGTCAAGGTTTGCCTAGAGCCACCATCCTCTTGGAGCGAACCTAGGGTCTTTCTAGACAAGGCTCTTGTTCTGAAGAATGATGTGGCTGTACAGCTTCTATGATGTTGGCTTGAAGAAGAGCTCTTTGACTTTCTCTTCAAGCTAGTTAGCATCATTGAAGAGAAGCCATGGGTCAACATATGGAGTGTAAGTCACTAAGTTCTGGAGCAGCATGGGAATCCCTAGTGCACTGAACTCAAGCCACTTGATGTTTGACTTGCACTAGTTGAACCTGTTCTTGCACAGTGGAGCAACTAGAAGATCAATCTTCCTCTGCTCCATCTGGTAAGGGTAGTTTAGGATGTCTGATGGTGGCTGGTACTAGATCTTCTTCTAAGCAATGTACTTCTAGAGCTGCTTTGGGACACTTCCAACAAAGATGAACTGGTAAGTCCCAGCATTGATGTGGTGCTAGATCCATGGGACAACATGCGAGAAGTCATCAACTCCACCATTTGCTCCTTTCACATCAAAGTGGTTCAAAGAGCAAGCAAAAGCTATTCTTGGCTTCTTCCTAGTGTCTTTCCACATAGCCATCTGGCGGTCATAGTTGAATGACTAGCTGATCCACCATCTTGGAAGATAGTTTGGTATGACTAAGAACTTCTCTCTCGGAATCCCATAGTGCTCTGAGTACAGCTTAGCAAGCTAGTCAGTCGTGACTGTGATGTAGTCACAAGCACTCATGATCTGCTTTGGTGAGTCTCCAATTCTTTGTGGTGAGTAAGCTTCTTTAGCCATGTTGTACTTAGGGATCTAGTCATAGACAACTACATCATCAATCTAGTACACTAGCCAGAATCCAAGCCGCTAAGAGAGAGGCTTCAAGAACTATGTGACAAACTTCATCCTGTCTTGCCCAATCCATCTCTGGATCCGGACAACTCTTGGATTAGTCTGGATGTACCACCTTGCATCTGTCACTGGGTTCATCATGGACTAGATCCGGAAGTTTGCTGGGAGCCTGAGACCTGTCTGGAGACTCAGTCCAGGCCAGATCATTCTATAGAATCCACATCCAAAGTTGTCAGCTTTGTAGTCTACTGCAGTGACCAAAGTCTAGGCCATCTGTCAAAATCTCCTTTCAATCTACAGTCTATTTATGAGGCTCAAACTGCGAGAGATGTGCATCAGTCAAGACTCCCTTCTAGTAGTGGAGCTTGGCGACTAGATCTATCTGAGACTAGCTCTTGGCAAGCTCTTCAAGTCCAGCTCTAGTAGCATCCGACACACTCTTCAATGAGAACCAAACTCTCTAGCCAGTGCTAGTCTCTGCCTAGACTTGAGCAATCTCACCACTCTAGCTTCTAGCGAGCTGAGTCACTCTGAGCCGGTCTTCAACTAGCCAGAGAAGCTGGACTTCATCTGGCTTGGCTCTAGCAGAGTCTTCAGTGAGGACACAGCTGTCCCAAGCCTAGCTCTAGAGGAGCTTTGTGATCAGCTGCTAGAAGATTGCAGTTGTGAACTTCAATGTCAGAGCAATTCTGGCACTGCTGTTGCAGTGCAAGAGAAGCTTTGCCAAGATCTTGTGCCTAGCCGAGAGCTTCTGTGGTTGTGTCTAGCCATTGAAGGCTCTCAGTGCCATGAAGTCATGTGCAAGGAAGAGAAGCTTCCCTAGCACTGGCTCTCCTCTTCTCAGAGGCTCTGTGACCAGCTTTGGGTCTCTAGCTCCATCTTCTGCTAGTGAAGTCAAGTAGCCAACAACCACAATAGGCTAGTCCATCTTCTCTTTGTTGAAAGCCTAGACTAGAGTCTTCTAGACACTCTAAGCTCCAAGCACTCGCTAGCCTGTCTAGACCTAGAAGACTTGAGCTTCTTCACTAGTCACAACAACTCTGACTAGTGGAGCACCATCTCCACCACTTCTAGCAATCCATCCAGTGAAGTCTCTTCCTTCTGGAAGATCATGTGTGAAGATCTCTCTGCTCATTGGCTCTTCCCTCAGAAGACCTGCTGGTCAGTGAGAGCAACACCAACAGCCAAGTCGCCATGTCCGCCAAACTCCTCTCTGCAGATCTAGCCAACATTCACTCCGGACTTCTTTGTGGTGATCCAGTTCTAGTAGTGCTAGCCATTGTAGCTCCAAGCAACAAGCAGATCGAACTCCTCTAGCTTCTAGTGAGACTCAAACTGCTAGATTGAGTGGATTGGCGAGTTCACTGCCAAGACTCTGAGCTATCCATGAGTCGTCTAGTACAGCCTTGATCCAGACTTAGCTTCTTGTGCATCAACATACTTTGCAATGAGCTTTCCAGCATCAATGAACTTGTCGAGCTCTTCTTCGCTGTCAGCTATGTGGCACATAGCTCTGACAACATCACTTGTGACATCATTGAGGTTGGACCCAAGTGAGTCAACAAACAAGCCAAGAGGCTTGATCTGAGTCTTCCACAAGTCTTCACCAAAGCTTGTCCCAAGATCTCTCATTGAGAGGAGCTTGACACCTCTAGTTGTGACTTTGTTTGGGAACACAAGCTAGCTTGTGAGCTAGCAAGCAGCTTTAGAGACACTCTGCTTTCCAGGAATGTCTAGATAAGAGAGCTCTTCAATTGCATCTTCATGGTGGTCAATCCACTGGAGCTAGATCCCTTGGCTCTTCAGCCAAGAGTAGAACTTGACCATGTCTTGAGTTGGCCAGATGCAGTAGTCGACCATGAACACAATGTTCTTCTGGTCCTGCTTCAAGCCAGCAAGCACTGCATCTTTGAAGAACTTGAGGTTGTGCTTCTTTGTGTATCTGCAGGGAATGCACAAGACATTGCTCTCCCAGGTCTAGTCAACTATCTTGTTGTCATATTTCTTCTTGATGATAGCTGCAGCACAGACACCATCAGCATCATCATGATGGAGCACAATGACGTTTGGATACTACTTCTTCACTATGACTGTCATTTGTCTGAGAATCTCATTAGCTTTGAGAGTAAAGTAACCCAATTAGAGACTGGCGGAAGGATGCGCACTTGGTGGCACAAAGCTTTGTTCACTAGTCTTGCCGAAGCTTGCTCTCAAGACCAAGAGAGAGATCTAGAAGCATCAGCTATAGATGCATATTTTTCATGCTCAGCATATTCATCTTCAATAGTTTGTGGCCAAATTCATGATAGCCAGGAAATGCATATTAGACTGGAGCCAAAGCACAATCCTCGAATTCCATAATTCTAAGAGATTCTCTGTGCAACTAGAGCATGATATTTTTCTTTGAGCACACACTGGACGAGCTAATGTGCGCGGACAAGATCTGATAGCTCCAAAGAGAGAAGATTGCTCGAGTCGTTCGAGCAATCTCACTTCAGGATCAACTAGGAATTAAGGAATGGCCTCACTAATGGTTCTACATGTCCTGACTAGTCTCCCTAATTCCAGGGCGGCTTTCACAGAAGAAACCTCTAGCCAGAGACCTGGTCTAGCTCACTCAGGTGAGTGAGCGCACTCAAAGCACTCAGGCCAGAGAGTGAGCTCTCAGAGAGAAGGGCTAGGCTGAGCACTGGCTACTCCCCAGATGATGAGAGCAATGATCCCGATAGGGACTCCCCACTTCAAGAGCCAGACAGCTGCCTCTAGAGCAAAGCCAAGAGCAACTCTGACAAAGTTGAAGAAGATCCCAATCAGGCCAATGAAGAACAAGAACACAAGAATCGCAGCCATCGACACATCCTCACATCTCAACAAGTTGGACAATCTTGATCCCTAGCTTGCTAGCGATCTTTGAGCAGTTCTCACAAGGCTTGATTGGAAGCTCATCCCCACTCTTGCCTGATCTCAAGATCCCGATCTTCTTGATCTTGCTCTGGTACTTTTGGATCAGTTGCATCTCAGCATGGATTCCTGCTCCACGGTGAGTTGGCTTGAACTTAGTGTTTCTCCGGTTCATTGAGAACCCGAGCACATCACCATGCTTGTCAAATGCAACTGCAGCTATCCGGTATCTAGCTTCTGACTGGAAACTCTTCTTAGCAAGTCTTGAAGCTATCATGGTCTTTCTCTTGCTCATGTCACTAAGATAACAGGAGAAGTTGAAATGTTCACCTAGTTTTTAGCTTTCTTTTTTCTTCTTGTCTTTCTTTCTTTCTTTTTCTTTTCTTTTTCTTTCTATTCTTTCTTGTTCTTCTTTTTTCTTTGAAAAAAAAAAATTAATTCTTAATTTTTCACTTAATTAATCTTTCTCATTAAATTAATTCTTTAAAAAAAATTAATGCGTGCGCACGCGCGCGTACACGTGCGCACACGCCTGTTTTAATCTTCTTAATTAAAGAAATTTAATTAAAGATTCTTAATCAAAATTTTTTCTTCAAAAATTAGTTAACTTCACTCTTAATCATTCTCTTTAAATTTAACTAGTTTAATTCTTTTAACGCGCGCGACGCTCGTGTGCACGTCTGCGCACGTCACTCAGGCGCACGTACGCACGCGAATACAATAATTATCATATTTAAAATATTTGAAATCGCACACACGCACGCACGTGCACGCACGCGTGCATATGAAAGAGATTGAGCTCTAGACTGGTTCTCTAGCAAAGGAGGAGTGCAACTTCAATTTGGCAGAGCTTGCATTTCTTGACAGCTCTCAGCTTGGCAGTAGAATCTTCATCAAGTTCTTCATCTCTAAGAGTTTGCAAACTTTGCTAGTTGCACTTATCTGAAGCTGCTAGCAAAGTGCTAGAGACCAATCTTGTCATTAAAGAAATAAATATTGACAAAATCTGAGACTCAAGAAAATGACGGAAACCTCAAACTTCGAGCATCCAGACTTCGAGTAGTCAAGCTTCTTCAAAGGTGACAAGAAGCAGACATTTGCTCAAGCTCTGAGTGAGCTCTCAAAATACCAAGCATAGAACACAAGCTAGATCCAAGAGACAGCTTTCACTAATAAGGAGATTGGACGAGAGAAGCTCCAAGTGAACATCAGTCGGCAGCTCTTCAGCAGTTGCAAGTTTGACTCTGCTACAATCAGCTCAAGCTAGTTCACTGACTGCACGTTCAACAAATGCTCATTCATTGCAACTGACATGTTCAATGTCAAGTTCCATGGCTGCAAGTTCATCTAGTGCTCTTTCAAAGATGCAAAGATGCAAGATGTTGACTTCACTACTTCAACAGCTTACAACTGCATCTTGAATGACTAGAGCTAGCGGACAAATGTCGTTGGATTCTCAAGCACAGATCTTGAGATGGACAAGAATGTTGTTGACACAGATCTTGATGGTGATGAAGATGAAGATGATGAAGATGATCGCTAGATCATCTCTGACTCATACAAGCCAACAATCAAGTCTGGCTCAAGTGATCCAAAGAAGTGGAAGAGCCTCTAGACAGTCAAAGAAGCAATGGAGAGTCTCAAGTTCACTCTCTAGGATGAAGATGACAATGTCTGGTAGATCTACCATGAGAATGACTAGAACACTGGCTTTGCTCTGTATCCAAATCCTAGCAACAGCTAGGAAGACAAGTAGATCTGGACAGTCTGCTTCTTCTATGCTGGCTAGATGGTTCTCTAGAACTAGATCTAGCTCCAAGACCTTGATGCTAGTGAAGTTGAAGAAGCTGTCAGCAACTTCATTGACCTAGCTAAAGGAGAGAATGCTAAGAGTGCTATGGAGAAGATAGTGGATCTGATGTTCAGCCAGCAAGACTGATCCTACAAAGCTGCAAACAAAAAGAAGCTAGGTGGTCACCACCTAGCTTCTCTTGCATCAGGGCTCAGAAGATCTCTCACTCAGCGGCAATCTGAGCTTGAGCTTCTCCAAGAGTTGGATCAGCTGGAGTCTGATCAGCTTTGAGAGCTTTGCTCAAAGTCTCTCTGAGAAGATCCATAGCTTCAAGCCTTGCCAAAGGAGACTTGACTCTCTGGAACACAGCATTAGCAGCTGTCTGCAGGGTCCAGAGAGATTTCCTTGGCTCGGGAGTTTCTATCTTGTCAAACTCAGCGACAATCCGCTTGATGTTGGTAGAAGACAAGATGTAGGGCTCACGAATGTAAGCAAGGACAACTTCACCAAGAGTGGCATCAGTAGCTTCAATGCTCTTCAAGCGCTCAATTCGTCCACTCTCTTGCTCACAGAACTCTTTGAACCAAGAGATGATGTTGCTAGACCTCTCTGAGAGATAGTGCATGACATTCTGCATGTGCTTGGTCTTGAAAGCTCTCTCAGAGACATATGATGAAGAGTCATTAGCATAGACATGAGTTCCAGCAATGCCTGTGAAAGACTTAGTCTTGTCATTGTGGTTGATGAATCCAACTGCGAAAGAGTAGTCTTTTCCATCATCTTCAGAGCTCATCTTGACATCAGCGACATAGATCAGCCTCAGAGTGTCAGGACTCAAGATTGCAACATCCCTAGTGACTGTGATGTTGTGCTCTGCAAGCTTCATCTTGAAGAAGGTGATAGCTTCATAGTGAGGGACTGGAGTGTGCTTTGGGCCAAGAGACTCGGGCTTGAGGCTCTTCAGCTCTTCAAAGTCACGGACGGCTCTCCAACTGTAGTTCTTGACAGTAGCATTGGTCATGGTCTTGTCTCCTTTTGGTTTGCTCAGTGAGTGGATCAGATTTTGTTGATGTTACATGATAACAGGCTCTTCCAAGAAGTTAATTGGACATGTCCAATGAGTTTTGCCCAATCTTCTTGAACTCTGCTTCGAGCTCTGAGAGCTTCAGGCCTAGCTCATGGCTGATCTCTCTCAGTCTCTTAGAGAGCTTTGAAGTGATCTCTTGCATGAGATGAGCAGCTTCTTCATAAGCTTCTCTCTTGAGCTCTCTGCTGAGAGAGCTTGTTTTCTTCCTCAGTTGGAGATCAATGCTTGACTTGAGAGCTACTGCTTCTTCTTGAGCTTCTCTCTTGAGCTTCTCGTAGTGCTCTCTGAGCTTTGCAGCCTCTTCTTCTTTGAGCTTGATCTTCTCTGCCGTGAATGGATCACGTGGAGCTCCAACCATCAGCTTGAAGAAGTCTTCTCCATATCTAGAGACTAGAGTCTTCTTGCTCAGACCTCTGAGGAAGTCCGACACAAAGTCAGTCTTCTTTCTCTCTAGCTTAGGAAGCCTCAGAGACCACTCATAGTTGATCCATCGTGCAAGATCTGCTCTAGTGTGGATCTTCTCTAGCTTTGTCTTGTATATGTCAGTGACACCAAAGATGATCTCTCCAAAGTAGTCTTGATCTATTGAGGCACTGCTGTCATATTTGAACAGGCTTTTGAGGCACTCAAGTGCTTCTTGTGAGTAGAGTCCAGTCCCTAATTGGCTGATGATTGCCATTGATCTCTCCTTAGTTTTGCTGTTTGGATCATATTGCATGATAACAGGATTTGCCTTAAAATCAAATAAATATGTTCAATGACTAAGATTTTTGAGTTACTATGGAAAGAGACTTTGACAGACTTTGCAGACTGATTCTCTAGCAGAATGGCCAGAAGAATGACTAGTAGAATACCCAGTAGAATGGCCAGTCAGATGATTATGAAGAGGCACTGGATTTTTCTAGCAAACGTGAAAATACTGATGTAAACCAAGACGAAAAGACATAGGCTAAGTTATCAGAGCTAAGCTCAATATGTGCAACACTGAAATATTAGAAGTTTCTCAAGCTGATAGTTAAATTCATTGGATCTCTGTCTAAGATGGATGACACAGCCTTCATGAACACTGCTAAGTATCTTGACTCTGACACAAGAGAGAACTTGAAGTCACTTGTGAGTGCATTCACTAGCTCATGCAAATCTAAAGTGAACAAATTGGCAGACTCTATTGATGTCAACTAGCTTTTGAAGAAAATCAATCTCTTGAAGAACTCTTGAATTTGATAAGGAACTGCTGATGAGAGGGAAGTCATTCAACTCTTTGTACAATGATCTTCTGCTTTAGGCTAGAAGCAGATCTTCTAGAGAAGTCATTCTCTAGGAGCTTGTCTCTATTGTCAGAGAGGCATAGGAAGCTGCCACTACTTAGCAGAGCAATGCTTCTCAAAAACCTGACAATGAACAAAAAAAGCAAGAAAATCTTAGGGAAAAAATAGGTGAAGCAGTTAGGATGTACAAGGACTATGCTCTAGAGCTAGTTCCAGCAGTGTTCCACTACAAGAGAGCTTCAGACAAGAGCTTCTATGATGAAGAAGCAAAAAAGAAAGTTGAGAGCATCTTCAATGATCTTGACATAAAATAGCGATGGCCAAATCCAAGAGACAATGAGCAGATCAAGGAAGTTGTGTATAAGATCTGCACTGCAGTGACACACAAAAGTAGTGAAAGTGGCAACTCTACAAAATATCTTCTTGTCATGACTGACAACTAGATCTAGAGCTAGGGCAATGATAAGAGCTAGAGTGAATTGAAAAGAGATGTCAAAGAGCCAACAACAGCTTATTTCAAGCTCATCTAGCCAATGCAATTCATCAAAAAATCTGAGAAATACACTGACAAAGCTAAGAAGTTCATTGAGTATGAGCGTGTCCAATTCAACAAAGCTCTAGAAAAAGCGGACACTGAATAGAAGAAAGACTTCTTCTAGGGGCTCATGAAGTTCCTTGAAAAGCTCTTTGGTGGATTCAATGGCTTCTTCAAGAAGAAAGATGAAGATGAGAGCAAAGAAGATGACTCAGATAGAACTGATCTTACTCCAGAAGCAAAAGATTTCTACAAAGCTGTTCTACATGCATTGAAACAGCACGAGTTAGACGATTGTATCCAAAACATTGAGCTAAACTAGAGAGAGTTTAAAGACAAAGATAAGACTCTTAGATCAAAGTTTGGCAAAGCAACTATGGATAACCCAGACAAAGTGAGCTCTCTCAAAAATGCCTTGAAAACTGCTTGCTAGAAGTCATGCAATCCAAAGACAATATTTGAAGTATTCAATGAGATCCATAGCGATCTAAGAGAAGTAAACGACAATGATAAGATCAATAAATTTGAATTGATCTACAATCCTGTGAAAGATGCTTTTGTCAATTGGGATGAAGCTCATAAGAAAAGACTTAAAGAAGCTGAAAAGAGAAAAGCTTAGGAAAAATCTTGAGCTTTCATCTATGTCTCATCTTTGAAGAGATAAAAAAAAGAAGGGCTGCTTTTTCAAGCAGCCCTTCTTTTGTCATGAAGGAAAGAAATCAATCAACAAACACAGGTGAGTCCAATCACTTGCTGATGATGTTCAAGCCAGTGATCTTCTTAGAGGAAGCAATGATCTTGGTCAGCTCATTGACCAGCTCTTCATCAAACTTGTTGAAGATGCGAGTAGCAACAGCAGCATTGAATCTAGCACAGAAAGTGCCATTGCAGACATCCAAGCCAACAGTCTTCTCATCTTCATCAGCTTTTGACCAGTAGATGTCAAGCTTGCCATTCTCTTGAGCAAAGACACCAGCTTTCACAACACCACGAAGGAAGTTCTTAGCAGCACGCTTATAGTCGACTAGTTTTTCAAAAGTAGTCATTTCAATGTCCTTTTTTTGAAGTTTTGAACAAACGTTATCTTTATGATAATCTAAAGCTTCAATTCTTAAAATGCTGTTGAGGCTTTTCCTCTCCAAATAAATATTGTTATCATAGGTTTGGAGTTTTTGAATGAGCATAAGAGATGAAGCGACCTAGAGCAGGGACTAGAGATATGCTCCTACACATGGTCTTCAGCATCATGGCCACACTCCACCAAAGCCTCACAATGACTTCATGAGCCGTCGCATGTATGCAGGAAGCAAGCCAATTGCTCTGCTAGAAGATGTTGCACATCTCCATGATGAAGTTGTCAGATGGCTGATTGGAGAAGATGGGTCATCATATGGATAGCATGGATATGTTCCTCTGATGGAAGATGGGACAGTTGACTCTTCTAGAGTAGTCTTGACTGGATATGACCATGATCTTCTAGTTGCAGAGCATGTCTCAAAGATCAACATCAAAGGAAATCTTCTGTAGGCACTGAGAGATCCAGAGAGTGGAGCTCTAGTGATTCGAGGAAACTTTCCACAAGTCTTCTCAAAGTACTCAATGGTTGGAAGCACCGATGGTGTCTTTCCTGGAGATCTAGCTCTGAGACAGAGTGATGTCTAGAGACTGATCCATTGCACTTCACCAAGTGGCCATGAGCTGATCTATGGTGACTGGGTTCCTGGCCAGCAGATTGCAGCACTTCAACGGCCAAGTGACCAAGACTCAGACTTTGTCTAGTGGTCAACAGTCTACAAGATTGCAGTTCCAGATCTGGCAAGCACAAGACTAGAGCTCAAGATGCTAGCTGGAAATGGTGTCTAGATATTCACATCTTTGTCTGATCCAATCACTGAGGACACAGAGAACATCCTTGACACTGATCCAAACTACATATCAGTTGCAGTGTCAGAGCTCTAGAAGATTGGAGCAACCTATGCTTGCAAGCTCACTGCTAGAGTGAATCTTCCTGCTTTCATCACTTAGAGCAGAAGATTCTGGATCACTCTCACATAGAAGACTGCCGACTTTGATGAGTCAACATGGACTTCTGACTCAATCTTCTACATTGCTGACTACAGATCCCCAAGAGAGTAGGTTCCAATTGCCGCAAGAGTTGACTTTGACCAGCCAGAGCCAAATGTCCAGATTGTGTCTTCTGGAAGAAGATTTGTCACTGATGGATACATTAGGTTCACTGTCTCTGGTCTTGACTACATCAACTTTCCAGTGATCAAAGAGAAGACAGTCATGTTCTAGTCAAATGCTTTTGATGGCTAGTACTAGTTCTCAAGTGATGACATTGACTATGGCCAGTACTCAAAGTATGATGTTGATGCTAAAGGATTGATCTGGTCTCACACATTCAGGATCAGAAGAGATCTTCTCTATCCACTAGAGCCAATCAGTGCTAAGATCAAGTTCACAAATGGTGTGACATAGACTTAGTACTCTTGGGACAGCATCCAGGTGATCTCAAATGGATCAAGAGATGCATTCTTCTCTACTTTCTAGAGAGGACAGACAACTCGGAGCATCTAGGACTTCACTGGCTAGATCTATGCTGCACCTGGAGATGACTACAAGATGAAGTAGTATGCAACTTACCAAGACTTTGCTTAGTAGAGCCAGCTCCAGATCATTCCAAACTATGGGCTTGTCTGGCCAGACATCTTTGGCTAGAAGGACATTGCTTGGCAGGAGCGTGTGTTCAAGAGAGTGTTCCATGGCCAAGCTGGTGACACTTCTAGAGCATTTGGTGGATCATTCAAGATCTATGGGCTCTAGAGAGAAGCACTAGCTTCTAGAGACATTGTGGTCAGGATCTCACCTGATGATGGAAGAACTTGGCTTTGGCTCAATGACTAGCGTGAAGGCCAGAATCCATTCGGAGTGAAGACTTATGACATCTAGACAGATGATGGTGCTCTTCTTGTTGGATTTGCACTTCCTGGCTTCATGTCTTTCAGCAAAGAGCTTGGAGTCAGATTCTAGCTCACTAGCAAGTCAAGAGAAGATGTGAAGATCACTAGGATCTAGATGAGAGACTAGAGTGGACAGCATCTGATCTGAGGAGGCAACACAAATGGAAACAAGCAATCTTTTTCACAAGTACAGCAGAGCTCCACTAGCAGATGGCCAGCTCCACATCTCACAGGCTATGCTCAGATCTGGACACAATGTCTCATGGAGTGATGTCCGTGCACAAGACATTCCACCATGCTAGGCACAAGATGCTCTAGTTGACTAGAATGGCAATGTTGTCTAGAGATGGAGAGCAGTCCTGAAGTTCTGGCACAGAGCACAGCTGACTTAGATCTTTGGATCAAATGGGCAGTCTTGGTGGCTCATCAGCTAGACTGATCCAGTCAATGGATTCATTGATCCTGCTGACAAGCTAGTTGAGAGCCGAGTCCTGTCTCTTGGATATGCACCAATCATCTATGGGTCAAAGCCAGGATCTGACTAGCTCTAGAAGATCTCTTCAAAC
>Ga0265299_10004913_pt1 | contig 12523 bp, 12 predicted proteins | sample AusTroGonzalo_MG_4_FD_193485 | JGI IMG/M metagenome (GOLD analysis project Ga0265299, IMG submission 193485) | Bovine rumen microbial communities from tropical cattle in Woodstock, Queensland, Australia - Gonzalo_02 | ecosystem: Host-associated > Mammals > Digestive system > Stomach > Rumen ...
AAGGTGGTGCAAGGGACGAGATTTGAACTCGCGGACCACTAAGGACTAGCCCCTCAAGCTAGCGTCGTTGGCCATGCTTGACTACCCTTGCAGCAATCCCCCCATCAAGCTGTGATTAATAAAGGTTTTGTCCAGCACAGGACGGCGCTCTAAAGTGTGGCCACCATATTCCATATTGTTCTGTAATATGTAAAATATAGTAGGTCTTTTTAACATATTATGCTACGAATCGTAGCATATAAATATCAATAAGACAATTATCAATTACAACAAGTGAAAGAAGTGGTCAAGATGTCAATCGGAACCAAGATAAAATCCCTGAGAAACACAAGAGGAATGTCGCAGAACGAACTCGCAAAAGCTATCGGAGTATCAAGACAGGCCATAACCAAATGGGAATCCGATGCGGGAGTGCCTGAGATCGAGAGCCTCGTCCGCATCTCGGAACTGTTCGATGTCAACCTCGATTCCCTGATCAAAGACGAGGTCAGCCAGTACACCAGCCTCATTCAGTACGATATCGACTGCGGAAAGGATTTCGAAATCGAATTGATACCTTCACGCTCTGTAATCGTTGAAGGAGGGGATTCCGAGAAGGTGAGGATCGAGATGCAGTCGGAATTCATCTCCACCATGGACTCCGACATCAAGGTCGGCATCGAGGATAAGAAGCGCAGGATGTCCCTTAAGATGAACAGGAAGAACGATCTTACAGAGAGCAAATGCCGTGAGGAACTGAGCATCTACATCAGACTGCCCAGAAGGTTCATCGGCAACATCGAACTGAGCTCCGATACGAAGGAACTTCACCTGAGGGGTTTCGAGACCGAGGATTTCGAATTCGACGGCAAAGCGGAATACATCACGCTGGAGGATATCCACGGTAAAGCTGAGATGGACGTTCGCAGCGACTGTCTGTTCCGCATATCGGACCTCGACGGTTCGCTGGAGATCAACCAGATGAGCAAATCATCGGTGCTCGAGGTGCCCAAGGGTCTGAGGTTCCGTGCGATCAACGACGGAAGGAAATGCGAACTAAAACTCTCCGACGGCCTGGAATCTGACGACAAGTGCGAGGATGTCATCGAGCTCAACGGAATGAAGAGCACCCTCGAGGTCAGGACCTGGGTTATCGAAAAGGAATGAAACTGTCCTTTCAAAGGGTGACGGGTGACCGTCACCCGCATTCATGTTGCCGGTCTGCTCTGAATGAAATAGACGACCTTACGGATGAAGGCTCTGGGGAAGAACCTCTCGGCGAACGGCAGCAGTTTCAATGAACCGGGGAGGATTATCACCTTCCCCTTCAGCGCCTTCTTTATGCCGTAGGCGGCCACATCATCCGCGGATGCGCAGGCCGCCTTCTTGAACAGATTCTTCCCGCCGGCTCCGGCGGTCTCTATGAATGCAGTATCCGTGGGGCCGGGACACAGGGCGGAAACGGTAACTTCCGTGCCTTTCAGCTCTACGGCCAATGCCTCGGAGAAACTCAGAACATATGCCTTGGATGCGTAGTAGACTGACATCAAAGGCCCCGGCTGGAAAGATGCTATCGATGCCACATTCAATATCCTTCCGGAACCGCGCTCGATCATGCCTGTGACGTACAGTCTCGTCAGAACGGTCAGCGAGACATCGTTGACATGGATCATGTCTATCTGCTTGTCCAAATCGCAATCGGAGAAAAGACCCAGATCGCCGAAACCTGCACAGTTGATCAGGAAATCCACCTTCAGTCCCTGCCTCTCGGTCTCCTCAAAAAGAGCTTCTGCGGCACCGTCCTTGGACAGGTCCGATTCGATGACCGTGACCTTCGTGTCCGACAGATCTTCTCTGAGAGCATCCAGAGCCTTGCGGTTGCGTCCTACAATGATAAGGTCCCAACCGTCCTTCGCGAGTATCCCCGCCATCGATTTCCCAATTCCGCTGGAAGCTCCAGTCAGCAAAACCGTTCCGTTCATGGCCGCTGATTATCGTGCGCGTATTTCATCGTGTCCCTGTCAGAATCATGACAACTGTTATATCGGAATAAGTAGACGGGGTGGACGTCAGGAGAAGAAGAGCGGCCGACGGTAGGACTGGTTCCAGCTGAGGAAGTTCCCTCCTCCACAGGGCAGATGGGCCGGGAAATCCGGCAGGGCGAGAGCTCTGGTCAAGGCTCAGAAACGACACAGCTTCGGTAACAAGGATGATCTGCTGACAGTGACGTTCCCGAAGATATGATGAAACGGCGATTCCCCATCGGAGCAAGCTCAGACAGCCGGGATGATTGCCCGATGACCGGCGGGTAGAGTGCGTAGTTGAATGCCGCTTGAAACAGAAGGGGGGCTACTATCATCACCTGACACTGCCCGGATCTCAGGATCCGGGTGTCTCATTCCTTCTTTTCTCTTCCAGTTCCTCGAGTTCCCTGTACGCGATCTTTCCGACCTTGGTGCGGGGCATCTTGTCGATGAACTCGAAGTCCTTGGGGACCGCGAACTTGGCGAACTTCTCCCTGCTGTATGCGATGAGGTTCTTGACCATCTGTTCGTCACCCACGACTCCCTCCTCGAGGACGACGAAGACCTTGATCCTCTGGACCCTGATGGGGTCGGGGATGCCTATGGCACAGGATTCCGCAACGCCGGGGTAGCTGTCGATGACGGCCTCGATCTGGCTGGGGTAGATGTTGTAACCCGAGCTGATGATGACCCTCTTGTACCTCTGCTTGAAGTACACGAATCCGTCCTCGTCCATCATTCCCATGTCGCCGGTGTGCATCCATATGCGGCCGTCGTCGTGGACCTTGAGGGCCTGCTTGGTCTCTTCCTCGTTGTTGTAGTATCCCTTCATAACGGTAGGTCCGCTGATACAGATCTCTCCGTCCTGACCGTAAGGCAGGAGGTTGGTGGTACCGTATTCAAAGATCCCGAACATGACGTCAGGGAACGGGATTCCGATGCTTCCCCTGCGTCCGTTGTTCAAAGGCGTGAGACAGACCACAGCGACGGTCTCGGTAAGGCCGTAACCTTCCCTGACGACCGTTATTCCGTTGTGGGCCTTCATGAACTCATCCACCTTGTCCTTGGTCTCGGGCGGCAGTGCGTCTCCGCCTGCGAACAGTCCCTCGATGCATGAGAGATCGGCACCGTCCATGGCCTTCGAACGGATCATGCGCTCGAAGAGCGTGGGGACACCGAAGACATAGTTGGGCCTCTTCTTGACTATGAGCTTGGCAAAAGTATCGGGTGTGAATATGGGAACGAGGATGCATCTTCCTCCCAACGAGAGGAAAGTGTGCACTCCGACACAGAGTCCGAATCCGTGGAACATCGGCATGACCGAAAGAACGGAATAATCCCTGAACAGAGCCTTCGTTCCGCCTTCCTCGGAATAGAGTTCATCGACGGTACAGGGAAGACCCTCACTGATGGCCAGCGTGGCCATGGTGGTGGCGTTCATGTTGAGGTTCGTGAGCATGACTCCCTTGGGTACGCCTGTGGTGCCTCCGCTGTAAAGGATGACCGATACATCATCGCCCTTGACCACGATCTCGGGCATGTCATCGTTCTGGCACATCTTCAGGAAATCATTCCATTTGATGATGTAGTCCAGGTCGGGGACCTTCTTGATCTTCTTCCTGGTCTTGATCTTATAACCGATTCCCTTCACGAAAGAGAGTTCATCCTTGATGTCGGCGACGATGAGGTGCTCCAGTTTCGTCTCCTCCTTGATCGGGACGAAGTTCTCCCAGATGCCGTCGAAGATCAATGCAACCTTTGCCTGGGAATCATTCAGGAGATTCTTGATCTCGTCCTTCGACGAGAGCGGGTGGATCATCGTGGAGACTGCACCGCATTTTATGACGGCGTAGAACATCTGAACGGTCTGAGGCAGGTTGGGCATGCATATGAACACGTTCTCCCCCTTCCTGACGCCCAGCTTGTAGAGGCATGCGGCCAGATGGTCGATCTTCTTCAGCATCTCGCCGTAGGTCGTGCTCTTGCCTTCGAACTCATAGGCAATCCTCTGGGGGTATCTCTTGGCCGTCGTGCTGACTATCGTGTACAGTGATTCATCCGGGTAGTTCAGCGATTCGGGCGTCTTCTCAGGGTTGTAGTATTTGACCCAAGGCTTAGGCGTCTCGCTCATTTTCGCACCGTTCTTTGTGTTTCCGACATACTGGCAGAATGGACTGACTCAGTTGACATGGTACAGGATGCCCCTCTATTATTGAATGTTTGCGTTCCCCTGACTTCAGCTCTGCGAACTATCATCTATCTCTATTGATATGACGCTCTGTGAAACCCGAGGGAAGATACAGAGCCGTATGCTTCGACATGGACGGTACATTGTTGGATACCGCCATCGATTACGAGAAGTTAGGCAATGCAGAGGCTTTCGTCCTCTCCGGCCTGGGCGTGCCCGAGTCAGTGATATCCCAATATCCCAATGACATTGATCTGATAAGGGCCGGCACCGAGTATCTGAACAGGAACGGCAATCCCATCACCTTCGACGGAGTCTGCGAACTGGTCAACAGGAGAGCATCCGATGTGGAGATGGAGAGCATGGAGACAGCGAGATGCTTCCCGGGTGTCAAGGATCTCCTCGGCGACCTCAGGATGAAGGGTTACCGCATCGGTCTGCTCACAAGGGGCCAGAGAGTGTACGCGGAGACCGCCATGGGCAAATGCGGCATCCTCGAGTACATGGATGCCGTGGAAGCGTTCGACGACCATCCCACGGGGGAACAGAAGCCCAATCCCATAGCGATGGAATATCTCGCAAGGAGATTGGATGTCCTCTGCAAAGAGATCCTGTATGTCGGCGACAGCGTCTGGGACTATTACTGTGCCAGGGATTCGGGCGCAGGGTTCGTAGGCATCGCCGTAGGCGAAAACGGACGGCTGAAATGGCAGCGCGTCAAGGAAAAGATCGACATAGTTGATGACATCGTCAGGACTGTCGATTTCCTGTGAAAATAAAGAAACAAAAGACAGGGGCCTAAGCCCCTGGATTGGTTTTACTGGGTTCCCTTTCCGTACTCGACCTCAAGGGACTTCATCTTCTCTTCCTCAAGCTCATCGTAGTAGAACCTGTCGATGTTGGACTTGAAGATGTGGTCCTTGGGCAGGAGCTTCTTGGCACCGATCATCATCTTGGATGCGATACCCATCAGGCCCTTGCTGAGGTTGATTCCGAACTTGGTCTTACCGCAGACCAGGTGTCCGGGGTTGACGACGTCGTGGGGATCCATGCATGTCTTGATGTCCCTCATGAGCTCTGCGGATCCCTCGTCCCTTACGATGTCGAGGTTGGATGCGAAGAACACACCGAATCCGAGTGAGCGTCCGCCGTATGCTGCGGCCCTGTCGCCCATGTAGTAGTTGTATGCGAATGCTGCCATTCCGAGGAGCTTCTCGTCATCCTTGAAGTAGTAAGGCATGAACATGGCAGTGCTGCGGTCTGAGATCATACCGACGATACCGCCGGGTTCCATCTTCATGACTTCGTAGCCCTTGTAGCACTCGTCGACGAACTCGCCCCAGTGCTGTACTTCCACAACGACCTCTGCAGGGATCGATCCTACACCGGCCTTGCGGCACCTGTACTCGTAGCACCTCTCTTCCCACTCGTGCTCGCAGATCTCGGTGGAGACTTTCCTTCCGCCTGCCTCTGCGCAGACCTCGTCGAGGAACTTCTCCTCGAGGTCCATGAACTCGGGGCATCCCTGGAGTGTGACCAGGAACAGGTTGCTTACATCGGGTGCGTGGAGACCTGCCTTCCTCTGGTTCTCAAAGTGGTTGCAGTCTGACCATGCGATGTGAAGAGGGTTGACGCTGGGGTGGGAGACGATCTTCTGGATCGGTCCGGCCATGTCCTTGAGCTTGTCGAAGTCGTATCCGAGGAATCTGAGCTCTCCCTTGGGGTAGACCCTGAGGGTGACGGTTCCGATGTATCCGAGTGTTCCCTCTGCTCCGGAGAAGAGCTGGTTGAGGTTGTAACCGGACATGTTGTTTCCAACGTTGTCGTAACCAGTGTTGATGATGGTTCCGTTGGAGAGGACGACCTCAAGGTTCATGATGCTGTTCCTTGCACCGCCGTACTTGTATCCGCCGATTCCGATTCCGCCGGTGGAGATCCATCCGCCGAGTGTCGCGGAGGGGAAGCTTGAAGGTGTGGATCCGACGAAGAGTCCTTCCTTGTCACATGCTTCCATGATCTGCTTCCATGTGCATCCTGCATCTGCTTTCACGCACATGTTGACCTTGTCAACGTAGTGGACCTTGTTCATTCCGGAGGACATGTCGAGAAGAATTCCGCCTGCAACGGGCATTGATCCTCCGAGTCCCCATGTGGAGGCTCCCCTGGGTGTGACTGCGACGCCGGTCTTGTATGCAAGAATGGCGATCTTGGAAAGCTGTTCGATGTTCTGAGGCCTGACGACTACGTCAGGGACGTTCTTGAACGCGAATCCTGCCTCTTTCGGGAGAGGTGCGAGGTCGTGTCCGTAGAGCATCCTGTCCATTTCGCTTGTGTTAACGTTTTTCTTGCCAACGATCTCTTCGAGCTTTGCGATGATCTCGGGCGTCACTTTGCGTGATAGGTTGTCTTCCCCGTTAGATTTCATTTGATGTCCTCCACTTTACAAGTGCGACTGTATGGGTCTGTAAATAGGGTAGTACTTAATAACCATTACGTCCTCTTAACGGTGTTAAAATTCGAAATTCGTTCTGAATTTTCGAAATTCGTCATGCCGATGTCCCTCAGAGCCCTTTCTGTCCTCTCCGGATCGACCTTGAAAAGATGTGTCTGGCATCCGCAATCCGAACACCCGAAATTCATCACCGCAGGAGCATTTCCGATGCTTTCCATGAGCCTTGCGAGGTCGCACTCTGAAATTGCTGGCCCTTCGTGCTCCATCGCGTGCATCTCATGGCAGATGATTGTCAGATAATCAATGTGCCAGCGTAACTTTTTTTCATGAGAGAGGTGTCTTAAGAGCCTCTGATCGAGGCCGCCCATGGCGCTGCCTACGTAACAGTAGTCCCCTGCATCTAAAATGATGTGCCCGAGGGCGCCCGCCTCCGTCTCCGCGCCTTCGGGGAAACGGAGGAAGAGGACGTAGGTCCCCGGGCGCTTCATGCCTTCCTTTCCTCGTCCTCGACCTCTGAACGGGTCTTGATACGGATGATCGTACTGCTGTCGTCGATCTTGGACTCGGATATCCTGGCGATGTCGGTGAGCTTGTGTCCGTAGACCTCCAGGCTCTCGAAGTAGGCCTTGTGCTCCTTGTACGGGATCTTCACCCTCAGTCCGTCCAGGTGGAGGACTATGGGTGCGGGCCTGAGGCTCATGTCGATGGGTTCGTACTCCTCAAGGAGCTGCTTCAGCTCGGCAGGGTGCACGAACAGCGGATCCTCTTCGAGCATGGCCCTCCTGTCCCTGATGACCTTGTCGATGACGTCTCCGATCTCCTCGAGCTTCTTCCTCTCCTCGGGAGTCCTCATCCTCTCGGCCTTGCGGCCGACACCAGATACGATGGCCTCGCAGTCGTCATCCAGGCCTTCCGGCTGAGGTCCGCAGACCAATATCACGGGGATATCGATATCCTCGAAGAGCGTCTTCTTGGCTTCCACGCACTGCTTGAAGTTGCCGAGCATGAACACGACCGCGTCGTACTCCTCGATGATCGCTTTCTCTTTGGCAGAAATCTGTGAAGTGGCTTTACCCCTTCCTCTGGCGAGACCCATGACGACGGAGATGCCCCCGTACTCCCTGACCTCCTCTGCGATGTCGCAGATGGGGTGAGGCATGTGGTGCCTTCCGAGTGTGCATCCGACTATGGCGATCTCAGTACCTGCGAGGGGCACGTGCTTGACCACGCCGCCGATGTCGTTGCAGATCTTGGAGATGCGCTCCTTATCCTCTCCGGGAATGGACATGGTAACTGTCAGGAGCTGAGCGCTCCTGGTCTTCTGAAGCACCACTCCGCCGGCGTCCTCGATGGCCTCGTACAGTTCCTCCGAACGGTGGATACCGCCGTCATACATCATGACCTCGAACATCAGATCGTACCTCCCAATGACTTGTGGATTGCAATTCCTTCCTCTACCATCTCGGGGAGGACTATCTCCTCGGTGGCCACTATCGTTATGACGTTTCCGTCGGAGATGTTGTGCCTGGCCTTGATGCCCTCGGGCATGGACCTCCACAGTGCTCCGACGATCTCCTTCTTGGTCTCCTCGCCCGACGAGACGAGGAAGTCCTTGATCTTCTCCTCGTCGCCTCCTGTGACCACCAGATCGAACCTGGTCTGCTGGTCGACATTGTCCCTGCCGTAGTTCTTCCACAGCTGGGACAGTATCTCCGGGGCGTATTTCTCATCGGATATCGACAGGTGGGTCTCGTTGCCCTCCTGCCTGAGGGAAGCGACATCGAAGATGGTCTTGCTGACCGGTTCGTTGACCAGCCTCACGCTGAATATGAACAGCGGGATCTCGGGCTTCAGGACCAGTTTCGCTCTTTCGATCAGGATCGCTTTCCCGACGTCGTTCATTATGGTCTCGAACAGCGTCTTGTACGCAGGGCATGCGTAGGGATCGGATCCGGTAACTTCGACTTCCATGGACCTACCTCATAGGAATCCTGAGCTGAGGAGTGCTCCTCCGACTGCTCCGATGTACTGCGAGTTGGGCGGGACGATCGGCGGTTCTCCGAGGACCTCTCCTATCGCCTTGACCAGTCCGGCGTTGAGCGATGTTCCTCCGACCTGGATGATCGGGTGCCTGACATCGATCTCCTGGAGCTGCTGCTCGTAGACCTGCTCTGCGACCGAGTGACATGCCGCAGCCGCGACATCCTCGAATGACTTTCCTTCACCAAGTGTTGTGACCAGGTCCTGGATACCGAAGACCGAACAGTAGGAGTTCATCTTGGCGTTCCTCCAGTTACCCTTGACAGCGTACGAACCGAGGTCCGCGACATCGATCTTGAGCCTTCTTGCGGTCATCTCCATGAAACGTCCTGATGCACCGGCGCAGACTCCTCCCATCGTGAAGTTGTCTGGGATACCGTCGCGGACGGTGATGGCTTTGTTGTCCATTCCTCCGATATCGATGATGGTCGCCTCTCCGGTCTGCCTGTCGGCAAGCCAGACGGCTCCCTTCGAGTTGACGGTGAGTTCTTCCTGCACCAGTTTGGCACCGAAGTGTTTTCCGAGTGTGAAACGTCCGTATCCGGTCGTACCGATGGCCTCAATGTCAGAGAGCTTGACTCCCGCCTGCTGCATCGCTTCTTCCAGAACGGTCGTTGCCGACTGGACAACATCTCCGGTGGGTGTCCATGATTTTCCGAGGATCTCATTGTCCTTCATGACGATGGCCTTGGTGGTGGACGAACCGGAGTCGAGACCTGCCGTGAGACCGGTCTGCCTGACCCTTGCCAGAAGCTCCTTCCTCTCGACGATGGTGACCAATGCTTCCATCCTTGTCAGGAGCTGTGATGCCTTGAGCCTCTCCGTGAACGAGTATGTGACCACGGGAAGTCTGGTGTTCTCCTGTATGAACCTCCTGAGCTCGTTCCTGACCAGTGCAGCCTCCGCGCACCTGAAGCAGGTGGTGATGAACACTGCGTCGGCATCGTAGAGGCCGTCCGCGAGCTGCACTGCCCTTGCGATCATCAGCTTGAGCTGGGGTGACCTGGGGTTGAATCCGAATCTTGATACGGCATCGTTGATGTCCGCTGCTGAGACATCGGGGTAGACGATCTTGGCTCCGACGCTGCGCGCTGCCTTCTCGATCTCGTACTGGACACTGCTGTACTCAGTACCGCATGACAGCTGTGCGATCTTGATCATCAGTCCACCTCCGTCTTGTTCTCGAGACCTTTGAGGAAGTCCCTGATCTTCGCAACGGCTAGCTTACCCTGTTCTTCGGTCTCCGGATATTCTACGGTGACGACGGGGATCTGACGCCTCTGGATCAGGTATTTCACCATCAGGTTGGAACGCTCGCACCCTATGCATCCGAATGCGAAGGGTGCTCCGTCCATGATTATGGCCGCATCCGCCTGGTCGATCAGCGGACCCCAGACCGCAAGCCTTCCTCTGATTCCCGAGGGAACCTCGATACCTGCATACTTCAGTCCCTTGACCACGTCATCCAATGTGACGTTCATCGGGGGCATGTCTATCTCTATGTTGTCCACTCTCTCCTGGAGTGCTGCCATCGTACTGAGCGGCTCGTGGCCGAATCTCTCTACCAAATCGAATAATATCATACTGTTCGGGGGGTCGATGAACACCTTCATTAGTCCACCTCGCAAATCTTTTTGAATTCTGTAACGGGAAGCTGTTTCTTTGCCGGGATCTCCTGGACCTTCTCTCCTCTGTCGGATGCGTCCAGGCCCGCCTCTATGTAGGTCAGTGCCTTCCATTCGGTCTCCAGCTGGGCGAATCCGGGCCTTGTACCGTGCTGTGCACGGCATCTTCTGGGGTCGCCGCAGGGGTATGCTCTTATCTTGGAGAATATGCCGTTCGGATCGAGTTTTCTGACCTCGTCGCGTATCTCCCTGACGGTCGCGCTTGGACCTTCCACCAGGCATCCGTAGCATGTCTCCTTCACAGCCACTCTCTTACCGATCGTGTGGATGGTACGTGTGAGCTGATCGGGAGTGATGTGGGATGACGGGGAGATCATCAGCAGTCTTGTCTCTCTTTCCTCACTCATATCTTTGCCTCCGTGATGTAGACGACGTCTTCGTCATCCACGTCCTTCATGAACTTGTCCAGATCATCCTCGAACCTTCCGAAGATGTTGGTCGCGTAACCTTCCTCTCCTGTAGGTCCGTAGGTCTTGTCGTCCTTCAGCCTGATACCGATCAGACCGGCGTTCGCCCTGACCTGGTTCGTAAGACCCAGATCTCCGCGTTTGCACTTCTTGAAGGGGTCATCGGGATAGAGCGTGTGCGCCCTCTCCTTGTCTCCCTCGAATGTGATCATCGGCATGTCCTCGAAAGTGAAGAACACCTTCAGCGAACCGATGGGTTTGTGGCTGAGTCCGGTGACCTTCTCGAAATAATGCACGCTGAGAGGCGACTTCTTCCTGTCCAAGGATACCCTGAAGATCTTGTCCTTGGTCACGGCGAATGTCTCCACCTCTCCGGCCTTCAGGGCATCCAGGGTCCTCTCGGGGTACTGTTCGACCACAATCGCATCATCGGATGTGTCCCCGGTCCTCTTCTGCTTGACGCCTCTGGACTCAAGGAACTTAGTCGCCTCTGCCTGAGTCATTCCCACCGATAACAGACGCGGCGGATTCATGACCACGCTGACCGTGTCGCCTGCTTTCGCCATAGAGATGATGGGATATCCTCCGACGACCTTTCCGGCACAGTTATGGGCCTGGGACAGCTGCCTCCTCTCCTTGTAGAAGAGGATACGTCCGAGACCCACTCCCTGCGACCTCACGGTCACGATGCCTCTGTCCCTGACCTTCTTGTCCTCCTCGGACATCGTTATGTCCTGGTCATCCGAACATGCGGCATAGCTTCCGGTCGCATCGGAGATGTTGATGTATCCCTTGCTTGCAAGGATCAGAAGGTGCTCAGCACTCTCCGGCGATGCTCCGTCCAGATCGACGGCCACATGGGTGTCCACCCTGTAACCGTCCTCCAGCTTGAGCTTCATGTCGGTGGTGACGATCACATTATCGGACGTCTCTTCGGACACCAGCGGCTTGACCTCCAATACGCGGTCGCCCTCCTGGAACATACTCAGGATGTGCCTTCCTCTGGTGATGCGTCCGATGCGTCCGGCACCTGCTCCGTACGACCACCTGTGGTCGTCCTTCGCTATCATGAAGTATGTGGTCTGGTTGTCGTTCCCTCCGAGGGAGAAGAAACAGTCGTAGCGCTTGTACATCCTTGCGCTCTTATCCGGAACTATGTCCGTGGCGAAGGAACCGAACGCGTCGATCCTCTCGGTTGCCCATCTGAGCGACAGATCGGACATCTCGGGGATCTTACTCCTCCAGATCTCCGAATCCTTTCCTTCGTCCAGGTGGATGACCATCGTTCCCTTGTCGGTGACTATCTCGAAGTCCTCGGACTCCTTGACCAGCCTCTCTGTGGACATGTGAACTGAGACCAACGTTCCTTTGACGTAGTGCTCTCCCTCCAGGGCATCCTTCAGCGTTGCGTTGTCCGGTAATTTCCTTTCCTTGCCGTTGACGATGACCTTCATTGGAGATCCTCCTTCTTGAATTCGGGAAGGATCGTCTGCACCTTGGAGACTATCTCATCCAGCTTGTCCTGCGGACAGGAGACTCCTCTGATGACCCCTGTCACTATTCCCACGATCGTTCCCTTGGACTTGATGTCCTCGTCCTTGGGCATGACCGCTACGGTCTTCACTCCGATCTTGGCGAAGTCCTCGAAATCCACAGGGCACTGGCATACCAATATCGCAGGTATGTCCACGTTCCTGAGGATCAGCCTCGCCTTCCAAATGATGTGGCTGCGCACATTCCCCAGATGG
>Ga0265299_10004915_pt1 | contig 12522 bp, 8 predicted proteins | sample AusTroGonzalo_MG_4_FD_193485 | JGI IMG/M metagenome (GOLD analysis project Ga0265299, IMG submission 193485) | Bovine rumen microbial communities from tropical cattle in Woodstock, Queensland, Australia - Gonzalo_02 | ecosystem: Host-associated > Mammals > Digestive system > Stomach > Rumen ...
GCTTTTTCATAAGTATAACGATAATAATCTACTATATCATTATTTTCTCTATTTATCGAACTAGCATTTTTATAATTAGCACTGATTGCATCGTCTTTAAAATGTGGCGGTGGATTTCCATTAATAAATATATCATTTTCAAACCCATAATCTTGAGGACCTGTTATAGTTAATCCTGGATCATCATAGCTATTACTTGATGCAAGTGCATTATAGAATTCACCGACACAATTTAAATCATTCCAACGTTTTGGTTCTGTATAATTACTTCTAATTACTGTTTCATAATCATAATTTTCATCTGCATAATCATAATCATATGTATCATTATCTCTAAGCTTATTTTGCCAATTCCATTTTCCAGGATCTATTTCTTCTAATGCCACAGCTGACATATAAATACAAGCACTTGGATCTGGTTCACTTGATGTAAATAATACTTCCGGATAATATTGATACTTATATATTCGTCCAAAACGTTCTACTTTGGCATATTTATTTTTATCAACTTTTGGTATAGCAGAATTTGCACTAACATAACCAGTAGCGGCTTGTAAAATATCATCTGTTAAACCACCGCTTACATCATAAAATTTATATTCATTATCTGTTGTGTCAAAACCGACTTTAAAAGCTGCTAATGGTAAAACAGATAAAGGCGGATATTGATTTGTAGGATAATATATTTTATTTCCTCTATCAAAACCTCTAAATACTTTAAAATCATTTAAAACAGTTCCGGAAATATATTTAAGCGCTCTAAATATCTTTAATCTTTCACTTAATTCATTCAAATTATATGCTTCATCGTCTTCATGTGTAAATCCCCATGCTTTAAATTTCGTCATAGATAAATCATCATTGATTCTATCCCCATATGTTTTATGCGTAATAACATAAGTTCCAAACCATGTATTATATGGTGGTTGTCTACTCATATTAGGATGATCTTGTACAGTTTTATCATTACCACTTATATATTCAGTATTAATGAATGGTATCATAAAATATAAATCATTCTGTTCTGAAGCTTCATCAAAATCTACCTTAACTGCAAATAAACCATACTTAGCTGAATTATTAATGTCTTTAAATCCGCCAAATTTTTTATTTATAAGATCTTCTCTACCATCATTATATGAATAAAATGGCAATGTATAATATTTTGCAGAACGCCAACCTTCTGGAAATTGTGTTCCATTTCCATTTGAATTATTAATATAAGCAGAAACTTTAATATTATTTTGTATATATTCATCTGATATTAATGCACTAGTAAATGGACTATAATTAAATGCATCTTCTTTAATTTCAATGCGAATTTTTTCTACGCAATTTCCCAAACGATGTCCGGCTACAGAAATCATATCTGAACCAAGCTTAGTTTCTCCGTCATACATCGTATTTTCAAATTCCATTACAAGAGTATTATAATTAGTAATTATATCTTCCTCAATATTATTATTGATTGCCGGTACCAGCTCTAAATCTGAACCGAAATAATAATATGAATTTCTTATTTTATTTCCATTATAATCATCTACTATTAATACATCTGGACTATCCTCTTTAAATTTTAAATTTGGAATATTTGCTGCACTTGGAACAGTTATTGTAGTAAATACATTATTTTCAGTAGATTTAAAATTATCAATTACTTGTGATTTATCCCAATAAATAAGTTTACTTGCGATTTTTTGAATGTTTAAATCAAAATTTTTACATGCACTATTATTTAATCTATCTACAATACCACCGGCATATCCTTGTTCTTTATAATTATCAAATGGTAACTTAGTTACTTGTCCAGATAAATTAAAAATACCAGAAGTTGGAGAATTTGAAATTCCTGGAAGATCAACCTCAGCATTTATACTATAAATCATAGGATCAGAGTTAAATGTTGCTAAATTTTGGTCTATTGTAAATAAACCATTACGTAAAATATAATCAGCTTTTAATGTACCAGTTAACCCTAAATTTCCTAATGTTGTTCCTGGCGGAATTAAGCCTGGATCTGGTTTTTCTAAATGATTTTCTTCTTTGGCAGTAATAGTACTTACATTATAAAATGGTGATGAAATAATAGACGGAGTTTGTATATAAGTCGGTTTAATTTCTGCAAATAATGGTGATGCTACACCATTTATAAATCTATTATTTAATTTAGAACTATCAAATGGAGTACATCCAGAAAATCTTTCGTAAATTGCGCTTTGTGCAGTTTTTGGTATATAATTGGAATAACTAGTTTTATCTAAATTTTCTTTATAACCAAAAATAGAATTTTTGACCACAATGCTTCTTTTTTGTGGATTATTTGCTTCATCTAAACTTCTCCATAAATCTGATATATTTGAAGAATTATATTCAACTATTGCTGCAAATGTTCCATAACGATTCATAAAATAATAATCATCGTAAATCGGCGTTGAAATATCAGATGCAGTTGAATTAGTTTTCATATCGAAAATGATATTATTATGATTATAAAAATATGCCGAAACTGTATCTAATTCTAAACTATTTAAATTACCGACAACACAAGAACCGAATAAACCTGCAATATTTTTTATACTCTTTTTTGTAAATGTATATGCTTCATTACTTAAATAATTTCTTAAATAAAAATTATTAGGTTTATCTTCGGTTATATTTTTATCAATAAGATCATAAGATGAAACATTTATAACAGAATTTGTAATTTTACCATTTGCTTGTTTACCAGCAAGACCACCCATAAATCCAACAAATGTTCCAGAAGTATATAATTTACAATCTTCATAAACATTATCAATTACTGAATTATTCATACCGACTAATGGAGAAACATAATACGCTTGTCTATTCTGCTGTGATAATTTAATACTTTTATTAAAATAATCGACATATTTTGTATTTCTAAACCATTCACCTAAATATCTATCCATTGTAATTTCATTTTCAAGAACAATACCAATATTGGATTTTTGTGCCATTTTAAATCCGTACATTTCATTAACATAACTGACTAAATTTCCATCATACCATAATACGTTTGTTCTATAACGTGGATCTGTGAAATGAGTATATGAATAAGATTCATCAGTATTAGTTGCACCAATCCAATAATACCACTCCATTGGTGATATCTTACCAGCATTACTTCTTACTTCAGCAAAATTATTTTTTGTATTCCAATATGTTAAATTTACCCCTCCGTTTCCAATTTCATAAAAGCCTGAAAAAGTGGCAGCAACGCCTTCATTAAAATAACCAATATAAGGAATTATATTACCTGGAGAATTATAGCAATAATAGTCTGGATAAAACGGATATGCATTACCATTTCCACTGGCTAAGTTTTCATCCGTTTTATTACTTATGGAATACATTTCTGGATAGAATTGCGTTACCAATACATTGTTAAGCACTCTTACATATTCAATTTTTCCATTATTTTTACCACAAAGTAATCCAGCATTAATATCACTACCGGACTTGATAAGATGGTCAATATTAATTTTTTTATTACATTTTAAAACATTAGTTCCATCAATATCAATAGTAGATATTATACCATCATAACCGAGATAACCAATTAAACCATTTACTTCATTATTACATTCAAGAATAATATTCCAAATTTTAAAACCATTACCATAAAAAATTCCATTAAATGGCTGTGCTGGATTTGAACCTATAGAAAAATCTATAAGTTTATAATTATTATTTTCAGAATTTAATATATCTATTAAGTTTGGATTAGAATCTTCATTACTACGACCGATATTGTCTCCTAAAACAATATTAATCGTATTATCATATTCTGTTCCGTTGACTTTATTTGCACACCATAACAATTCTTCAGCAGTTTTAACAAAATAAAAACCACGAGGAATTCTTACTTCTTCCATCTCACCATTGTCTTTAAGAACCCATTTTGTACCACCTGGTCTAAAATATCTACCGTTCTCATCTAAAAAAATATCTTTTAAATGCTCATTATTTGGATTTTGATCTTTAAAAACATCAAAATTATCAATATTAACATATAAAGGTTCCATAGGAACATCAACTTTATACATTGTCTTATAAACATATTTTATATCATTTATTTTTGATATATATCTATCGATTGAATCTGTTTTATTAATCAATTCAATATCTGATGTTTGCTTTATATATTTAATAAAATTTTTATTATCATCTATAAAATTTTTATTAACTGGATAAAACTTCCATATATCCCTATCAGGAACATCACCTTCCATTAATCGTTTTTTAAAATTATTAAATACGAAAGAATCCATATCTTACCACTTTTTAATATAATCACTGCTATTTTTTTCTTCTGTTGTTACTACTGGACGATTAATAGTAAAACTACATTTTAATGAATTTTCTTTATTTATATTATGCTGTTCGAATGTTTTATTCGTATCTAAAAAGCTTATAGTATTTGTATTTGAATATTCATTAACTGCCGTTGTTCTAGGTCTAGTATTTAACCAATCGCGTTCTATTGTTTTATCAGAACCTGTACCGAAATAACTTGCACAAAAATCATTTAACCATTTAGCAGCTGCACTAGCATCTTCACCTAGCATAGCATTACAAGAAACTTCAGCTAAATAATCATATTTATATACATAATCTGTCTTATAAATAGATTCTTTATATGCGCTTTTTACCTCTTTATGATATTTACCTGTATCATCTTTTTTATATGCATATGGAACACCACTGTCACCTTTATAAGAAAATTTTGTACATAATGCAATTTCTCCAGTAGGTAATCGCCAAATACACGGCGCACCTGTAGAAATACCAATTCTAAAATTTGATTCGGCATATGCTAAATAATTCGTTCTTGGAACAGCGTCCACATATTCTAAATAATAATCTGCATAATTTTTAATATCATCTGTTACTTTCTTAATATAATACGCATTATTTAATGGACTCGCTGGATATAATTGAATATATTTAACAGGTATAGAATTCCATCGCTTTGTTTGAAAAGTACCTTCTTCATTTATAGAATATTTTATAGATTGTTGTAATCTAAATGCATGAACTATCTGTGCATATTCATGCTGTTCATATTTTACGGTTGTAAAATCATGTTTATAATAATAATCATAATCATACTCATACTTTTTTCTATTTTCATCAAATGCTTTAATAGATAATGTTTGTGACCATCCCTTTTCAGCTACTATGGCATTTTTAAAATTAACTTTACCTAATGCTATTTCTTCATTAAGTTTTTCAATATAATTTTTTTTCTTATCGGTATTATTATTTTCTATATCACCACCGTATAATAATTCCAAAATTATTTTATTCTGAATATTTTTAATATTATATAAATCGTATTTTCTATTATCTTTATTGATTATAAAATCCGGAATAGGAATCCAGTCATTTTTACCATTCCATATATATAACTCCATATCATTTGTAGATGCGTTCTCTGTACAATTTACATAATATCTTCCCCAGTTTTTTAAATCTTCGATCCAGAACCATCCTATATCATTACCACCAAACTGCGATGTATTTAATCTATAATAACCGGCAGTATCTTGATTATCTACTGCGATAATTTCTTTAATTTCTTTATAATATTCTTCAGGGGTTATAAAATGTTCCTTAGTTAATAATACATCTATATCGTTTATTTCTTCTTCTTTTGTAATTATTTCTTGATTTATTACGATATTGTTATTATTAGCATCTTTAATTCGTTTAACTGTTGTAAAACTGTTTTTAAACGAACCTGGTTTCGCATTATTATATAAATCTATACTTTTACTCATATATAAATATTTATAAATAGAAAAACGTTTATTTTAAAGGTGAAAATATGAAAATTGCGGGTTTGGATCTTTCTATAACTAGTTCGGGCGTTGTTGTCGAAGAAATTGACGAGAATTTTAATATTCAGAATTTAGAGCGGCACGGATTTACGACTGTGAAAAAAAATTCTATATTACCTGGTATAGTATTCTACAGTTATAAAGATTATAATAATGCATATCAACGTTATAGTTTTTTGGAAGATACTATTCTTGATTGGTGTAAAGACTGTGATTATATAGCTGTTGAAGCATTTGCATTATCCAGAGGTAAAAGTGGTAAAGTCTTTGATTTGGCGGAATTCGAAGGATATATCAAACAAAAATTATTTAGGGATGGAAAAAAACTAAGATTTTATCCGCCAAATCAAAACAAAAAAATATTCTCCGAATATGGTAATGCAGATAAAATCAGGATGAAAAATACTCTTCTTAAAATGAATGAAAAAAAGAGTTATGGTGATATTATATTAGATATTTCTGATTTACCAGAAGTAAAAGACGGTAAAAAAGGAGTATCTCCTACTTCTGATATTATCGATGCTTTTTCGCTTTGTGAATCTTTACGTTTAGAATTAAAACTTAAATTTGGTATTGAAAATTTAAATAATCAACCAAAACATATTCAGGAAGTTTTTATATCCAAAACTGACGAACATCCGCTTGGTTTAATAGCTTCCGATTTTATCTATAAATAATATAGGATAAATTATGATTGATAAAATTTTTCTTGACATGGACGGCGTTATTGTTAATTTTCGCGGACAGTGCGAAAAATATGAATGTATTAATGGTAACAAAGTTAATTGGGAAATAGTTCACCAGGGAGGTCCTGAATTCTGGGAAGAAATGGAATGGCTTCCTGAAGGTAAAGAACTTTATGAATGGATTTTAAAGCTCTGTGAACAAGAAAATATAGATTTGTTTATTTTAACTTCTGTTAATTTTACAGAAGGTAAAATCGGTAAATTGAATTGGTTGAAAAATAATACCAAAATTGATAAACATCATATTATTATTACGAATCTCGGTAAAGAAAAAGAATATTATGCTGACCAAAATTCTATATTAATTGATGATTTTAGAAAAAATTGCGAAGCATTTGCAAATGGTGGAGGTCAATTTGTTAAATATGAAACACCTCGACAAACAAAAGATGATCTAATTACATTATTAAGCAAAAATTAAATTTAAAGTTACTCATTCAGAGTGACTTTTTTATTTTCTGAATTTTATATATTACCTTATAAATAATGTATGGCAGTTCAATCTTATGCTTCTGAATTTTCTAAATTATTTAAAACAGGTAACTGTTCGGTCCAGGGAAAAGACTGGACTGCTCCTAGATATTTCGACAGTATGGAAAATGACTGCTACAAGGCAGAAGCTGCATTACTTTCTGAACTTTCTTCCGAAGCATATAACATGTTCGGTTTTGAAGTACAGTATTATCTAAAAGATATTAATACTAAGAAGGACAGATTGTATGGCGAAGATCCATTAGCTAATGTAGAACGTAGATTTTTATTAAAAATGTATACTGATTCTATTCCAAGTATGCAGAAACAATACGAACTTCAGGGTATGATATATTCAGAAATCATAACTTGTCAATGTACTGTTCAACATTTTTATGAAGCTTCTCAACTTTCATATCCTGATATGAAAAATATATATGAAGCAGAAGTCCCTAAAATAGGCGATATTGTTTATATTGAATATTCAGATACTTATTATGAAGTAATTAATGTCAAAGAATTTGCTGAACAAAGCACGTTCTTATCTACACCTATTACATATACGTTTAAGTTACGTATTTGGCACAACAATCATGAGGATGTTGATAATCTTAATGTTAATAATGACCCCATGGATGAATTTAGAAAATATGCAGAACTTGCTGAAACATTTAAGCTTGATACTTCTACATCTACAACGAATAAAACAAGTGAAGTCGCACCAGAATCTGATATGTTATCTACTAATAAAGACACAGTAAATGATGTCGATATCAATAATAAACCTAAAGACAATCTTCCTACAAATGTCCAATATAAATCTAAAGAGATAAAAGAAGAGAATCCACAATACTATGATCCTTTTGAAGGCTGGTAAAATATGGCACTAGTAAATTTATTTAACATGATGAATATGAGACCTCATATTCCATATAGATTTAAAGCAGAAATATGGCCGAATATCGAAGGAGAATATGAAGAAAACAAAAAAGATATAAAACGTTATGAATTTACTGTTAAACGTGTTTCTCAACCTGTTTTCAAATTAAATACAGAAAATAAAAAAATTTTTGGCAATACTGCATATGTAGTTCCTATTTTAAAATATGGTGAAACTACTATAGAAATTACTTTCGAAGAAACTGACGATATGCAAGTTTTTAAATTGCTTGCTAATTATATGGGTAATGAACTTTATAAGGGTATAAAAGGTGGTTTAATCAATATAAGACTAACTGAATTTAATGAATCAATGTCTGAAGAAGTAGATAAAAAAGTATATGTTTGTAGATTAAAAGACCACTCTATGCCGAATTTCAACAATAATAGTTTTGGAAGTCCTGTAGAAATAACTGCAATATTTAATGTAGTTTATATAATGCAAGAACCTACTGTTATTGAAACTACTGAATCGGTAATTAAACGTGAAATTTTACCAGATAATGAATTTATCCAATTAAATGCTGAAAAAACATTCGCTGAAGAAAAAGAAAAAGAATTAGAAAAAGAAATAGAAAAAGACGATAGATTTAATTTTACTAAAAATCTTAAAATTAGTCAAGCAATGCAAGTATTAAAGGCTGAACAAATTAAAACTTCGAGCGGTATTGCGCAACAGGCTATGCTTGCTATGGGATATGATCCATTAAATGAAAATCATTTAAAACGATTTAACGAAGATTTGAAACAAAAACATGTAACTATGGACGATGGCTTTAATAATCATGAGTTAAAAATATTGACAGAAATGATAAATAACAATTATGATTCAACTACTTCGTCTGATGAATTAATTAAAAATCTTAAAGAAAACATAAATGACCTTGAAAAAGTAAATCATGAATATAACAGGTTATTAAAAGAATCTACTGCACAAGAAAATTATAACTATGTAAGTAGAACATCCATAAAAGATATTCCAACAAAATCATATGGAACATTTGATTTTATTGTAAGTCAAAATGAACTTATGAAAAATCTTGAAAAAATACATGCTGCTGGTTATAAAAATGTTACAATGGATGCATTAAGAGATGTAAGCGTAGAAAATGCAAAACGTATGGAAAAATCTTATTCTGGATTAAAAAATGAACTTAGAGATAATGGTGTATATAGCGTAAGTGTTAATACATATAATGATGCTGGACATAAAGTTGGTATTGATTCAAATAGAGGTTCTCATTTACTTGGTCAAAAGGTCGATGTTACATTCTATAAAAATGGTAAGAAAATTACTATAGCTAATGCAACAGATGAAGATCGAGAATATCTTAGTAAAGTTGCAAAAAATAATGGATTAATTATTAACTGGGAAACTGCTGGTGGATCTAAATCCGGCTGGGGTGACATTGCCCTTAAAAATGCAATGCATATCAATAAAAAAGGCAATGTTGAAGAAATTAATATTAAACAATGGACAAAAAATGGAAAATATTATAATGCCAAGACTAATTCTCAAGAAAACTTTGGTTAATAATATTAAAAATATAGAATTTTTATTATAAAATAGTTTACAAAAATTTACATTCGATCTATATTTGATTTCATAAATTCCAAAGTCTTATTCCTCGGAACGAAGACCAATCCAATGGAACTATCGGTAGAGGGTAAGCCATTAAAGATACTGGAACGGTATCTTTCAATAATATGATCCGGTATTAACGGATAATGGAATGTTCATCGAAATACTGTCTAGCAAGCAGTATATTTAGCCGCCATTGGTAGGATGAGATATAGCCGGAGTACAGGATGACCGACCCGTAAGCTCGTTTGTAAATCCACTTAGTCGAAGACAGATAGTCTTTTGCCTATTTTCCTAAATAGGCTTATTGTCTCTACAGATATTTTAAACGTGTGAATATAGATATATATTTAAAATATTAAAAAAATTATAAATATATAAAATTGTTTAATTATTAAAGGTGAAAATATGAAATCAGAAAAATTAGATTTAAATAATATTACACAAAGTAATATCAAAGATGTATCTGAACAAATCAATAATCAACCTCCTAAAGGTGCAATAATGTTGGATAAGAATTTATTACCATCAAGAGGTAAATTTTATCCAGAAACAATTTATGTAAAAAAACTAAGTGCGTTAAATATTAAAAATCTTGCTACAATTAATGAAAATAATATTAATAATGTAGTCAATAATGTTCTTGCTTCTTGTATATGGGGAATTGATACCAATAAAATTCTTGTTGGTGATAAGATCTGGCTAATTTATTATTTACGTGCCTTTACATATGATGATATTCCATTTATTCTTCGTGGAACATGCGAAAATTGTGGAAATATTAAAAATTATAAATTTTATCTTAAAAATCTTGATGTTACATATCTTGATAAAGATGTTCCTGAATATATTGAATTACCGAATGGTGATAAGATTACATTAACTTACCCTACAATTAGTACAGAAAATGCAATCAATCGTTTAAAAAATGATCAAAATATAATGATTGAAATTAATCCAGAACTTCTTGAACTTTCTAGCTATATTCTTAAGGTAAATGATATTAAGATGTCTTTGTATAAGGCTTACGAATATATTTGTGATATAGATGCAAAGAGCTTCAGTCATTTTACAAATGAAATGGCAGAATTACTTTTCAGTGCAAAGCCAGTAGCAAAGTTTAAGTGTGATTCTTGTGGTGAAGAAATTTTATTACCAATACCATTTCTTCCATCATTTTTCTTACCAAAAATTAAATAAATTTAAATAAAAAATAAAAAGGAGTAATTTAATACTCCTTTTTTACTTATAAATAATTATATGATTAATTTTAAGCAATATTTAGTAGAAGAAGAGAATAAAGCGACTGACGAAATATCAAAAGAAGCAGTCATTCGTAAAGCTGCTAAAGAAATGACGCTTGACGATGTTATTAAAAATGCAAATCCTGAAATATGGACGGCACGTGAAATCAATAATAATAAATATTTAATTTATAACCGGAAATATATTAATATTACAAATCTTAAAAAACAAATTGATATTCTATATAATAATAAAGGTTATAAAGATTATGGTTTTTCAAAATTATCAGAATCAGAACTTGTCCGTTATACAATGGTCAAAAACATATTAATGTCGTTTTTTAAAACTGATTTAGAAAATGAATTAGAAGCTGAAGCGGTAGCTAATAAATTATTCATTAACGAATTAAAAGAATTTGACTGGAAACCAGAGGAATATTAAATGTATCAGACAAATAAATTATTAGAAATAAAACTACTGGTAGATCCAAATATTATTAAAGAAACATTGTCAAGAATAGGAATAGTTGACAAGAAAAATAAAATAATATATCAGTCATGTCATTTATTGAAACAATTTGATACTTATTATTTAGTTCATTTTAAACAATTATTTACATTATCCAGTAATAAAAATGGTTATCATGGATTTGGTAACGTATCTTTAGAAGACATAGAACGTCGTAATTCTATTGCATTATGGCTAATAAAATGGCAAATGATTTCTATCAATGATATGAATGAAATCGTACCGCATAGAACAAAATTTGATATTGTATCTCATAATGAAGCAATTAATTATAAAAAAGTTAGAAAATTCAATATTAATAATATTTCTGAATAATTGTTTATAAATAATATAAAGTAATTAAATTAGGAGAATTTAAAATGAAATTAGAAGAAGCAAAGAAAATTTTAGGTTCTGTCGGTTACTCTGTCAACGAAAATCTTGATAGCTATGTTAAGAATACTGTTAAGAGCTTGATGGAATCCTTAGAAGCTCGTCATGCCACAAAGACCAAATCATACCAGATTCTTTCTGAAATGGCACGTTTTAATGGTCGTTATACTGGTTCTTTTGCAGGTCTTGAAGATGCAGGAACTGTTAATTTGACAGTTAAAGGTCAATCTAAGGAATTTGGTGTTGCTGAAGCACTTTCTAAGGTTGAAAATGACTTTAAGAGTGCTAACAGTAAAGGTATGTCTCAGAAGACTGCAGAAGTTCTTTTAGCAAATTTTGATGCAGCACTTGCAGCTTTCCCAGAAACTGGTAATCAAGAATATCTTGAAGAATTACAGAAAGAAAGAGAATATATTAACCAATGTGTTGAAGGTGGCGATGGTATTCCACAAGGTGGTTGGACTGAACAAGGTCTTGCAAGAACTACTCATTCTCGTGACGATAGCGCACTTGATGCTAAGACACTCATTAAGAATATTCAAAATTCTATCACTTCTTTCAGCCGCGGTGGTTCCAATGCTGACCTTATCAAGGACCGTATTGACCAGTTAATGGCTCGTGCAGATGAACTTACTGCAGAAGAAAGAGAAAAGGTTGAAGGTTTATATACTAAGCTCGAAATCGCTGTTGGTAGAAACAGAGTTAATGCTGTTGCTTCTGGTAAGGTATCTATCTTCAAGCCAGCAACTCCAGGTGCATTAACACGTGTAAGAAT
>Ga0265299_10004916_pt1 | contig 12521 bp, 11 predicted proteins | sample AusTroGonzalo_MG_4_FD_193485 | JGI IMG/M metagenome (GOLD analysis project Ga0265299, IMG submission 193485) | Bovine rumen microbial communities from tropical cattle in Woodstock, Queensland, Australia - Gonzalo_02 | ecosystem: Host-associated > Mammals > Digestive system > Stomach > Rumen ...
GTTTTAAAATCTAAGCTCCTAAGCTCCTAAGCTCTTAAGCTCCTAAGCTCCTAAACCAATAATATGTACTTACGAACCATCCAACTCACCAACTTCAAGAACTACTCCGAGGCGGAGTTTTCGTTCAATGCCAACGTCAACGGCATTGTGGGAGCGAACGGCAGCGGCAAGACCAATCTGCTGGACGCCATTCACTATTTGTCCTTCGGGAAGAGCTGTTTTTCCGCGAAGGATGTCAGTTCTGTGCGGTTGGGTACGGACTTTTTCGCGTTGCACGGGGATTTTTCGGACGAAGAGTCTGGCAACACCACACAGGTGAGCTGTGTCTATAAGAATGGGACCAAATCGTTGAAAGCCAATAAGAAGGAATACGACCGGCTGAGCGACCATGTGGGCTTGTTTCCTGTGGTGATGGTTTCGCCGTATGATAGTGACATTATCAACGATGGCAACGAGGTGCGCCGGAAGTTCTTCGACAAGATTATTTCGCAGTTCGACAAAATCTATCTCCAGCATCTGATTCACTACAAGAAGCTGTTACTGCAGCGGAATGCGGTGTTGCGTCAGCAGATGGAGAGTCGGCATGCGGCTCTCTCTCTCTTGCAGGTGATTGACTATCAATTAATAGAAGATGGTGTACAGCTTTATCAGCGCCGCAAGCAGTTTGTGGAGGATATCCGCCCGATGTTTGTGCAGCATTACCGTCAGCTGTCGGGTGGGGTAGAGGAGGTTGATATCCGCTACGAGTCGGCATTGTTGGAAACGCCCTTTGAGGAGGGGTTGGCCAAGAGTTTTCCCGCGGATGCAAAATGCGGTTACACGACCTTCGGAGTGCACAAGGATGACTACGATTTCACGATTGACGGGCATCCGGTGAAGCATTTCGGGTCGCAGGGACAGCAGAAGTCCTTCTCGTTGGCATTGCGGCTCTCGCAGTTCGACTACGCCTTCGCCTACAACAAGCGCAAGCCGATACTGCTGCTGGACGATATTTTCGACAAGTTGGACCGTTCGCGCATTTCCGAGCTGTTGAGCATGGTCGGTCAAGAGCATTTCGGTCAGGTGTTCATATCGGACACGGACGAAACGCGGGTGAGGGCGATTTTGGGAGAGCATGGGATTGAGCACGAGGTGTTTGAGATTAGGAGGGGATAGGGTCGAGGGAATAGGCAATAGTTGTTGACTCGGTGTAGAGACGTCATATTATGGCGTCTCTGGTTAAAGGTGTTAGACAATAGGGTCAAAAGAAGAGGATGAAAAGGCGAGATAGAGAGTGTAAATCTGCGAAATATAGGGTTGTAAAAAGGCACGGTTTGATACAGGTTGGTGTAATTTGTTGATTATGAGTGTTATAAAATTGATTTGTAGGGATGGGCGGATTCAAAAAAAAGTGTACTTTTGCAGCTGGAAAACGGGATATAGCGTAGTCCGGTTATCGCGCCTGCTTTGGGAGCAGGAGGTCGCAAGTTCGAATCTTGCTATCCCGACAAGGCGCAAGCCTATGGTTCCGTAGCTCAACTGGATAGAGCAGCTGCCTTCTAAGCAGCAGGTTTTGCGTTCGAGTCGCAACGGAATCACCAAAAAGCCCCTTCATGCGAAGGGGCTTTTTTTGTGTTTCCGCTGTTCATAAATAGTAATATCTTTTTTTTGCAATTCCGCGATAAGAATGTACTTTTGTAATCTCATTTTAAGAATTTCAAAACGTTAAATATCAATTATTTATGAATCACGATTACGTATTGGTTGCCGGTCGGTCGAATCCGGAACTGGCGAAAAAGATTGCCGACTGTTTGCATAAGCCGCTTCTTTCGGTGGACATTTTGCAGTTCAAAGACGGTGAAATCCAGGTGTATTACAACGAAACCATCCGCGGACGCGATGTGTTTATCATTCAACCGACATTTTCGCCGGCGGATAACATCATCGAGTTGCTGATTGCCATCGACGCTGCTAAGCGCGCTTCCGCACGCAGCATTATCGCTGTTGTCCCTTATTTCGGTTATGCCCGTCAGGACCGCAAGGACAAGCCCCGCACTTCCATCGGCGCCAAGTTGATGTGCAACCTGCTCACCGCTGCTGGCGTGAGCCGAGTCATCACGATGGACTTGCATGCCGACCAGATCCAGGGTTTCTTCGAAGTGCCGGTCGATCACCTGTTCGCCTCCAACGTCTTCATTCCGTTGGTGAAGAATTCAGGTTGGGAGAACATCAGCATTGCTTCTCCGGATACCGGTGGTACCAAACGTGCCTCCACCTATGCCAAGGCTCTCAACTGTGAACTGGCCATCGGCTATAAGCAACGCGAGAAACAGAACGAGGTGGCTTCGCTGCAAATCATCGGTGATGTGAAAGATAAAAACGTGATTCTGGTGGATGACATCATCGATACTGCTGGTACGCTCTGCAAAGCTGCTGCCCGCATCAAAGAGATGGGAGCCCTCAGCGTTCGCGCTATGTGCGCCCACGGTCTCTTCTCCGGTGATGCGCTTGAGAAAATCGAGAATTCCGTGCTTGACGAAGTGCTCGTCACCGACACCATCCCGTTGAAGCGTCCTTGTTCCAAGGTGAAGGTCATCTCCGTGGCCAAACTGCTGTCCGAAATCATCCTTAGCGTCGAAGACAACACGTCCATTTCGTCGCATTATTATGTATAATCGTAAAGACGTTGCGCGCAACGTTTCTACAGAAACTAAAAAACGTCCCTTCTTCTGAGGGGACGTTTTTTTTCTATTGCCTTTTCCCGATTACCTTAATCACCAATTGCCAGTTCCTCTTCCAACTGACTTTCTGTCTTTCCTAATAGCTTGAGATACTGTTGGAACACAGGGGTGAGGGAATCGTTGGGGTAGCGGTTGATGAAGTCGCGGTATTCGCTTTCCGCACTGCGCCAGTCGCCGAGAATGTCGTCATATACGATGGCGCGCTGCCAGTAGCAGAGCTTTGCCTGGTCAAGGTCAGGGTATTGTTCTTGGAATTGGTTGAATATGGCGAGTGCGCGTTTGGCGTTGCGTGCCCGCTCCTCCACGTTGCCCATTCTGTCCGCATTTTTTGACAGAATCATGCTGCCCACCCCTGCGCGGTAGAACATTCCCGGGGCAAGCGTGTCGTCCGGATGTTTCTCTGCGAAGTCCATCGCTTTCACGATGAACGACTCGAATGCCGCAGTGTCTATGCGACCGCAGAGAGCATAGATGGAATCGGAATAGTTGTATGCCGCGAGCAGCGAGTCCGTCTCTTGGCGGATGGCCTTCTGCTCCGCGCGTTTGCCGCCGCACGATGCCAATAATACGCCAACTAATATAATCGTAATTAATCTTCTCATCGCTTCATCTTCTCATCGTTTTGATCCCAGGGCTCGCTGCGCTCACCTTGGGTTAACATAGGTCGCCCCTACGTGACTTTTAGGAATTACTTTTTGGTTTTATACGCGGGATGTACCTTGCCGCCGGCGATGTCGTTGAGCTGGCGCTTGAGGACCATCTTCTTGATTTGGGAGAGGTTGTCGGTGAAGACTTTGCCCTCTAAGTGGTCGTACTCGTGTTGGATGATGCGGGCCAGGACGCCGTTGATGTCGCAGTCGTGGTACTCGCCCTTTTCATCGTAATAGGTGATATGGATGTCGGATTTGCGGATGACATCCTCGTTAATCTTCGGGAGGCTGAGGCAGCCTTCGGCGAAGGGTACATCGTCTCCGAAACGGTCGGTGATGGTCGGGTTGATGAAGGCGCCCTTGAACGGCTCGTGGTCGGGATAGATTTCCTTGTAGGGAGCTGAATCAACCACAAACACGCGCATGGACTTGCCGACTTGCGGGGCGGCCAACCCCACGCCTTCTGCGTTGTACATGGTGTCGAACATGTCAGCGATGAATGTTTTCAACGCCTCGTCTTTCAGGTCAACTTCCGCGGCCGTCTTGCGCAGCACAGGATTTCCGTATAATACAATTGGTAATATCATTGTTCGGTATTTCTTAATTTTATCAAATCTTGTTGTTCCAGATAGGATTGCAGGATGATGGCGGCACTCATTTTATCTACCAACGCTTTGTTTTGGCGGTCTTTTTTCTTCAACCCGATGTCAATCATGGTTTGGAAGGCGATACGCGACGTGAAACGTTCGTCCATGCGGGCAATTTCCGTCCCGGGCGACATCTTCGGTAGTTCTTTGCGCAGCCGGTTGACGAAGGGCTCGATGTAGCGGCACGACTCCGACGGAGTGTTATCCAACTGTTTCGCCTCGCCGATTACAATGACGCTGACGTTCTCTTTTTTAAGGTAATCTTTCAGATAGTCAAAGGCTTGTGCCACAGGGACGGTTTCCAATGCGTGCGCACAGATCTGCAGTTCGTCGGTCACGGCGAACCCCACGCGTTTTTGTCCATAGTCGATGGCCATAATCCTACCCATTATCTGGCAATTTTTTTCGGCCGCGAAAGTACAAAAAAATAATGAAAAAAATGTATTTTTGCAGCTTGTTTTTTACCACATAAAATATTGTAGATTATGAATTTCATTGAGCAAATTATCGAAGAAGACATTCAGAACCGGAAGAACGATGCGAAAGTACATACTCGATTCCCTCCAGAGCCGAACGGATATCTGCATATCGGCCACGCTAAATCCATCTGCCTGAACTTCGGTATGGCTCAGAAATACAACGGATTGTGCAACTTGCGTTTAGACGACACCAACCCTGTGAAGGAGGACACCGAATACGTGGATTCCATCAAGGAAGATATCCAGTGGTTGGGCTTCCAATGGGCTGAGGAACATTACGCTTCCGATTATTTCGACCAGCTCTATCTTTGGGCCGAGCAGCTCATCCAGGACGGTCTCGCCTACGTTGATGACCAGTCTCAGGAGGAAATCAGCAAGGGACGTGGCGTACCCACGCAGCCCGGCACCGAGAGTCCGTACCGCAACCGCACCGTGGAAGAAAATCTCGACCTTTTCCGCCGCATGCGTGCTGGCGAGTTCCCGGACGGCAGCCGCGTGCTTCGCGCCAAAATCGACATGGCATCGCCCAACATGCACTTCCGCGACCCCATCATGTACCGCATTCTGCACGCTGACCATCACCGCACCGGCAGCAAGTGGTGCATCTACCCGATGTACGACTTCGCGCACGGTCAGAGCGACTCCATCGAAGGCATCACACACTCCATCTGCACGTTGGAGTTCGAGGTGCACCGTCCGCTCTACGACTGGTTCTGTGAGGCACTTCATATCCATCATCCGCAGCAGATCGAATTCGCGCGTTTGAACCTCAACTATACCATTATGAGCAAGCGCAAACTGCTGCAATTGGTGAAGGAGAACTACGTGAACGGTTGGGACGACCCGCGCATGCCCACCATCTGCGGTCTGCGCCGTCGTGGTTACACCCCCGCTGCCATCCGCAACTTCGCCGAAACTGTCGGTGTGGCCAAGCGCGACAACATCATCGATGTCTCCCTGCTCGAGTTCTGCGCTCGCGAGGACCTCAACAAGACTGCTATCCGTACGATGGCCGTCCTCGATCCGGTGAAGCTCATCATCGATAACTATCCCGAGGATCAAGTGGAGATGATGGACGCCGTCAACAATCCTGAAGACGAGAACGCCGGTACTCGTAAGATTCCGTTTGCCAAGGAGTTGTGGATTGAACGTGCCGACTTCCGCGAGAATGCAGACAAGAAGTTCTACCGCCTCTCCATTGACCGCGAGGTGCGTCTGAAATACGCCTACATCATCAAGTGTACGCACATCGTGAAGGATGAGAACGGCGAGATCACCGAGATTCACTGCACCTACGACCCGCTGACCAAGAGCGGTATGCCCGACAGCAACCGCAAGGTGAAGGCAACCATCCACTGGGTGCCCGTGAAACACTCCAAAGCCGCTGAGGTTCGCCTCTTCGACCGCCTCTTCAATGTTCCCGATCCAGACCATTGCGAAGAGGGCCAAACCTTCCTTGACAACCTGAATCCCAATTCGTTAGTCACCACACAAGCTTGGGTGGAAGAGGGTCTCACCTATGAGAAAGCCTCCACTATCAAGCACTTCCAGTTCGAACGCATCGGCTATTTCTACTGCGATCCCGACTCGAATGAGGAGAAACTGGTGTTTAACAAAACGGTAAGCCTTAAACAATAAATGCATAATTCACAATGCATAATGCACAATCTTGGGGAAAACCGAAAGATCGTGCAAAAAAATCATGAATGGTGAATTATGAATTATGAATTGAAATGCACAGCCTCCTGGATTACGACCCCAAAGTCCTAATGGCCTTCCTCAAAAGCCTGGAGGGCGACCGGAAGTTCAGCGATTTCCTGATGAACAACGGATATCGCGAGTTGGAGGCATTGTCGTCGGCGATACACTCCAACGAAGCCGCGCTGCAGTGGTTGTTGGACAACGGCTATCCCGAGTTCGCGGTGTTGAGCAACGCCATCGACAACGAGGATGCGGCCATTGCTTGGCTCGACAAGTACCATTGCACCTTTTTAGCGACCTTCGCCGCTGCCTGTCGTAAGGAGGATGCCGCCATCAAATGGTTTGCAGACAATGACTTGCGGCTCTTCATCTTGATTATTAACGAAATCCACCACATCCTGCTGTATCAGTCATGGGATGCCAGCGACTTTCATAAGCTGAGGAGATCGTGATGGAAGGCTTATGGTTTAGAGTTTAAGGTTTAGGGTTTAGAGGGTTGAGGTATTGGTTCGGAAGAGAAATGTCATATTATGGCGTCTTGGATTTAGAGAGTCAATAATAAACAGCCGCGCTATCGGGAGATAGTGAGGCTGTTTATTTTTTGTCTCCGAGCAAAACGGAAAAATGTTATATTTGCCACCGAATTTTAAATTGCCCTAATATTTTTTTACGGCAAGAATGATGATAAATGTAACTATGCTAAATAGCTGTTTTACAACTACTTGAACTACATATTTTATAAAATATTCACATTAACCCCTGGACTCAATGAGACGACATAAGATGGCGTCTCTATAACAAATAAACCTCTTAACCCTTGATCATCGACCCTTAAACTCTAAACCCTCAACCCTAAACAAAAATAATGGATATAACCAGCGTTTTAATCGCGATTTTGACCCTTACGGCGGGCATCGGTGTTTTTCTGGTAGCCTGTCAGATGATGAGTAACAATCTGGAGTCGGCGAGTAGCCGGCGACTGAGGCAGTTGTTTGCGAAAACAGGCAACAACAAGTGGGTAGGTGTCGGCATAGGTCTTGTGGGTACCGCCGCCATCCAAAGCAGTGGCGCGGTCACGGTGATGGTCATCGGTTTCGTGAATGTGGGCATCATGAGTCTCGCACAGGCGGCCACCATCATCTACGGTTCTAACATCGGTACCACCGTCACAGCACAGTTAGTCGCCCTCGGTATGTTCGGGCGCAATAGCATCTCCACAACTCTTATTTTCGCGGCGTTTGCAGGTATTGGTGCCTTTATTTCGCTGTTCGCCAAGCAGGAGAAAGGGAAGCAGGCGGGCGGTATCCTAACAGGTTTCGGTATGCTGTTCGTCGGTTTGAGCATGATGGCTTCAGCCATGGAGGATTTTGCAGCGTTGCCAGAGATCAAAACGATGCTTGCAAACATCAACAACCCCCTGTTATTAGTCATTGTGGGTGCTTTGCTTACCGCTATTATCCAATCTTCGTCCGTGATGACGTCCATTGCCATCACCATGGTGGTCACGGGTCTTGTGAATCTTAGCCAGGGTATTTACCTTACCATGGGCTCCAATATCGGTTCGTGTGTGGTGGCTTTGATTGCGGGTATGACAAGCGGCACAAATGCGAAACGTACTGCTCTTATCCATTTGATATTCAATGTAATGGGTGTTGCGCTCTTTATGATACTCGCACTGATTTTGCGTATTTCTACGGCGGGTGTTTGGAGCTATGGCACCATCTTCGAAAAATGGTTCCCCAATGCGCCGCAAATTCAGCTCGCTATGTTCCACACCTTCTTCAACGTCTGTACCATGTTTGTAGCCCTGCCGTTGACGAATGTTTTGGTGAATGTAGCTTGCCGGATGGTTCCCGAGAAAGAGGAAAAGGAGTCTGGGCCTCGTTTGCAATACCTTGATCCTTCCATGTTGAGTACGCCGGCTGTGGCTGCCCGTCAGCTGAAAACCGAAATCGAGAATATGGCGGAGTTGGCCATCACCAATTTCCGTCGCGCTATCAAAGTGATTACCAAGTTGGATTACTCCGAAATTGAGGAGTTCCGGCAAACGGAATTGCGGCTGAACTTCTTGAACCAGGAACTTTTGAAATATGCTGTGTCGCTCTCAGAAAGCAATTTGAGCAGCTACGACCAACGATACATCAGCTCCACGATCCGCACGGTCAGCGATTTGGAGCGTGTGGGCGACTATGCGGAGAATATCGTAGAATATGCCGACTCTTTGCGCGAACAGGAGGCTTCTTTCTCCAAAGATGCCGTGAAGGAGATTCTGCGTATGGAGGAACTGGTTGATCAGTTGTACGCTGAGGTGATGCAGGCTTACCATAATAAGGATTTGGATGCGTTAGTTCGCGCCAATATCATTGAGGAACAGATAGATGACTTGACGGTAGAGATGGAACGCAACCACATCCGGCGTTTGACGGACGGCTCATGCAGCCCGGCGGTCGGTTCTGAGTACCTCTCCTTGGCACAAAACTCTGAGCGTGTCGGTGACCACTTGATCAACGTAGGCAAGACCATTAAGGATCTGGTGCCGGAAAAGGCGACAGGATTTTAGGGTCAAGGTTCGAGGGTCAAAGGAAAGCCAACAGCCAATAAAAAAAAAAGAAATAATCCAGTGAAAAAAGCAATCATTTTATTGATAACAGCCGTTTTCGTGGTTGGGGCGTATGCGCAGGAGGAGAAAAATGCGCTTTCGAAGTTTTATGGTGGTGTGCGGGTTGGTTTCACGGCATCGCAGATTTCGGGCGATGATTTGGTGGGTTTTAACCAATTGGGTGGTACTGCCGGACTTTTCGTCAATCACGCTGTTATCCCATCGGGGCGGCTGAAACTGCAACTGGAACTGAACTTCACCATGAAAGGCAGCCACTCCACCACCCCCAAGAACCAGGTGGCGGAGAATTTCTATTCGTTGCGGCTCGGTTATGTGGAAATGCCCCTGATGTTGATATGGACAGCGGGGAAATGGTCCCTTTGGGGACAGAAGTTCCAGTTTGACTTGGAAATAGGACCCGATTTTGGGGTTAATGTCTTTGCTACAGAACGTGAGGCCAACGGCTTGATTATGGGGCCGCCATTCCGTAGATTCGAATTTTCAGGCATAGGAGGTATAACGCTGAATATTGCCGAACATCATAGCGCGAACTTCCGCTATAACGTCTCTATTATCCCTGTTCGAAAACCTGCGTGGGGCAGGGTATACAAAAATCAGCACAACTCAGTCCTGACCTTTAGCTATTGTTATCAGTTCTGAGTTAGGAATATAGCTCTTGATTCTTAATTCTTAATGCTAAAGGTTTCTTCGCTGTCCCAATAGGCGCGGATGGTGATAGTTTTCGGGAAATTATAAACTTTCTCCGGCTGCTTTTTGGTGGCATAATCACCTGCATCCCACTTGCCGTTCCCGTTTTCATCGCAAAAAACAGTTATTTTGTATGACTTTGGCATAAGGAATGGATAGGTGATGGTCTCCGAGGTCTTCAAAACATTTTTTTGGATGATATTGTCCCCTTCCAGAAGGGTGGCCACATAATTTTTCCCGTCATCAGGAATTTGATAATTCAGGATGAGTGTGCCGTAATCCTTGATGGATTTGGTGGAAAACTGGACTTTTAACGTGTCGTGGGTGAGCTGGTGGTATCCGAAGAAGAGCGAGTCAGGGATCATGACAGAGTAGGATTTCTTCTCCAAATATTCCATTGGCAGCGGCAATTCGGTCATGAAAGTGTCAGGCACGACAAAACGATAGACGGTGGTGTCTTTCACGTCTTGCTGCTTTGAGTAAACATAGACATCGAAGGAGTCGCGTGGCTGGATAGGGAAGGGGAAACGTAAGGAGAGCGGCTTATGGTATTCGCCGGCATTGATGAAAGAGACCTGCATTTTTGGCGTTGTCTTCATGCGGCCTCTGCCTCCCGTTTGCTTCTCCTTGAATGGGGTTAGCCAGACAGTGTCGGTAAGTCCGTCCACCGTCAGATAATAGAGGGTGCTGTCGATAATGGGTGATTTCATGAACCAGGTGATGGTGTCTCGCGTGGTGTTTATCCGTTGGAAATACTCTGGCGCTCCGGGTGATGGTGTGACAATGAACTCCGACACAGCCCGCTTGTAAGGGAATCGATAGATACCGAGGGCGGGGTTGATGTAGTGCATCATTTTCTGTGTGGTATCTTCTGTAATGAAAGAGTAGAGGGTGATTGACGGCAGCGTGGCTTTCAACGAATCGGCGGTGGAGTCGGGTATCGAAGGAAATGATGTCACAGTTTCTGACAGGAAGGCGATTTCTTCATTGGGCAAATTGTATTTGAGGTCGGCGTTTATATCTTTGAGTGCAAAAATTTTATATTCTCCTTGAGTGATATTGCGGAAAGAGAAGCTGCCGTCGCTTTGTGTTTTGGTAACGTAGTCGGGTATAGTGGTGAGTGGCACGGAATCATCGAGGTTTTTGTAGAGCATTACAAATAGATTCTCGGAAGGTTCCAAAGTCTTGGCTGAAAGAATTGTACCGATAATCATGTAATTGTCAAGGCTGTCACCTGTGGAGAAACTGTAATGGAAAAGGCTGAGCGGATTCCCTTCGCGGTAGTCTTTGAAACAGTTGGAGAAGACCATGTTGTAGGTGGTGTTGGCGCGAAGTGTGTCTTTGAATTTGATAATCAGTGATTTGCCTTTGATAGAATAGTCTGGCGCGACAGACAGCGGCGGGGAGATAAGCACATTCTCTTTGGGATTGTTCAGGGTAACGTATTCGTCAAAATAGATTTGGATGTGCCGCTCGTTGAAGTGCACGGACTGATTTTCGGGCACCACTTTCACAATCTTCGGCGGATAGGTGTCCTTCGGCCCGCCCGTCGGAGTGGCGATTTTCGCGCATCCCGCCAGCATTATGCCGGTAAACGCCGCGAGTAAAATGGTAATAGATTTGATGGTTAAATGCATGCGGAAGTTTTGATGTTGAACTTTGATTTTGACAGTTGCCTTGACCTTCGACCCTTACTGCTCCACGTTATTCTTGCTGTAGTAGTTCAAGTCCACGCGTTCGGTCCAGCCTTGCATTTGCCAGAATTTGTTGCCGATTTCGTTGTTTTTCAGCACTAAAAGACCATTTTTCTTGATACCTTCGGCTTCGATAGCGTGGTAGACGTATCCTAGGAGCGCCTTGCCAATGCCTTGTTGACGCAGATCTTTGCGAACCACCGTGTGGTAGATGTAGGCACGACGGCCGTCCATGCCGCACATGATCACGCCCACGATTTCTCCGTTCATCACTGCCACAAAATTCGAGGTCGGGTTCTTCTTCAGGAACTTGGCGATGCCTTCTTGAGAGTCGTCGTAACCGCGCAGCGCCATTCCTTCCGTGATGGACCATAATGCATAAACTTGCTCGTAGTCTTCTATTGTCATCAATCTGATCTGATATTCCATTGCTATATAATTACTTGGTTAATAATGAATTGTCTGTGTATTAAAAGGGGATGAACCCGATGCCTATTTTGATGCTTGCGCAGTAGGCGCTGAGGATGCGCGTGCGTGCATAGTCATCGTAGTGGGCATCGATTCCGCCACCATAGATGTCAAATTCTTTTTTCATGGTCTTGAAAGGTACCGTGTATCCGCCGAAAGTAGAGCCTACGCTCGCACCTAAGTTCAGCTTCAGTCTATTAAACAGCACGAAATCGTAACCATACTCGAATTTGGCACCGAAAAGGCAACCTTTGTTTTCGATGATATCTTCGTATTTCTCTGTTGTGCCTTGAATGAGGCCCATGCGGATGCCTTCGGTGTCCATTTTGTAATGGTAGAAATAGCCGTCAAAGACGAACTTAATATAGTGCCCCAAAGGTGCAAAACGGTTGCCGACATACTGCTTGTAATAGATATTGAACCCGTGAGCGACAATGTTGCCGTAAAGCTCAGATTCAACCCAGTCGTTATAACCGTAGTATTGGCTAAGCTTTCGAAGTCGGCTGTCACTGCCTTTGAACGGCGAGTTGTAGTAATTGTAGCCTACGCCCACGGTTCCCTTTTCCCAGACCATCAGCTCAATGCTCGGTGAAAGGAAATAGTTGAGGCCGAGATAGCGTTGCGCCGCCTCGCCGATGTCCCAGTTCGAGCTCACGGGATTAGGATTGAGCCATGCGGGCGAGAAGTAGCCTTCCATGTTGAGGACTACGTGGTTGCCCAGAAAGTTGTACATCTGTGCGTTGGCCGTTGCCAAACTTACGGTGATAATAATGAGGGTTATCGTTCTTTTCATATTATTCTCTTTTTCTTTGCGTCTCCATACTGCGCTCCTTTGTCGCTCGTGTGGGGTGATTA
>Ga0265299_10004918_pt1 | contig 12519 bp, 13 predicted proteins | sample AusTroGonzalo_MG_4_FD_193485 | JGI IMG/M metagenome (GOLD analysis project Ga0265299, IMG submission 193485) | Bovine rumen microbial communities from tropical cattle in Woodstock, Queensland, Australia - Gonzalo_02 | ecosystem: Host-associated > Mammals > Digestive system > Stomach > Rumen ...
GTTGGCCCCTGCTCAGCTGCTTTGCGGTACCATTTCGCTGCCTCGGAGGCGTTCTTCTCGACCCCATGTCCTTTTTCATAGCAGGAACCGAGATTGAACTGTGCCGGGGCCAACCCCTGTTCTGCGGCTCGGCGGAACCATTTTGCCGCCTCGGCCATGTCCAGTACGCCGCCAATCCCCTTGTAGTAGCAGAGACCGAGGTCGAATTGCGCCTCTGCATCACCCTGTTCAGCAGCTTTCCGCAGATCGATTTCCTTTTCTTCCTCATTCTTGCGGTCGGGATACTGCTCTTTGTCTTTGCACGCGGAAAACGAGGTGACGAGCGCAAGACAACACAGGATAAGTGAGATGCGAAAACGTTTCATGAAGGTCTCCTTTAGGGGGTTGATGGACGGATGCTTTTTGCGTTTTACGAATAGTATATCAACTTCTCCGGAGAAATCAAGAAAAAAGCGGATTCCGGGAAAAGAAGTGCGAAAAAGCCTCCGGGGCGGCGCGAGACCGTCCCGGAGGCGAATTCTGTTCAGCAGTCGACTGCTTCGGAGTCAGCTCAGTCTTCGAAGAACCAGATGAAGTGCGTATCTTCCGGGTTGTCGTCTCCGAGCGGGAGGTCATGCGACTTGAACGGGATGAACAGGACGACCCAGTTGTTGTAGGCGGACTCGGCCTTCGCGCCGTCGACGATCTGGACGGGGGCGTTGGTCTTGGCGTCGACGATGGTGAAGAAGAAGCGGCCCCAGGAGGAGCGTTTGAGACGCATGAGGATGGGAATCTCGGGGATTACGATGGAGAGGTTGGCCCACGGGATCGGGATGGGAAGCGAGGGGATGCCGAGGAGGAACTTGTCCATATCGGTGGCGAGGACGCTGCTGGTGGCCTTGATGACGTAATCGGCATCGGCGGCCTCCTTCACGATGGTGATGCCGTAACGCGCGAGATGCAGCTCAATATATGCCATGACGAATTCCTTGTCAACCTGGGGTGCGAGGTTCGAGTAGTCCATGGCGACTTTCTTGCCTGCATAGGACTCGAAGTCGACGGAGGAGACGCCACGCTCGACGACGGCGCTGAGGAGCATTTCTTCGACGGAGTTGCGGGCGGTGTTGGTGACGGTCGGTGTGGAGCAGGCGGTGCAAATGAGTGCGGCCGCCGCCGCGAACAGAAGGAACAAGTGTTTCATACCTGGTCTTTCCGGGGCGCTGCGAAGCGTCCCATTTTTGGTTTTGTATGGATGAAAATGTAGTGCAAGGAACGGGATTTGAGGCGCGCGGCTGGGAATCGCGCCCGTATTTTTACGTTTTTTGGCATATTCGATATACTATAGCATATTTTTTCTGCAAAACAACCGGAATCGATGAAAAAAAGAGAAGAAACCGGGAAAAAAGGCAAAAAAGGTGACAAGCGGGTTGAAATGATGAGGAAGATGTGCTATATTAAAAGGATTACGTCATATACAAAACGAACGAAAACCATAAGCCGCAACCCCCTGAGAGGAACACCCGGGGCGTCAGAATCCGCCTCCGGAAACAAGGTGAAACTATGAAAAGAACTTATCAGCCTTCCGTCGTCAAACGCGCCCGCAAATATGGATTCCGTGCCAGAATGGCCACCAAGGGCGGCCGTCTGGTGCTTGCCAGAAGAAGAGCGAAAGGGCGTAAACGCCTGACCGTCATCTGAAGGGTCGTGCCGTGGAAATTGAGCGCAGCAGCCTGAGGAAGCAGGAAAAACTGCGTACCCGAAAGGATTTTGATGCGCTCAAGGAACACGGGAAAGCCTGCCGGGACCCGTTTTTCACGGTACTGGTCCAGGCGGCGGCGCCGGACAGCACGGTCCGGATACCCCGGTACGGCGTCATCTGCAGCCGCAAACTGCATCATTCGGCCGTCGTGAGGAACCGAGCGAGACGGCTGGTCTCCGAAACGTTCCGGCTGAGCAAGGAGAAGATCCTGCCATGCAGCATTCTGGTCATTCCCCGGCGTGCCATCTTCGGCGCCAGGCAGCAGGAAGTCCAGGAGCATCTGCTCCGGGTCCTGAAGAAAGCCGGACTGCTTCTGGGCGATCCGGGCGGAGGCAACCGCTCCGCGAATTCGTGATCCTGCCCGTCCGCATCTACCGCCGCTGGATCTCTCCGCTTTTCCCGCCCTGCTGCCGTTTTACGCCGACCTGCTCCCAGTATGCTATCGAGGCCATCCGCGTTCACGGCATTCTGCGCGGTTTCCTGTTGAGCGCATGGCGGGTTCTCCGCTGCAATCCCTGGTCCCGGGGCGGATATGACCCCGTGCCGCCGAAACATTGATTCGGGAAGGAATAACGAGTGAATTTCAAATACGACAAAGGTACAGTCCTCATCGTGCTGGCAGGCTGCCTGCTCCTGGGCGCCTGGATCGTCTATCTGCCGAAATACCAGAAGAAACGCGCTGCGGAATATGAGGAAATGCTGCGGAATACGCAGCAGGTCGAGGCGCAGCAGGGCGATTCCGGCACGGTCGCGACGGCTCCCGCCTCATCCGGCGAGCTCGTTCAGCCCGGTGCGTCGGAGAACAATGCCGACGCGGGAGCGCCATCCGCAAATCCCGCGCTTGAAACAAAGACCGCCGTCCTCGAAAACAAAGTCTTCCGCGTCACGGTCGACGGCCTTCGAGGATCCGTTTCCGGCGTCGAGCTCACCGGCCCGAGTTTCAGCATAAAAAACTCCGACGGGACCTCCAGGCCCATTGAGCTTTTCCCTGCGGTAATGTACCGCACATTCGAGCTTGCATCCCCGGCTGCGCTCAATCCGGTTTCGCTGGAAGTCCGGAGCCTTGAGCAGCCTCGTTCGGCGGAGGTCGTCCGCACGTTCGCCAACGGCCTGAAGCTCGTCCAGACCTTCTCGCTTCCCGAGGAGGACAACTACCTCGTTACCTGCAAATACGCATGGTCCAATCCTGGCTCCGCGCCCGTCTCGCTCGAAAAGATCGGCGTCCGTCTCGCAGGACTGCCTACGGTCGAGACGTTGACCGGGGACAAGGTCTCCACCAGCGAACGCCTGAACATCGACTTCTGCAAAGCCGGCGGAAGCACGGTCAAGACCGTCGATCCGAAGGTCAAGTCGCAGGAGAAATTCGAAAAGAGGACGACCAGCTCGGAACCGGTCGGCTGGGTCAGCTCATCCAACAAGTATTTCGCCTCGCTTCTCTTCGCCGACGAGAAGAAACCGTTTGTCTCCCTTTCCGGAGAACGCAAGGACCGCGACGCGGTCCCGTTCATGACCGGGTATTTCGAGAGCGTGACCCTGGCTCCGGGCGGCTCGGAAGAATTCGAGCTGAAGGCCTATTGCGGACCGAAGGAACTGTCCCGCATCGGCGCACTCGGTTCCTCCGTGAAGAAAGTGATGCACATTTCCTACTATTCCTGGTTCGAGTTTCTCGCGCGTCCGATGCTCATGCTGCTGAACTGGCTGAAGGGCATCTGCGGTTCCTACGGCATCGCCATCATCCTGCTCACGCTCATCGTCCGCATTCTCTTCTGGCCTGTCACGCAGAAAGCCAACAGCTCCATGCGCCGCATGCAGAAGATTCAGCCGAAGATCAAGGAGCTTCAGGAGAAGTACAAGGCCGATCCGATGGACTCCCGCGACGACTCGATGCGCAAGAAAGCCGAACTGAACCAGAAGATGATGGAGCTCTACCGCGTGGAAAAGGTCAATCCGCTCGGCGGCTGTCTCCCCATCTTCCTCCAGATCCCCGTGTTCATCGCGCTCTATTCGGCGCTGGATTCCGCCGTCGAGCTCCGCAACGTGCCGTTCCTGTGGTGCACGGACTTGTCGCGCCCCGACCTCGTCGGCCCGACGCTTCCCTTCGCGCTGCCGTTCATCGGCCGGGTCGGGTTCCATCCGCTCGTGATCGCGATGACGGCGCTCATGGTCCTCCAGCAGAAGCTGACGCCGACCACGGCGGACGCTTCGCAGCAGAAAATGATGATGATCATTCCGATCGTCATGCTGTTCATGTTCTACAACCTCCCGTCCGGCCTGACGCTTTACTGGACGGTCAGTCAAATATTCAGCATCCTTCAAATGAAATACGGGCAGTACGCAGCCAAGCGGGATGAAGCGCGTCAGGCAGAGAAACCGCAGAAAGCTTGAAACAGCCCAAACCCCGGAGAAAACAATGGATTACGAAGAAAACACGGCCGGAGACCAGACTTTGGACAATGCCGGCGCCGCAACGGGCCTCGCGGAAGAGACCGTGACGACCGATGAGATCAAGGCCGTCCCGATGGACAGCGCCGCCGAAAACAGCGAAAACGGCGGATTCGATGAACCCGGAGAGAAAGCGGAAGCCGCCGACACGGCCCGCAGGGAACGTTCCCGCAGACCCGCGCCGCCTCCGGCCAAGCCCGCTTCGCCCGAGTCCATGGAGGAAGCCAGAAGCGTCCTCGCCCACATGTTCGATTTCCTCGGCATCGACGCCAACGTCCGCGTGGAAAACAAGCCCCGCTCCGTGAACCTCTATGTCTCCACGGAAGAGCCCGGACGCGTTATCGGACACCACGGCAAGACCCTCGAAAACCTCCAGCTGATCGTGAACCGCATCATGCAGAAGACCGATTCGGAATTCCCGAAGCTCTACATCGATATGGACGGCAACCGCGAACGCCGTGAACGCCGCGAGCGTCCCGAAAGCGAGCATGCCGACCGTTCCGAACGCCGTTCCGATCGCGGTGAACGTCCCGCCCGCAGAGAATACCGCGGCGAACGCCGCGAACGTTTCGACGGCGGCCGCCGGTCATCCTTCTCGCATGACGACGTCCTGCGCCAGCAGGCCCTCGACGCCGCGAAGGAAGTCCATCAGTGGGGCGCTCCGAAAACCCTGCCTCCGATGAACTCCCATGACCGCCGGATCGTCCACATCACGCTGGAAGGCGACGCCGCACTGACCACGAACAGCGTCGGCGACGGCGAAAAACGTTCCGTCGTCATCGCGCTGAAGGAAGAGGTCAACGCCTGATCTTCTCCCGAAGCCGACAAAAAGCATTGAATCGCCGCTGCGCCATTCGGCCGGCGGCGTTTTTTATGGTGTTTCGGGACGGTATGACGCGGGAAATGCCGAGGAACGCATTGTGCGCCCGGCAGGGGGAAACGGGAAGGGGTGAGGGAAATGGCGTCTGATGCGCCGCAACGGCCCGGAAACAGCGGGAAGCTGTGAAAAGGGGCGCGAGTCCGGGGAAAGGCATTCCGTGCGCCGCAACGGCCCGGAAACAGCGGGAAGCTGTGAAAAGGGGCGCGAGTCCGGGGAAAGGCATTCCGTGCGCCGCAACGGCCCGGAAACAGCGCATAACATGGAATATCTGCGAACGCATCCCGTTCGGGGGAGGGGATGGACGCTTCCTCGCGAAAGCGGGATGAATTGGCCGTAGTCCGGGCAGGGGGAAACGAAGCGGCGAAGCCGGAGTCAGCCGTCGAGTCGGGGCAGGGGGGGAAGCTGAGAGGATAAGCCGGGCGGATCAGCGGCTCAGAAGAACATCCACTCGTAGAACTGCACGAAGCCGTTTGTGGCGCCGCCGACGGGCGACGGCGTGTAGGTGAAGACGAGGCGTCTGCCGGGTATTTTGGTTTCCAGCTCCTCGCCGTACGCATCGGTCACGGCGGGCCGGATGATGACGGTATAGACGCCTGACGCATTCCAGCGGACGTAGTTGTTGATCTTCGTCATGACGGTGGAGTCGGTTTCGAGGCTTTCGGAAAGCGGAGTGCGATCGGGCGAATGAAAATCCGCGATGGCCTGGTGCAGCTCTATCAAATCGTTTTCCTCCAGGTCGCAGGCGGTCACGAGCCAGTCGTCGGTCACACCGAAAATATCCGGGTTGCCGTCGATGGTGACGTTTGCGATCGCGGGCGGGATCAGGCGGATGTAGGAAAGGCGTCCGTCCTCGTCGATGGGGAAGATGTCGGTAATCCCGGGGATGTATGCGAATTCGTTGCGGTCCGTGATGGCGCCGTTTCGCGGAAGCGGCGACATGCCGGCATCGTAGTATTCATCCGCTTCCCAGCTGTTGGTGTCCGTGGGCGAATCGTCCGTGTCGATATAGTCGGTAATGAGGTAATTGAGGTCTTCGAGCAGATCGGTGAAGTCGTTCTCCTCGTCGACAAAGTTCCGGAACTGCTGAAGTGCCTGCTGGAAATTCGTGCCCTGCATGTTCACGGGACCGGCGGCGTCCTTGATGGTGAAGACCATCGGAGTGCCGTAGTAATCCATGTAGTGCGGCACGGCGTCAGGCAGATAGCGGTCGGTGTCGAAGTTGCTGTAGTTGTCGACATTCAGTTGCTGCGGGGTTCCGTTCAGCTCGCGGTCGGCGGAGATCAGGAACTGGATGCGCTGGGCCATGCCCTCGAGCACGTAGTAGCTGCGCTGGAGCTGGACGAACGGCAGGACGGTGAAGGATGTGTTCTTGGAAATGGACATCACCATCATTGCCATGAGCGAGCCTGTGGAAATCAGAAGAAGCGTGGAAATCAGGGCGATGCCCGATTCGCCGCGGCGTTTCATGCGTTTGATTGTGTTCCGTGCGGTCATTCGTCTATCTCCTGCAGTGCTCCGTACACGCTGTTGCCGCCGGACGCCGCAGTCCTGCGGAGCCATTGTTCACTTGTTCCGTCTTTCCATTCCACTGTCATCTGGACGGCAAGCGGGATGAAATCGTATTCTTCGCGGTCCCAGACCTCAAGCCATTGCACCAAGCCGTCGTAAGCGCCGGCATAGAGGAAGGAGATCCTGTCCACGTTCGTGGCGAGGACTTCGCGGTCGTAGGGCATTGTGTCGTCATTATCTTCCAGCCAGGGCGGACGCGGGAATTTGCTGTATTCCGCGACGAGCTCGTTCGTTCTGTCGTCCAGATATATGCGGACGAAGAACAGGTTGCCGCCGATGTCGTCGTAAGACCGCCGCAGGGTCGTGAAATGGATCATGTCTCTTTCGCCCATGAAGACCTGGAACGTGTCGTCGTTCTCCTCCGGGGTTTCCCAGTTGAACGGGATCATGTTGCGGACGCAGCCGTCCATGACCTGGTCGATGTTCAGGTAGACCTGAAGTTGGGCGGAAATGCGTTCGGAGGTCGTGAGCGCCTTCATGAACGACTGGGAGGCCAGGCCGATGACCCCCGAGAGCGCGAGCATGATGCCGATCGCCACGATCAGCTCAAGCAGCGTGAAGTTGCTGCGGCGAATCCTTCTTTTTCTCTCAGAATTCCGAACGCAAACCTTGTTCATCTTCGTAAATGATCCTTTCGATGACAAGCTCGCCGACTGTTTCTTTGCCGGTCGATTTCAGGCTGAGAAGCTCGATGGTGCAGTATTCAAGAGGCAGCTGCCCGGAGATGGACTTGAAGTCGTCGGCGATCTGCTCGTCGGTGACTTCGTCGTAACTGATCCGCACTTCGTAGTCGTCGTAGGGAAAGAAATCCTTGTCGATGTTCTCCACAGTCGCGTTGTGAAGCAGGATATACTCCGCCGCCTGGGTCAGCATGTGCATGTTGTGCCATTCCTCGTTGGCTTTTCCGATGCGGGAGCGGGACTGTCCGATGATCTGGAAAAGCGAGGCCAGCGAAATCGTCAGAATGGCGAGCGCGATCACGACTTCTATGATCGTGAACGCTTCCCGGACGACGCGTGTCTGTCTGTTCCGTTTCATTTTTCCCCCTCTCCCCATTCGCGGGCGGTGACGGTGCCTGTGAGTTTGGCGACCTCGATCACCATGCCGGAATCATTGTCCTTGCATCCCAGGTTCAGGCTCCACCTGCCGGAAGCGCCGCCGTCCGGGTAGAACCGGAACACCTCAAACGGCTCGGTGTCTTCCGTCGTAAGCTCGAATTCCTCCGGCATCTGCCATCTGTCCTTTTCATAGATGACGAATCCGTACTCGTACATGCTGTCCTCTTCCGCGTTCGCCGTCGGACGCGCCATATAGAACATCTGTTTCTCGGGATCGTACACGACCATGCGGTCCTGGCCCGATTCCATGGCGTTGTACCGGGCGCGGGAGCAGAGCGAACGGAAGTCATTCGAAGTGCGCTTGATGAGGCTGGACATGGATTCCTTGCGAATCGTCGTGATTGCAAGGCCACCGACCACGATCATGATGACGATCACGACCATGATCTCGATCAGCGTAAATGGTTTTCGTCTTGCGGTTTTCACGTTCGATTGTCCGTTCTGCTTATTGCGAGGCGGTTTGTTTCCGCTCATTCTTCCGTCCAGTTGGTGATGTCGTCGTTTTCGCCTTCGGCGCCTTCCATGCCGTCGGCGCCGAGGGAGCAGAGGTCGAAGGAGCCCCGGTTGTGGACGCCTTCACTGCTGTACTGATATTCCATGCCCCAGGGATCCTTCGGAATGCTCTTCATGTACGGGCCGTTCCACTTCGGTTCCTGGTCGATGTTCTCAATAAGGCACTGAAGGTCGGACGGGTATCTCCCGACGTCGAGCCTGTAGGAATCAAGGGCCTGTTCGAAGGCCATGATCTGAAGCTTGGCATTTCTGGCATTCTTCTTTGCAGATTCCTTCCGGAAGGCCTTCGTCGCCATTCTGACCTCTTCGTCGACTTCTTCGCCATCGTTCTCCTCGGCTTTCTTTTCACCGCAGCCGGGGAGCATCATGAACGACAGGGCGGCCAGCAATGCGACGAAAACGCGGAAGGAAAGTTTCCGCAGGCGAATCTGAAGGCTTTCAGGCGACATTTGTTTCAGCTTTCTGCAAGGTCACGCCTGCCCGTCGGAGAAGTTTTTCCGGGGGCAGGCAGAAACGGGAGAGTCCGGATTAACACGGGATCAATAGTAATTGGCTTCCGACTCTTCCGGCCAGTTGGTGATGTCGGCGTTTTCGCCTTCGCCGCCTTCCATATTGTCGGCGCCGAGGGAGTAGAGGTCGAAGGTGGTCTGGTTGTGGACGCCTTCTCTGTTATACTGATATTCCATGCCCCAGGGATCCTTCGGAATGCTCTTCATGTACGGGCCGTTCCAGCCCGTGGCCTGTTCCTCATTGGTCACGAGGTCCTGAAGCGTCTGGGGATAGTGTCCGACGTCGAGTCTGTAGGAATCAAGGGCCTGTTCGAAAGCCTGGATCTGGAGCTTTGCCGCGCCTGTGTTGCTCTTTCCGATGTTTTTCATGATGAGCGGCGTGCCGATGCCTGCCAGCGTGACCAGGATCACGATGACGACCATGACTTCAATGAGGGTGAACGGCGCGACTCTGCGGCGTTGTTTTCTGTTTTTCATAGGGATGTCTCCTTTGATATGTTTTGCAAAATGTGTTTGAGAACGGTGTTGCTGTTCGGATCAGTCGACGGAGTTCAGGTCCATCATGGCCTGGAAGATGGAAACCACGACGACGAGCACGACGCCTGCCAGAAGCAGGATCACCGCGGGCTCGAAGAGGCTCAGAAGACGTTTGATCTTCGCCCTGGTGTCGGTTTCCAGGTTGTCGGCGATGCGGACCAGCATGTCGCTCACGTTGCCGGATTCTTCGCCGACGCGGAGCATCGGCACGGTTTCACGCGGCACAAACGGGTTGCCCTGAAGCGTCGCGGAAAGTTTCTGGCCGGATTTCAGTTTGTCGGCGATGGGTTTGAAGGGCTCGGCCACGACCGGGTTGTGGATGATGCGTCCGGCGATTTTCACCGTGCGGATGATCTCCACATGGTTGGCGGCCATGATCGAAAGGGTCCGGATGTAGCGGCACATCTCCAAGTCGGAGAGAATGCGCCCGATCAGGGGGATCTTCAGCTTCATCTTGCTGGTGACATAGATGAACTGCTGCTTGCCGAAGATCTGGATGTAGGCCAGGCATCCTCCGACGATCACGAGCGGAGTGACCCACCAGGCGTATTTCGCGAAGGCGCTGAGCGCCAGCAGACGGTTCAGGGAGGGAGGCGTCTCGCGTCCCATGTCCGCGAAGATGTGAGCGAACTTCGGGACGAAGACTGTGAACATCAGGACCACCACGATCAACACGACGCACAAGATGACGACCGGGTAGATCGAGTTCGAGATGATGAATCCCTTCAGGTCGCGGCTTTCATCCATGAACTTGTAAAGCTGGATCAGGACTTCCGGCAGGCAGCCGGATTCCTCGCCGGATTCGATCAGGTTGGCGTAGTAGTCGGGGAAAAGCGAACCCTGGGAGCGGATTAGTTCGGAGAACTTTTTACCTTCATGGAGTCCCTGGCGCAGGCTGTTTACGAACGCCTTCTGGCGCGGATCGCTCGCGCCTTCGGCGATGATCGCGAGGGCGCGTTCCAGCGGGATGTAGGAACTCAGCAGCGGGGAGAGCTGCCGGGTGAACGCAAACGTGTCGATGCCGCTGTTTCCGAAAAGCTTCAGCTTGCCGCCTCCGCTCATCGACGCTTCGCCCAGGAACTGGATCGGAACGAGACGGCGGGACCGGAGCTTGCTCAGGGCTTCGTTCTGGTTGTCGGCTTCGATGAGCACCTCGGTCGGTTTGTCCCGACCAGAGGACGCCAGATATTTATACAGACCCATGCGGCTTTTCTCCTGTTATTACATGTCCGCTACGGACCGGTTGGCTTCTTCCGCCGTCGTGATGCCGAGGCGGACCTTTTCGTCCGCGTCCTGACGGAGCGTGCGCATGCCGTGCTTGACGGCGATGCTCTGAAGGACGCTGCTGTCCTCTTCGCGGATGACGGCTGCGCGGAGGTCGTCTGTCACGGTCAGGAGCTCGAAGACGCCGGAGCGTCCCTTGAATCCCGTGCCGCCGCAACGCTTGCAGCGGTTGGTGACATCGCCCTTCTGTCCTCTCGGGACTCCCATGTATCCTGAGCCGCCGCAAGTGGTGCAGATCTTGCGGACGAGGCGCTGGGAGAGCACGCCGTAAAGCGCGGAGGAGACCAGGAAGGGTTCCACGCCCATATCGAGGAGTCGGGTCACGGCGCCGACGGCGTCGTTGGTGTGCAGAGTGCTCAGCACGAGGTGACCGGTGAGAGCGGCGTTGATGGCGATGTCGGCCGTCTCTCGGTCGCGGATTTCGCCGACGAGGATGATGTCGGGGTCCTGACGGACGATGGAGCGGAGTCCCGCGCCGAACGTCACGCCGATCTTCTCGTTCACCTGCATCTGGCAGAGGCCGGCGGTCTTGTATTCGACGGGGTCCTCGATGGTGATAATCTTTTTCTTGTTGTCGTTCAGCTGGTTGATCACGCTGTACAGCGTCGTCGTCTTGCCGCTTCCGGTGGGGCCCACCACGAGGATGATGCCGTACGGGATGTTGATGAGTTTTTCGAAGTCGCGGAGATTCGCATCCGACATGCCGAGCGTCTTCAGGTCGAAGGTCAGGGCGTCCTGGTTGAGGAGTCGGAGCACGATACTTTCGCCGGTGAGGATGGGCAGCGTACTGATACGCATGTCCAGTTCCTCGTGGCCGAGACGCACGTTGGTACGGCCGTCCTGAGGGAGACGGCTTTCGGCAATGTTCAGTCCGCCGATCAGCTTGATGCGGGATGCGATGGCGGGGAACTGGTTCAGCGGGCAGCTCATGATCTCGCGGAGCACGCCGTCAATACGGCAGCGGACCACGACGGCGTCTTCGCCGGGTTCCACATGGATATCGCTGGCGCCGTCTTCCAGAGCGCGCGTGAAAATGTCGTTCACCAGACGGACGATCTTGGCCTCGCCGGCCATGCTGCGCAGGGAGGCTTCGTCGTCGGATTCGTGGAACTGTTCCTCCTCGTCGACGTTCTGCAGGCGGGAGAGCATGCGTTCCACGAATGTCCGGCGGGCGAACTGGAAGCTGGCCTCCATGTGCCAGCTTTTGCTGACCAGGAACGTGATGTGTTCGATGGAGTACGGGTCGGCGACCAGGAAAAGCATGGTCTTGTTTTCGTCGGACCACTCATAGGGGATGCACAGATTGGCGTTCAGGAATTCCTGAGGAGCGTTCGGGTACGGATCCGGCTGCCGGATGTCGTTTTCATCGGGCACGGCGATCCCGTAGCATTCGGAATAGATCTCCGTCAGCTGCTGTTCGCTGAGAGTGCCTGCCCTGACGAGGGCGGAATCCGCTTCGCGCAGGTCCGCCGACGAGGCGCCCAGAGCGGGGTATTCCTCCGAGAGCGCGGCGAGGCGCTCACGGAGTTTAGCCCGCATATTGGGGAATGAGGAGTTGAGTGCGTTCGTCATGGATGTCAACCTCAGTCAAGCGTGAACATGCGGGAACTGGCTTTCTTGTGCTTGCCGTCGGCGGAGCTGCCGAGATTGTCTTCGAAGTCGTTGATGGCTTCGAGGGCGTCGTTGTAACGGCGGATCATATCTTCCACGCGGCTCTTCTCATTGATAATATGGCCGGTGATCATGATCAGGATCTCGGTGCGCGTCAGCTCGGTGTCGGAGTGGCCGAGGAGGCGGCGGAGGAACGGGATCTCGTTGATGAAAGGCAGGGATTCGAGCTGGTCGGTGCCCTCTTCCTCGATTAGGCCGCCGATGATCATGGTCTGGCCGTTGTGGATCGTCATGTAAGTCTTCACTTCACGAGTGGTG
>Ga0265299_10004919_pt1 | contig 12518 bp, 9 predicted proteins | sample AusTroGonzalo_MG_4_FD_193485 | JGI IMG/M metagenome (GOLD analysis project Ga0265299, IMG submission 193485) | Bovine rumen microbial communities from tropical cattle in Woodstock, Queensland, Australia - Gonzalo_02 | ecosystem: Host-associated > Mammals > Digestive system > Stomach > Rumen ...
AATACCAAAAAGAGCTTAGACTGATATTAATCATTTCCTATGAAGGAAAGTCTATTGAACAAAATTTGTGCAGAATACACATTGCCCGATGATGTCAAGGCGATGGGCATTTATCCGTATTACCGTCCCATCGAATCCGGACAGGACCCGATTGTGAAAATGCAGGGAAAGGATGTCATGATGTTCGGCTCCAACTCCTATCTGGGGCTCTCCGATGATCCTCGCCTGAAAGAAGCCGCTATCGAAGCCATCCGGAAATATGGTACAAGTTGCTCCGGCTCCCGTTTCCTGAACGGAACGCTCGACATCCATCTCGCGCTGGAAGAAAAACTGGCGAAACTGGTAGGAAAAGAAGAGGCTGTAACCTATAGCACCGGCTTCCAGGTCAACCTGGGCGTCGTCTCCTGCCTGGGATTCAAAGACGGCTTTGTCTTCCTTGACGCCTTGGACCACGCCTGCATCATCGATGGCAGCCGCCTCTCGTTCAGCCGCGTACTCAAATTCCCCCACAATGACGTGGAAGCCCTTGAGAAGAAGATGCAAGTTGCACCGATCGAGGCGCCGAAGCTCATCGTGGTGGACGGCGTTTATTCCATGGAAGGCGACATCGCCCCCGTCCCGGAGCTGGTGGCGCTTTGCGAGAAATACAACGCCTCGCTGATGATCGACGACGCGCACGGTCTGGGTGTCCTTGGCGACCATGGACGCGGAACGGCCAATTATTTCGGCCTGACCGACAAGGTGGACCTGATCATGGGTACCTTCTCCAAGTCATTCGGTTCGCTCGGCGGATTCATCGCCGGCGATCATGATGTCATCAACTACCTCAAGCATAATTCCCGTTCCCTGATTTTCAGCGCCAGCATGCCGCCGGCCAACGTTGCCGCCGTCAGCCGGGCCATCGACATCATGCTCTCGGAGCCCGAGCGCATCGAACATCTGTGGGCATTGACCAACCACGCCCATGCCGCTTTCAAGGAACGCGGTTTCGACATCGGCCACTCGCAGTCCCCGATCATTCCGCTCTTCGTCCGCGACCTCCAGAAATGCCTGACGGCCGTGAAGATGGCGCTCGACGAAGGTGTCTTCATCACGCCGGTTATTCCGCCGGCCGTTCCGGAAGACTCGGTCATCGTGCGTTTCGCCCTGATGGCAACCCACAGCTTCGAACAGCTCGACGAAGCCATCGACAAGCTAACGAAAGTGTTCAGGAAGCTGGAGATTATTCCGTAGGCCTGTCTTTCCTTCTAAAAATGCTGCCGATGTCCCCAAAACTTGGACATCGGCAGCATTTTTAGTCCTTTTCGCTGTTGATGTCCCAGTATTTGGGACATCAACGACCCCGATGCTTTACATCAAGACTGAAGATATGCGTCGATGGCGGCGGCAGCACGGCGGCCGGCACCCATGGCAAGGATGACGGTGGCAGCACCGGTGACGGCGTCGCCGCCGGCGAAGACGCCGGGCCGCGACGTAGCGCCGTCCTCATCGGCCACGATGCAGCCGTGACGCTCTGTCTCAAGGCCTTTCGTCGTTCCCGCTATCAGCGGATTGGGAGAAGTTCCCAGCGCCATAATGACCTCATCGACGGGAATCTCAAATTCGGAACCGGCCACCGGAACCGGACTACGGCGGCCGCTCGCATCGGGTTCACCCAGCTCCATCTGGATGCAGCGCAAAGCGCGCACCCATCCTTTCTCGTCGCCCAGAACTTCCACCGGATTGGTCAGCATCCGGAATTCGATGCCTTCCTCCCGCGCATGATGCACTTCTTCGGCGCGGGCCGGCAGTTCTTTCTCGGTACGGCGATAGACGATCGTCACTTCTGAGCCCAGACGCAGCGCCGTACGCGCCGCATCCATCGCGACATTGCCGCCACCGACCACAGCCACGCGCTTTCCGACAAAAATCGGTGTATCGCTCGACGGATCGAACGCACGCATCAGATTACTGCGCGTCAGGAACTCGTTGGCGGAGAAAACGCCGTTGAGACTCTCGCCGGGAATGCCCATGAATCGCGGCAGACCGGCGCCGGAGCCGACAAACACGGCCTTGAATCCTTCCCTGTCGAAGAGATCGTCGATGGTGACCGTGCGGCCAACCACTACATTGGTCTCGATCTTGACACCCAGGGCACGAACACTGTCGATCTCAGGCTCCACCACCCGCAGCTTCGGCAGACGGAACTCGGGAATGCCATATTGCAAGACACCGCCGGCCTTGTGCAAAACCTCGAAAATCGTGACATCATAGCCCAGCTTAGCCAGGTCACTGGCGCAGGCCAGACCAGACGGACCACTGCCCACTACGGCCACCTTGATGCCGTTGGCGGGCGCCTTTTCCATGGGAACACCACCGTTTTCACGCGACCAGTCGGCCACGAAACGCTCCAGCTTACCGATAGCCACCGGCTCACCTTTCACCCCAAGGATGCAGCTGCCTTCGCACTGCGTTTCCTGCGGACAGACGCGGCCGCAGACAGCAGGCAAAGAGCTGTCACGCGCAATCACAGCTGCCGCCTCGGCAAAAGCGCCGGCCTTGACCTGTGCGATGAATTCCGGAATATGGATGCCCACCGGGCAGTGCTGCACGCAACGAGGATTGCGGCAGTTGAGGCAACGGGAAGACTCCAGCAATGCCTCTTCTTCGTTATAACCGTAACATACCTCTTCGAAATTGTGCGCCCGAACCTTCGGGTCCTGCTCACGCACGGGTACGCGTCCTATCTTCTCTGCCATGTCAGTTCCTCCCGATTTTACATTTGTGATCTGCTTCCTGCTCCTGCGGGCGATATAGTGTCTGGCGACGCAGGGCCTCATCGAAGTCGACGGCATATCCGTCAAATTCCGGCCCTTCCACACAAGCGAAACGGACTTTTCCGCCCACTGTGATGCGGCAGCCTCCACACATGCCCGTACCGTCGACCATGATCGTATTGAGACTGACGACCAAAGGAATACCAGAATCTTTCAGCGTCAGCATCACGAATTTCATCATGATCATCGGGCCGATGGCCACCGTCTGGTCGTAGGTCTCCCCCGCTTCCAGCAACAGCTTGATCTTTTCGGTAACCAGCCCGTGATGGCCCTCGGAGCCATCGTCGGTGCAGATATACAGATTGTCACAGACGGCGGCCATCTCTTTCCGAAGAATCAGCAGGTCGGCCGTCTTGGCGCCGACGATCACATCGACCTTCGCACCCCGCTCGTGCAGGTATTTCGCCTGCGGATAGACCGGTGCAGTGCCGAGGCCACCGGCTACGAACAGGTAGCGGCGCCCGCGCAATTCTGCATCGGGAATCTCCACGAAATCGGAAGGACGGCCCAGCGGACCGACGACATCGGTGAAACATTCTCCTTCCTCCAAAGCGCAGATCATCCGGCTCGATGCGCCAACAATCTGGGTGACGATGGTCACCGTTCCCTTCGAACGGTCGTAATCGCAGATCGTCAACGGAATCCGTTCTCCTTCCGGCCGGGCGCGCACGATCAGGAACTGGCCCGGCAAGGCCGCGGCGGCCAGCCGCGGCACCTCCACGTCCATCAGGCAGATGGTGGGAGTCAGCATATTCTTTCTGGTTATCTTATACATAGCGACAAATTGCTAGGGAAGCCGGTCAAAGCGGTATCCTTTTTTCTTCAAGTAACGAATGATTTCGTCGAGCCGGTTGTACAAGCGCTCGCTCTCCGGACGGTCGGGATGGATGCCCGGATGGATGAGCAGCAGCGCACCATTCAGACCCTGCTCCTTCTCGAACTTCCAGAGTCCGTCGATGAGTGGCTGGGCCCGCTTGTAGTTCGCCATCTCAGGCGTCGTATAATCGGCCGGCGTACCGATGCCCGGCGTATAATTCACAACATGCAGTCCCATTCCCTCCAGGACATCCACGCTGAAATCATTGTAGTGCTCATACGGCGGCAGGAACCAGTGCGCCGCCGCCCGGTCCACACCGAATTTCGCCAGTTCGGCGTAGTTGGCCTTCAGATCCGTAATGATGCTGTCGGCGCTCATCAGCGTCGGCCGCTGCGGACCCCAGTCACAATAGAGCACATGGCCGTCGGAATGCCCGCCTACATAGTGGCCATCTGCCACGATGCGGCGGATGACATCCTGGTTGGGCGCATGGCGCATGCAGTTACCGGTCAGGAAGAAATTGCCCTTGACCTTCTGCTTTTTCAGGGTTTTGAGAATGGTCTCCGCCCCATTGAAGTTTTCGTCGGCCGTAAAACAAAGGTAGATGACTTTCTGGTCGGGGTTGACACGGACAATAGCGCCGTAACGGTCTTTCTGGAAGGAGAGAGATCCTTCGCTGCGCTCAGGATGACAGGCCTTCCAGGCACGGCCGCGTGCTTCAAGGGCTGCGGCGTAGGCCACCAGGCCGGCCGTTCCGTCCATGGTGGGCTCGTTGCTGGCATAATCGCCAATATCATCGTGATAGACGGCCATGCCCTGATTGTAACGGTCAAATGCGTCCTCCCGTGTCAGCGCTGCACCAGCCCGGTCCAAAAAGAGCTGCCGCATGATCGGGCCGTCGATCAGGCCGCCGAGCGGCAGGTCGCCGTTGACTTTCACATACGACGAATGCGGATCAGTCGGCGTGTCATGGCCCGGCAATTGAGCGGCAGGCCAGCCGACGATCATCGAGGTACCCCAGGGATTGCAGCCGAAGAGCCAGTCACGCAAGGCTGCTTCATCTTCCCGGAACTGCCCGTCACCGGACACCTGCCCGTAAAGCCAAGCCTGCGTCACGGCCGCAGACGTTAGGTTATTGGAGCACCACAGATACGGGACACCGTGCCGGAACGGATCGGATGCCCCCTGCCGGCGAAGTCGTTCCAGACCATCGCGCATGTATCCGGCAAACTCCGTCGCCGCAGCGGCATCATCGCTCGCCGCCAGCAGCCAGTGGCCCAGATTGATGAACGGATACCACTGATAATGATGATATTCCTTGCCTTTCTGCCCGTCGATCCAGGGAGAATACGGCTCCAGCTCGCCCCAGTAGGAAGCCCGCTGCAGCCAGTCCCCACCCTTGCCAAGCGCATACTGCGTCGCTGCAGCCAGTTCCAGATCATCGACCCAGCTGTCCTCTTCATAGAAATACGGCGAAATCACGCAGGCTGTCTGCGTGTTGCCCGGCTTCTCGAGCGCAAAGTCCCAGGCATCCTGCACCTTGCCTTCAATCTTCGCGGCAAAGTCCGGATACCAGGGCCGGATGACGTCGGCGCCCAGGGCAAACGTGGATGCGAATTTGGCTGCGATGGAAGATACGCCGGTCGTGCGGTTCACCTTATGTCCGGCAATCTGCGGTTCGCCCGTCACGAAATAGACCGGGCGGCCCTTTCCGGGCCCGTAGCCATAATCCACGGAATCCAGATACGGCAGGCGCATGCCGGCGTGATCGCGGTCGTCCGCAATCTGGTTGTACATCTCGCGCGGAGCCGGATTCATCTTGTCGAGCCAGTCGAGGCCCCACTTCACCTCGTCGAGGACATCTGGAATGCCGTTGGCGCCTGGACGGCCCGTTGCATCATACCGGTCTCCGAAAACCGAACGGTCCGCAGCATATTTCCAGGCAAAGGCAAGATGATAAATGGTCGTCGCCGACGTGGTCGTGTACTGCAGATAATCCGTCGCATCATGCCAGCCACCGGTCACGTCGATGTGCTCGCCCGTACGGGTGGGATGATAGACGATATATCCGTCGTGCTCATGGCACACGTGATTATTGTAGGGATTGTCGCCGCAGCGCTGCTGCCGCAGATACGTCAGCAGGAAATCGGCCAGCCCGTCATAAACGTCAGGACCGATGCGGAAAACCGGGGAGACGGCCTCCCCGCAGACAATATAGTAAGCACCCGGTGCCTGTAGGGCAGAAAAATCGAGACGCCAGGCACAAGGAAAAGCCCATTTGCCGGCATCCTCCACACAACCTTCCCCCTTCAGTACCGGAGAATCCGTCAGGGCATCCCGCACTTCAAAGCCGGCCGGGCCGGACTGTTCCGCCAACAGCACTGCAACCTTGCAGTCGTCAGGCAGATAGCCCGCCTGGTTGACCCGGATCCGCATCTGCGCGGATAGCGGGGCGAGCATCAGGAGGGCTATCGTCAGGAGAAGGATCCTTCGCATGGTCCGAAAACTTTACTTCGGAAGCTGGGCACCGTAACCCGGAACAGCACCGAAGAGCATGAGGGCGTCTTCCACCGGATAATGGTTGGCGAACATCGACACCTTCGACGACATCGTACCGGTCATGTTCATGCCCATCGCCTGGCGGAAGGTGTTGTTGGAAGAATTCGGGTCGTAGCTGAGCTTCTCGGAATAAGTAGCACCGAGGAATCCCTTCAGGTAAGCTTCGTTGATCTTGCCGTTGAAGACGGAAGGATCGGTCACTTCCTTGTTGCCTTCCACACGGGCAAGCTGCTCGACATCGTCGAAATCTGCCACCCGCACCCGCAGGAACATGCCGCCGCCCGGGAGGGTGAGGTCGGCCTGCCGGTTCAGGAAGAACAGCGTGTTCTCGCAGGTCGTCACGCGCTCAGCCTCCTTGGAGGCCGGGCTGTCCACATGCGTACGGTCGAGGCCGGAGAAGATGCTGCAGCCGATGATATTGTGGTCGAGATAGCTGTCCATCTTCGGCATGTAACGGAAGCCGTAGCCCATGTCGCCGAAATCTTTCAGGCGCGACCAGGTAAACAACACCGTGTTGTTGGTGAACTGCGTTTCGCTGTTGAGCGTTGCGGAAGCACCGCGGAGATCCACGGCGGCCATGCGGATATTGACGAAGATGCAGTTGTCAATGATGATCTTCGTGGCTGCGGTCGAACCGAGGATACCGAAATTCGGGCCGTTCAGGAAAGCGCAGTTGCGAATGGTGATATCGCATTTGGAACCGGTCTGGATATAGACGATGGCTGTCTCAGTGGTGTTGACACTTTCTTCAGGCACACCTGGTGCACCGATGCCGGACGTTCCGATCGGCTGCATCATCGGGGTCTCGACACCTTCCGGCTGCCCTTCACCCCGCGGGTTGTAGGCGATGGAATTGCCGCGGTCCATGATCAGGCCGTCGAGCACGACCAGCGTATTGGGCTGCATGACGTTGATCTGGATGGTTCCCTGTCCGGAAGCCGAGCCGTTGGATGTAGCCGTAGGCTGGACATAAGTGCGGTGCGCCAGGATATCCCGTTCCGAGAAATCGGGATTGTAGCCGCCGATGATCGAGATACCCTTGTCAATCTTGATGTTACCGCTGTTGAGCAGTCCGAAGTAGTTGCCTTCGGCCACGCGGATTACATCGCCGGACGAAGCCATTTCAATGGCTTTTTGGATGTTCTTGAACGGTTTCTCCATGGATCCGTCGTTGCGGTTCGAGCCGTTGCTCTGGCTGACGAACCAGGTATTACCGTTGTTCCTGATGCTTTTCTGGTTCTGTGCCTGGGCGGGCATCACGACGAAGAGTGCCGCGACGGCCAGCAGTATCAATCCAAAACGTTTCATTTAAGTTTATTATTTAAGGTTTATTTCAATATACGGCATTCTTGATACAATCTCCGGGCCACGGAGGTCCAGCATCCAGCTTGCAGCACGGACAGCCGTTTCAGGAAGATCCTGCATGCGGACATCCTGCTCGGTTCCCGTGTCGTTCATCATGGAGAGCAACTGGTTGTACATCGGTTCGACCAGCGGGAACTCGACCACCCGGTATTTCTCCAGGCCGACCATCGTGGCGGCGTACTGGATGGCGTCGGTCAGGCCGCCCCATTCGTCGACCAGGCCGATGCCGATGGCATCGCCGCCGGCCCAGACACGACCCTGGGCAATATCATCGACCGCTTCCGTCGCCAGGCCGCGGCCGGTCGCGACACGGCCCACAAAGTCTTCATACGTGTCGTCAATCATCTTCTGCATCACGGCAACTTCCGTCTCATCCAGCGGTGCCATGCCGCTGCCCATCGATCCATGTTTGTGGGTAGACACTTCGTAGACATTCAGATACAGGTTTTTCTTGAGCGCCTTGCCGAAGCTCGGAATCAGGCCGAATACGCCGATCGAGCCGGTCAGGGTACTCTTGTCCGAGAAGATCTTGTCGGCGCCGCAGCTGATCCAGTAGCCGCCCGAAGCCGCGTAGCCGCCATAGCTGGCCACCACGGGCTTGTACTGCTTCAGCAGTTCGATTTCTCGCTCGATGGCCGCCGAGGCCTGGACACTGCCGCCCGGGCTGTTCACGCGGAAAACAACAGCCTTGACAGAAGAATCCGCACGTACCTTGGCGATTTCGCGGGCGAAATGGTTGCCGATGCTGCCCGATCCTTCATCGTCCATCACGATTTCACCGTCGGCATAGATCACGGCAATCTTGTCCTTGGCACGAAGATTCGGTTTGACTTTCGCTTCGGCATATTCTTTCAGGCCCACATAGTGCAGGTCCTTGGGATCCTTGACACCGCTCAGCGTGCAGAAATAATCGCGCACCTGATCGTCGTACCAGCGCTCGTCCACCAGGCCTTTTTCGAGAGCCGCTTCACCCGTGGTGATCTCCAGGTTGTCAATCCAGGCGTTGAACTGTTCCGCCGAGAAATCACGGGAAGAAGACACGGCCTCGGCAATCACGTCCCAGATCGTGCCGAGCAGCGTTTCATACTGCTCCCTATTTTCGGCGCTCATTTCGCTCTTGATGTACGGCTCACCGGCCGATTTATATTTTCCGTGACGGATGAGTTGCACGTCGATGCCCAAGTGATCGATCAGGTCCTTGTAGTACATCAGGTTGGAACTCATGCCCGTGATCATGCAGTCGCCATAGGCGTTGAGTATCACCTTGTCGGCCACGGATGCCATGTAGTACGTCCCGTTGGACAGGGCCTGGCTATAGGCAACCAGCGGCTTGCCGCTCTCGCGGAAACGTGCCAGGGCGGCACGGAATTCCTCGGCCTGCGCAATGTCCATGTTCAACTCGTCTGCTTTGACATAGACGAACTTGATCTGGGGATCGATGGCGGCGAGCTCCAGCGCCCGGATGGCGTCGAGGAGGGAAACGCTCGTGCCCATGTCCATGCTGCCAGCCAGCGGATTAAAGGTAAAGGATTCCTTCCCCTGCTCTCCGATCGGCTGGGACAGGTCCACTTTCAAGATGGCGTTCTTGGGAATGACGGGTTCTTTTTCCTTCCCGATCGAGGAGATGGCGGATCCGATGATCCAGAAAAAGAACAAATTGACCAGCAACAAGGCGAGCAGCGTTCCGAGGCAACCGCCGAATACGATTTTCCAGAAGGGTTTCATATCCTAATTTATGATGATTTATTCATTTGCGTTTTGCAAATATAGTCAATAATCTTTACTTTTGCACCAATGAAAAAAGCATCCGGAATCCTCTGCTGCCTGCTGGCCTTGGCCTACGTGTTCTCCTACGCAGGCTTCGGCATCCACACCTGTCATGAAGACGGGAGTCGGCACTTTGTCTGGATGCTGGGCGATGTCTCCTGCGAGCAGATCCACCACCACAGCCACGATGCCGATCACGACCATGACCACGATCACGGCTGCTGCACGACAGACGTCTACGTGCTGACCGACGCGCAGGACAGCGACAGCGGCATCGACCGCGCCGCAGGCCTGCCGGACGCTGGCCTCCCGCTGGTCATCGAGACTCCCTGCTTCGCCCAGACACTCCCCGCCCATCTGCTCACGCAGATTTCGCATGCTCCGCCCTTGCCGGAGCGCGCTTCCCTTTCCCGCCTTTCTGTTTGGTTGATCTGAGATGCGTATCGTCATTCCGGGCTTGACCCGGAATCTTATGCATCAACTTCATGTCACCCCAACAGAAACTCCATGAAAAGAATCCTCACATTCATAACGCTGTGCCTGAGCCTGGTGCCGGCCCTTGCACAGAATTTCCACGGCTACGTCTATTACCAGAAGCCGAATGGCGGCACCGAACCCCTGCCCTTCGCCCAGGTCTACCACATGGAGCACGAGAAGCTCATCGAGACCGACGCGAACGGCGAATTCACGCTGAAACTGAATGCCCGCGCCACGCTCATCGCCACCTACGTAGGCTACACACGCGACACGGTGGTGGTGGAGCCCGGCACGGCCGAAGCCAGGTTCTATCTGACCGGCGAGAACGACCTCGATGAATCGAAGGTCGTCGCCCAGCAGTCCACGATGCCGAAGCTCAAGAGCATCAAGACCGAAGTCATCACGGCGGCGGGCTTGTGCAAGATGGCCTGCTGCGCCCTGGCCGAGAGTTTCGAGAACTCGGCCAGTGTCACGGTCGGATTCTCTGACGCCGTGACCGGCGCCCGCCAGATCAAACTCCTCGGCCTCTCGGGCACCTACACCCAGATGCTCGACGAGAACCGGCCCGTGATGCGCGGCATCGCCTCGCCCTTCGGCATGTCGTTCGTCCCCGGCCAGTGGCTGGAGAGCATCCAGATTGCCAAAGGTCCTTCGTCCGTCATCAACGGCCTTGAGGCCATCACCGGCCAGATCAACATGGAGCACCGCAAGCCTACCGACGAGACCCCGCTCTTCGTCCAGCTTTACGGCAGTTCCGACGCCATGTTCGAGGCCAACATCGCCTCGGCCATCCAGTTCAACGAAAAGTGGAGCATGATCAATATGGCTCACGTGGGCGGCACGGCCTACAAGATGGACCACAACCAGGACGGCTTCCGCGACGAGCCCGAAGACCTGCAGTTGAACTTCACCAGTCGCTGGCTCTACTACGCCCCGAGCGGCATGCAGATCCGCTTCGGCGGCCGCTTCCTCAACGACGACCGCCTCGGCGGCCAGATGAGCGCCACCAAGGACAACACATACAACCTGCAGAACAACATTTGGGGCTCCAAGATCCGCAACCGCGGCGTCAACGGTTACTTCAAGATCGGCGTGCCCCTCGCCGAGGACAACCACGCCAACATCGCCCTGGTGACCGACTTCAACCACCACGAATTCAATTCGTTCTTCGGCCTGAAGAACTACGACGCCCGCCAGAATTCCGCCTTTGCCAACCTCATCTACCAGAACGAGATCAACGAATTCCACAAAGTGGAGTTCGGCGCCACCTGGCAATACGACGACATCCGACAGGGCTATGGTCATGACTACCTGACCGACTTCAGCCGAAAGGAGCATGCGATCTCGGGCTTCGGCGAATACACCTACACCTGGGAAGAAGCGCTGACTTTCGTAGGCGGCGTCAATCTGGAGTACAACACCCTCCACGGCTGGCTCTTCGCCCCACGCGCCAACGTCCGCTGGGCGCCCGCCGACTGGGTGACGCTGCGTGCCCTCGGCGGTCGCGGCTACCGCACCGCCAACATCTTCACCGACAACCTTGGTATCTTCTCAACGGGTAAAGATTTCGTCATTCCCGACAAGCTCGACTTGCTGGAAGACGCCTGGACCTGGGGTGGCAACGTGACCTTCTACCTGCCCTTCGGCGCGGAAGACACGGAGACCTACCTGAGCTTCGACTACTTCCACAACGACTTCAACAAGCAGGTGGTCGTAGACCCGGAGCGCAACATGCTGGCCATCGAATTCTACAACCTCGACGGCAAGTCCTACACCAACACCTGGCAAGTGGACTTTTCGGTCAATCCCCTGGAGCGCTTCAACATCACGGCGACCTTCCGCTACACCGACGCAAAGGTGACGCTCAAGGACAAGGGCCTCGTGGAACGGCCGATGACCAGCCGCTACAAAGGCGTCCTCAACATGCAGTACGCAACGGCCATGAACAAGTGGACCTTCGACTTCACGGCCCAGCTCAACGGCCCGATGCGGATTCCCCGGTACGCAGCGGAAGTCTGGGACATGGAGACCTCGCCGGTCTATCCGATGCTCTACGCGCAGATCACCCGCAAGTTCAAGGGCATCGACGTCTACGTGGGTGCCGAGAACATCCTGGGCTACCGCCAGCACCACGCCATCATCGGTGCCGAAGACCCGTTCGGTCTCAACTTCAGTGACAGTGGCATGCACACGATGACGTCGTCCTCTTCTATTCCGCAAGTTTTCGACGCCAGCAACGTCTGGGGTCCCCTCATGGGCCGCAAGATCTACATCGGCCTCCGTTATACACTTTGGAAATAATAATCAAAACCCTACAACAATGAAACGCTTTTTATTCCTCACCCTCACCCTGCTCCTCATGGCCGGCACCGCCGCTTTCGCCCAGGACAAGAAACAGAAAAAACAGGCCGATATCCAGGAAGTGACCTTCGTCACCACCATCGACTGCAAGAACTGCGTCAAGAAAGTCGAAGCCAACCTCCCCTACGAGAAAGGCATCAAGGACATGAAAGTCAACCTTGACGACCAGACGGTCTGGATCAAGTACGACGCCTCCAAGACCGACAAGGAGAAACTCGCCGCCGCCATCGTGAAACTCGGCTACGAAGCCGAAGAAGTCAAGCCGGCCGAGGAAGAAAAGAAATAGCTGCTACCGTCCGCGTGGCAGCGGTGATTTTGAAGCGGTCGTCGATGCGGCGGCCGAGGATGGCGACGAT
>Ga0265299_10004924_pt1 | contig 12513 bp, 7 predicted proteins | sample AusTroGonzalo_MG_4_FD_193485 | JGI IMG/M metagenome (GOLD analysis project Ga0265299, IMG submission 193485) | Bovine rumen microbial communities from tropical cattle in Woodstock, Queensland, Australia - Gonzalo_02 | ecosystem: Host-associated > Mammals > Digestive system > Stomach > Rumen ...
AGGCCGAGGAAGACCATCAGACCATTCATCAGGATCCAGAAGATGGCGAACGGCATGGTCTTACGCATGATGTCACCATCCTGACCCTCCATGTCGCAGGCGGCCGTAGCAATGGCGATGGACTGCGGTGAGAGCAGTTTACCACCCTCAGAACCAGCACAGTTGGCAGCAGCCAACCAGTTGGTCTCGTTACCACTGACTCCGAAGAATGTGCCCTGATTCACCAGTCCGAGGTCGCTGGCAGCCGTAGCCTGCAACTTGCCGAAGAGGATGTTGGCATTGGTAGCCGATCCCGTGACGAAAGTTCCGATAGAGCCGATCAGCGGAGCGAAGAACGGGAACACACTACCCGTCAGCAGCACGAGGCCCTTGGCGATGTCGTTGGTCATACCCGTATTGTTCATCAGCATGGCCATGGCGACCAGACAGCAGATGGTAACCACGGTCTTCTGCAGGTTGATGGTGGTCTTGGCCAACAGCTTCATCAAACTGCCGAAGCTCATACCCTGAATCAGTCCGCCGATGACGGCACCAAGGAAGATCATCAGACCGGCATTCGACAGCCAGCCGAACTTAAAGGTATTGCCGATAACGGGCAGATCGAACTTAGTGACCAGCGTATTGTTCAACAGTTCGTTGACGGGCGGCACAATCTTGCTCGAAATCAGGATGAAGAAGATGATCAGGCCATAGACGCTCCAGGCCTTGAGGGTCTTCGCGAGCCCGAACTTCTTTTTCTCGACCTTCACCTCGTCGGCAGGATTCTCGTCCTTGATAAACAGTTTGTTGTAGATCAGCATGGCGATGATGGCTGCCACAGAACCAAGGATGGCAGGCGTCTCAGGGCCGATGAAGTGGGCGCAACAGAACTGCACGACGATAGAGAACGCACCCACGAAGAGGGCGATGGTGATATTCTTCACGATCTTCGTGCGATCGGTCATCATCAGGATGAGGAACGGGGTGATGAAGAACATCAGCGAGAGCTGCAATATAATAAAGGTAGCCACTTCGCAGAGCTCCTCTGGCGTAGCCACACCACTGGCAGCCACTTGGTTGGCGAGGGTCGTAGCTGGCAGTCCGACAGCACCGAAGCCCACAGCCACCGTATTGGCCACCAGACAGATCACAGCGGAGAACATCGGCTTGAAGCCCAATCCTATGAGGATGGCAGCGGGGATGGCCACAGCCGTTCCGAAGCCCGCCATACCTTCGAGCACACCACCGAGGCCCCATGTCAGCAGGAGCACCAGCAGCCCCTTGTCGGAGGTCATCTGGATAAACTGCGCCTTGATCGTCTCGATCTCCTTTGTCTCACAAAGGATATTGTAGCTGAAGATGGCACAGATGATGATCAGGATGATCGGGAAACAGGCCTTGAGGAAGCCCTCGACCACAGACCACAGCGTGATGCCGTAGATGGATACGCCAGCGTTCTTCTCTGGGATGATGCCCATGGCAGGGGCTGCAAACAGCGCCAAGATGATTGTAACGATGAGTGTGATGATCGCACTCTTATAGCCAGACACTTTGAAACCCATCATCAGCACGATGAGCAATAGAATTGGAATAACAGATATTAATGCTGTCATAGGGGCCTTTAGTTATTAAATGATTATTATACAAGTTTTGCCGACAAATTTACGAATAATCTGCCATAGTTCCACATTATTTTAGTGAAAAAAATAAAAATGAGGCCAAACTATTCACTATTCACTACTCACTATTCACTTATTTTTCGTATATTTGCGGCAAAGTAAACAAACAAAGACCAATAACGCCCTATGATGAAGCAATTTCTTTCCGACCTCAGACAGTTCATGCCGTCTGACCGTATTTACACCGACGAGCTTCGTACCCTCGGCTGGGGTACCGACGCCAGTTTCTACCGACAGATTCCGAAAGTGGTCCTCCGCAGCGATGGCGAGGAGGAGATCTCGAAGATCGTGCGCCTCTGCCAGAAATACAAACTACCCTTCACCTTCCGTGCGGCTGGAACGTCGCTGTCAGGACAGAGTTGTACCGATAGCGTGCTGATCGTGGCAGGCAAGCATTGGGAGAAATATGAAATCGGCGAGAATCAGGATACCATCAAACTGCAACCCGGTATTGTGGGTGCAAAGGTGAATGAGATCCTGAAGCCCTACGGTCGTGTGTTCCCGCCCGATCCTGCCAGCATCGGTTCTGCGATGGTGGGTGGTATCGTGGTCAACAATGCCTCGGGTATGAACTGCGGCGTGCATGCCAACAGCGACCGAATGATGGTTTCCGCTAAGATTATCCTCACAGATGGAACCGTGCTCGATACGGGCTCAGAGGAGAGCAAAGAGGCCTTCCGCCAGAGTCATCCCGAGTTCCTGAAGAAGATTGAGGACCTGCGCGACAAGGTGCGTGCCGACAAAGAACTGGCAGAGCGCATCGCCAAGAAATACTCAATCAAGAATGTGACGGGTCTGAACATCCGTCCGCTCATCGCCTACGACGATCCCTTCGACATCATCGCCCACTCGATGGTAGGCAGCGAGGGAACGTTGGCCTTCCTCTCGGAGGTGACGATGAAGACGCTCTACGACTACAAGTACAAAGCCTCGGCGATGGTTTATTTCCTGACGATGAAGGAGAGTTGCGAGGCCGTGGTGGCCATGAAGAAACTGAAGGCCGACGACGAGGACCTGAAGATGAGTGCTGAGAACCTGATGGTGAAGAGTGCCGAGATGCTCGACTACAAGTCGCTCAGTTCTGTCGACGATCCCGTGTACCTGCAGTATCAGAAGGATGTCGATGCGGGTAAGATCAAGGGCGTGGAGCCTGGCGACTACCACAACCTGACCGCCATCCTCACCGAGACGAAGGGTATCACCCACAAACAACTGCTCGACAAGATTGAGAAGATCAAGGAGTGTCTGGGGCAGTTCCAGTTGTATCTCCCAGCCGAGTTCACGGAGGATCCTGCCATCTATGGTAAGTACTGGGCCATCCGCTCGGGCATCTTCCCCAGCGTAGGCGGCACAAGGCCCGTCGGCACATCGTGTCTGATCGAAGATGTGGCCTTCCCCATCGAGAGTCTGCCAGAGGCTACGGTGAAGTTGCAGAAGCTCATTGCCGACCACGGCTACGACGATGCCTGTATCTACGGTCATGCCTTCGAGGGCAACTACCACTTCATCCTGAACCAGAGCTTTGCCGACGAACACGAGGTGGCCCGTTATGCCGAGATGATGCGCGACGTGGCCAAACTCGTGGTAGAGGGCTACGACGGTTCGCTGAAGGCCGAACACGGTACGGGTAGGAACATGGCTCCGTTTGTGAAATACGAATGGGGCGACAAGGCCTACGAGACCATGAAGGAGCTGAAGGCTATCTTCGACCCCGACGGACTGCTGAACCAGGGTGTGATCTTCAACGACGATCCCGACTGCTTCATCAAGTGTCTAAAGCCGTTGCCCGTGCTCGACTTCGACTTCAAGAGTGTGCCCGACGGCGGTCACTACCTGATGGATCCGAAACTCTCGACAGCCAAGGAGACCATCGAACAGGTGAAGCGTGCCAACAAATGTATCGAGTGCGGCTTCTGCGAGGTGAACTGTATGTCGTGCGGACTAACGCTGTCGAGCCGTATGCGCATCGCCGTACAGCGTGAGATCCGTGAGCTGGAGGCTACGGGCAAGAACCCCGAGCGTCTGGCAGCGCTGAAGAAACAGTATAAGTATTATGGCGACCAGACCTGTGCCACGGATGGACTCTGCAGCACCTCGTGTCCGATGAAGATCAACACGGGTGAGCTGACACACCTGATCCGTCAGATGGATATGAACAACAGCACGTTGGGCTATCAGGTGGGTGAGTTTGCTGCCAACCACATGGCGGGCATCAAGAGCGGTCTGCGCGTGGTGCTCGACGTGGCCCATGCTGCCCATGTCACCCTCGGTCCGAAACTGATGACCACCGTCTGCCGTACGATGAACAAGATGGGCCTGCCCCTCTGGACCACAGCCATGCCAAAGAAAAAGCGCCAGCCGAAGAAGTCGGACCTGACGCAGTTTATCATCGAGAAGTCCATCCCGCAAAAAGAGGAAGAGCACTCACCTCTCAAGGTGGTCTACTTCCCCAGTTGTATCAATCAGACGATGGGACAGTCGAAGCAAGGCGGTAAGATTCACGACCTCGTGGATGAGGTGATCCAGTTGATGGCGAAGGCCGGCTACGAGGTGATCTTCCCCGAGGGCATGGAGCGGATGTGCTGCGGACAGATCTGGGAGTCGAAGGGTATGCTCGATATTGCCGACCGCAAGAGTGCCGAACTGGAGAAAGCACTCTGGGAGGCCTCCGAACAGGGCAAGTATCCTGTGCTCTGTGCCCAGAGTCCGTGTCTGCATCGTATGAAAAAGGTCATGAAGAAGATGAAACTTTACGAGCCTGCGGAGTTTATCATGGAGTACCTCGTACCTCGTCTCGACTTCCATCCGATTGACCGTCAGATAGCCCTGCATATCACTTGTTCTACAAGACAGATGGGTGTGGCCGACGATCTGATCAATCTCGCAAAGATGTGTTCAACGAAGGTCTTCCTACCAGAGGGAGTCGGCTGTTGCGGCTTTGCCGGCGACCGCGGCTTCACGTTCCCCGAACTGAACAAGTACGGATTAAGGAAACTCCGTCCGCAGATCGAGGCGAACCACATCGAGGTGGGCTACTCGAACAGTCGTACCTGTGAGATCGGTCTTGAGACGAACACAGGCATCCCCTATATGAGTATCGTCTATCTGGTCAACGAGTGCACAACGGCGAAATCACCGGCATAGTGTCTCGCAGACCTTATCCTGAAAATCGCGCCCCTCGGCATTCTTCATGATACCCTGATTGATGATGCAGAATGCCAGGAGGTGTTGGTTGGCGGCACGACAGTAGCCTGCCAGCGACGACACACCCGACAGCGTGCCTGTCTTGGCATGCACATTGCCTTGGGCGGGACCGCCTTTCATACGTTTCTTCAGCGTGCCGTCGACGCCTGCCACAGGCAGAGCGGGGTAGAGGGCTGCCATGATGTCGCGCTTCAGATAGGCATAGCGCAACAGACGTACCATCAATTCTGGTGTCACATAGTTATACAGCGACAGGCCACTGCCATCGGCAATACGATAAGGTATGCCCGTGACACCAGCCTTCGTCACCGTGTTCTTGATTACCTGACGGGCATGGGCCGCCGTAGCAGGGCGCTTACCCACGATGGCGGCAAGCTGGAAGAACATCGACTCGGCATAGAGATTATCGCTCTCTTTCATCATCGGCTCAAGCACCTCACTCAGACGGTGCGAGCGTGAGCAGATGAGCAGCACATCCTTGGGCAGACGATCGGTCGTGATCGGGGCATTGACGGCGACACCGCATTTCTGGAGTTCCTCCTTGAAACGGTCGGCAAACTCATCCTTCCTCGACACAAGTAATGGCGACAACTGGGGGTTATCGTCGTCCCAGCACCATCCCTCGCCCAGCAGAGCCTCTTCCTTGAAAGAGACATCCCTGACGATACGGCCGCTGATGGAGTCGATGCCCACCCTGTGTAGGGTCTCGGCCATGATGCGCATGTCGGTGTCGTCGAACAATGGATCCATGCCTCCCACAAGCCACACATCGCCCGTCAGTACCCCATCGGCGATGGTGCCTTTATAATAAAGATAGGTGCGATAGTCGTAACTGCTGCCCAACACGTCGAGGGCCGTGACAGAGGTCAGCAGCTTCATCGTTGAGGCTGGGCGCAACGTCTGACGTCCACCATAATTATAGAGGATGGAATCGGCAGAGAGGTCGTAAACCATCAGGCCGAGTTGTGTCCGTTCCAGCAATGGATCTGTCACCAGACTGTCGAGTCGTGTCTGCACGTTTACAGGCCAAGGCAGTACCACCTCGGCCGTATCTTCTCTCAACAGCGTCACGTCGGGCAACGCCTGGGCTACCATAGTAAAGCACTGGCTAACTGCCAGTGCCATTATAACGATCTTTTTATTCATTGATTCAATTCTTTTCATTCAGTTTTATTCCGTGTCTCTCCGTGGCTCAGTTTCTTCTGTATCTCGACACCAAGCGCTTGATCGCCTTGTCGAGCGACTCGGAGGGCTCGATGATATTATAACTGCTCCAATATTCGGGATCGAGGAAGTATTCCACTTTATCGTAATAGGCATCGCGCGAATCGAACGAACTGCGGCTGGCGATGGGCTGCACATCATCCGACTGACTGTCGGTGACCGCCATCTCGCATGTTGCAGTAAACGAGGTGGAGAACAACTTCCGTTTCCAGTCGCAGTTGAAGCGGAAGATATTGCGCAGATAGCTGATGCGCGTCACACCCTCCTCGTAACGATAGTCCACCACGGTGGAGAGTTCACGCGGTTTGAAACGCACACCGAGGGGCTTCTTCACGAGCATGGTCTGCGTGGCCTTGTCCTTGTCGCGCATATCGAGGTCTAGTTCGATACGGGTGAACGCCAGTCGCTCGGCATCGATATACAGTTTGCCGTGGTAGAGAGCATAAGTTGTCACAAGCGACGGCTCCATCATCACTACATACTGCTGACGGTCGTTGATAAACTCGGGCGTACCCATGCTGAAACTGTAGTTGTCGAGATCCTCCTTGTTCAACAGGAAGTCGCGATTCTTCACGAGGTCCATGATGACGGCCTGCACAGGACCACCTACCACCTTGATGCCCAGGGTGTCGCCCGTCTTCTGACTGAGCAGACGGCGGCCTTTGACGATGGCCACACGATCGCGCGTCGTACCACGGCTGTAGGGCGTCTTATACATATCCTCCACACCCTCGGCCACATAGATATAGTGGCGACGCTTCATGGCCGTCTCGCGGTAGAAGCCTTTCAACAGCTCGGGCACCTTGCTGTAGTTCTCGGGAATCTTGTTGATGGCAATATCAACGAGTTCGCGCGGATCTTTGTTTCTCACGACAATCTCGCGCAACTGGATCGAGGTGGGTACCAGACGGATGCGCAGTCCCTCGGTACTATTATCTTTCAGACTCAGCCGCTGGGTCTTGTATCCTAAATGTGAAATGCTGACAACGGGCGGCATCTGGTTCAACTTCAGCGTGAAGTCGCCGTCTTCGTTCGTCACTACAGATATACGTCCGGCAGAGATACTCACCTGACGCAACTTCTCACCGGTCTTGTCGTCAACAACAGTACCGCTCACCACCACCTGCTGGGCAAGCATCACCAGCGGGGCGAATAACATAGTTAAAAGGCATAGTCTCTTCATCTTCGTCTTGGTTTTTGTGCAAAGATACGAAAAAAAAGCCAGAGTTGGTACGGATTAACACAGATTAATACACAATTATACGAAAAAGTTACGTAAAATGATTATCTTTGCACCAAAATAGTAAATCAATCGATATGACCTATAAGTATGACTTCCTAGTGATCGGTGCCGGCGTAGCCGGCATGAGCTATGCCCTGAAGGTGGCCAAGGCCAACAAGGGTAAGGTGTGTTTGATCAGTAAGACGGCCCTCGATGAGGCGAACACGTCGTTTGCCCAGGGCGGTGTGGCTTCGGTGACGAACATGGAACTCGACAACTTCGACAAGCACATCGAAGACACGATGATCGCAGGCGACTACATCTCCGACCGTAAGGCCGTGGAGCAGGTGGTGCGCATGGCTCCCGAGCAGATACAGGAACTCGTAAAATGGGGCGTGAACTTCGACAAGAAGGAAGACGGCACTTTCGACCTGCACCGTGAGGGCGGACATTCTGAGTTCCGCATTCTGCACCATGCCGACGACACGGGTGCTGAGATCCAGCGCGGACTCATGGAAGCCGTCAGGGCCGAGCCTAATATCGATATCAAGGAGAACCACTTCGCTGTGGAAATCATCACCCAGCACCATCTCGGCGTGCGTGTCACCCGTCGTTCGCCCTATATCCAGTGCTACGGTGCCTATGTGCTCAATCCTGAGACGGAGAAGGTGGATACTTATCTGGCAAAGGTCACCGTGATGTGTACTGGTGGCTGCGGTGCTGTGTACCTGACCACCTCGAACCCTGTCATCGCCACTGGCGATGGCATCGCCATGGTCTATCGTGCCAAGGGAACGGTACAGGACATGGAGTTCGTGCAGTTTCACCCGACGGTGCTCCATAACCCCAATGAGACGCACCCCGCCTACCTCATCACCGAGGCCATGCGCGGCTACGGCGGTATTCTGAAACTGCCCAATGGTGAGACGTTCATGGAGAAATACGACGAGCGTCTGTCGCTCGCCCCTCGTGATATCGTGGCTCGTGCCATCGATAAGGAGATGAAGATCCATGGTATCGACCATGTGTGCCTCGACGTCACCCATAAGGATCCTGAGGAGACACGCCATCACTTCCCGAATATTTATCAGAAATGTCTCTCGATGGGTATCGACATCACCACCGACTATATCCCCGTGCGCCCTGCGGCCCACTACATGTGCGGCGGCATCAAGGTAGACCTTAACGGCCAGACCAGCATCGAACGCCTCTATGCCCTCGGTGAGTGCTCCTGCACTGGTCTGCATGGCGGTAACCGTCTGGCGTCGAACTCGCTCATCGAGGCCGTGGTCTATGCAGAGACCGCTGCCCGCGACTCGCTGAAGCATGTAGACTTCTACGACTTCAACGATCAGGTGCCTAAATGGAATGATGAGGGTACGATGACCAACGAGGAGAAGGTGCTGATCACCCAGAGTGTGCGTGAGGTGAACCAGATCATGGCCAACTATGTGGGTATCGTGCGTTCAGACCTCCGTCTGCACCGTGCCTGGGACCGTCTCGACATGCTCTATGAGGAGACAGAGCGCCTCTTCAAGCGCGTCAAGGCCTCGAAGGACATCTGTGAGCTCAGAAATATGATTAATGTGGGTTACCTTATCACCCGCTTCGCTTTGGAACGTAAGGAGAGTCGCGGTCTGCACTTCACCACCGACTATCCCGTCCACGCCTACGACAAATAACTTCCCCTCCTGAGTCCTTTATCTTGGCATCTCAGCATCGAGGTGCTCGACGGCACCCGAGAGGGGATGCAGACGAAGACGGGTGGTATAACGCTTGTTGAAGAGAGCACCACTGAGGAGTTCGACATGACCGAACTGACCAGCAGGAAACTCATTGGCCACGATAGGTTCTTGGCTGTCGGAGACGACTGAACGCAGACGACCAGGGATATTGACAAAGATACCGTCGACGGGTTTCTGTTTCTTCTTGGGATCAGCAGGTGCTGCCAGGGGAACGGTCTTCAGGTCTTCTATATGTATATAATAAGGTACGCCCGAGAGATCGTCGCTATCTACCAGTCCTAATTTCTGCGAGAAACGGAAGAGTGTTTCGTGTGTGACGTTTGCCGAAGGAACAATGGTAAACGTCTTTTGTATGGTGTCGCGATCATAGGTTCCCACGAAGAGTGAGGTGAGGGCACGGTCCTGAAGATCGAGCTGATTCAGCATCAGACGCAACTGCTCTCCGTCCTTGGGCATATTGTCAGCTTGGCCGCGAACGAGCAGACTACGACTCTCACGAATCTCGTAGATATCCTGGGCCGTCAGCTCAGCCATCTTGGCGGTACTGCCTGCGGCCAAGGTTTCCTCGTTCATGTACTGGCGAGGGTTGGGCTTCGAAGGGAGAGGAGAGAAGTGAGAGGGGAGAGAATGGTTTTTCGGCAGAACGTATTCTTTGACCTCTGTATTAATCGCCAACAGGATGCCGTCGTCAGAAAGACGGACATTAGTGGCGGCTGTACGGGCATCGAACTTCACGGCGTAGCGCTTGGCGGTATCGGGCACGGCTACGGCAGTCTGACGGATCGCTGTGATACGATAGCTGACAGACGGCGTGGCAGACACATCCTTGATGCGGAGGAAGCGCTCGGCATACTGGCAGAAGTCGCCAGGGGTATAGGTGGTCTTCTCTACCTCGACAGTAACGGTAATAGCTGTCATGGGCAAGAAATAGACAGCCCCTTCGGTGGTGACACCTGGTTGATAGATGCTGCTCACAGTTTGAGCGGATAAAAGTGAAAAGGTGAAAAGGTGAAGAGGTAAAATCATAAGCCACCTTGACACTTTAAATATATTATTTCTCTCCATATCTCATTAAATTATACTTTTCCACCCTTTCACTTTTTCACCTTTAATCATTCATTAATACGTTTGAAGGCGTAGGGCAGATATTGGATCAGGTCGCTGGCAATGACACTCTCCTGTCCCAGGTCACGGGCGGCAATGTCGCCAGCAAGACCATGAAGATACATACCCACGATACAGGCATCCTCCTGTTTATAGCCACGGGCGAGCAGTCCGGTGATGATACCTGTGAGCACATCGCCACTACCAGCCGTTGCCATGCCGGCATTGCCAGTGGTATTAAATACGATATGTCCGTCAGGCAGGCATAGTGAGGTGTGATGTCCCTTGAGCAACACGTAGGCCTGCAGACGTTCTGCAAGGTCACGAGCTTTCATCAGTCGCTCGAAACTGTCGCCGCTGGGGCCTTCAAGACGATCGAACTCCTTCGGATGCGGGGTCATGATGATGCCCTTAGGCAACTGCTGGAGCCATGCACGGTGATTGGCAAGGATATTGATGGCGTCGGCATCGCACACCAGCGGACACTGGGTGCGTCGCAACTGGGCGATGATGGCGATAGCGGTCTGTTCACTAGTACCCAGTCCAGGACCAATACCCACAGCGGTGAAATCCTCGGTATCGACAGCCTCAGAGAAGGTGGTCTCCTCACGGTCGAACTGCAACACAGCCTCAGGCACACCAATCTGCATGATCATATAGTTGCGCTTGGGGGTATGGGTGGTCACACGACCAGCCCCTATCCTCAGACAAGCCTTCGTAGCCAGGATGGCCGCACCACCCATGCCGTAACTACCGGCGATGATCAGGGCATTTCCCATCTTACCCTTATGGGCAAAGGGGTCACGCGGCAGGATACGCTTGCGGATGTCGCTCTCCTCAAGCAACGTATAGTTGGCATCGATCTTCTCGGTGCCCTCCTTACTCAGGCGGATATCCAGCACTTTCAGATGTCCGATTAACTGCTGGTTCTCTGCAAAGAGGAACGAGAGTTTCTGGTGCTGGAGGGTAAGTGTCATATCGGCACGGATGATATTGGCACGTACATTATAAGTATTGTCCTCAGTCATCAGTCCCGACGGCATATCGATGCTGACCACCTTTGCCGGTGAGGCATTGATATATTTCACCAACGAAGAGAAACCACCGGCCAGGGGCTTGTTCAGTCCTGAGCCGAAAAGGCCATCGACGACGAGTGTGTCGCCATCGAGTTGTGGGGGCTCGAACTCCTGAATCACCTCGATGAGCGACTTGGACTTCTTGTCCAACAGCCGTTTCTTATTGACGGCACAGTCCTCGGAAAGATGACCTTGGATGTTAAAAAGATAGGTCGTGACATCGTAGTTGCGATCCAGCAACATACGAGCCACCGCGAGTGCGTCGCCACCATTATTCCCTGGTCCGGCGAAGACAATAACACGTGTGGCACTGCCCCACACTTCAGTGATGGCCTGGGTGATGGCCTTGGCTGCGCGCTCCATCAAATCGATAGACTTGACGGGCTCATTTTCGATCGTGTATTTGTCCAGTTCGTGTATCTGGGCACTCGTAAAAATCTTCATAATGGTGCAAAGGTAGGAAAAAGATTTGGTGATTCCAAAAATTTTGCGTACTTTTGCAAAAAATTAGCGAAATAGAACGATGAACAGTATCAAAATCAAGGACAAAAGCTTCCGAGTATCTCTTTCTGAGACAGAGATTAAGAACCGCATCAAGGCCCTGGCTGCCGAGATTAGCGCCGATATGGCCGACAAGAATCCTCTCTTTCTGGGAGTGCTCAACGGCTCGTTTATCTTCGCTGCCGACCTGATGCGCGAGATGACCATTCCCTGCGAGATTTCGTTTGTAAAACTTGCCTCTTATCAGGGCACCACCTCGACGGGTAAGGTCCGTGAGGTGATTGGTATCAACGAGGATCTCTCTGGACGTACGGTCATCATTGTGGAGGATATTGTGGAAAGCGGTCAGACGATGCATAGCATGATTGAGTCGCTTGGTACCCGTAATCCCGCCTCCGTGCACATCTGTACCCTCTTTTTCAAGCCTTCCAAACTGAAAGAGCCATTGACGCTCGATTATGTGGCTTTCCGCATCCCCGATGATTTTATCGTCGGCTATGGTTTGGACTACGATCAGGCTGGACGAGGACTGAAGGACATCTATACGATAGTGGAGGAGTGAAAAGTGAATAGTGAAAAGTAAATAGTGAGTAGTTTTTTAAATAATCAGGATAATGAAGAATATTGTGATTTTCGGTGCTCCTGGCTCAGGCAAGGGCACACAGAGCGACAAGATGATTGAGAAGTACGGTCTGAACCATATCTCCACAGGCGATGTGCTTCGTGCAGAGATCAAGAAAGGTTCAGAACTGGGTAAAACGGCCCAGGGTTACATCGAC
>Ga0265299_10004925_pt1 | contig 12512 bp, 21 predicted proteins | sample AusTroGonzalo_MG_4_FD_193485 | JGI IMG/M metagenome (GOLD analysis project Ga0265299, IMG submission 193485) | Bovine rumen microbial communities from tropical cattle in Woodstock, Queensland, Australia - Gonzalo_02 | ecosystem: Host-associated > Mammals > Digestive system > Stomach > Rumen ...
ACGTTCTCGATGTTGCCAAGGGTGTCAGGCATGCCGTAGAGGCGCTTGACGAGAGCGTAGATGAGGGCGCGCTCCTTGGCCTGGCTGGAAGCAGTCTTGACGACAGTGCCATCAGAAAGGGTGACGTCAACTAGGTCTACCTTGTCAGTAGCGCTGTTGGTCACGACGACCTTGGTGCCGTCAGTGAAGTACACGATGGTAGCCAGGACAGGGTCGATGTCGATGACGACCTTCTTGCCATCAGGTCCCTTGACGTAAGGGTACACGATCTTCTTCTGGCCCTTGACGACGATAGTGCGGGGCTCAGCGGTGAGATCACGCTTGTAGTCAGTGGTCTTCAGGTTGAACTGCACGCGCTTGACGCCAGGGAAGCGCACTGCCTTGCAGTTGCGGAGGGCGGCATCCAGGTCGCTGAACGTGGTGCCATCGTTGAACATGACTCGGATCGTCGAGCCATCTGGGCTGACCTTCACTGCTGACGTCTTGAACATGTCGAGCAGCATCTTGATTGGATCATTCATTTTCTTTTCCTTGTTTGTTGTGTTTTCAGTAGGCTTGAATATGCCATTCTCACCGAAATATGGGGTGAAATCAAATGCCATTGTTGTTATGCTTTCAGTTGGCCGGCTGGCGGGACTTGAGGAAGCAGCTGTGGGTCAGCGTCTTTCCTGCGAGCTTCACCAGTTCGTCCTTCGCTTTGCGGATGTCTGCAATCTGCAGGCCGTCAGATGTGACGTACTCTTCAGTTGCATACTTCGCGTTGTCATTGTAGGCCTGCTTCTTCTCGTTCCAGCCATCGACAATCTTCAGGAACTGGTCCCAGTCGACAGCCTTGCGGATCTTGCCAGAAAGCCAGCGGCTTCCGCGGCCATTTGTAGAGTCTTTGTCGTAGACCACCGCATCGTACTTCGGTAGGCCCTTCCACGTCCAAGGCTTGAGCTTGTTCTCAGGCTTGAGCATCTCATCGGCTTCTGCCTGCAAGTCGACTGCCTTGTCGACACGTCCAAGATAAAGGTATTCAGACTTGTCGCGGGCATGAGGTTCAGTATGGACAAAGTAGGCCAGGGTCAGGAGCAGCTCGTCATTGAGCTTCACTGAAAGGCCCTTCATCAAACTGATTTCGGTAGGATTCTTGTTTGCCATTGTTGTAGGTCCTTTTCTTTAGCATCTAATAGATATTATATCACTCTACTAGATTCTTGTAAACTGTCTTCTAGCAGCTTTTAGCAGTCTTCTGCTTCCTCGTCGCTGTAGGCCGGCACATACTTCACGCCAAACTTGCCGAGCTCTTCCATGAGCCAGTACTGGTAGTCGTTGTCGGACAGCTCTCGCTTTGACTCAAACGGCTCTACGTCACCCTCTTCTAGGTCCTCTAGAAAGCGGTCGACATTCTCAGTTGGCCCGCCGACTGTCACATAAACTTCATCTGGCGTCTCTGTGGGGTAGGTAGCAAGGACCTTGACTCCATAGGCCTGGGCAGCAAGCTTCACTGTCTCAGTAGAGTCTGGGTCGTACCACTTGACTGTTGTAATCTTCTGCATAGTTTCCATGATTATATTATACCACTATGTCTATTAGAAGTAAACTGGAAAAACGTAGGCCGGCGCTCAGCCAAAGAGCGCCGCACCTAGCTCGTCACCATCCTCTAGGAAGCTGAGCTTGTCCTCAAGCTTCTTCATGGCTTTTGCATGCTCTTTCACGAGCTCGTCCTCCATCTTTTTGTAGGCCGCGAGGACCTCTTCGCGAGCTTTGGCCAAGGCCTCGCCCTTCGCACGCTCTAGAGCAGCTTTGTCCTCTTCCAGCTTCTGGTTGATTCGGACAATCTCTTCACGGCGGGCGATCTCCATCTCAGTTGCGACTGCGTCCTTCTCGACGCCGACGATGAGCTCTTTCACCTTCTTAGAGTAGGCCTTCTCAAAGCGCTTGCGGTTGAGGAGCTTCTCGTACACGCAGTATATCTCAGCGACCGTGATTGGGCCAAACTTGTTGACGTACTTAGCAGTCGTCAGGTAGCCATTGCCATCACGCACTTTTGGCACAAACGCGTCAGAGCACTCGTCAGACATGAGCTTGACGACAGTGTCGTTCTTGCGGCTCCACATCTTGTGGATCTGCTTGGCCGTAGGCGCAGGCGTGCCATATTCATGGAGCTTGAACTGGCGGAAGCAGATGGTCTTCAGCACCATGCTCAGCCACTCGCGGACCTTCTTGTCCTCAGGGCGGCACGCATAAGTCGAGCTGCCATAGTAGACAGAGCTCCAAGAGCGGTTGGTGTCAGGCGCAGTGTCGTAGACATTCCAGAGGATCTCGCCGTTTGGCGCCACTTCGACCTTTGCGAGGGTCGCGTTGCGGACCATCTGCGAAGAGCCCCAGTGGTTTCGCAGGAAGAGCTTCACTCGGTAGAGGATCTCTTCTGCTTTAGGCGTGTAGAGGTCCGTGTGGATTGTGCGTTTCAACGTAGGCATTGTCATTTCTCCTTTGATTTGATTTACATGGATATTATAACATAAAAGCTCTAAGAAGTTAACTAATATTCTAGAAAATATGCCTCCTGGATGTTAACCCTATCTGGCGCGCACATGGCGCCAGACATATTATAACAAAACCGGGACGAGAAGTTAACTAAAAAGTACAAGGGACGAACTGTCCCTGGGCACAACGGTCAATATAGATATACACCAGTCCCCGAACGGTGACGCCCAGTACTGCTTCGTCCCTGGCAAGGCGCTCCCTGCATATGCGAAAAAGGCCCTCAGGAAGGAGAAACCTGAGGGCCGGCGTAAACAAATAGCTTTTGGAGTGGTCAGTCAGCTGGGTCGAAGTCGACGATTTCACCGAACTGGATGTTCTTGTGCTCGCCTTTCTTCGTCGAGATCCAGAGGACAGGGACTTCCGGCGCATTTTCCGGCGTCATCTGCTCGCACTCGCAGTCAGTGAACACGACGATGCAGTCGATGTCGCACTCATTCTCCTTGAACCACTTGAGGCCAGGCATGAGACGCGTGCCGCCACCACCATTGATGTCGTACTTCATCTCAGCGAGGTTGAGAGGCTCATACTCGTCGAAGTGCATGTGGCTCGTGACTCGAACGTCGCACTGGATGAGGTCGAGGCTGTAGCCAGTGAACGCGCTCACGATGCCGTTGACTTCGCTCAAGAACTTCTCAGCGACTTGCACGACCGAGCCAGACGTGTCAAGCACGACGCCGACCTTCATTGCGTCGTTGTAGCTCGAAGGCAGGTAAGTCTTCTGAGACACGAAGCGGCGGTTGCACTTGTTCCAGGTGCGCTTCGTGTCGCCACCAGCCTTGGTCACGAACTTGGCGAGGACTTCCTTCCAGTCAAGCTTTGGCTCGAGCAGGTCTTTGACAAGACGCTGCAGATGGCCAGGAAGCTCGCCGCGCTGGGCCATCATCGTAGCTGCCATCACAGCAGACTCACGGATGCGCTCGCAAGCGGACTCAGTCACGTTTGGACGGTAGTCAGGGTCATGGCCGACCTTGCCGAAGCCGTCAGCGACGTCGCTGTCTTCGATGTCACTGTCATCTGCCTCAGGGACAGGGTCGTCTTTGAAGATGTGCTTGTCGAACTGGCCGGCGAGCTCGCCGTTCGGATTGTGGATGGGCTTCTTGGCTTTGGACTTGGACTTGCCACTCTTGGCAGCAGAGCTCTCGGAGCTCTCATCATCGTCATTGCCATTGTCGCCATCGCCACTGTCATCGCCAGCGCCGCTGCCATCGAACGAGCCAGCGCCGGACTTGGCGCTCGAGCTGCTCTTAGCTTGCTGCAGCTGCTGCCTCTGGAGAAGGAGCTCATAGTACTCTTCGGAGCACTTGCCAGTAGGGAAGCCGAACTTGTCAGGAAGCACCGCGTCCTTAGGGACGGAGAGGCCATCAGCACGGAGGATGTCATTCACCTCCATGTCGTTGGCGACGTTGAAGAGCTCAGGGTCACGGCTGCCGCGGCGGATAGGGTGGAGCATGACGTTGTGGTACACCTCATGTGCGAGGATGAAGACCTTGTCGTCATTGGAGAGGCGGGAGAGGAAGTCGATGTCACAGTAGATTGCTGCGCCGTCAGTCGCCATCGTGGTGACTTCGGTGTCGCGCACCGGCACCAGGTCGAGGCCCATCGCGATAGTGCCCACGAACGGGAAGCGGTCAAGCACCGTCTTTCGAGCGTTGGCGAGAATGCCTCGGGCATTGTACTTTAGCTTCTCTACCTGGTCTTCTGTCAGCACCTTCGTGCGGTCTGTGGCAAGCTTTCTCATAGCAGTCTCCTTAGTTTGTTTACAGGGATATTATAACATAGTCCTCTGCAGAAGTTAACTAAAACTTGTGGAGCAGCCAAGACCTCACATAGCATTGAGGTCGAGGCTGTACTTCTCAGTGAGCTTCTTGCCGAACTTCTTGTCAAAGTCCTTGTAGCGAGGCGACTTGCGGATGGCCGTGATTGCGTCAAGACGCGAGACGTGGCTGTTGCCTTGCGCGGCACCCTTGATCATCATCGCAGCGAAGTCGTCGTCCATCTCAAGGACGATGCGGTAGAAGCCATCAAGCAGCTTGGCTTGGTCCTTGTCGTTCTTGCCGTTCCACACGTGGTAGACTGCGGCCGAAGCGTAAGCAGCTCTCTCGTCGCTGCGAGTAGGTATCTTGATCTTCGCCTTCGAGTTGCGCATGACTTCGAGCACGTCGTCGAACTTCGAAGCAGTCTTGTAGAAGGCGAGGAACTCGATGCCGACGTTCTGGCCGACGATGCCGTATATCGCTTTCTGCAGGACGGTCTCATTGTCCTTGAACAAAGGAATGATGTTGGCCGCCCTTTCCCACGAGCGAGGCGAAGGCCAGCCAGCTTCGAGGTTCTGGTGCGTGTCCATCTTGAAGAGGAGCTCAGGACGGAACTTGATGAAGCCAGTCACAGAAGGATGGATGTCGTGCGCAACTGCCCAGAGGTTCCAGTCGTCAGCTTTCGCTTCAAGCTCGTAGTGAGCGAAACGGTTGGCCAGGGCGGAGCTGAGCGGACGAGCCACAGCGCGGTCAATCGTGCGGTTGCCAGCAGCGACGATGTACCAGCCATCAGGCAGCTTGTAGTTCGAGTTGGAGATGCAGCGGTCAAGCACCAATTGGTAGGCCGCCACCTGGACGTCAGCCGGAGCTGCAGTGATTTCGTCGAGGAGCAGGATGCCCTTGGACTTGGCGTTCTGCGGAAGAATGGAAGGGACGTTCCAGATGGTCGTGCCTTTGTCGACAGACGGTAGGCCGGCGACGTCGACGCGCTCCATCTCAGAGAGGCGCATGTCGATGAAGCCAATGCCAAGCTCGTCAGCCACAGCGCGGACGATCGTGGACTTGCCAACGCCAGGAGCGCCACGCACAAGCGTAGGCGGAATGACGTGAGAGAGGGACGGGTTCGCGATGATTGCGGAAGCCGAGGTCTTGATGATGTTCGCGAGCTCTACAGAGCTGACGACGTTGTGCATGTCAAGTGTTGCGGTTGCCATAGTGTTTTCTCCTTAGTTGTTGTTTGTTTACGCAGCTATTATACCAACTCTTTTGGCAGAAGTTAACTAGAACTTTCAGTCTTCATCGCCGGACTTGATGAAGGTGACGGTGCCGCCTTCAGGCAGGTCAATCTTGAGTTCGCCGAGGTGGTCAGACGCAAGGAACGCAGTGACGAGCTGCTCGTCGTAGTCTTCCACGTCCACCATGACGTGGCCCACAAGGTAGTCGGTCCAGCCAAGAGGGCCAGGATAGCAGCTCGTGAGCTCGCTGTCATTCAGGTCGACAAGGACCTCGGACTTCTTCCAGACGCCACCATCGATTCCGTAGACGTCCTGCGCCTTGTCGTCAGGCGCGATTTCGAGGGTCGTGAACTTTGAGTAGTCTTTCATCGTTTTTCTCCTTAGTAGTTGTCGTTTACAGGGATATTATAACATAAATTCATCGACAAGTTAACTAAAACTTAGAGAATTTTACGCGATATGTGCGGTCTTTGGCTTAGGCTGCCACTCCTTCATAGCTTTCAGTTCTCGCGTCTCGGGGTCAAAAAGCTCAAGCTTGAGGATGTCGCAGATGAACGGACGCTCACGAGACCCGGTCCAGCGGCCACCATCAGTCTCAAATCCATATTTGACAGAATCGCACAGATTGGAGCGAGAAATGTCAGTATTGAACGCCCATGCCTCACAGCTCCAAGTCGTGACCTTCTCCCAGTTCATGTCGTCCAGGGTCGGGCACTCGTTCGCAAGGTCGCCACAGAACTGCTTGAGGTAGCGGACCGAGTTGAGGTTCGCGGGCCAGTTGATCGTGATGCGGCAGCAGAGGCGGGTGGACATAGGTTTTCTCCTTGCAGATGGGTTTGTTGTTTACAGGAATATTATATCAAAGTCCTGCGTAATGTTAACTAAAACATGCAGGACTTTGGGCCATTTCTCCTAGTTAACTTTTCCTTCAAATATTTGTTATAATACGCGGGCGCGCGACGCGTGGCGCGTATTATCTAATAGTATCACGCGGGAGGTTTTAGTTAACTTTTCGCCAGGATTTTGTTATAATATGTCCGTAAACAACAACTAAGGAGAAAATCATGGCTAACCTCGAAAAAACGCGTCTGTTCAACGTGCGCTGCGGCGCGAAAGCGAACGTCACTTATTCACAGATTGAAGCTGTCACGGCTGAAGAAGCGATTCGCAAATCGTCACGCCATAAGGACCAGATTGTGTCCCAAGTCGACAGCGAGCCGATTTTCAACGCGTCAATTGGCGTCGAGACTGACGCTAGCGAGCATGACACTGGCAACTCGATTTTTGAAATCAATGTTCGTGGCACTGATGAAGTGCTAGTCGACAAGCTGCGCAACGCGATTGCGCGCGCAATCGGTGGCATGGCACTTGAATTTGAGGGACTGTCTGACGGCAGCGATGATCGCGGCCGTTCGCTCCGCAATTTCATTGATGGGTCCGGCTTGAACGTCGTCGGCCTGTAAGTTCTAGTTAACTTCTCCAGAGGATTTTGATATAATATCTCTGTAAACGAAAAACAACCTAAGGAGAAAACAAATGAACGAAACTAAGCTCACCCGCCGTCCGTCACTTTTCGAATCGATTGCGAACATCGCAGCGATAAACCACTATCGCGCAAAGCACTCATATATGAGTCCGCTCAATGCGACCGACGAAGAGATTCTGCGAAACATTGAGTGCGTCAACAAAGAAGGCCATTTGCCTGGCAAGAGCTGGTCTCACTATGGGTGCCGCACATTTCGTTCGCCGAACAATCATCCGACTGGCTACTGGAATGTTCTCAAATACATCGCGTCGAACAAAGACGGCATCAAGCGCCGCGAGATTTGTGCGCACTTCAATCTGAAGAGCATGTCAATGCAGTTGGACAATCTCGAATATGCGGGCCTCGTGCGTCTCGACCGTAAGTACACTCACAAATTCACAGTGACTGACTTTGGAAAAGCGTACATCTCCGCGGTGATCTGCGAATTCAACAACGCAGATTTTAGTTAACATCTGCGAGAGAGTGTGGTATAATTGCTGCGTAATGACAAACTGAGGAAAACTATGGACGCAAACACGATAAAGAAGTTCCGTGAAGCTCTGCGCAATGGCGAAGTGAAGTTCACGTATGTCAAGAAGAATGGCGAAAAGCGCGTGGCTCGCGGCACAATGAAGAGCGACCTCTTGCCGAAGGTCGAGCCTGGCAAGAAGTTCAAGCTCACTGACATTGAGTCGTCAGAAGGCAAGAAGGTGCCGAAGCGCATGACTCTCTTCATCCCGGACTCAAAGCTCAGCAAGTTCGAGCATGAGTCTGACGCTGTGTCTCGTGCGCTGTGTGAAGCGCTTGGGTTCGAGTTCAATGGCTCATACATCTACTTCGAGGCTGATGAGAAGCCGGCGCGCAAGCTTGCGCCTGAGACAGTGTTCTACTTCGACCTTGACAAGAACGAGTTCAGGTCTTTCAATGAATCGCAGCTCTTTGAAGTCGAGCTGCCAACCAAGTAAAAAGGAGAAAAGAAAATGCTGAAGAAAGTGAGAATGTTTGAAGTTGTGCCTGGCACTGGCATCATGGTGGCAGAGCAGGGAGAGATTCCGCAAGATGACGCTTGCGAGAAGTACCTGGCTTCTGAGCCACGCTTCCGCCATGGTCCAGTCGACCCGACCTTGATATCAGAGCAGGCGCTTCGCAACAAGCTTGCCAAGAACATGGGCTGGCCAGTCGTCAAGTCGCTCTACGACCACAAGAACGAGAAGTACGCGTTCGAAGTCATGATCAACGCTCAGACGACTGAGTGGCGCTTCCTCACCCATGAAGAGGTCTGCAAGACCATGCACTGGAAGAGCTTCAAGTTCGAGAGCGACCACATGAATGTGCGCTTCGTCGACGACCCTTCGTGGCTCGAGCCACTTCCTGCAAAGCCTGCCAAGAAGACGGGCAAGCGTGGCAGGAAAGCTAAAGCTTCGAAGTAAATAGCTACGTTATGAACGTAGACTTGAAAAACATTGCATGCTTCGGCTTCACATTGCCGAGAAAAGACTCCTGGTACATGGTGCTCCACAAGGTGTCTTCAGCTGGATGGAAAGCTATTGACGTAGACACCTTCCAGAAGACACTGAACGAGAATGTGCTAGGAGCTTACCAGTACATGGTGAACATCCAGTTCAGGGACATCGACACTGACACAGAGTATCTCGCTGTATTTGACAACGAGAAGAGAATGTGGAAGCTTGAGATACCTGGCAGCGATGATGACGCAGTGAGTCCTGAAGACAAGAAGGCTTTCTTCAAAGACGAGCAGTTTAAGCGCACATGCAAGAGAGCAGTTGAGATTCTGCAGAATGCACTCAAGTCTTGCGAGAACATGATAATGCCTGAGGTTGAGAAGGGCAACTTCATCAACGTCGACGAGATAAAGCTCGAGGCTATTCTAGACATGATCAGAGACCCATCTTTCATGAAGAACCTGAAGATGGGCAAGTACATCCACTGATGGTGGCAGGAAAGGCATTGCAATGAACTTGTCACCAGGCATGATGCAATGCTTCATGAGCAGCTGCAAGAACATCCTCAAATGGCTTGAGGACTTGCCATAGTCTGAGGACACAGAGAAGATCCGCAAAGAAGTCGAAGCAATGATTAGATTCTGCCAAAGCTGAGATTCTAGTTAACTTATCTAAGCAGACACGTTATAATATCCACTGTAAGTAAAACATAGTAGGAGATTTGAACATGGCACGTAAAGCGAAACCAAAGCTGAGCCTGCGAGAGCAAGAAGACGAAGTCATCTTGAAGTATCTCAATGGAGAGCCGTTGACTCTTGAAGAGACGGCTCTAGCAATGTGGATGTATGATGGCCGCAAGACCTTGAAGCCCATGACTCGCATGGGCATGCTGAAGATGGAGCAGCGGATAATGGAGAAGCTGCGCGCAGCATGCGCTAAGATGGGTGTGACTGTTGAAGACCTTGCATGCTTTCAGCGTGAAAGGCACACTTACGCAAAGCAGTGGGGAGCAGTAGAAGCAGAAGTCGCAGAGGAGTAAGAAATGCGTAGGCTTGAAGCAAACAGAAAGATATTGCAGGCGCTTTCAGCTGTAGTAGAGAGCTGTCCTGACTGGCGGTTCCAGCAGATTCTCCAGAATGTAGGTGTCAGCTCACGGCACGGTGAAGACCGCTGGTATGAAGAGTCTGAAGACACCTTGAAGAACATTGAAGCTTGCACAAAGTGAAAGGACAAAAGAGAATGGACAAGAACAAGTACTTAGATGAAGTCAACAACAAGCGTGTTGAAGAGACTCGTACTAGAGTTGCACATGCTATCAAGCTGCTTGACAATCCTGTTGGCTGCCTTGCTGAAGGCCGCACACTAGACAATGCAGCCAATGACATTGCGCATGCAGTGAACTTGCTTGAAGCTGCAGAGCAGGACATGAGGTTCGCATGTGGCCACTTTGAGTGGGACACTGGAATATGCGACCTGCTGAATGAAGCTTGCATGGAGCTAGGCCGTGCGCTTGCGTTCCTTGTCTTGAAGGACGAAGACTACGACCCAGTGTTTGCAGCTGGCAGCGCTGAAGCTGGACTCACTAAGCTTGGCCAAGCTCTGGCGACGCTTGTCCGCTGGTTCGATGACGAAGCAGACGTCAGTGAAGTCTGACGCAAGTTAACTAGAAAAGCAAGAACAAAGCAGGCAATTTGCCTGCTTTTCTAGTTAACTTTTCTAGGAATTTTGTTATAATAGCCATGTAAACGAAACAAAGGAGATGACAATGGAGATTCCGAAGAACACTTTCAACTCACTTCGCAAGCGCGCATGGCTGGCAGAGAGCAAGTCCACGAGAAACATGCTGTGGGCAGTAGATGACGATGGCTTCAAGAAAGCTCTGTCGAGCACCGGCCTCAAGTACCCGCTCATCCACTTCGCGAAGTGGCGGATGGAAATCGACCGGCGCCATTTCCGAGTGACGTTCACTGAGCTTCTTCCAAGCGGCCTTTTCGGTAGAGTCTTCTGTGTGTCACGTTTCAGTCGTGATGGCCTGTACAACTTCTTGAACCAGTTCCTCATTGACGAGAACACGTTCGCCGAGGCGATGAAGCTGACGGTTGACGCCCGCTTGAAGAAGTTTGCATATGTTAGTTAACTTCTCTAGGGATTTTGATATAATATCCCTGTAAACGACAATAAGGAGAAGAGCTATGGAAATCTACATCCGCGTACAAACCCTTGAAACTGGCGCCTGCGCTTGGTGGAACAAGAACGAGACTGAGTCCTATCTCTTTGACTCGCCGAGCTTGTGGGCCAAGAGCAAGTATACGGGTGATGACTTCCTAGCCGGAACTGCGTTCAAGTCGTACAAGGAGCTCAAGCGTGAGGCGCGTCAGGCTAAGTACATGGCCGAGTTCGACGGCTGGAACGACGTCAAGGTGACGTACTGGAAGCTCGACCGAAACGGCAAGCCGACGCAGGTCAAGTTCGACCGCAACGGCAAGATGAAGAAGTAGTTAACTTCTCGCAGAAAACATGATATAATATCTTTGTAAATCAAACCAAAAGGAGAAAACAGATGAACATCAAACTCTGGATTGTGACGGCAGTGGACCACGGCGAGACATGCGACGGCAAGGCGCGAGTCCTTGAAGTGTGCAAGTCCAAGGAAGAGGCCAACGCTTTTGTCCGTTCTGACATTGAGAAGTGGGCAGACGACCGTGCGACTGAGGACATATACGTCGACTTCGACGCAATGGCTGCCGGCTACAACGGCAATGCAGATGAAGGTTGCGAGTGGAACATTGAAGAGCGTACGCTTGACGTCGCCGAAGAGGACGAGCAGGCAGACCTCGTCGACGATGGCCAGATGGAATTTGACTTTGCGGAGTGAATGGCATGAAAGCGATACTTGTATTCAGTCTAGCGATGGTAGCTGCTGGCGCCTTAGGCGCGCTTCAAGGCTACGTCAGAGGAAAGCGGTTCGCCAAGAGCTTGAAGGAGCATCTCGAGCGGCAGAAAGAAATTAGTTAACTTCTCCTAGAAGTTTTGATATAATAGGCATGTAAACAACCTAAGGAGAAAACAAGATGAAGACTGTCCGACTGATAAATGCAACTGACACGAAGGCGCGCCTTGCAGACGTGAGGCTGGTGGTAGTGAAGGACCCGAGTCCTTTCAGGCCTGACAGGCATGAAGACCTCATCTTCCGCTATGGCAAAGGCGACATATTCGGCTTCAAGGTCACTGAGTCGTATGGCTATGAGTCGTTCATCTGCTGCGCAAACCGCAACTACTTGATGGAAGAGCTCAAGGCCATGAACTTCAAGACTGACGAGCAGAAAGACAAGTGGCTCAAGGAGATCCGCGACGCTGAGAAGGAAGAGTACCAGTGCTGGGCCGATGGCGAAATCTACGGAGTCGTCGTCGAGCAGTGGAACGCTGCGGACCGCAGGTGGAAGACTCTTGAGTGCGTTTACCAGCTCTATGGTTGGAAGGACGTGAAGTCCATGATCAAGGAGATTAGCGACCGCAATGACTTCAACATTGACGTCTACTGCGTTGAAAGCGAAGCTGGTGACTGCGACAACATGCGCGAAGACTGTGTGAACGTGGAGATTTGTGACTGATTTCAACAACAACCGAAAGGAGCAGACAATGAAGATAACAGTAAGCACCGTCAAGCCAACAACGAAAGCCAAGAAGCAGTGGCGCCCTCAGAAGCGTGGCTTCTCTTCAAACCAGCTTGAGGTTGCGCTCAAGCGCGACGTCATCAAGTCGTTCTCTGAGCTGGACTATCAGGTCTCGAAAGGTGGACAGCGGTTTGACGAGTCTGTGACGTTCTCGACTCGTGGATTTGGCCTCAAGGACCTCGTCTTCAAGAATGATGGTGGCCTCACGAAGTGGCAGAACGCCAAGAAGTGGCTTGTTGAAGCGAAGGCGTGGCGCGGTTGAGCAGCGCCACGGCATACGCAAATGGCATAAATTGCTCTAACTACAATGGAGAAGAAGAAATGAGTCA
>Ga0265299_10004927_pt1 | contig 12508 bp, 9 predicted proteins | sample AusTroGonzalo_MG_4_FD_193485 | JGI IMG/M metagenome (GOLD analysis project Ga0265299, IMG submission 193485) | Bovine rumen microbial communities from tropical cattle in Woodstock, Queensland, Australia - Gonzalo_02 | ecosystem: Host-associated > Mammals > Digestive system > Stomach > Rumen ...
GGCAGTGTTTCTACGAAATATACTGGCAAAACAGCGGATTTATTTTATGGCATGCACGATGGTGGTATCAACAAAGGAGAGCTATTATATTTTGCATTGATGAATGGAAGATATGCCTGTTCAGAATATCCCGGAAAAGCTCTACAAAAACTATGGTCTGGAAAAACCAATAAATTACATGGCATATATCATATTGTAAACAATGGCAAGGTACGCGTTTAATTCGTATTTAGGTATGGGAAAGTTTGCATCAGAATTTCTCCCCGCCAGATTCAAATTACCGGCCAGTATTAGCCTGTTGTGTTACATAATCGTTGATTTGTTGTGTTGTTTGTGTGATTTGTGACCCAGCCTTAACCGCATTTAAAAATTGATTATATTTTTCCATGTCTATATCACAACTAGCAGATTCATAAGCCCCCAAACGAACCGTCAATTTGCCGTCTTTGACATTCATAAAATCATGTGTATCAATATGTTTCCATTTATCTTTATTTGGGTCAAATCGGTCACGAACGTTAATGCAAGGTGTTGCACATTTTGCGACGACAGCACCATTTTCAATATCTAAAACTATACCCACAGCGCGCCAATACCATTCTATGCCACCCATGAAAGAACTTTTTACAAAATATCTGTCTTCGAAAATAACCCCAAATGCAATCAGACCGTTATCCAGCACTTTAATTTGCGTGCTGTCCAAGCAATTACGCGCCATCATGGATATACCATCATAAGCTCTGTAATCTTGACGATGCAAGTTGAATATTTTGTCGGCACCGAGACAAATATATTTCAAAATTGCGACTGCTCGTTTCATATCTTGTTTGGCTATACATTCATCAAAATTCTTTTTAAGGTCGTTAAAATCACCATCTATGAACACAAAGCCCATACCTTCGGCCGCAAGTCGTCCGTTTTTTTCATTACTTGTATCGAAATATTGTGTCAAAACAGCATTTCTTTTTTCTTTGGTGCCGCCAACATAGCCACATGCTTGTTTAACCCTTCCGTTTTGTGCCCACCATTGATATCTGGCACCATCATAGATAAACATGGGTTGACCATCAGGAAAGAAAGCCCGAACAACACCATTATCATCAACACGTGAAGTTACAGTATTGTGTGAATAATTTGGTCTGTTTTCAGAAACCAATTTACCTTGATAAAATGTGCAAACTGTCCCATCTTTACGGGTTTCGGACGTGACATTTTTGTCGTCGTAAACAACGGTTTCCAAAATATCAAATCGATTAAATTGTTCAAAGAACAAAACCCCATTATCCCAAGCCCTACATACTAAATCTGGAATACATTCACGTTCGGTATATCCGTTTTTATACGTTCTTTCGGTGCCATTCGGCAATTTTTCATAAACCAAAGGAAACATTTGTCTGTATTGTTTGGCTTCGTCCCAGCCGGATTCCATAAATTTATCAGCCATTTCACGATTTTCAACTCTGTAAAAGCGCTCCGTACCATCAGCATAAACTTCTTTGATAAAATTACCTATTGCACTTAGACTGTAATCTTTTAATTTTTTAACAAGATCTTTCTCTTCATCTTTGACATATATCCTGGACCTTTTACAGCCATTTTCAAATTCTCTTTCGACGCAAAAATAGGCATCTTTTATGTAATAACTATTACGATAGTGACCATGATCAAAATATCTTTTTTTGTTTGCTGCATCATAAATGTCATAATCATTTCTTGAATGATCGGGACAACTCTTATATTTAATCTCTACCAACACTGTTCCGCCGGCGTTGATAATTTTTGTTAAATCCAAATGACTATCATACTCTTTACGGCTGCCATCTTTTTCGTATTTAATGTATTTATCAATGCGATGATAGTAACCAGGATCAGGGTCATGATATTCAATTATGTAAGTACCATCATCTAAAATATATTTTACACGTGAATCGTCTAATTTTTCTCGCTTAGCATCATTTATCAAATCACGCGACAATTTAAAGTATTCGGGTGTTTTCATTTATATTTTCCTTTTTTGTTCTTATTGTAAATAATAATATAGTACTATTTTATAGTTTGTCAAGCATAAACGTGGAGAGTTTACGACAGAATTCTAGCCCGCCAGATTAAAAAAACAGGAATTACCCATTGATTGATTTTTTGTTTTTCTCTTTCAAATAATCTGTATGTAATTTAGACCATTGCATCAAATCAAAAAACTTTTTATTCATATATACGGCTTGTCTGGATATACCATCCAAAATAAAACCGTTTTTTTGGGCTAAATTCGCAGAATCTTCGTTTCCCACAATATTCACACGCATTATTTTATTAACTTTTAATTTGTTAAACGCGATATCTTCTATTATTCGATACGATTCCGTGGCAAACCCATAACCACGGGCCTTGGATACCAACCACACAGTATTTAACTTTAATATGAAAGCCGCCTTATAAAAAGATATTCTTCGAACACCGATGAACTGGTCATTATAAAACATATAAAATGTGCAAGAATCATTTTTATCGCTTTCTGCATACTCTTGCATCATTTTTAATGTATCCGCAACAGATTTTGGCAGTATTTTAGGGGCCTTTATCAAGTGTTCGTATTTATAATCATCAGGATTTTCGTGTCGCAATGCGTCATAAATAATTTGCGCATTTTGTCTGTTTGGAACAAGATGTTTTAATACTAATCTTTCTGAATGTAAATTTTTCAAGAAATGTTTAATCATGAACAAAAACCTTTACATAATTATTTTAAAAAATGTTAAAGAACACAAGTTTTTTTATCAAATTATCTGTGTTCCTCGCGAGTGTAAATTACAATCCCATCCCATCTTTGTGGAGCCTATTGACTTTTTTAAAAAATGTCCTATAATGTAAATGACATGAAAAACGAAAGTATGATCTTTATTACTTTTGATTCCGCATTGTTTAGCTGTGCTGAACGATGGTGTTTATAATATTTTCCAAAAATAAAAAACTCTCTTAAAAAAACAAAACAATTTAAGACTAATTGTGCGGCATGCATACATTGTTTTGCGTTACTGTGCAATTAGCCCAAACAAAAGGATAAAAAAATGAAAAACTTATATAATACAGAATCTAACTGTGTGCGTGTAAACTATCGTATGTGCCAGGACCCGAGGTTAAACAAGATAATAAAAAATACAACAGTCTTTTTTGACAAAGGTGTATCCGGCCAGTTTGATTTTCGCGACGAACAATATCTAAGTGTTTGTGGCGATGTATCTAATTCGCAATTGGTCTTTAATAGTAAAGCGACCAAACTAAGTTTATGCGTTGTTGGGCTGAACGGGGATTATGACTTTTCTGGTGTACACATGCTGTATCTTGATCACAGTGATGTATCACAAGCAAACATCACATTCAACCAGAATGCCAGATTTATAGATCTGTTCAGGACTGCGGGGCTCCAAGGTTATTTTGATTTTAGTAATGTTCAAGAATTAAAACTGGGCGAAGATAATGAACAAAACTGCGCGAGTATCGCGAATGTTTCTGGAATCAAATTCAATCCAAATGGTGTCGTTCGCGGAATTTCGAATGCCCAAAGACAGCGGCTGGAATCTGGATACAAACAATACGAACTGGTCCAAAAGCAATTAAAACATAATAAAAGGATAACAAATGAAAAATAATATCCAAAAGGTTATGTTGACCGGCGTGCGACCCAGTGGAAACCTGACATTGGGAAACTATTTGGGTGCAATTAAAAATTTTGTAACGCGTCAAAACCAATACAAAAGTTATATTTTTGTGGCGGACTTGCATGCGATAACATCACCACGCAATCCAGTGGAATTGCGCGAAGCGGTCAATGACTGCATAGCCATGTATTTGGCATGTGGTGTTGATCCAAAACAAACAATTGTCTTTCGTCAAAGCGATGTTTTGGAACATGGTATTATGGGCTTTATAATGACGTTTCAAACGCATATGGGCGAATTGTCGCGTATGACACAATTCAAATTAAAGTCGCAAAACACGGGCAAAAATGGAATTGATACAGGTCTGTTTGTGTATCCACCGTTGATGTCTGCGGATATATTGCTGTATAACACGGATATAGTGCCGGTTGGGCTTGATCAGCAACAGCATGTAGAACTGACGCGCGATTTGGCACAACGTTTTAATAAACGATATGGTGATACGTTTAATGAACCCGATGTGTATATTGCGCCAGTTGGAAATAAAATATTGAACCTGCAAAACCCGGCTGAAAAGATGAATAAATCAGACGGGCCAAACCTGGGAACAATCTTTTTAATGGACGATTTGAAATTGGTTCGCAAGAAAATTATGTCTGCGGTCACGGATAGTGAATCAGTAGTGCGATTTGACGAAGATGCAAAGCCTGGAATTTCAAATTTGATAAGCATTCTGGCCGCAACGACTGGCGAAAGTATCGAAAGCATTGAACAACGTTTCACCGGGCGCGGATATGGTGATTTCAAGCGAGAAGTTGCCGATGCGGTTTGTGATTTAATTGCCGATATCCAAGCAAAATATCAACAGTTCAAAAATCCAGATGTTTTGAATGCGATTTTGACCGCGGGTGCCGAACGTGCACGCATAATTGCCGCAGAAACTTTGGACCGGGCAAAACTTGCATTGGGTTTGAAATAATGTAAACGGTAAAAATACTGTACTTTGTATCGTGTATACTATACAATACAAACAAAGGATGAAAACATGGCCCAGAAAAAATTAGACGTATACAAAGATGCAATAGACAAATTGGTTGATCATAAATATGGTGGGTTTGGATGGCATAGTCCTACGGGGATTATGTCTGACATGAAAAATTGGTTGTGTGTTCACACAACTTATTACAGGCCACGCCGTACCCAAGACGGTCAATTATACATTCCAACCACTGGAATGGCGACGGGATATAAATATCCACGTGCAACAATTCATTTTACATTAAATCAAATAGTTACCAGCCATATGTCTGGAAACTGGGATTCTCAACCTGTTGTTGTGTTGGCACCATACAATGATATTGTGGAAAAAAATGGTAATCCACAAATGGTGGCAACCGCAGACACATTCTTTGTTCCAAACCCAGATACAGGTTTGATATTGCCATCCAGTACACATATCATCAAGCCAAATAATGATACTTTGTTTCAAATTGGTGACAAAGTATCAACATATAAAACAGACTTTTTCACAAACGAAGAAATCGAAATGATTTTATCTTTTGTTGAACCTGATAATCGTAAAAAATATCAAAAATATGTTGATGCTGATTTTACAGAAAAAGAAATACAAAATTTGTTGGCTTACGAAGATGAAAAAGTACGCCAAGGTTATGAAACTGCCAAAGATAAACGTGCTTTTTTGCGTGGGTTGTTTGACGAAACAAGGACGGTTATACTAACATCGTTCCTGCGCGAGGCTGTTGTTCGTATGACAATGGAAAAAATGGGATTCAGGTATATTAATTCCCATGAAGATAAAATTTCTGGCGAGGTTGCAGATACAGCACTCGCCCAAGGAATTGATTCAACCAGTGGTGATAAAGTTCACGAAGGAACATTAAATAAAGATTGTGAAAATATTGGACTGGCTTTGCTTGATTATATTCATAGTTTGCAAACAAATGATATAACAGAAATTTATGAGAGTGCGTGTGCCAATTCGTGGTTTACTGGGACTTTACGTGATATGTTGCTGGGTCATACAGAACCAGACGTATATCAATTGTACGTTAATCAATTACATAAAAAGATCGATAGTATAAAAAATTATGCCAATTTCTGGCAAGAAGATGCCGCAAAATTAAAAAACGAATTAGCATATGCTGATAAATTAGAAAAGGGCGGAATCGTTGCATATAACGCAAACTTGGATATTGTTTTACGTCGTAATGCTGCACGATTAAATCAAGAATTTGCCAAAGCAATAGAGAAATTGAAACAAAATCCAGAATATTCGTTGTTACAACAAATGATAAAAGATTTGATAAAATACGGGCAAATATGGCATAAAACCCCAACTGGATGGGAAAAAGCAGAATGGGATCCCCAAGATAATGATTTCTTTATGATATCTGGGTTGTCTGGACGGGAAATGTAATAAACAATAAAACACTAATCGTATTATGCATTAAAAAATTTATAAAAATTAAACCACTGTGTTGGTGCCATTAAAACGGATTTTTCTATAAATTGTGCAAATTCGGTTGCCATATTATTTACATTTTTATCATCCAATTTTGTTATAAATAACTTATATTTTTCATTACCCGTATTTAACAAAGTAACTGCAAATACGGGATGTGACATAGATTTTGCAAATTTGAATACACCCATTGGCAATTTGCAGTCCCTATCCAATATTTTAACAGGAATTGTTTTCCCCGGGGTTGCGGCGGAAATCCTGTCGCCGGCCATCATAACTAAATCACCATTGTTCAAATAATCGAACATTTCTGTCGCTGTACCAATATTCATATCTTCAACTGGGTGAATAACAGTATTCTTTCGCACAGAATGTTTTGTTATAAATTTATGAAATATACTATTTTGACCAATTTGTTGAAACGCATGCATTTTAATATTTTTGCTGTCGGGAAATGCGGCCAGTGCCTCGATATTTCCAACGTGACTGCAAATTAAAAAAGTCCCCTGGTTATTATTAATTAAATTTTGAAATTCATGCCAATCGGTTGATTTGTGAACATCAAAACTGATATGACTATTTTTATCGCACATCGCCACCATTTTATCTACGCACGAATAAGCAAAAGTACGAATATGACGTGCAACAGAAAATCGTGATGGTTTTATATCATGATTGATTTGGTATTTATTTAAAATATTTTGATATTCAACAGAAAATTTTCGGGCCGTTTTTGCAGATATACCAATAATACCCGCAACAAACCAAACCCAGAATTTAACAAACCGTATTCCAAAAATTTTATACACAAAAAACAACAGGCCCAGGCGAAAACTGCCCGCACCGCGCTCTTGCTGTTGATACCAATTTTCTGTGTTCAAAGTGACTTGCCTTTATAATTTTTTAATTTATAATCCACATATGCAAGTATTTATAGCAAATATTGATTCAATAAGCAAGACCCCCGATGTTTATTCGGCACTATTGTCGCCAAATGATAAAACACGGCTGTTGGAATTCCAAAATCAAACCCGAAAATTGCAATTTATACTGGGACATTTGATGGCTGATAACTGCAGGGAAAAATATACCTGTATTGCACACAAAGATAAATTGGTTGTTGTCGCGGCATCGTCAAATACACCCGTTGGTATTGACATAGAAAACACAACCATTGAACGTGATTTTAATGCGGGCGCCGAACTTATGAATTTTACCAAACCGAAATCTTTGTATGATTTTTACAAATCTTTCACAGAAAGCGAGGCAATATATAAATTAGGCACCACACCGAAATGCACACGTTTTATGCGATACGGCGACTATTTGATTTGTGTCACATCAACACAAGATTTCGAAATGCCGGATTTACGCAAATTCGATGTAAATTCAATTTTAACGACGGAACAAAAATAAAGAAATCAAATAACCAATGGTCAGTCCCAATGCCAATGTGATTCCCATTGAATGAATCAAAAAGAAACTGGCAAAGGCTAATATTCCAAATCCAACCAAACTTGTTAGAAATGAAAACATCACAGGTTTGGTTTCATCTTTGTTTGATGCATTAATATGAAATATCGAATAATCTAATGTTAAACCGATTATTATAAATAAACTTAATAAATGGAAAAATGTTATTGGTTGTGAAAACCAGGTTAATATTGCAATTGTTGATCCAACCGCTAATACAGATGGTGTCAAATAAATAAAAGTTCTGCGTCCATATAATATAACCAACAATAAAATCAAACCGACGGCACATATCGCCAACAATCTGTATGATTCATTTGAATATTTTTGCATCAATGCCGTCATTTGTTCGGTGGCTGATACAACAATAGCATTTGGGTTATTTGTTGTAAAGCCAGTATTCACATTTGCAATCAAATATACATATTTACCATCATCAAAAATGAACTTGTGCGCCAAATCAGTCAACGGTTTATTATTACTGATATCGAAAAGTTGAATTGGTGGTGTTTCAGTAAATTTCGGTGTTACCCGTAATCCTAATTCATACTTTATTTTTTTTGCCTGAGATTTATACAGTTGCTGGATTAAATTTTGGTTTTCAATTTGACGTTCGTGTGACGGAATAATTGTTGATAAATCAATAAAGGAACCTGATTCATCTTTGATTTGTTCGGATATTGCCAATACATTATCCAGGTTTTCACCACGTATAATCAGGAAGTTTGATGCATCAGCACCGTTTAAATCTTGCATCAACATTTCTGCTTTTAATAATTCTGCATTTGGCCTGTATAATTGTGCCATATTGTTTTGTGTTTTTATAAACGGCAAAGTCGCCAATATCGCAACTGTTAATACTGTTATTACCCATGGACGATATTTCTTTGAAACCACCGTCGGCATTTTCACAGATGATTTTTTTATTTCTATTTTTTGTGGCATAAATGTTAACCATCCCAGGTAAATCGCCGATAGGCCCGTTATTGTAAATAATGAAATTTGCTGTAACAACGACAACCCAGAAAACATTAATGGTAAAAAACATACACATGTGGTTAAAAACGAATGCAAAATATTCTTGCGCACATTGTGACTGTTTTTATTATTTAACGCGCTGATAAAATGGAATGAATAATCTATGCCCAGACCAATCAAAGTCACCCCAAAAACAAATGTCAATATATGTGGTTGTGCAAAACACAAAAATAAAGCCGCGGACCCAGTTATAAAACCCAAGCCTATACTTAAAACCACAGGTACCAATGTCGTATATTTACGAAATAGCAACAGATTCAGCAACACCGCCGCAATCAAAGCGATAATGGAAAACACACTTAATTGTAATTTGCTGGTTTGGGTCATATTCGCCGTATGCACCGGAATTCCAGATAGGAAAACATGTGTGTCTGGGGTGTTATATTTATCTATGGCACCAGACAAAGTGTTGATATTTTTTACCAAATTTTCTGTATCTGGGATATTCATATCCACAGAAATTAAAATATAATGATTTGGTGCAACATATTGCCATAAGGCCCCATCGCGCATTTCCCATTTGGTATTTGATGATTTTAATTCTTGTAGATAATTTGTGGTTAATAAAAATGGATCCTGGGTTAACGGCAAAATAGTCGGCGCCATTGAACCAGACACCGTTGCCACAGCCCTATCTGTTATTGTTTGAAAATCGCCTTTTTGTAATATTTTACGATATTCAGCACTTAAAAAAGAATTTTGATGTTCGCTTAATTTATTGATTGTATCAGTCACAGAAACATTTGTATTTATAATGGATAAATCACGAAAATCATCGGTTGATAATGTATCTGTTATTGCGGTCGCGGTCTGTTTTACTGAATTCAAATCCTCAGATTGAATAACAATATTTGTAACATTTGAAAATTTGTTTGTTAATTCGTTAATCGGCCAATCTGGGTTGTTTATTTCTGTTAATGAATTTAAACTGGTCTGCATTGATAACGGTGCACGCCACAAACATAACACCAGTGCCGCGACTAAATATACGCATATAAAAATAAATTTCTTAACATTTAATTTCATCAGGTAAATCCGTCGTCATACGTTTAAAATCAATAGTGATGGTTGTACCGTTTTTATACATTATAACCATTTGTTTTAAATCTTTTGTATTCCCAGCCATAGTTATCGCTTCTAAAAAGTCAGCAATCGCGGAAAGTTTTGGCGTCGCCATCAATGTCCAACTTGTTTTATTTTCAGTATAATCGGCATTAAAAGCCATTAAAAACATGTTCATATCGCCATTTAACATATCGTTTATCATAGATTGTATTTGGGAAAAATATGGCAATGCAGCCAAAGCTTTTTTTTCATCATTAACACAATAAGAATCCAGGGTAGATGTAAATTCAAAAGAATTTGGATTTATTTGTGTCCACTTAAAACCAACACCTTTTACAAATTTAACCGTTCCGTTGGCACGAAATGTTTTAACAGATTCAGGAATTGTTTTTGATTGTGTAAATGTTGCAGATACAGATCCTAAATTATCTGTAAATGTTTTTAAAGTCGCCGGCATTTCTGTAATATTTTTTGCATTAGCCGTACCACATAATAAAACAAACAATAAAAATAATTTTTTCATTTTTCCCCCCATTTTTTTCAATAACCACCAAGGTAACCCACAACACAGATAAGCATGCATCAGGCTGATATAAAAATTATCACGCCATACATGAAAATGCGATACACCCGATTCAGGATATGTAACACGTGTGTCAGTTGTAATAATTTTAACACCTGCGCGATATAATTTTACAACAATTTCGATATCAAATCCCATACGTAAAAAATGTACAGACGATAAAATTTTATTTGTGATATTTATTGGATATACGCGAAAACCGCACATTGTGTCGGGCATATGCCTGTTTAATGTTTCAATCGCCACCCAAAAGCTAGTGATTTTACGACCTATGCGTCGTGATTTTGGTGCCGAAGAATCGTACACAGGTTGTCCCATAATCAATGCATCAGGTGATTTTTTAGCCAGTTCTATAAATCTTGCAATATCGCCTATATTATGCTGGCCATCTGCATCAATTTGAATTGCATTTGAAAAACCGTGCTCTGCCGCTTTTCTAAAACCAGTAATCATTGCGGCACCTTTGCCACCATTTTTTTCACGTTTCACGTATATAAAGGTATATGTCGCACAAATGTTTTTTAATTTTTCAGCATCTGTTTGATTGCTGCCGTCATCAACGACAATCACGGGAATACCGTATTCTGCTATGCGTTTTGCCACAGAATTAAAGGCATCTGCGTGATTAAAACAAGGTATAATGATAACAGGCCTAAACATGTTTATTCCTTTATAACAATTTTCCCAGCAGAATATTTTACATCACCATTTTCATAACTAAAACTAAATTCATTGTCGCTTAATTTGTTTAATTCAAAATGAATGGTCGTGTCTGGTAAAATCAAACTTGAAAATTTCAGTTTTAAAATATCGTATGCCGATGGGTTTTTGTTAAAAAATAACTTTATGAATTTAATAACAAAATGTAATTGAATGACACCTGGTAAAATGGGGCATTCATCGAAATGTCCCTTGAAATATGTGGAATCTTTTAAAAATACCATATCCCCAGATAATGATTTATCCGTTTTAATTAAATTCCTGACGATCGGTTCTGCAACAGACGAACGTAAAAGTTCCGCGATTTCAGACTTTAAAAATTTACCCTGGGTATTCGTTGGTATTACATTGACAATCCTGATTTTTCGGGGCAGGGCAACATTTGGAAAATATGGTGATAACCAATCTTTTAAATTTTTGATAAATTCTTGACGCCCATGCGAAATTACAAATTGTTTGCCTTTGTCATTTAATGTGATGACACAACCAATAATATCGCGTCCATTTTGATTTACAGACATCACATAACCGTTTTCTACCAAATCGTGCGCTTTTAATTTTTCTTCATATTCAGGTAGCGAAATACGTTCTTCGGCAATTTTCACAATTCTGTCTGCACGTCCTTTTAATAAAAATTGACGTTCGTTTTGCATTTCAACAACATCAGACATAGGATACGGACGAGTACAACAAAATGCAGAATCAGCAACAATACACCCGTTTTCATCTAATTCGGTTTTTACATCATCAAATACAGTCCATAATGCGCCGTTTTGTTGTTGACGATACGCGACGCCGCCTGTTTCTGTGCTGCCAAAAATTTCAAATGGTGATACACCAAATATTTCCAAAGCCTTGGCAGATGTGTTTTCATTTAATAAACTGCCTGACGAAAAAATTCCCACACAATTATTTTTGAATGTATATTGGTTTTGATATTTTGTAATACCGTCTAAAAAAGAAGGTGTTGTCGCAAATAAAATTTTTTGAAATCTGTTTTGTGCAGATTGTAATTCTTCGGGTGTAAAAATCATATCTGTATCCACAGCAATACCCCCAGCCAAAGGAATTAAAAATCGCCACAGCAATCCATACATATGGTATGGTGCAACAGATGCCACCATCACAGGATTTAAATCAAACACATTACATTGCATTTTATTATGTTGTGCAACCTCGGCGGCCAAGTTATAAAATGTTTTACAAATTTGTTTTGGTGTACCGGTACTGCCCGATGTGAAAAAATACAGTGACCGGTCGTTCATATCACAAAAAGCCCAATCGTTGCCAAAATCTTGGTTAACATCAATAATATTAAAATTATCAAGATTTAATTTTTTGTTTGTTACAATATTGTTTGATAAATCATGCAAAGCGATGGCGTTTTGTTCATTTAACATGGCCGGTAAAACAATATCCTTGCCGGCTTGTAACAAACCCATAAAGTATGTATAAAATAAATAAATATCATCCGGGACAAATAATACAACG
>Ga0265299_10004929_pt1 | contig 12507 bp, 6 predicted proteins | sample AusTroGonzalo_MG_4_FD_193485 | JGI IMG/M metagenome (GOLD analysis project Ga0265299, IMG submission 193485) | Bovine rumen microbial communities from tropical cattle in Woodstock, Queensland, Australia - Gonzalo_02 | ecosystem: Host-associated > Mammals > Digestive system > Stomach > Rumen ...
CGGTCGGAATGTCCTATGAGTTTGATTTCTTCGGCAAGTACAGAAGAGCGGATGAGGCGGCGCGGGCTCAGCTGTTGGCGACTCGAGCGGCTAAGGACGCAGTGCGTCTGTCAATTACGTCGCAAGTGGCGAAAAATTACTTTTTGATTCGTGCTCTGGATGCGAAATTGGCGATTGCGCGCAGGACTTTGAATACCCGTCAGCAGACGTACAACGTTTACAAAAGTCGTTTCCGTAGTGGGTATTGCACCGAGTTGGATTACTTGCGTATCGAGTCTGAGATGGCGTCGGTCAAAACTACGGTGATTGGGTTAGAGGAGGCGCTGGCGAAGGCCGAGACCTCAATGAGCTTGCTGTTGGGATGCAGTCCGAGATTGTTCATGGAGCGAAAGACTTCTCCCGACCAGGCAATCGAAAGGTTGAGAATTCCGAACAGAGTTCCGAAAGGCATTCCGTCTGATATTTTGAATCGTCGCCCTGATCTGCTTCAAGCTGAAGGAATGTTGATTGCGGCAAATGCAAAAATAGGAGAGGCGAGAGTGGCTTTCTTCCCATCGATTTCTTTGACGGGTGCTCTGGGAGTCGAAAGCAAGACGCTGGGGAAGCTGTTCTCTCCGGGAAGTGATACGTGGAATTTCAGCGGCGGAATCAATCTGCCGATATTTACAGGCGGAAGATTGTCATCTATGAGCGATGCGGCCCAAGCGAATTACCGCGCGGCTTTGGCGGCGTATGAGAAGACGGTGCAGGTTGCTTTTAAAGAAGCTTTGGATGCATTGGTTTCCAACCGAAAGAGTAGGGAGACAGTTCAGTCGCGAACCCGTCAGGTTAATGCTCTGAAGCGAAGCTACAATATCGCGAAAAAGCAGAAGGACGCAGGCTTGATCGGACTGATCGACTTGCTGGATGTCGAAAGAGGCTTACTCGCCTGCGAAATGGATCTTACTTCGGCACTGCAAGATCAGCTGAACGCCGTTGTCGACCTCTGCAAGGCTCTCGGAGGCGGGTGGAAAAGACTCTAATCCAGGTAGTTGATTTTTTGAGAAAAAGTTTGAGATAAGAAGCCCGAAAGCTCGGGCTTATGGGTTTTATTTCAGGTGCACAATATACGGCCCCGTTATTTTTGACAGTTCCTCGTCACTCATTTTTGTATTATTTTTGTAGGCAATAAGGAGATGATCACGCACTTTTTCTTCCAAATTTTCATCAGCCAAAGATATCTCCGCGTTTTCCGGAAGGTATTTTACCAATTTCCCGTCTATTTTTAACTTTTTCAAATTCCCGGCCATTCTCTCGTTCCATAAAAAGTCGGGAAGATGATTTAAATTAGGATTGTTATGCAGATACAACTCTTCTAAGCAAAACCTTAACTCATTCAATAACGGCGGAATTTTTGTAATTTTGTTATTGCTGATATCCAGTACTTTTGCCTTTGTTAGGTACACCCCAAGCGGGATTTGCTTTAAATTTTTACCACTCAAATTGAAATATGCAACTCTCAATCCATTGTCAAAATCCGGAGTTGGACATGACCAATATTTCAAGGATTGGTCAATGACGTTACGACACCAACTCACCGGGTAACTCTCTCCTTCATAACAAGTACAGTATACATTTCGCCCACTCTGCCACATTTTTTTTGATTTTTGAACAGACCTCGATATAAGCAGATCTTCCAGATTTGTTAATTCTTCCAAAGATTCAGGTAGCGATTCAAGATTCGTCTCCCAAAGTCTTAAGATTTTCAGATTTTTCAAGTCGCCAATGGAATCAGGCAACTTAGAAAATTCCCGATTTTCACAAAGATCCAATTTTTTCAGATTTTCTAAATTTCCTACGGATTCCGGCAAAGCCCGGAGGCAATTCTTAGATAAGTCCAAAATTTTCAGATTTTCTAAATTTCCTATGGATTCCGGCAAAGTCTTAAGGCGATTCTCATAAGGAGATAATTCTGTCAGATTTTTTAAATTCCCTATGGATTCCGGTAAAGTTTCAAGGTAGTTTTCGTGAAGAGATAATTCTTTCAAATTTTTTAAATTCCCTATGGATTCCGGTAAAGCCCGGAGGCAATTCTTAGATAAGTCCAAAATTTTCAAATTTTTTAAATTTCCTATGGATTTCGGTAAAGTCTTAAGCTCATTTCCAGAAAGATACAACTTCTTCAGATTTACAAGATTTCCTATAGAACTAGGCAGAACTTTTAAGCACATATAACGAGGTGGATTTCCGTCTCGTATGGGGCTGTACTTACGACGATCACCGTAGATATACAACACTTTTAAATTAGTCAGACTTCCGACATAGTCAGGCAATGTGTAGAGCAAATTTGTCATTTCTTCTGTAAAATCAGCTTTTTCAACTGCCTTTTCTTTTTTCTCAATCGTACCTTGATAAGTGATATGCAACTGCTCGATATCCCGTACATAACCATCATTATTTCCCAATTCCCATCTGTTGGTTAGCAAAATATTTCCCAACCCGCACTTGCTTATCGATATATTCTTTCCGTCTATATCTTTACCTTTCATCGCTACCGCGTCATCTGCTATCCACATCGCTTCTGTATCATTTGTCCAGCAAGCCGCTGCGATACAAGCACCCAACAACAATTTTTTCATGATATATTCTCCATACTTATACTACAAAAACCACACGATCCCGCGGGCGGGCGAAATCGCAACAATTCGGGCGGGAGTCAAAAACGAAAAGATACAACACCTGAAATTTTGATCAATTTGTATAAAACTCTCTACCCATATTTCACGGATAGCAGAAAATGGATGTGATTACAACCTTAGGTGTATAGAGGTAGGCAGCTATTGCGTTGGGACTCTTGAATTAACACAATGGTTCCTCTCTGGCGGTGATTGTTCGAAAATCCGTTCTCATACATTCTGATTGCAAAAAACAAAATACCCGCCAAATTTGACGGGTACCTGTTTTTCCGAAAAACGATTGTTTGTCGTTCGAACTCTCGAGCAAATCTTAGCTATTTGTCGTTAACAAACGTTCAGTGTAAGCCTGCCTATAAGGTACGGAAATCCCAGCTTTACGCAGTAATGGAAGCAGTCGCTTGTAGATTTCCAGGTGAAGCAATCGCTGAGAGGTGTGCACTTTTAGAGTCCAGCAGATTTTTATACCTTCATCCGAAAGGGTTTTGAGACCTATCAGGTTTACATCTTCGAAGATCATCTCAGAATACTGCGGATCATTCCTTAACTCATTTACCACATTCACCAACAAACTGCTGGCCTTTTCTACATCGGCATCAGGTGCAACTAAAAGACACTCATTGTGCAAGAAGTATCCTCTAGACTGATTGGTGATCTCCCCAATATTGCTGTACGGAATCACATATTCATCGCCGTTTGTATCTCGCAAAGTCAGAGTTCTAAGAGAAATCTTTATAACGACTCCGGATTTTCCATTGATTACAACCCAATCTCCGATATAGAAATTGTTTTCGAACAGAAAAATGACACCTTGCAAAAAACCTTTGATTATGTCCTTTGCTGCCCATGCGATAGCAGCCCATACCACGGTCAAAGAAGTCAGCACCGGCATAACAGGTATTCCAAGCAGGGATAGGACGGTCAACCCCAAGACAAAAAGCAGAGTGACACTAAATATCACTTTAATTATTGGCGTAAATGTCAGAAGTCGTTCGTGATCTCCCGGGGCGGATTTATCGATAAGGGAATTCATAAACTCGCTAAACGCGTTGAAAAGAAGTATTCCTCCGAAAACAACCAGAACAATGCTTATTATCGTATCGTGGAAAATATATTTTTGGACATCGACACCGACCATACACAAAATAAGCAAAGGAACCGTCACGTAAAACGTTATTATCAAAATATCACATATCCATAACCAATTTGTTTTTCGTGCCCGAATTGACTCATCCAGTTCTTTCTCATTACCAAAACCAATTAACCTTTTAACAAACCGATTTATGACGGCTGAAGATGCCACCTGAAGCATAAACATTCCTGTTAACACACAGAACATGTCTCGAATATTAACGTACAGTACTATATCCAGAGGAATTTTCATTTTCTGATTTATCAAGGGGATTATAACCATACCCATGAAAGCAACGAAAACAAATTTGCGACTGACAAAATCGACCAACTTTATTCCGACTGAAAACTCTTCCGTAGTCAGTAAGGTAAAGCACTTGTCGATAGTTTTTCTTTCTGCGCACAACTCAACAAAATAGTAAATAAGGATTATTACTGTAAACCCATAACTTATGTAAGCAGGAAATTTTGTCGACAAAATCGAAAAAGACGATGCCACAAGAAATGACATAAAAGAAATACGGTATAACTTAAAATGAGATGGAACCGTCTTTTTGTCCACCAAGTCGGAGTCTATTAACGATCGCAACAAAACTGACAATGCCGCGAACATAACAAGTATAGAAACAAATTCATCCGGTATTTGATGAGGGACGCACCCAGAAATTATTTCTGCTCCGACCACGCAGAATACAATTGAGAAAACTATGCCTCCGAGAAGGACTATAACTTTGTCAAATCTGTTTATTGGATTTTTTCGAATTTTTCTTAACTCTCTGTCTACAAACCTCTTCGGAAGATAAAAAGACATAAAGAAGACTATAGCCAATATCAAATTTGAAACTGCCGCGATAGCTATCGGACAACTTGTTGCTATTTGTACAATTGAATTATAATATTCGAGCATTCTCCACCTCCATCTTTATAACTATAGACTGCAAAGAAGATAATGTCAAATTTCGAGTGTTTCGTGGAAGACTTCAAGCACGCCTGAATTTATGGTATGATCGCCCAAAAGTTTTGAGGAAAAAATGTTAGCAGAACTTGATAAGTTGCTTGGCAGTTGCATGCTTGAAATTGATGACTGTAAAGATTTAAAAAAGTTGGAATGGATCCGTGTCGCGATGTTTGGAAAAAGCGGAAAGATCACGGAAAAAATGAAATGTTTGAAAGATATGTCCCAAGAGGAAAAGCGAACCGTTGGGGCAAAGATTAACGAAGTGAAAAGTGCAATCATTGAAAAATTAAAATCGAAATCAAGTGATCTTGAAATGATTGAACTGGAGAAAAAGTTGGAAAGCGAAAGAATGGATGTTTCAATGCCTGTGGACGTCCAATCTTTTGGGTATATTCACCCGATCAGCAAGGTTTTTTTGGAAATTGCTACGATTTTAAACGGATATGGTTTCCGTTTTGCGGAAGGCCCGGATATCGAGAGCGAGCATTTCAACTTCGATACCATGAATATGCCCGAATATCATCCGGCACGTACCATGCATGACACATTTTACCTGAGCGTTCCGGCGGATGAGAACGGACGTAAATTGTTGAGAACTCATACTTCGCCGGTGGAGACTCGTTACATGCTGGAGCACAAGCCTCCGTTGAGATTTTTTACTATCGGCAGAACTTTCCGTAGCGATTATGACGCGACGCATACGCCGATGTTCGACCAGGTTGAGATGTTAGTGGTGGAAAAAGATGTCGGAATGGCTCAGCTGAAGTGGCTTATCAAAGATATACTGAAAAAATTCTTTAATCTCGAGAAATTGTCAGTGAGGTTTAGACCGAGTTTTTTCCCGTTTACTGAGCCGTCCGCGGAGGTTGACATTAACTACAACATCGTAAACGGAAAGATGATTTTCGGTACGGGTGATAAATGGCTCGAGATAGGCGGTTGCGGTGTGTCTCATCCAAATGTATTAAAAGCGGGAGGTGTCGACCCGTCTGAATACCAGGGAATTGCCTTCGGACTCGGAATTGAGCGTTTGGCGTCCCTTAAATACGGTGTGCCTGACCTGAGAAATTATTTCGAATCGAATGAAAAATGGAGAGAAACATTCGGGTTTTCTCCGATGGATTTATAGGAGAATGAAATGAAATTTTCATTTAATTGGCTGAAAAAATATTTGGAAACCGAGCAAAATATTGCTCAAGTAGCGGAGAGTTTGACTGCGATTGGGTTGGAGGTTGACGATCTTTTGGATCCCGAAGTTGCTTTTAAGAATTTTAAGTTAGTGAAAATTGAAAAGGCTGAAAGACATCCGAATGCAGACAGATTGCAGATTTGTTCGGTGGTGGACGGTGAGGGGAATCGTCATCAGATAGTCTGCGGTGCACCTAACGCTCGTGAAGGATTGATAGCGATTTTAGCCATGCCGGGAGCGATAATTCCTGCGTCCAACGAGGCTTTGAAAAAGAGCAAAATCCGCGGAGTCGAAAGTCAGGGAATGATGTGTTCCTTCGATGAATTGGCGATTGAAACGGAAGACAAATGCGACGGAATTATCGAGGTTCCTGAGGGAACTGATTTGAAAACTTCTGTTGCAGATGTTCTGGGGTTTGATGGTGGAATCTTAGATATATCCGTAACACCGAACCGAGGCGATTGTTTCTCTGTTAAAGGAATAGCTCGCGATTTGGCTGCTTATGGTGTTGGCAAGTTTGTTGAGGAGCACCCGAAGCCATGCACAGTTGATTCTGAGATTTCGACAGATGTGGACTATGACGATGAGACTATTTTCAATTACGCTCCACAGATGTCGTTTAGGGTGATTCGTGGATTGAAAAACGGGGAGTCTCCGAAATGGTTGAAGGATGCATTGAAAAATGCTGGTTTGAACAGTATTTCCGCGGTAGTCGATATTGCGAATTACTGTATGATCGATTGCGGCGCGCCGTTCCAGATTTATGACTTGGATAAAATTGAAGGTAGTCTCAATATTAGATTTTCATACAAGAATGAGAGATTTTCAGACTTCAAGGGCGAACAGTATATTTTGAATTCAGGCATTTTGATTTCGGAGGATGACAATCACGAACCGTTGTGTTTGCTGGGAATCAAGAGTGGAGAAAAAATTGCTTGCGATGAAAATACAAAGAATATTTTGATCGAGTCCGCTTACTTCAGACCCGAATGCATAGCGAGAACAGGAATTTATCTTGATGCGATCAGCGATTCTCGAACCAGATTTGAGAGAGGTATCGATCGAGAGGGATGTGTAAGTGCATTGGAACAAGTGTCCCACATGATCCTTGAAACTTGCGGAGGTTCTGTTGGAGAAATTCTTACCATCGGCGGTGTTGATCAACCAGGGATCTCAGTTAGATTGACCAAGCAAAAACTCAAGAGTATTTCCGGGTGCGATATTGACTGGAGCAGGGTTAAGGAGATCCTCGGGAAGCTCGGTTTGGAGATAATTTCGGAAGACAGTGAGTCTGCGACCTTTACCGTTCCGTCATGGAGGCACGATCTGGAGATCGAAGAAGATTTGATCGAAGAGGTGTTGCGTATCAACGGATATAATAACGTTCAAGAGAAGCCTTTATCTGTGATTTCTATTGGGGAAGACTCTTGTCTGAAAGATTTTTATCAGCTTTCGAATTTAAGAAAGTTGCTGGCTTCCCGAAATATGTCAGAGGTCGTTGCGTATTCCTTTACGAAGAGAGAATACGCCGAGGCGTTTAGAGAGAATCGTAAATTGATTCTCATAATGAACGCGATTACAACGGATTTCGAAGTTATGCGTCCTTCTCTGCTGCCAAATTTGTTAAAGACGGCAGTTTTATCCTTGAACTACGGTGAAAGGTCGGCAAGCATTTTTGAAGTGGGTCACGTTTTTTCGGATTCTTGTGAGCAGAGTACCCATATTTCAGGGATTAGAATAGGGGCTGCGAACTCTCGAAACTGGCTGAATAAAAAAAGGAATTACGATGTTTTTGATGTTAAGAGTGACTTTTTCTCGATGCTGAATTTTTACGGCGTGAATGTTAAAAATATTAAAATAGAAGCAGATGTTCCGTCATATTATCATCCATCCAGAAGTGGAGCAGTATATTTGGGTAAGAAATTGCTGGGATGGTTCGGAGAGCTACACCCGAAGATTAATAAGCTTTTCGGAATTTCTGAAAGAATCATGGCTTTCGAGATGCTTTCGACAATTAATGAAGTAAAGAAAAAGCGCCAGAGGGAATACAGTAGCAAGATTTTCCCGAAAATCGAAAGAGATTTTTCGTTTATTTTCAACGGGCGAGACGCTGTCGGAGAAGTAGTCAATGATATCTATAAATTGGATAACCGAATAGCAAAGGTCGATATTTTCGATTCGTTCAAAATAAGTTCGACTCAAAAATCTATAGGAATCACGATTGTATTGGACGCCGTCAACAGAACTTTAACTGAGGACGAGGCGAATGAAGTTTCCGACAAAATCGTGTCGCATGTGGAAAAATTGGGCGGAAAGTTGAGAAATCAATGAAGTTTATAAGAAACTTTTCAATAGTAGCTCACATCGATCACGGGAAGTCCACTCTGGCAGATCGCCTCATGCAATATTGCGGGGCGATTAGTGATCGCGAGTTCCACGATCAGATGTTGGATTCCATGGACATCGAGCGGGAAAGAGGCATAACGATTAAGTCTCAGACTGTTCGTTTGGAGTACAAAGCTAAGGACGGCAATACCTACCAGTTGAATCTTATGGATACTCCTGGGCACGTTGATTTCGCTTACGAGGTCAGCCGATCTCTTGCAGCTTGCGAGGGATCAATTCTTGTTGTTGACGCAACCCAAGGAGTTGAGGCTCAGACTTTGGCGAATGTCTATCAGGCATTGGAACACGATCACGAAATTATTGTGGTCCTGAACAAAATTGATTTGCCGGCGGCGGATGTCGATCGAGTGAAGCAGCAGATCGAAGATGTTATTGGTTTGGATTGTTCGGACGCCATTGAAATTTCTGCGAAGCAAGGATTAGGCATTGAAGATGTTCTGGAAGCTTTGGTTACGAAACTTCCTGCTCCGAAAGGCGATGCGAGTGCTCCGCTGAAGGCTCTTTTAGTGGATAGTTGGTATGATCCGTACATGGGAGTCGTGACTTTGGTGCGCGTGAAAGACGGAGTTCTCAAGCCGGGAATGAAAATCAAGCTTATGGCCGCCAAAATGACCTATCCTGTTGAAAAAGTCGGAATTTTCACTCCGAAAACCAAGGAAGTAAGCCAGCTAAATCCGGGAGAAATCGGTTATATTATCGCGGGAATCAAAAGTGTCGGAGATGCTCGAGTCGGGGATACAATCACAGAAGAAAATCGTCCGACAAGCGAGCCATTGCAGGGATTCAAGCCAAGCATTCCTGTTGTGTTCTGCAGTATTTTTCCAGTTGATACGGTCGATTACGGAAAACTAAAGGAAAGTCTCGTCAAGCTGAATTTGAACGACGCGAGTTTCACTTTCGAACCGGAAACTTCGCAGGCGCTGGGATTCGGATTCCGTTGCGGTTTTTTGGGAATGCTTCATTTGGAAGTAATCGAAGAAAGACTCGAGCGTGAGTACAATTTGGATCTGGTCACGACAGCCCCGAGTGTTGTATATAAAGTTCATCTGACGAACGGGGAGATTTTAGAGTTGCATAATCCTTCGGATATGCCGAACGCGACCCAGATTGATTATATCGAGGAGCCTTGGATTCTCGCAAAAATAATTCTGCCGGACGAATATCTTGGGAATGTCCTGAAATTGTGCGAGGAAAAACGGGGGGTTCAGCGAAATCTGACCTATGTCGGAAGTCGTGCGATGGTAGAGTATCTGCTGCCGCTGAACGAAGTCGTCTATGATTTTTACGATCGCTTGAAATCCATCAGCCGCGGATATGCCAGCTTTGATTATGAACTGCACGGATTCGAAAGAAACGAAATGGTGAAAATGACAATCCTCGTGAACGGGGAGCAGGTTGATGCTCTGTCCATGATAGTTCACAAAGACAACGCGGAATACCGAGGCCGCCAGCTGTGCGAGAGGTTGAAGGATTTGATCCCGAAACATATGTTTAAGATTCCGATTCAGGCAGCGATCGGCGGAAAGGTGATCGCGCGTGAAACTATCTCAGCTTTCCGTAAGGATGTCACAGCGAAGTGTTACGGCGGAGACATTTCCCGTAAGCGCAAACTTCTCGAGAAGCAAAAAGAGGGTAAAAAGAAAATGCGAGAAATCGGAAACGTCAAAATCCCGCACGGAACTTTTTTGGCTGCTTTGAAGATGGAGCAGAAGTAGCTTACACAGATCGTATTTCTTTATTACAGAGGGAAGTTGTCACTGCGTTGTTGCAGCGAATTATTACAAATAAAGTTCTGTAAATTATTCTCGTTTTGTAATATTCTGAATTCAGATTGAAGGATTTGAAGGATGGGTAATAATTATGAAAAAGTTCGGTCTGCTCTGCTCTGCTCTGCTCTGCTCTGCTCTGCTCTGCTCGCCAGTAGTCTATGGTGATGTTTCTAAACAAATTGGGGAATACGGTGTCGGTGATCTCAGTGGTGTCACTGTAGGGATTGATTTGGGGTACAGTCATTTTTCTCTGAAAAATGAGCAATATGCGAAGGGATATGATCTTGCTGGAGTCGGTGAGTCTCTTTTTGTTGACACATCTTTGTTAGTTAAACAAAAGCGTTGCAATACTGACGTATCGGTGAATGTCGGATACTCTCATTTTCATGAGAAGTGGTATTTTGGTGCTTCAGGAGAGCTTTCCTTCGGAAAAAACAATAAAAAATCTATAGTTCTTGATGGAATTTTTCCGATGAAATCCAAAGTATCCGGATTTTCCGGTGCGTTCAAGCTCAAAGGCGGATATTGGTTCGAAGATTTAAACACGGTAATCTACGGGATTGCGGGTCTGAAGTGGCGAAATGTCGAAGTGCAATATAACTACGATGATAGGATCGTTTCTGCAACTGGTTCCAAAGCAAAATTGTCCACACCATTATATACTGTGGGAATTGGTATAGAATGTCCAGTTTATAAAAAACTGTCGATTTCCGCCGAATACGAATATACGTGGAGAAATTCAAAAGATACTTCTACCGTAGGTATCAATGGGGTGTCCGCCCGTTTTTATATAAAACAGCGCGTGAAGGAACACAGTTTTAAAATTGGTGTGAAATATCATATATAGTTTTTGTTAAAAAAATCAGTAGGAGGGAGAAATGAATTTAAGAATGATAAAGTGTAGTATATCTGCGTTGACGATGCTTATATTTCAGTCGGGATACGGTGCGCCCTCTGCTTTTGCGGAGGCTTTTCGTTTAGCTGTTCACGGAGATCAAAAAGCGGCAGTACAGACAATTGTTAATGGGGGTTTAGGGCATTGCTTGCGGAACACTGGTAAATTAGGTCCTGATAAAGTGCCAACAGAAATAAAAAGGTCTTTTTCGATAATTGGTCAAAAAGTTATTGACAGAAAATTGGAGTTGGACCCAAGTTGGGTTCCGTTATTTATTCTTTCTGAAGTCAAAAAGCAAATAGAACAGCATGAAGTTATTTCGTTTGATATATTCGATACGATTTTGCTGCGACCGTACGTAAGACCATCGGATTTGTTTGTGCATCTGGAGCGTTTAGAAAATGCCAAGGGATTTGCAAAAGCTCGTATTGAGGCGGAAAGAATAGCGCACCGTAGGCATTCGGAAAAAGAAGATATCTCATTTGACGAAATTTATGCCGAGATAGCCCATCAATTCAAATCGTTGCAAAGCAAAGAGATGGCGTTGGAACGTCAGACTTTAACTGCCAATCCGGAAATGAAAGAAGCCTTCGATCATGCGATTCAGCAAGGGAAACGCGTTGTTATCACGTCAGATATGTATCTGCCAACGAGTTTTCTGCGAGAAGTTTTGGAAGAGAAGGGGTACGCAGGTTTTCACAAAATTTATGTTTCAGGAGATCTTGGGAAGGCGAAGCGTAAAGGCAGTTTGTTTGATTATCTTTTGAAAGATGAGAAAATAAAAAATGCTGCAAGCGTTCTGCATATTGGTGATAACAGACATTCCGATAAAAACATGGCAGCACAAAAGGGGCTGTCGGCTGTGTGGTATCCGAAGCGAATTGATAGATTATTGGCAAAGGATAAACGAGCAAAAATATTTTACGACAAGCATAAAAATGAACTGGATGCTTCGATTCTTCTAGGAATGTTAGCACTTTCCAATCCAATTGGTAATTATTGGTACGATTTCGGATATACTTACGCGGGTCCCACCATTTTGGGATTCATGAAATGGCTGGATAAACAAGCACAGATGGATGGTCGCAAAGAAATTCTGTTCGTGGCCAGAGACGGATATACCCCCGAAAAGGTGTTCAATATCATAAAAACCGATGAGGATATTCGGACACATTATGTTTATGCTCCAAGGAGGTTGAGTCAAAAGATTATTTCTGGTGATAAAAAAGAAACCCAAAATTTTACTCGGTATTTGAATAAACTTGGGATAAGAGATGAAAAGCTTATTTCGGTCGATTTAGTAAGTTATAGATTATCTTCTCAAAGGGCAATAATGATTTCATTGCCAGGGAAAGACATTGAGGGATGTTATATGATTTTTGAAAAAGGCAGGTTTGAGAAAGTAGTCGGTAATTCAGAGAAATATCAAATAAAAACATATCAAGCCGATGATAAAGTAAAATTCAGAGACTGGGCCGTCATGGAAT
>Ga0265299_10004930_pt1 | contig 12503 bp, 10 predicted proteins | sample AusTroGonzalo_MG_4_FD_193485 | JGI IMG/M metagenome (GOLD analysis project Ga0265299, IMG submission 193485) | Bovine rumen microbial communities from tropical cattle in Woodstock, Queensland, Australia - Gonzalo_02 | ecosystem: Host-associated > Mammals > Digestive system > Stomach > Rumen ...
CAATCGCACAGATGCGTAGAATTTGAGCGCATTACCACCCGTGGTGGTCTCCGGGTTGCCGAACATGATGCCGATTTTCTCGCGTAGCTGGTTGATGAAGATGCAGCAGCAGCCAGTCTTGTTGATGGTGGCCGTCAGTTTGCGCAGGGCTTGCGACATCAGACGGGCCTGCAGGCCTACTTTGGAGTCGCCCATGTCGCCTTCAATCTCGCTCTTGGGAGTCAATGCGGCCACAGAGTCGATGACGATGATGTCGATGGCGCCGGAGCGGATGAGGTTGTCGGCGATTTCCAGAGCTTGCTCCCCGTTGTCGGGTTGCGAAATCAGCAGGTCGGAGGTGTTTACGCCCAGTTTTTCAGCATAGAAGCGGTCGAAGGCGTGTTCTGCATCGATGAAAGCGGCAATGCCACCGTTGCGCTGTGCTTCCGCGATGGCGTGGATGGCCAGAGTGGTTTTACCGGAAGATTCCGGTCCGTAAATCTCGATGATACGTCCCTTCGGCAGACCGCCCACACCCAGTGCGGCATCCAGCCCGATGGAGCCGGTGGAGATGACGTCCATATCTTCAACTTTGGTGTCGCCCATGCGCATGATGGAGCCCTTACCAAATTGCTTTTCCAATTTTTCCAGCGTCGAATTCAGCACTTTCAACTTTTCGGCATTGACGCTGCCTTGTAATGTTTCTTTTTCCATAGGTTAATGTTTTTTTGAGTTAATAGAGCGCAAAGATACGTTTTTTTACCATACGAAAATAGTGTGTTTTTTAACAGAAGAATCTTAAAATGAAAAATGTAAATAATTGATTTTTAATGATAAAAGTCTTTTTTAAGAGATGGTTGTTAAATGAAAAATGGAAGAAATTTGACCAAAACGCCTGTAAGCGGAGATAATTTGATTTTTTCGCATTTTTGCATCCTCACAATCTCATTCACCTCATTTACCACTTGTACCACTTTTACCACTTGCACCCCATTCACCCATTTCATATTACTACCCCGGCCTACGGCCACCCCTTCTAAAATAGAAGGGGAATTATTCACCACCTTTACCCTATTCACCTCTTGCACCCCATTCACCCATTTCACTCATGATCCTCAATATCATCGCACGAGCACACAGTGAATTCCCGTCCAAGTTCGGCATTCCGCGACAGAGCGGTTTGGTGCCGTCGTTGCGCACGCGCATCGTGTTTGAGCCGGAGTATCGCAATGCGGAGGCGTTGCGCGGCATAGAAGAGTTCTCGCACATTTGGTTGATTTGGGGCTTTTCGGAGGTGAGTCAGGAACAGTGGTCGCCAACGGTGCGTCCCCCGCGACTTGGCGGCAACCGGCGTATGGGCGTTTTTGCCACGCGCTCGCCTTTCCGTCCCAATCCCATCGGGCTCTCCTGTGTGGAGCTCATCGAGGTTGACCTCTCCCCCAAGAATCCGACGCTCCTTGTGGGTGGCGCGGATTTGATGGATGGCACACCCATTTACGACATCAAGCCCTATCTGCTCACCACGGATTGCCACCCGGAGGCCACCAAAGGGTTCACGCAGGAGCATGAGGACTATCTGGTGGAAGTGGAGATTCCGGAGGAGATAGCCAAAAAGATGCCCAAAGCCACAATAGAGAAGTTGCGGCAGGTGCTTGCGCAGGACCCGCGCCCCGCCTACCACGACGATGAAACCCGCGTGTATGGGTTCCCGTTCGAGGGTTACGAGGTGAAGTTTGTTGTCCAGGGTGGTGTGTTATTGGTGCTGGAGGTTCGTAAATAGGATTTGTTTCCATCATAGCACAAGATTGCCTTTCGCGGCGGCGAAATTTTTGCTCCGTTGCAAACGTGCCCTGCGCCGCGAATATGCGGCGGGGCCGCATATCCCCAGGGTGGCGGCACCCGTATCGTGTGCCTTACCCTGGGCTACCAAGCCTGTCAGACCTACGGCCTGCCCTTGTCATCACCATCTTGCAAATATGATAGTGTTGAGCAATCTCAGGAGGATTGTGTGTGGGCAGACCCCTTTAGGGGTCAAAGCTCGGTAGCCAGGGGCATTATAAAAATTTTAGCCGACGTTGATGACAAAAAATCCTATTTTTGCGGTATGAAAAAATGTTGCCAATACATTCTCGCACTCGCTCTGTTTGTGGCAACCGTTCAGGGGTGTGCCGCTCAGGTGTGCGGGTGCACCGATTCGCTGGCGGTCAATTACAACCCCAATGCCACCAGCAACGACGGGGGATGCGTGTATGCCACGACCATCATAACGGCGGATGGGGTGGGCTTGCTGGATCCGCTGATGCAGGGATCCTCGTCTCTGCTCTATTGGGACAATGGTTTCTGGACCTTTAACGATCACAATGACAGTTGCCTTTATCACATTGACTCCACCAGCGCGTACCTCATGGAAACCTTCTGTATCAACGGCCTCCGAAATGACGATGTGGAGGAAATCTCCCAAGACAGCCTCTATTTGTATTTCGGTGATGTGGGCAATAACAGCGGCAACCGGCAGGATCTCCAAATATTACGTATCAGCAAGGTGTCTATTTTGCATCAGATGGTTGTGATAGATACAATAAGGTTTTCCTACGAGGACCAAACGGATTTTACACCCAATCCCCAGGCCACCGACTTTGATTGCGAGGCGTTCGTTGTCGCCGATGACAGCATCTACATTTTTACCAAGGAATGGGTCTCCACCCAAACCACGATTTACAGCATTCCCAAGACCCCCGGCACCCACATCGCGCGCCGGCACGAAAGCTATAATGTGGGTGGACTGGTTACGGGAGCTGCATACATGCCTGAATATCGACTGGTTGTTCTTTGCGGCTATGATTATGACCCGGTGAATTTATTGTCATCGCTTCATCCGTTTATGATATTATTGTATGATTTTCAAGGAAATAGATTCTTTTCGGGCAACAAGCGGCGGCTGGATTTTGATTTTTCCACCAGGGCGCAAATTGAGGCCATTGCCACGCGCAACGCGTTGGACTACTACATCACCAACGAGCAGACTTCTTTTTCCGTAATGGATTATGTTATAGATATTTCACCAGCACTCCAACGGTTGAACTTACGCGAATATCTTCTTCCATACTTGAGTCGCTTTGGTGTTACGGACAATCCCGATGCTGTGCCGTCTTTGCAAAATCAAAAGACCGACATCCGCATTTATCCCAATCCTGTCCGTGACAAAATTTACATTGATTATACGCAGGATTTCGCTGGAGCGGCTTATGAAATATACAATCTTAGGGGCCGGAAAGTGGCGGAAGGTATCTTAAATGATAAAGTTATCTCATTGGGTAACAGAAATATGCCCGCTGGACAGTATGTTTTATCTGTATGGAAAAACGGGATCCTGAAGAATTTTTCTTTTATCAAAAACGAGTAAAAACGGTAAATAACCACCTGAATATCAGATTTGTATATACTGATTGATGGTTGAAATCGCAGATTTTATTATAAAGAATCGGAGATTTTTATGAAAAGATTTGAAGATTTTTATGAGAAGAATCGGAGATTTTAATATCTTTACCGCATTTAAATTAAAAGTGTTATGATTAGGCGGAAACACAATGCCCTTTTGATGTCGAGAATCAAGGAATTACGAAAAACGATACATGTAGTTGCAGGTCCAAGACAGGTAGGCAAAACCACGATGGTAAAGCAGGTGCTGAAAGAAATAGCTGTTCCATATTTGTTTCTCAGTGCGGATGCTGTGGATCCTGACGACACGGGTTGGATTCCGGCGCGTTGGGAGGAGGCTCGTGCCCAAATGCGCTTCAATGCGCATACGGAGTTTCTTCTCGTCATAGATGAAATCCACAAAATCAAGAATTGGAGTGAGCAGGTTAAAAAAGAGTGGGATGCCGACACTTTTGACGATTTGAATTTGAAAGTGGTGCTGCTTGGCTCCTCCAGACTGCTTTTGAAAAAGGGGCTTTCGGAATCGCTTGCGGGCCGCTTCGAAATGCTGCAAATGGGACATTGGTCTTATCAGGAAATGCATGAGGCATTTGGATGGAATATGGACCAATATGTCTATTTCGGCGGTTATCCGGGCAGTGCATCTTATCTATCTGATGAAAAAAGATGGCGGAAATATGTGCGTGATGCCATTGTGGCACCCGCCATTGAAAAGGATGTGCTGCAAACCACCTACATTTACAAGCCTGCGTTGATGCACCAGCTCTTCCACCTCGGTTGCGCCTATTCGGGCGAATTGCTCTCCTTCAACAAGATGCTTGGTATGCTTCAAGATGCAGGAAATGCCACCACTTTGGCCAATTATTTGGAAATATTGGGAGAAAGCAAACTTCTTATCGGATTGCAGAAATATGCGATGGACAATGCCCGCAAGTATAATTCTATCCCCAAACTGCAAGTGTTCAACAATGCCTTGCTCACTGTGATGAGTGACGGTATGACTTTTGAGAAAGCCTATACCCATCCTGAACTATGGGGCCGTTGGGTGGAATCTGCCGTGGGTTGCTATTTGCTTGACCAAGCAGAAGAGTTGGAATACCAACTGTACTATTGGCGTGACAACAACGAAGAAGTTGATTTTGTGATTGTTCGCGGCGACAAGTTGGTGGCCGTTGAAGTGAAGAGCGGCCGACGCCAACAAAATAGCGGTCTGAACACTTTTCAGCAAAAGTACCATCCCCAATACTCTTTAGTGGTGTGAGGAAATGCCATGCCTCTCGAGCAGTTTTTCAGCGGCGACCTTTCCAGACTGTTGGAATAAAGAACAATAAGAAAAATGTATCTTTGTAAAACCTATTCATTACTAACAAATTATTCTACGATGAAAAAAATACTCTTATCAATAATCATCTTGTTTTTGACAATGGTTCTTCAGGCGCAAAGTTGCGCCTATGTCGAACCTTTGCGTGCAGCGGTTATATATGCCAACTTACCTTGTCCATTAGTCCTCCATAGCGATGTCAGTGCTGATAATGTCACTCTTGTTACTTCTGCGGGGCGCATAGAACAGGAAGGAGACCGTTATTATCTAATCACGCCAGACTCTATGATGGGGAAACGGGTGACGGTCTCCATTCTTGAAACTAAAACAATGAACGAGATAGGATCTTCAAAATTCCTAGTGTATAAGGTGCCTGATCCATTTCTTTTTCTCGGAGCAAATATATGTAATCGATACAAAACATATTGTACAGCAGAAGAGATGTTGAAGCATCCAATACTTCGAGCAACTATGAATGTGGGTTTTATTTACGATATCAAATGGACTGTAGAGTCCTTCCGGATAACCATTATCCGAAAAGGCAAAGTTGTGGTGGATACAGTTTGTAAAGGCGACACCATACCTCAATCCGTTCAACAGACTATTCGCACAGCTCCGACCAACACCTCCATTACATTTCGAGAAATCAAGGTGCATTCTTCCTTCGGGGACAGGGAAATTGAGAATATGACGGTTTTTATTGAATAGTTATTTTATAAACACCAATAAATCAGCATAATACAATATAATTTGCGGACGGTTTACAATTTTGTGGTCCACAAGATTGTGAACTGTCGTTTTTCACCTGGGAAAGAAGAGATACCTCCCCCACGTTAAGGGTGTTGAATATAAATGAAAGCAGAACACACTATCTAAAAAGACATAACTATTCACATTGCGTGGTGATGAAAAAAATGTATATTTGCACATCCGATTAAATAATGAAAACATGCCCGAAATCTCTCACTTTTACGGAATCATCATTAAAATGTTCTATAAACCAAAAGAACACAATCCTGCCCATATCCATGCTATCTATAACGAGTATGTAGGACTATTTAATTTGTTTTCCTTGGAAATGATGGAAGGCGACCTGCCAGCAAAAGCACAAGCTCTTGTTAAAGAGTGGTTAGCCCTCCATCAAGAGGAATTACAGCAAATGTGGAACTCTCAAGTTTTAACCAAATTACCCCCACTTGAATAATATGATACCCCGAATTAAATCCATAACGCCCCTTGACAACTATATTCTCCGTGTTGTTTTTGATAACGGAGAAACAGTATTGTATAATGTGAAAGAGGATATTGATACTATTCCTGTATTCAAAATGTTGGAAACAAACCCATCCTTGTGGCCAAATGTTTCTATTGACACCAGTCGTACTTGCATCTATTGGAACGACCAGATAGATCTACCAAGCGATACACTTTATGAATACGGTCGATTGGAAACTTATGTTGAAGAAGCGGCAGAACCATCACCGACATACAACGGTAAACCCTTAGAAAACCTGAAACAATAGACTTTCATGAAAAGAAAGCTTCTGCTTATTCTGTTTTTTTTCGTTTCCCTCGGCCTCTCCGCGCAGACCTTCACCGAGTGGCGGGATCCCAAAGTGTTCGAGGTGAATAAACTGTACCCGCGGGCCAACATTCCGCAGAATAACGAATATTTTTCTCATGGTCTTTTCTTTGAGAATCTTGACGGTCAGTGGAATTTTCTCTACGTGCCAAATGCCGACGAGCGGCCCACGGAATTTTTCAAAACCGATTACGACGACAGCGGCTGGGGCACCATCCCCGTTCCGGGCAACTGGGAACTGAACGGCTACGGCGTGCCCGTGTATGTGAACACCACTAACGACTTTGATAACAGCCAGTTGCCGAAAGTTCCCGTGAAGGGCAACGCTGTGGGCAGTTATCGCAAATGGGTGAAAATTGACAAGAAATGGAAAGACAAGCAGATGATTATCAATGTCGGGGGCGCGAAATCCTGCTTCTACCTTTGGGTAAACGGCGAGTTTGTAGGTTACAGCGAGGATGCCAAGACCAATTCCGAGTTCGACATCACCCAGTTTGTGAAGTTCGGGGAGCGCAACCTCATCGCCCTACAGGTCTTCAAATGGAGCGACGGCTCCTATTTCGAATGCCAGGATTTCTGGCGGCTGAGCGGCATCGAGCGTAGTGTCACCCTCTACGCCCAACCCAAAACACATATTTACGATTACAAGATTGTGGCGGACTTGGACTCCACCTACAAACACGGTTTTTTGGACATAGAGATGGCCATTGAGAATTTGGATTCTTGTCCGAAAGACCAACGGTTCCATATCTCACTCAATTTTCCCAATAGGGACAAGAAGGCGGAGGAGGTGATTTTTCATAATTATACCGATACCATTTTTAAAAATACGGTGGGAAAACACTACATTCGCTTGAAGGCCGAATTGCCCAAGGTCACGCCTTGGACTGCCGAAAATCCCCATCTGGAGAAGATGTTGATTTTTCTTTCCGACAGTAATAATAAACACATCGACAATGTCTGTGCTTATGTCGGTTTCCGCAACATCCGCATTGAGAACGGACAATTGTTGGTGAACGGGGTGCCCGTGACCATCCGCGGGGTGAACCGTCACGAGCACGACCCGCAGACGGGCCATGTGGCCGACAAGCGCATCGAGGAGGACATCCGGCTGATGAAGGCCAACAACATCAACACGATACGCACCAGCCACTATCCCAACTCGCCGGAGCTGTACCGGCTGTGCGACTACTACGGTCTCTATGTCATCGACGAGGCCAACGCCGAGTCGCATGCGCAGGGGTATGGGGAGAAGTCGTTGGCGAAACGCGCTGATTTCAAGCGGGCTATGGTGGCGCGCACCCGCAATATGTATGAGCGCGACAAGAACCACCCGTGCATCATCTCGTGGTCGTTGGGCAACGAGTCGGGCAACGGTGTGTGCTATGAGGCGGCCTACGACTGGTTGAAAGCCCAAGACACCACCCGCCCTATTCAGTACGAGCGTGCCCTCTACGACCGCAACACCGACATCGTGACCATCATGTACCCTTCGGCGGACTACCTTGCCAACTATGCGCGGAAGCCGCAGACCCGCCCGTACATCATGTGCGAGTACGCGCACGCGATGGGCAACAGTTGCGGCGGCCTCTCCAACTACTGGGACACCATCTACAAGTACCCGCAGCTGCAGGGCGGCTGCATCTGGGACTGGGTGGATCAGGGACTGCTGACGAAGGATGCGCAGGGCCGTGAGTTCTTCGCCTACGGTGGCGACTTCGGGGAGAACATGCCCTCCGACGGCAACTTCTGCATCAACGGCTTGGTGGGTCCCGACCGCCAACCGCATCCGCAATTGGCCGAGGTGCGGAAAGTGCATCAACCCGTCACCATTGAGGCGGTAGATTTGGAGAAGTTGCAGTTCCGCATCATCAACCGCTTTGATTTTACCAACTTACTGGATTTCAATATTTTTTACACACTTCATCCCGATGTGGCTCACGAGACACCCAAACATCCGAATGATTTCCTCTCTATTCTCAATCGTCCCATTATCGGATTTTTAAATCAGTCTCTTGCGCCCCACGACACGGCCTATTTCACTATGCCACAAGAAATTGTAGAAGCTGTGCGAGATTTGGACACGGTTGCTCCCGGCCGGGATGTGATGCTGAATTTTTATGTGGTTAACACAAAGGACGCAAAGGACGCAAAGGGGGAAGGGGGTACAAGAGGTAAAGGAGGTGAAAAGGAAATGGGAAATGTAATTGCTTACGAGCAGTTCAAGATGCCGGTGCCTACATTCAAGCCGCAAGGTGCTAATTTCGGCTTTTTTACTGACAGCGTGACCTACCGTTGGGAAGGGAACATGCTGATTGTCAACGCTGGAAAGATAGAAATTGTGTTTGACGGCAAGGAAGGGCATATCACCACCATCAAGAAAGATGGCAAACCCGTGGTAATTGAAGGTCCGCGGCTCAACTTCTGGCGCCCGCCCACCGACAACGATGAGGTTGATAGTCACGGTGCGCTGCTCTGGCGCAGAATTGGACTCGACAACCTCACGTGGACGTTGAAAGGTATGGATGTGCGCAACAACTGGAACGGCGATTTTTTCGTTACGGTTCACCGAAATGCTGAAAACGAAAATGGGGAAAATGTGTTCAGCGTGTATGAAGACTACGAAGTAAAGCCCAGCGGCGATATTCGGGTCAATTATGAGATTATCAAGAGCGACTGGGTTCCCTCGTTGCCCAAAGCGGGTGTTCAGATGAAAGTGTCAGACGAATTAGTGACAACCGAATGGGTGGGTTGCGCGCAAGAGACTTACCCTGATCGCAAAGCGTGTGGATTTGTTGGACATTATGAAGCTCCCACGGATGACCTGTTTCACCATTACGTTCGTCCGCAGGCGGCAGGTAATAGGATGGAGACACGCTACGTGTCGCTCTTTAACAAAGAGCACCAGCGAATGCTTTCTGCCCGTCTTTGGGATTGGAGGTGGGAAGGGGACGACCTTTGTCAATTCAGCATATACCCTTACGATGATGAGAATATTGAACAATCGAAACACATTAACGAACTACAACGCAAAGGATACTATACTTTAAACATTGATAAGGTTCAGTCCGGTTTAGGTACGGCCACCTGCGGACCAGGAATTGCTAACCGTGATTTAATAAAGATTGGACTCGTTACTAAAATGCAACTTCTTCTACAAGTTGGCGAGAATACCCTTTTCGAGGATTTCTTTGTTAATAAAACCAAAGAAATGGAACCGTTATTCAGCCGTGACATCAACTGGGCAAAAAGAATAGGAGAAGCCCCTTCCTATACAATAAATAGCACACCTACAGAGCCCTACAACAAGGCAGCTGACACTATACTTATGGACCAAAAAATCGGTAACCCCGCTAACTTCCACGAAGGTTGGGTCGGTTATTATGGTGAGCCGATGAATTTGAAATGTGCATTAAATGAGAATCAGAACGATACATTGACCGTCACCCTCAGTTTCGCGCACCATCCCTCGCGGTGGGTCTTCATGCCGCAGAAGGTGTTGGTGTCGTATTCCAAAAACGGCAGAAAGTACAGTCGGCCCGAGGAGGTAGCGCTACCCTTTGACCCGGCATTGAAAGAAAACGACAAACCGCGTGTCTGCATCTTGCGCCACAAAATCCCGAATATCAAGGTGAAATACATCAAGATTGAGGCGCTGCCCGTAGAGAAATTGCCCGCATGGCATCCCGCCGCGGGAGAGAAGGTATGGATTATGATCGACGAACTGAGATTGAGATAAAAAAGAATTTAAAAATGAGAAACTACGGCATACTTATTACCATATTATGTATATGCGGATTACTCCAAGCACAGAAGTCCACCACCCTACTGTACGGACCCAACGACAACGGCAAGACTTACACCTCGCTGGAGGAAGCACTGGCAGAACCGCAGCTGGTGTACCGACTAAAGCTGACAAAACTGCCCAGCAAGGACTCACTGCCCGGAGAGCTCTTCCAGCTGACAGAACTTCGGGAGCTTACCGTTAAAGGCTGCAAACTATGGACGCTCAATGCCCAAATCGACAAGCTGACACATCTCCAATATCTGAATTTGGACAAAAACAAGTTGGTGCGACTACCGGAAAGCATCGGAAAACTTTCCGAATTGCGATTTCTCAACGTCAGCCGGAATCTGTTGGAAACTTTTCCTGAATCCATTAGCAACTTGAAAATGCTGAACGCCATTGATGCCTGGAACAACCCATTGTATGTTCTTCCCGAAAGCATTTCCGCACTTAAAAACACTCTGCAAACGCTTGATTTACGACAAATACCGCTTACAAAATCCGAGTATGAAGCCATGAAAGAACTGCTGCCCAACACCAACATTTTGTTTACGGATATTTGCGAATGCGAAAATCGCCGCGAACACGATTGAGTTGGATTGGCAAAAATATTTCAAACTAAATTACTCGGATTCGAATTTTATAGCCAATCCGATTTACTTTTTTTATACATTTGCCGCGTTTTTAATTCAAACGCATTTTAAGATGAAGACCAAGTACATCGATCTGATCCAACAGACCTACGAATTCCCACAGGAAGAATTCGACGTAGAAGACAACGAACTGTTATTCAACGGAGTACCCTTGATGGACATAATCAAGCAGTATGGGACACCGCTGAAAATCACCTACCTGCCAAAGATCTCCGAGAACATCCAGAAGGCAAAGCGTTGGTTCAATGTGGCCATTGCAAAATCCGATTACAAGAGCTCTTATCACTATTGCTACTGCACAAAAAGCAACCATTTTGAGTTTGTGTTGAACGAAGTGCTTAAGAACGACGTGCATCTGGAAACCTCGTCAGCGTTTGACCTGAATCTGATTGAGACGCTTTACGAGAATGGACAATTCCAGAAGGACAATTATATATTGTGTAATGGTTTCAAAAAACAGCCCTACATTGACAATATTTCCATGATGCTGGAAAAGGGCTTCATCAACACGGTGCCCGTTTTGGATAGCAAGAAAGAGTTTGATTTGCTTGATCAAAACATTAATACAAAGTGCAAGGTCGGCATACGTATCGCATCCGAAGAGGAACCTCGTTTCGAGTTCTACACCTCGCGCTTGGGTATCCGATACAATGATATTATTCCTTTTTATCAGGAGAAAATCAAAAACAACCCGAAGTTTGAATTGAAGATGCTTCACTTCTTCATCAACACCGGCATACAAGACACGGCATACTACTGGAACGAATTGACCAAGTGTGTCAACATCTATTGTGAGTTGAAGAAAATATCACCTGAGTTAGATTCCTTGAACATCGGCGGTGGATTCCCCATCAAGAACTCGCTCTCTTTTGATTATGATTATGAATATATGGCAGAAGAGATTGTATCGCAGATCAAGACCATTTGCAACCGAGAAGGTGTGGAAGAGCCCGATATTTTCACCGAGTTCGGATCCTATACGGTAGGGGAAGCCAGCGCGGTGCTCTTCTCCGTTTTGCAGCAGAAGCGGCAGAACGACCGTGAGTTGTGGAACATGATCGACAGTTCCTTCATGACCACCCTACCCGACACCTGGGCCATCAACCAGCAGTTCATCATCCTGGCCATCAACAACTGGGATAAGGCTTACGAACGCGTATTCTTGGGCGGGCTTACATGCGATAGCCACGACTACTACAATTCCGAGTCGCATCTGAACGCCGTGTTCCTCCCCCAAATCAACTCGGAGAACTATCCGCTGAGCGACAGCCCGGAGGACATCCAGTATATCGGCCTATTCAACACCGGTGCCTACCAGGATGCTCTCGGCGGCTATGGCGGAATACAGCATTGCATGACCCCCGCTCCGAAACACATCATCATCTACCGCGACGAGGATGATGAAATCTGCACCAAACTATTTGCTAAAGAGCAGAGTTACAAGTCGATGCTGAAAATTTTGGGCTATTAACCCGCACATCGAATTTTTTTATACTTTTGCCGCCGGGTAAGTCTTGTACGATCTGCTCCCTTCTAACTCCCCCAGGGTAGGAATACAGCAAGGGTACGTCGGTTGTAGCGATGCGATGCAAGTAGCTTACCTTTTTTTATTAGTGAATAGTGAATAGTGAATAGTGAATAGTAATTAGTGATTGGTGATTTGGGGATTGGGGATTGGGTTTTGGGGATTGGGTTTTGGGTGTTGGGATTGGGGTATTGGGATTTGGGTATTGGGATTTGAGT
>Ga0265299_10004931_pt1 | contig 12498 bp, 10 predicted proteins | sample AusTroGonzalo_MG_4_FD_193485 | JGI IMG/M metagenome (GOLD analysis project Ga0265299, IMG submission 193485) | Bovine rumen microbial communities from tropical cattle in Woodstock, Queensland, Australia - Gonzalo_02 | ecosystem: Host-associated > Mammals > Digestive system > Stomach > Rumen ...
TTCAAAAATCAGATTGGATTAGGTTTCGGAATATGATATACTTATTTTAGTATGCTGAACAAAGAATCACTAGATTTCAGCAACTTCTTGTCTATCAACTTTATATTCGATAAATTAGCTCTATTGATGACACCTTCCATTTCTCGAATCTTAGTCTTATGGATGCCAGAATCTTCACTTTGGCAATACTCCTGAAAATCGGCAAGCGTCAAAATTGAAGTATTTGCAAAAAGTCCGAAACGCCTTGCCAAGGAATCCGACTTGTAAATTGTTTCGCCTAAAATATTGTATGGTTTCTCGATAAATTCTCCATTCCTTTGGATTGTACGATATGCAACAATAGAAGATTTGCATTCAATGGAGTAAAATTTATTATTGTACATAAACATTACATCCATTTCGTTGTTATTGTTAAGTTCGTTTTCGGATTTTTCGCCAAGCAACGACAAGGTGTCATTCTTTACATTCTGCGACAAAGCCTTTTTCAATTCAGTGCTAATGAAGATATCATCATCTGACAAATTGAGTTCCTTTTTCAACTTAAGACCGACATATTCTTCAAACCAGTCTCCTGACAAATACTTCGTTTCATCTTTCGAAAGGCAATTTTTCGATTTAGGTTCGTATCCTATTGCTTCCAGAAAAACGGAAACATTATCAAAATCTTCTTTCAAGACTTTGCCCCGCTTTGAATTTATCAAACGGATTGCATCAATATGCTCAGCAATATTTATGGTACAATATGCCTTGAAAATTTTTTCAGTCTGTTCAAATGATATTCCCGACAACTGGCTTTTCTTTACCGAAAAGCCGTATGATGTCAGATATTCCTCAAGACTTGCAGAACCAGAGAATTTGGAAAGGTTGTTTTTCTTAACGGGGAATATCTTTATATATTCGTTGTCCAATCCTGTAACATAATAGATGTGCGCACCAATATTCTTGAAAAAATCGTACGCAACCAATGTCATTATTTTGGTACCGCCAGTCAGATTCACATAAATATTGTCGTAAATATCAAACCATATTGTGATAGTTTTTCCTCAATATCGGAAAAAGAGAATTGGTTAACTTCAATTTTTAGTCCTGAAATCTGGCACGCCTTTTCTATCCATTCACGTGTGCCTTTTTGCTCCATACTGCTTGTAGTAACAAAAAAGTAATCTGTAGCCTTATCTTTTAATTGTTTAATCAGCTGCACATTAGGCATTGTCTGATCAGAAACCAAGGAAACTAATAATGTTTTTGCCATAATCTACTTCGCATTAATATTAAACAACTCGCTATTGAGCAACATCGACAAAGCCTTCTCGTCGTCCATACCCAAGTGATTGTCGCGGAACGAATAGGTTAATATTCCATTGTCGTTGCATTTTTCTATTGCCTTATCGCTCATTTGGACATAAGTTACAAAAAGAGCCTTACTACCCAGCCCACCATAATTCCTCACGGCAGAAGCAAACTTGTCAATGTCGGTGTTATCTTCAATCTGTGTCTTGCATTCCACAAACAGCAATTTCGACCCAGCCTCCACCAACACATCAATTTCATTCTTGGCAGCACTATCCCTGTAAGGGAAAACACAATTCATCCTAATTGCACCAGCCTTGTCCCACTTCCTCAGAATTTCAGCAACCTTATATTCGAACCAAGATGTTTTCAATAGCATATCTCGTATATGCTTCGATTTCAACACCTTTTGCATCGAATCATTACCTTTTACAAGCTTCACCTCGAACTGCTTAGCCGATGGCTGCCATTTGATATACGAGCCATTCCTTAAAACATGTTCCGTAAGGTTAGTTTTCGTTTTTGCTTCGTTTACAAGGCGGAACATATTTGTTGAACTGAAGTCGAACAGAGCCTGAATTGACGAAAGAGCCTGTATATCCTCGCTGTTATAATCTTCGAAGCGCACATAATTTTCCAACGGATTGCCAAGCAACCTGAATTGCACATCCATATCGAAATCAACCTTGTACGAACTTTTATCGGACAAATTCCAAAGCACATTGTTCTGGTCAACATAGAAAAGCGTAACGTTTGGCATTGTTCCAAATATTTTGGCAAAATAAAAAGCCCACGGCTTAGTTCCGCTCGATATATTTACCGACACCTCGTCACCTTTGAATTTGTCGGCGCATAGCATTACCTTACGTTCAATATCGTTCAAATCCACAGGATCCATCTTTCGCCTTTCTGACGAAATATTGATTTCTTGAGAAATACGTTCCGCAATATCACGCGACTCGTCTGAATATACCAGAACAACCTTGTCTGGCTGCGTAGCCACTATTCCGTGATAAACAGGGGCTGGTTGCCCGCCAACAAGGGTAATGTGAACTTTCATAATTCAAACGTTACAGAATAGACAATTTAACAAACCCCAACAATTCACATTCATCATCCACCCTTCTTGTCTTTGGAAAATCATATTGTTCATATTTATTATTGCTAGGGCGGGAAATATTTACAATCAGAGAAGCAAAATTTTCCAATTGTTCTGACCAAGCACCAGTTATAAAACGCCAACCCGAACCATGACCTACACGTAGAACACACTCCTTGCCGATAACACAATTTTGTGCAATTGCCAATATGTCATTTATTTTCTCCATATAAAGGGAAACCTTATCTGAATCATCAAGACTTTTTCGTTCTTCCCAATAATCGAGTTCTTCTTTCAACAATTTCACAGAATGTGCATTTATCGTTTTGAATAATTCTGGAATTGAACTCATACACATAGGCAATTCCTTAACGGCCTTTTGTGAGAAATTATAACCATCAATATTCAATCTTAATTGAAATTCTGTTTTGTCATCTGGAGATATAGCTTCTATCAACTGAGGTTTACTTGTATCCCAAAAACTATGACGTTCGCGTTCGTTGATATTCACCATACGAACAGCCACTTCTTTTAATTCTCCAAAATACGCATCTCCTACTTGCAAAAAACGAAACACATCCTTATTTGGATCATTTCCAAACAACTCCGCCTCCACCTGTTTAGCATCTGCCTTATATTGAATTTGCCCTCTGCCATTTGGAATTGGATTTCCATATCTATCACGTTTAGTTTTATCAATTTTAGCTTCAGCATCTTTAATATTGCCTGACAAACTAGCTAAAATAGCAGTGCGGATTGCCCCTTTTATTGAACTGCCAGGAATATACGGTCTCCCCTGTCCATCGTGAATTTGTTCCTTCAAAGTATCTGTTTCCTTTGCTGCAGACCATTCCATAATGATTCGTTTAGAATAGTCTTCTAACCTAGCATTTGGGGCATATCTCCTTACAACTTGAGAGGTTGACTCCTTTCGTTCTATAGCAGAAACCCATTGTTGTACATTATCTACGCCAATTAAATCCAAAACCTTACGAGGGTCTATAATTGAAACGACATTATCATCATTCGTTTTGCCAACGACAAAATCGGTTCCGTATTGCAAGTTTTCCCCCGAACCGATGTGTACAGCCGTAAGTGCTTCTATTTTTATTTTACTCATAACTCATTCACTCTTACTAGTACGACAAGAGGTTTTCCACTTCTATATACCGGATGCATTTTTTCATTCCAATCGGGCTTCAAATCGACAATCTTACCAGACAATTCATTAGTAATTGGAAACAACGACCCCACAGAAAAGGCATAAACGGATTTCTTACGCAGGTGCTTTAAATTTTCATCGCTACTTCCTGCTAAAAAACCACCTCTCTGAACAAGTTCATACTTAGAATTACTAAGGTTCAACATATTTACTTCTTGCTCTGTTGGAATATACAACGACAGCAGCATTGTCGCATTTGCTGATTCTACGAAATCAAGGTTAATTGCTTCCGCTTTTTCGACCTCGAACTTTCCACCTCCTACATTCTTGTCCGTTCCCAATCCACATTCACCTAACATTTGGAACAATTCTATTATTTCAGTTTCTAGACATTCTGGAGCATCCAATATGCAAAACAAACCTGCATCCTTATGGAAATAAGTCCAGTCGAAGAAAAACGGTTCTGTATCGGCCCCTTCATTTCGAGGGACAAAAACCCGTTGATTTACTTGTGACCTATATGGTTCCGAGAATTTTTCTACAGACCCACTAGACAGCAAAAAACTTTTTTGAAGTTGCGACGATTGAACATCCACAGACATACCGCATAACAGTTGCTTCCACAAATCCTGCTCTATAAATTTCACCTTTTTCAACTTCTTTCTTTGGGGATATTCTTCCATATCGGATATGGATACATTTATTCTGCCTTGCGGTTTGGGGAAGAAAAGACTTTCACCATAATACGGAAAAGCAGAACTGACAGCAAAAGATTCCATAAAATCCTTTAGGTCATCGACTTTTCCCTTTTGAGCACGCATAGCTGCCAATGCCGCAGAAATAGTGTCGCTTTGTAATACGGACGAAGAAAAATCATAATTTTCCTTCCCTGTTCCAATATGCAACGGCGACAGATGCTTTAGTTTTACAACAATTGCCATATTTAATATGTTTTATCTTCGCCATTCGGATTAACCAAATCTATCTTGACCTGACCATATCCACGCGAACCGTGACCTCCCAAATAGTCGTCTTGCAGCAGTTCTATTGCTTGATTCAAGGTGTTCTTCAATTCAGCTTCGTCCTCACCTTCAAAAATATTAAGTACCATATTCAACTTGAACTTTGCACCAGCAGGAACACGCTCGAAAGTTCTTGGATTTGCCTTTGCTGTAACGCGGTCAATAGCAACTTCAGTCTTGCTTTCTGTATAAGGAAGGTCAGTATTACTAAAATCACAAGCATCAATATCCAATTCCGCATCACGAACAATCAGACGAGAAGGCCTGTTGTTATCAGCTCCTGTAGCGACACCGAACAGTCTTCCGGAAACAGAATTCGGATCTTCGCTTGGTTTTGCATTGCCCTTGTTGTCGAACGTCACACATCCTCTAGCAATCTCCACTAGAGATCGCATTTTCCCCTTCAAAGAACTTCCTGGGATATACGGTATATTATTAATAGGATTTCTAACCACGAACTTATCTGGACCGCCAATATTTAATGCAGCATTAGTTCCACCAATGTGTAAACCTGTCTTTAAAGTAATTGTGCCTGTATATAGAACTTTCTTTACTAATTTTATTGACATAATAGTATTTTTTTTATCGTTAATAAATTAATCTTTTCCTCCGTATGCTTTGTGATAAGCCAATATTGCCTCAATTAAATTACAGAAATTATGATATGTTTTCTGGTCATTCACAAATTCCGATGCTTTGTCAAAAATTTTCTTGAATAATTTTAAACCTTCATTCTTTTCGTCACGACCTAGAGCATAGGCTACTTTTGGTCTCAACAAGAAAAATGATGACTTTTCCTTCTCAAATACGCCCATTTGAATACGCTTAATTTCCCCATAGATACTGCGGATTTTTGAATTTGTGAGTCCGTTTTTAGCCATAAATTCGCCTGCACTTTCTGCATATTCCACCAATGTCGGAGTCGCCTCTTTACTTATCCAATCTGGTTCAAAATGCAACTCGTCAAACTTTGAGTCCGCATTCTGCTTTGGTCCACTATTTCCTCCATTTCGAAATCCGCTTCCTTGTAGCTGATTTCCAAACCGAGATTTCTGATAATCATTATTATAACCTTGCATAAATATATAATTTTAATTCGTTAATGTTATTTATTCGTTCTATATTCTAATTCAGCCCAACGAGCGGCAAAAGCCCATAATTCCAACGGATGATAATCAGTATGAATCGGCTCGCCGTTCAAAGTACCTTTATTTTTGTCACACACTTCCTTTATACAATTTTCAATCATAGTATTGACCGATTCTATATTTGAACGGCTTTTCATACGACTCATGTCGTATGTCAGCATCCAATAAGTCTTCGCTCTTCCTATTTTATGTTTTTTCATTTCAGCATTTTCGTAATGCGACATCAATTTAGAAATGAAAGACTTAGGCAATCGTTCTTCTTTTAGACAATCACGCAAATTATTCTTCAACCTTTCCACAACATCAAATTCCTCATTCCAGTTCAAAGGCATATCCATAAACGACAACGAATTTTTAGCATTGTCCTTGCATATATGATCCTTTGCTTGCTTTTCTTCTATTTCGCTTTCATCAGCACCCTTCATAATTGGGAATTTAGGTGGAACTATTGCAATCCCGCCCGACAAAGAAAATTTAGGATTATTACAAGTAAACTCAGAAAAATCGGTTCTTATTTTCTTTGCCAACTCAATCATTACCTCCCAACTGCCAACAATAAACACATCATCGCCACCACTATACACTATGAACGATTTGTCTGGATTCGTCTCTCGCCAGATAGTATTAAGATAACCCGAAAAGAAGAAATCGAACGAACGGCTTAACGCCGCATATCTGGAAAGCGTAGAACGCTCCTGTGCAATACCATTCTGAAATATATTTCCTAAATTATCCACGTCCATCCTCATCACACCCATTCGCGAAAAGCTATCATTTTCACACATTTCCTCAAATGTTGGGACATTCTTCCTGTCAATTTCATTTCCACCATAGAAAATCAGGGAATATATATTGTTGATTCCATCCATAGTCTGCATAAAATCGCAATCACCGCAAGTTCCATTCAAAGTAATTACCGTGACCTCGTCAGCCGATGCTCTCAATTTTTCTTTCATTTCTGTCAAGTCATTCTTATTATTTAGAAAATAATAAGTGAAACCTAAATCAGCCGGCGATATTTTTGTCTTGTCTTGCCAATACGGCAATGGTGTGCCTTCTTTTACAACTATCAAGTTTGTATCTCGCAACTTTTTCCCTATTTCGATTTGCTCATCGGTTGCTTTTTTCAATTTCAGACCGCCCTTGAGTATTGGCTTTTCGTCTGGCAGGAACTCCTCTCCTGTAATGCTGTCCCTATCGGCATTTCCGCCCTGCATAATTGGTTCGAAGAAGTCCGAATATCGTGACTTAATTTGCGATGCAAACTTTGCAGACTTCTTTTTGTCACGTTTCTCAAATAGTTCTCCCCATATTTTGCCCAAATTCTGTCCATTCTTATGCATCAAGGCATCTTTCGACAATTCCACATAATCAAGTGCCACATACAAAGAAGTGCTGTGTGCCTCAAACAAATGTTCTTCTATAACAGAAATTGCTTTTACCAACTTGTCTTTTACGAAATTAGTATTGGGTGCCAAAATATAAAAACTGCCACCAGAATTGTAAACCACATTTGCCTGAAACAAATTCAACTCCTTTAGCAAATAGCGGACTATCGCATCGGACAAAAGCGAAAGGTAAAAAGAACGACCTTTCAGATTCTTGCCAGCATATTTCGATACAATCTGATATATATACGGCTGAATACCACTGAAATCCGCCCCTATCAACAAAAATGGATTTTCAGTTGATTCATTGCTCTTGTAAAAATCATATAGACAAACCGACAATGCCGCAGTAGTTTTCAAATGGTCGAAAAGCGATACATCTGGAAAATCAATTGTGCTTGCAGGAACACAACTTGTATATTTCTGTATCAAATTCAGGAATGTCTCGGCAAAGGCACGATATGTATTAGCCTGTATGAACTTAAATTCTTCGAGAAACGAATTCCATAACGATGCATAATCCGGCACTTCTGCAAATTCTTTCTTTGGAAAATACGCTTTAGAAAGTTTCATCGATTCAACAGGCAAATGCCACCAATCATTAAAATCTTTACTGGCACCTACTGTATGCAATATTGATGTCATTCTCTTTTTCTTGAACGCATCCCAGTTCTGTTCGTCCTGTATATCACTATATGCCTGGTCCCTATCCATGCCCGACGACAAGCAATCCGCTTCCTTGATAATTCGTCCCAATTCCGACAACTGTTCTTTCGCCAGATGATGTCCTGCGGCCAAATTTATTAAGTTATCCTTGTTAGACATATTATCCACATCCGAATTTGACAATTTAGCAAAAACAGAACGGAAATCATCAATAAACTGGGCTGTCCACAAAACGTGTTTATGAGAATATATGCCATTATGTTCTGGGCAAAAAGCACTTTCATCCTTACAATAATCCTTTAGGCAACTGCTACTCTTAACCGAGCCGGAATCAGCCCTCTGATAGAATTTGCCTATATCGTGCAGCAAAGCTGCCAAATATACTTTTTCCCTTATCGTATCCATATTCATTTGTTCAGTCGTTATCCTTTTCGTTATTATCTATTCTCTTATCCCTTCTTCTCGCTACCATTCCATAGCCTAGGCTTACGCCCTTGCCAAGCCCTACAAAATCTGGAATGCTGACATTGCACTTGAAATCAACATCGAAGCCCATCATCTTTACACCTTTATATAAATATGTACGGTGCGACTCGATGCCGGTAAACTTGACAGACACGGGCTTTTCCAAGCTTATGCCCAAACCTTTGGCAAACGACAGAATATTAGCCGTGAGCAGACCTTCCAGCATCTCGGTCTTCTCGACTATGCTGTCGAGCATAACATATTTCCTATAGTTTTCCTGATTCAGTGGCATCCACTTGCGCAACGAATATCCGAACATATCGTCCCAGCACTGCACGATGAACTGCCTTGCATCGACCGACTCGACCTCAAGTTTCACCTGCTTGTCGCCAAGATGCACGTCGAAATTGGCGTTTTCGAAGAAGGAGCCTATTGCTTCGGTTCCATCGCCGATGCACACCAAAGCGGCCTTGCCGCCAATGCGCTTGTACTGTATAAGCGGATACGAATATCGGAATCCGTCGCCCTGATGATTGTGGAACAATATGTCGGAACCGCTCACGGCATTAATCACCGCTCCGCGGAACTGCGACAACTCCCGATGTTGCAGTTCGTTGACAAACCTTACGATTAAAATCCGCTGTCTATCCATAGATTTACCTATACGAGTTTCAATTTCAAGACTACAAATTTAACAAATAGTCCAGATTTTCCGTCCAATAGTTTTCAACAAATAATCAACAGAAAGAAGGCTGACAGGCGAACAGTCGAACAGGCTAGCAGGCTAACAGCCTCCCCAATGTTTCTAATTTCTAAGTTCACACAATAACCAGAAACTTAGAAACCACTTCAAACCTAGAAACTTTCACATATCCTTGTTTTACTGGAAGTGGCACTGCGAACTCACAAAGCAGATACATTAGTTACTACTTATCAGTATAAGTCTTAATCCTTGTTGTAATGGAAGTGCACTGCGAGCGAGGAAAGAATTAATGCAAACTACTTGAAGTTCATGTCTTAATCCTTGTTTTAGTGGAATTTTTGTACCAACCGAAAGTAATCAAATTTATTTGAATTACTGAGGTGCCGCCTAAAATAAGCGGAGCTAGGTGGCGCTGCGAGCGATGACCATGCAGACGTATTCTCTGAAATGGATGAGTCTTAATCCTTGTTTTAGTGGAAGATATTCTGCTATAAAGTACGACATTGAGCATATAAGAGCGCAAATTGAGTCTTAATCCTTATTCTAATGGAATATTAGTGCAAAAATTTGGTCACGGTGACATTATAACCTACAACAAGTAGTCTTAATCCTTGTTTTAGTGGAAGTGGCAAAAGGGGCAAAAAGGCTAAAAGGCTAAAAGGCTAACAGCCAGAAGTCGTTATAACATTTTTGTACGTTATGGCTTCAAGCCTGTGAGACTGCAAGCCTTCAAGCCTTTGAAAATCCTTGTTTTAATGGAAGGAACACTGCGAGAACATAGCAGAAATACTAAAAAACGCACCAAAAGGGTCGTCTTAATCCTTGTTTTAATGGAAGTAGCACTGCGAGTGAAGAAGAATTTAGTAATTGCAATGATGGCACTGGTGTCTTAATCCTTGTTTTAGTGGAATTTTAGTGCAAACCGAAAGCAAACAAGAGAAACTTGATTTGCTGAGGTGCAGCCTAAAATGAGTGGAACTAAGTGGCACTGCGAGTTCACCTGTGAAGACTATCTTATCCGTTGGAAGATGTCTTAATCCTTGTTTTAGTGGAAGATGCACTGCGAGATACGGCATCGAAGCCGAAAGGCAAGTAAAATGGCGGTCTTAATCCTTGTTTTAGTGGAAGATGCACTGCGAGGTACAAGAACACAGCCTTGCAGATTTGGGGTAATTTGTCTTAATCCTTGTTTTAGTGGAAGATGCACTGCGAGGCGGTAAAAATCCGACAATAGCGGTTGTTCCTGATTTGTCTTAATCCTTGTTTTAGTGGAAGATGCACTGCGAGTGGCAAATAGACAAAGACTGCAACGTGTTGTCAAGGACAGGTCTTAATCCTTGTTTTAGTGGAAGATGCGCTGCGAGGGCAAAATTTGTAAGTAGTTGCGCAATAAGACTTTAGGTATCAATTTTAACATTTCGTTATGAAATTTTCTCCCAAAAAGTGTACCTTTTTCTCATCAAACCACACCTAAAATAGGCGCGGATTTTGGTTAGAATGTCAAAGAACTTTTGTAATAAAGCGATACAAAAATAAGTGATTTTTCGGACGAATGAGAAAAATGTTGCAAACAGGATATTAACAATGGACAATTAACAATGGACAATGGATAATGAATAATAAAGGCAAACCGTCATGCTGAATTTATTTCTGCATCCGTTATTATGATCCTGAAACAAGTTCAGGATGACCTAACGCTAAAACATGTTCAGAATAACAAAAAGAATACATAAAAAAACCTCGAAACTTAAAGTTTCGAGGTCAATCAAATCAATTATTATGAAAAAAATTTATTTTATCTCAAAGATCTGTCCGCTGTGAAGCAACTGGTCAACAGTCTTAACCTTGGTGGTTGCAACTGCATTGTCAACCTGCTCCTGCAACTTGGTTTCGTAAGTTGCATCGTCAACGCTACGGATAACGCCGATTGCCAGCGGGTAAGTCATCTTAGCAAGCAAGTAGTGGATGCTCGGATTCTTGGTTGTCATGTCGTGAACCAAGATGTCCTTTTCGGTAATGCCGTTTTCGCCAATCTTAACGACCTTGAGGTCGGCACCGTCGAGAACAAGACCCTTGTCGTGTTCCTTACCGAAAATCATCGGCTTGCCGTGTTCAAGCATTACTACATTGTCGTCGCGAACATCCTTACCAATGATGCTTTCGTGAATCTTATCGTTGAAGATAACGCAGTTCTGCAATACTTCAACAATCGAAGCACCCTTGTGAGCATTAGCAGCGATCAAAGTCTTTTCGAGATTGCGCGGCTCCTTGTCGATAACTCTTGCGAAGAAGTTGCCTTCTGCACCGATTACGAGTTCACCCGGCTTGAAAGGATTCTCGATTGTTCCATCGGGTGACGACTTTGTAATCGAACCGTAAGGAGTTGTCGGAGAATACTGACCCTTTGTAAGACCGTAAATCTTATTGTTGAATACCAACACGTTGATGTCGATGTTTCTGCGAATCAAATGAATGAAATGGTTTCCACCGATAGCCATCGAGTCGCCGTCGCCAGTAGCAAGCCAAACATTGAGGTCTGGACGAGCCGACTTCAAGCCCGAAGCAATAGCAGCACCTCTTCCGTGCAATGTATGGAAGCCGTAAGTCTTCATGTAGTACGGGAATCGTGACGAACAGCCAATACCTGATACGAACACTATCTTTTCCTTTGGAACGCCAATCTGCGGAAGAGCATTTTGCACTGCAGCCAAAATTGAATAACTACCACAACCTGCACACCATTTTACCGGTCCTGCGGTCTGAAAGTCTTCTCTTGTAAGTTTCTGTACTTCTTCCATAATTACTATTTTGCTAAAAGTTGTTTAAATTTCTCTTTCAATTCACTAATAAAGAACGGCAATCCCTGTACCTTGTTGTACTGTTCGTACGGATACTGCGGATACTGGGTACGCAGGTAATCTGCAAACTGACCAAGGTTCAATTCGCAAACAACGCGCTTCTTGAATTTCTTCAAGACATCCTCGGTGTTCTTTGGCAACGGGAAGATGTAGTTGAAGTGTGCCAAGCTGACATCGTAGCCTTCTTCTCTCATTTCCTTGACTGCCATATTCAATGCACCGAAAGTACCGCCCCAGCCTATTACGAGGAGTTCGCCACCGTTCTGGCTGCCGATGATTTCCTGTTCAGGAATGTAGTTGGCAATGCGCTGTACCTTTTCAGCACGGTAGTTTGTCATAACCTGATGGTTCATCGGGTCGTGTGAAACATCACCGTAAACATCCGACTTTTCAAGACCGCCGATTCTGTGTTCCAAGCCCTTCTGACCCGGCAAAGCCCACATACGGTTCAACTTTTCAGCATCACGCTTATAAGGCTGATATTCGGGGTCGTTGTCCTTTACGAACGGAGGAACAATCTTTGGTATTGCTTCGTAGTTGGGGATTTCCCACAATTCGGTACCGTTTGCCAAATAGCCGTCGGTAAGGAGGATAACCGGAGTCATGTGTTCAACAGCAATCTTGCAGGCTTCGTATGCGAAGTTGAAGCAGTTGCCAGGAGTTGAAGCGGCGATAACCGGCATTGGAGATTCGCCGT
>Ga0265299_10004933_pt1 | contig 12496 bp, 12 predicted proteins | sample AusTroGonzalo_MG_4_FD_193485 | JGI IMG/M metagenome (GOLD analysis project Ga0265299, IMG submission 193485) | Bovine rumen microbial communities from tropical cattle in Woodstock, Queensland, Australia - Gonzalo_02 | ecosystem: Host-associated > Mammals > Digestive system > Stomach > Rumen ...
TATAATAGCCTCTATGAATGGCAGGAGATAGAAGCATTAGAACTTGGCAATAAAAAAATAGACGAGCTCCGAAAAGAAATAAACAATATCAATATTCAAATGATAAAATTTTCTCTGCTGGAGGAGACCAGGGCCGGGGCTGTCGTGAAGGGCGGGAAGGCGATGGATGTGAAGGTGTATGTTAAAGAGATAACGAGGGTTATATCGGTATGAAAAAGTTGTTGCACATTATGAGTTGCGTAGCATTGCTGTCGTTGATAGTTTGCGGATGTAATGGCATCGATAGTCCCGAAGGGGACTTGAAAGACATCAAACTGGAAGACTGGCCGCTAACGGACTGCTCCACAAGTACAAAGCCTGCACGCGACCTTGTGGCCTACAAGCTGCTTGGGGTTCCTTACAAATGGGAACAGGACTGGTTGGGCGGAAGGGTCTATGTTATTAATCCGGATCTGTACTCTGAAAAAGCGCCATTCTCCCTGAACGATTATCAGAGTAAGAATCTTTGCAGCGGCACGCACGGAGCCTATATGAATCTCATCGAGGGCAAGTCGGACGTGATTATCGCCAGCCGGGATATTTCCAGAAATGAGATGGTGTCTGCGGTAGAGCTGGGTGTAGAGTTGGAGACGGCTCCATTGGCTATCGATGCCCTTGTGTTTATCGTCAATCCAAAGAATCCCGTCAAGAACCTGACCTCGGACCAGGTTCGGAAAATCTATACTGGTGAGATTACCAACTGGAAAGAGGTCGGCGGGGTGGACCATGCTATTACCCCTTACATCCGCAATGCGGATTCCGGCAGCCAGGAGAAGATGGAAACCCTGGTTATGGATGGACTGAAAATGATTGACGGGACCGAAGAGACCTATATGTATGAGATTATCGGCTCACAGATGGCATCGCCCTACCTACAACTTGAGGCCGATGAATATGGCATCGGTTACACGCCTTTCTTCTACTGCACGGCAATGGTCCGCGATTTAATGATGGTCGATATGATTTCCATCGACGGCGTGGCCCCCAGCAAGGAATCATTGAGATCCAACAAGTATCCTTTCGTATCCAGTATTTACGCGGCAGTACGTAAGACGGAAGACCATGAGAGTATGGCGTATAAACTCTACCAATTCCTTTTTACCCAGAAGGGCGCGGATATGATTGATGAGAGCGGGTATATTGCAATAAGGAAGTAGATGCACTCTCTGGCTATACGAACTGCCATCCTCTCGGAGTGGGAGGGCGGCGGTATTTAATATACATCGGAAAACAATTCCACTATTTGTCGTTTTTTATTTCCAATAATTTCCGGAAAAATTTTTCCACAATCTCCGGTTTTTTGTATCTTTGCATCCAAAGACACAGGATATGGATACATACAAACCCAGAATAGCCGACTCTGTCCTTGCGAGAAAACTCGCTGGTAAAGGTGCCGTGCTCATTGAAGGTCCCAAGTGGTGCGGCAAGACAACTACCGCCGAACAGCAGGCCAAGAGCGTCATCTATATGGATGACCCCAAGAAGGTGAAAGAAAACCTCCTCAAAGCAGATCTGGCTCCTCAGGAGTTGCTGGAAGGAGAGCATCCGCGTCTGCTTGACGAGTGGCAGATAGCCCCGCAACTTTGGGATACCATCCGATTTGACGTGGACCATCGTCCCGGTAACGGCCATTACATCCTGACTGGTTCATCCGTGCCCGTTGAAGAAGAGGAAGAAGACGAAGAAAAGCAGGAAGAGAATAAGAAGATGCGCCACTCCGGTACTGGCCGGTACGGTTGGGTGAAGATGCGCCCGATGGCGCTTTATGAATCCGGAGAATCCAACGGCGCCATCAGTCTGAAGGAACTCTTCAATGCTCCGGAGAAGATTTATGCCAAAAGCAGTCTCTCCCGTGAAGACCTTGCATTCGTCCTCTGCCGTGGCGGCTGGCCGGCTGCGATAGATTTGGAAAAAGACATTGCCCTGGACCAGGCTTTCGATTATGTGGATTCCGTGGCCAAGAAGGATATGAACCGCGTGGTGGACAAGGTCCGCCGCAATCCGGAGCGTGTTCGCCAGTTGATGCGTTCCTATGCCAGGAACGTGGCTTCACAGGCCCCTTACGAGACCATTGCCGCCGACATGCAGGCCAACGAGCCTAAAGGGATGGATGCGGAAACCGTTTCTGCCTATATTGAGGCTCTCCGGAAACTCTTTGTGATTGAGGAATCCAAGGCCTGGAATCCTAATCTCCGGTCCAAGACTGCCATCCGTACCACCAACACCAGATACTACTCTGATCCGTCTATCGGGACTGCCGCCCTGGGCATCGGACCGGGTGATCTGCTGTCGGACTTCAATACCTTCGGCCTTCACTTTGAGGGACTGGCCGTGCGTGACCTCCGGACTTATGCTTCCGGACTTCTTGGAGAAGTATATCACTACCGTGATTCTGAAGGATTGGAATGTGATGCTATCGTTCATCTGCGTGACGGCAGTTACGGCCTTATCGAGATCAAGATTGGCGGAGAGGGCCTCATTAACGAAGGTGCCCAGACGCTCATCAAGCTCCGGGACAAGATTGACCCTACCAAGATGAAGAATCCGTCTTTCCTGATGGTTCTCGTGGGCATCGGAGAGATTGCGTACCGACGCGATGACGGCGTCTATGTGGTCCCGATTGGGTGCTTGAAGGACTAAACACCAAGGTAGGAAATAATGCCATCAACATGGAGGTCAACAAGGGATTGTTGGCCTTCTTTGCTGAGGAGGAAGTCGCAATCTTCGTGATTGTCCATGAAGAGATTTTCGGTGAGGACGGCGGGGCAGCTGGTGTGGCGTAGGAGGTAGAAGGCGGCTTCCTGGTCGGGGTCGCCGTCGGTGTAGTCGGTGCGGAGGCGCATGCCGGGGAGGTGGGCCTTGGCGGCGTTGTAGAAGGCGGTGGCGAGGGCATCGGCACCGGTGGTACCGGGAGTGGTGTAGGCGCACCAGCCGCGGGCGGAGAGCCAGCGGTCGCCGTGGCCGGCGGCGTTGCAGTGGATGGAGATGAGGAGGACGTTGTCTTTGCCCAACTGGCGGCACCACTCGTTCACGCGGCGGCAGCGCTCTGGCAGGGAGATGTCCGTTTCCTCGGGCACCAGGAGGATGGCGTCCAGGCCCCGGGCGGTGAGTGCGTCCACAATGCCCCGGGCGATGATGCGGTTTTCAAGGTATTCCAGGAGGCGGCCGTCGGGAGAACGCTTGCCCCGCGTCTCGGCTCCGTGGCCATTGTCGATGAGGATCTTCATAGCTGATCAAGTGCTTAGGTTTACACCTTTAAGTTACACAAAATCAGCGGGTAATGCAAGAGGTATGGCGTGGGCGTTAACCCCGTTGGAGCGTAGTGAATTCTTTTGAACTGAAAAAGTTTGGGGGACGGAGAATCAGCCCTTGCGAAGTTCTGCTTTCGTCGCCACATCGATAATTAGTGTTTAGAGGCATTTTTTGATCAGTATTATACTGTAACAAGAAGCGGTTTCAAATGATGTCATATGTGACTCTTAAAGGGTAGATTGGTTTTTTTCATCTTTTTTTATTAAATTGGCACTCGATTTTAATTTAATAAAGATGAGTGATAGGCCTCTGAATCGTCTTAAAGTGGTTCTTGTGGAGAAACACAAGACAAGTAAGTGGTTGGCAGAACAACTTGGAGTATCTGCTGTTACTGTCAGCAAATGGTGCTCTAATATTCATCAACCAGACTTACACACCTTGGCTCGTATAGCCGGTCTGCTTGAATGCGAGAAGCGGGAGTTAATAACAGAATAATGACGCGACGAATTGGGCTCTGAGAATTACTATAGACCGATACAGTATCTTGGTGCGAAGACACGAACTTTAAGTGTCATAGCATCCGAGTGTAAACATCTGTATCGAGATGATTCATATGTTGTTGACCTTTTTTCTGGCAGCAGCATCGTTTCTCAGGCTCTTTCCAACAATGGCATGGCAGTGATTTCCAACGATGTCCTACATTTCTGTTCGGACATAGCCAGCTGTTTGTTAGGCGTTAATAAGACTAAAGACTCTGCAAGATTGGCTACTGAAGGGATTACTGCTTTAAAAGAGTTTGAGTTAGATAGGCAGTTCTGTGAGCCATTTGAACCATTCATTGAGGAGGAAAGAACTAGGCTGCAGGCCAAAGATTTGCTCGGGCTTAAGGAGTTATATGATAGGCTGCCACAAGTTGGAAAAATGTCTTCAACGACAGAGCAGATCCAATACATAAGAGAGCATTATGGAGATGAAGCTCTTAATAATGCGCCATTCATAGTCAATTATTACGCCGGTACTTATTTTGGCATTAATCAAGCGATTAAACTTGATTGCATTCGGTCCTTTATTGAGTATTATCATAACGAGAAGCAGGAGGAGTGGGTATACAAAGCGATGCTTTGTGCCTTATATAGCACTCTATCGATGATTGTCCATAGTGCGGGGAAACATTTTGCTCAACCAATTGCAATCAAGGACCTTGATTTAGACAAAATCACGAATACCCGGCTTTTCGAGAATCGAGGTTATGACGTGTATGAGTTCTTTGAGTTAAACTTGAATAAGATTCTCAAAGTAACAAAGGATACCCCGATACCTTCAAAGAATCTTTCTTGGTGTTGTGATGTAGAAACGCAGTCATTCCGTGAACTGCTAGCCACAAAAGATGTTTCTGTAATTTACGCTGATCCACCCTATACGGCACAACAATATTCAAGGTTCTATCATGTCCCAGAGGCTATCAGAGAGTATCGATACCCGGCTCTTCAATTACATCGAGGACATGTAACTCAGGGGCTATATCCTAATGATAAATTCAAGTCTGGATTTTGTTCAAAGCCTAAAGCGATTAAAGCCTTTCAAACAATATTTGAGATGGCCGAGATATCTGGAGCTAGTCTTGTCATCAGTTATTCGGAATCTCAGAAAAAAGAAACTGGCAATGAAAGAATGGTTTCAAAGTCTGATATTGTTGAAATGGCCAAACAGACCAATCCTCATTACAAGATGAGGTGTGTGGATTTTGCATTTAATTACAGGCAATTGAATTCCCAGGACAATATCGTTGAGAATAAAGAAGATAAGGAATTCCTGCTTATATTTGAAAGATAATGATTCAAAGATATCTTGGTAATAAGAACTCATTAGCGGAGTATATCCTGCAAGAAGTCGATAAGTATTGTCGACCCGGAGACTTGGTATGCGATATATTCTCTGGTACTATTTCGATGTCGATGGCATTAAAAAAACGAGGGTATCGAGTAATCTCCAATGATATTAGCGTCTTCTCATACCACTTCGCCAATTGTTATCTAAGGAACAATTCGATACCAGATTTTAATCTACCACAACTTGGTATTGATGCCACGCTGTTTAATTCGAGAGCGATAGAGAACCTCGCATTAAAAAAAGGAGAGATTGGATTTGACTTCCTAAAAAAGAAAGGTTTGCGGGACGTTTATAAGAACTTGGCAATTGTTCTTCTTTATCTTGAGAATATTGAAGAGAATGATATCGCTGAGCCTTATAGGCATAGTTATATCTATGACACATATACAAACGAGGGCAACAATAGTTTCTTTCGGAGTAAGCGTGGATCGGAAGGAAGACGACGCTTCTTTACACCTTCTAATGGAAAGCGGATAGACTGTATACTGAATAAGATTAGAGAATGGTACCATAACCAACAACTAACTGATGTTCAGTATAGTCTATTATTGAGCATCTTATGTGAGTCGATAGAGAAGATAAGCAATACGCAAGGGACATATCATGACTTCCAGCGCGAAGTTTATGACGAAAGAGCTTTAAATAATTTGACATTGAGACTCCCTCCGTTTGATGATGTGATTGGATCAAGCAACAATCACATTATAGGAAACTCAAGGGATTCTCTGGAGTTTATTAAGGAAGTGCCTGAACATAAGCTCCTTTATATTGACCCTCCATACAATTTTCGTCAATACACGTCCTACTATTTTATGCTGAATCTTGTTTGTAATTATTGCTCGATACAAGATTTGGAGGATTATTTCGCTCATGTGCAATATGTCCGCGGTCAAAACATGGAAGATGATTTCGATTCAACCTTCTGCAAGGCCAAGGAATTTATCCCTTCACTTGAGGGGCTTATCAGAGATGCTCGTACTCAATATGTGGTTTTAAGCTACTATGATGGTAGGAATCATGAGAATAAAGGCTCACGCCGGGCCGACAACGGAATTGCGGATATCATCTCTATGTTCAAAGGAGATATGTTCAAGAAAGGGTCATTTAAACAACTGGCTCTTGAACGGACAAACTACCAAAGCTTCCAAGGGCACCGAGCAGATAAATGTAACGAATACTTATTCATAGCTAAGAAGGTATGAAAGCCTGGACAGATAATGTAAATAAAGAAAGTCTTAAAGACTGGCTGAAGAATCGTGAGAGCTATATTCCTTCAGGAATAGGAGATCCGTATGCTTCTTCTTTGAGGAGCGCCGGACGTTTCTATTCTGCATTAGCAGGGAATGCTCGCTCACGCATGCAACAGCAGCAATCTGATTTAAATAGCGCAGGGCTATTTGATAGCTCAAAAGGTGTTCGGACTTATCTGGGTGAAGCATTTTACCAGATCTGTGTACGCTATGATCTGGAGAGTCTTGGATCTGAGAGGACCTTTGCTCTTGTCTTGTTCCTGGAAGCGATCCGTAGACAAAAGAATTACTATACTAAGACCTTGCGTTTTTGGATATCTGTAGCAAATAAGGTGGGGTTTACGACCCTAATCAATAACATTCCATCCTCTTTATTGCTCTCTAGACTCAGCACAGAAGCTAACGGCTATACCCCTCTTAGTGAAATATGGGACAACTTGGATTCTACGACATTCCCACATTTAACCGTAGATGAGTTGCAAGCTTTTGTAAATGATGCCTCCGTTTCCACGGTCCAAACCAACGGGATGTTGAGAAAGAATATCGAGAATTGGACATCAAGAAGTTCAAGAAAGGATATGTTTGAGGCCATTGAAATGCTGTACTCAAACGATAAGGGGCAAACGCTCCGAAGACTTTGTTCCGGAAACGAACTCACAACCATAGAAGAAATACTAAAAACATATCAAACAATGTATCCTCTAAATTCAATTTTGTATGGCCCTCCTGGAACGGGCAAGACTTACAGTACCGTGAGCTATGCCTTATCCTGTATTAAAGGGATAAAGGTGGATGAGGTTCAAAACAGAGATGTCTATAAAAAGGAATTTGACCAGCTATTGAAAGCTAATCAGATCAGATTCGTCACATTCCATCAGTCTTATTCATATGAAGACTTTGTGGAAGGGATAACCGCTGTTCCCAAAGGTGATCAGATTGAATATATCCCCAAAAATGGGATTTTTAAAGAGATTTGTCAGGAAGCCCAGAAAGAAGAGAACCAAGGGAAAAACTTTGTCCTGATTATCGATGAAATCAATCGTGGCAACATATCCAATATCTTTGGCGAATTGATTACTTTGATTGAAGCATCTAAGAGAGCCGGCGAGCCTGATGAGTTGACGGTTACTTTACCATACTCTGGGGACGCTTTCTCGGTGCCTAAGAACCTCTTTATAGTTGGCACCATGAATTCAGCCGACAAGTCCATTGCGCTGATGGATACTGCTTTAAGAAGGAGGTTCGCTTTTGTGGAGTGCCTTCCTAAGCCTGAATTATTAAATCCCATAGCGTTTGGTGATGGCAAAGAGGTTGATCTGGAAGGCTTACTAAGGACTATCAACCGTCGCATAGAAGTCCTTTTAGATAAAGACCATACTATTGGCCATGCCTACCTGATGAATGTTACGGATAAAGCCTCCTTACGTGACGCCTTATTAAACAAGATAATACCGTTAGTAGAAGAGTATTTCTACAACGATTATGAGAAGATCCGCCTTGTGTTCGGTGATGATGAAGCAAATGAGAAGGAGGAGGAATATCAGATTTATCAAGAAGACAAGAACAACTACGATCAGAGAACCCTCTTTGGACGCGATGTTGATGGCTACGACGAAAAGAAGTTTTATTCTCTGAACAAGGATCTCTTTAAGGCAGAAGCTGAAGATATTCCAACTGAGTTGTTCACGAAAATTTATCAGAAGTGAAAACAATCGTCTATTCGGTAACTGAGTTCGGCAGTATTTATCCCGAAAGTGCGCATCTAACATCTGGCACTTCACTACAACAAGTAGTTATGCCAGATGCGGATTTCGATGCTTTGTGTCGGTACATTGAGACTCAGCTTACTGAAGATGATGTAGAAGACAGGATATTTAAGATTCTCTATCGGCGGCATCAGAAAATCGTTAAAGCCCAGAATCAGGTCGGCGTTGTTCAGTTTGCAAATGGCTTACAGATTGAGATCCTTCCCAAAATTGCTGTGCGTCCAGAGGAAAATGAACGTGCGGTCCTTCGTCAGCTGTTATTAAAACTGTTGTCTCACATTAGGGATTATCCTTTTCTCTTGGCCGGAGAAGCCCAACTTTCTAGTCAAAAGGATTACCCTATCCTGGAAGTCTTTATTATGTCTTATATCCGGGAGTTAGAGGCTATCTGCACCAATGGACTGAAAAGTGAGTATGAAAGAGTTGACGAGAACCTGAATGTATTGAAAGGGAAGCTTTTAGTTAAGGAAAACATAAAGGCGAATCAGCTGAAACTGACCAAGTTCTATTGCCGATATCAAAGATATACGCCCAATTCTCCAGTTAATAGAATCATCAAAGCGACATTGGAGAAGCTTCTTTCAGCATCAAGATCTTTTCAGAATAGAGACAAACTATATAGACTGCTTAACGTCTTTAGCCAAGTAGAATCAAGCAAGAATGTCCGGACAGATTTGCAAAAGACCATGAATCTGAATCGGACATACCGAGAGTACCAAAAGATAATGATGTGGTCTCGCTTGTTTTTGAATAATAGTTCTGTCACGAGTACGCAGGGAAATGTGGTGAATACCTCTATTGTCTTTCCCATGGAAAAAGTGTTTGAGGACTATATCGCGTTCCTTTTCAAGAAGTTCTCTAAAGACTACATCATAAGACCACAAGATAGATCCGTTTTCCTCGTTACTCATCGAAATCGAGGGAAGTTCCGCTTACGCCCGGACATTGTCGTAGCCAATGATGATGTTCCTGTTTTGATAGTTGACACTAAATGGAAATTGCTCAACGCTTATCAAGAAAGAGATAACTATGGCATTTCTCAAAGTGATATGTATCAACTATATGCATATGGAAAGAAATACGAATTAGAGCATAATATAGGACGTGCTCAAAAGGTGAAACCCCCTCACTTGGTTTTGCTGTATCCGGAAAATGAGAATTTCAAGAAAAGACTCGACAATTTTACATATGAGGGAGATTTACAGCTGGATATTATTCCATTTAGCTTTGCAAAAGGCATGGAAGAGATCCAGGTCCGGAATATTCTTGACATAATTGCCGACAGGAAACGGGCAGAGGCTATTAATCAGTACCAAGTTATTCCTTCCGTTGTTAGCCAGGTGGTAATAATCAGCAATAGAGAATACCAAGATAGAATCGATAAAAAAGGCTTTATCCCCCTATATTCCCTTAGGGCGGCATGCGGTCGTTTTGAAAGTGAAGAGCTTCCTACGGCAGAAGGCTGGATAGATGCCTCTGGGAACGGATTTACCCCTGATCCGGAAAAGCATTTTGTTATTTACTCTAAAGGAGATTCAATGCTACCGGATATTAAAGATGGAAACCTATGTGTGTTTGAATGGTATAACGCGGGAAGCAGGGAAGGAAAGATTGTTCTCACCCAAAGCAATTCATATGACGCCGACTACGACGGGCAGTATACCATTAAGAAATACCATAGTGAGAAAACTGTTAATGAGGAAGGGTGGCAGCATTCTAGAATCCAACTAATTCCACTGAATCCTCTCTATCCCACAATTGAGATTACTCCCGAAGATGGGGATCAGTATCGCACAATAGGAGTTTTTAAAACGACCTTATAGTCCGACTATACAATGCGTCAGCCAGAGTATGGCCAATAGTGACTCAATGAGACCATATACCGACGTCGATGGTAATGTTTACGAATCCCGAGAAGCTTTTTTTAACTCTCCGGATCTAGATTCATATCGTGTGATGTTGTATTTACATTCTGGAGCACGAAAACCACAGAATGAATGGGAGCGTAGCCTGCTTGCGGAAATGCGAGAAATAGAAGAGTCGGGGAAACAAATAGACTTCTCAGAGAACATTTGGTAAACCACGATACTACCGATACTTCCTCCTTTCCAGGATCTCGTTCTCGTACTCCACATACGCTTTCTTCAGGACGTCAAATATCTCTGCCCTCATCTCTTGGTTGTAGTGATTAAGCCCCTCGCTGAGATTCGCGTTCGCCCGGTCCAGATCCATCTCCAGAATGTCACCAAAGGCGGCAAAAACGTCCTTACGGTCTATCTGACCACCGGCAGCGTCCGTGAAGTAACCAGCCTCGTGTAAGGCCACCAAAACCCGTAAAAAGTCCAATTTCCGGCCGGCGCCCATATTGAGCCGCACCGGTTTGTGTTCAGCCTTCTTACTGTGTTCCTTGTCGTATTCCTTCTGCCAGGACTCCGGATACGGCATCCGCACCGGCATGGAAACCTCCTGATGGAGAGAGAAATCGTTAATCACCCCGTTATTGTTCAGCGTATCAATCTTCATTGTGCAATCTTAGGCAAACCCGGGCCGCAATCCGGCAGCTGCACGGAGGAGCCCGAAATCTCGTTCAACGTACCATTGTTGTTCAGCGTCCCGATGTGAACCTCGTACTTCTCGGAATGCTCCCGCATCTGGGCGAACACCCTGGTCATCACTTCCTCGGCCTTGGTGCTCCAGCCGGTCCCGGTGAGCAGGAAATTGATATGCTGCAGGGCCTCGGTCTGCATACTGAACGTAGGCAGCCGCAGGATGCACTCGGCAATCTTGTTGAAGGAAATGTGCGAGCGTCCCAGCTGCTCCTCCATGGCCTTGATGGTGGCCTTGTATTCCTCGGACTCCTTCATCCGCTGGGCGTTCTCGGCCTGGGCCTGGGCGAGCTGCTGCTTCTTTTCCTCGATCTCCCGGCGGACCTCCGTGAGTTCCTCGGTAGCGCGGGCAAGCTCTGCCAGGGCCTGCGGATTGGCGTCGTAGTCGGAAGGCTTGATTTCCGCAGCCGTCTTGTGGTAGAGGTCGTTCTGGACGTCATCGCCGACATAGACCTGAAGGATCTGCTCTTCGGTGAGCTGGGCTTTCAGCAGGGCTTCAGATTCCTGCAGGAAGATGTCGTCCAGGTTGTCGTGCAGGATGGCGTAGGCACGGAGCTGCCCCAGGATGGCTTTGGCCACCAGCTGGGGGTATTCGTAGGTGCGTGCCAGTACCAGGATGCGGTTGACGTTGACCGGAAGGAAGTTCTGCGTCATCCAGCACCAGTTGACGAAGTCGGAGTTGGAGAAGTAAGGCGTCCGGGGATAGAAGTCGATGTAGGCAGTCTTGACGGGAAGGGCCTTGAGGATTCGTTTTAGGGCGGTTGGCGTGACGGCCTTGACAATCTGCCGGCGGAGCCCTTCGAGTACGTCAAAATGGTCCAGAAGGCGGTAAGTAACGGCGTAAACGGCACAGGCGACCTTGCGGCCCATGCGCTGGCGGGTTTCGTCGAAGTAGTCGGTTTTGAAGTCCAGCTCCGGGTCAAAGTCCAGCAGGAGGGCGCGGGCCTGATAGTAGGCTTCGTCCACGATATCCTCGGCTGTCCATTTCTTGGAGGTGGCTCCCATCTGGTCCAGAGAGACGGCAATTGCCCGGACGAAGTTCTCTTCATTCAGGTACTCTTCCCACTGCTGCCGGGTGGTGTGTATGAGCTCTCTGCCGTGTTTCATCTCTGTGAGCAGGCTGTTCAGCCCCTCATTGCAATTGGTCTATGTGTCCAGATGTAAAATGTGGGAATACAAATATAATGATTTTGGGCGACAGATAATAAGTAAATTATACGCAAAAGCAGTGAACACCCGGCAAATACGCTTTGCAGGGTGCTCAGATAAGGGAATAAGTTTTCAACAGGTTTTTCTAGCGTTTGCGGCCGTTTCGGATGAGCCAGTCGTCTACTTCGCTACGGCGGAAATAGTAGGACTTGGCGTTCTGGTAGTATGGGAAGCCGTCGTAACGTATCCACTGGTAGATGGTGCAGCGGGCGTTATGGCCCGGAAGGTAGTCGCGCAGCTCGTCTATGTCCATCCACTCGGAAGGGCTTGCTTTGGCGGTGGTCTGTTCCAGCCTGGCGGTGAGTTCTTCGATGCGGTCGCGCAGCTGGGCCAGTATGGCGGGCATACTGTCGAAGGTGATTCTTTTGTCTGATGAATCCATTGTCGTTTGCTTTCGGGTTGAACAACGGGTTCTTGTATTGAGGCCTCAGAACAAAAATCCCAGAGTCGGTTTTCGGCTCTGGGTACAAAAATATAGCAAAAA
>Ga0265299_10004934_pt1 | contig 12495 bp, 2 predicted proteins | sample AusTroGonzalo_MG_4_FD_193485 | JGI IMG/M metagenome (GOLD analysis project Ga0265299, IMG submission 193485) | Bovine rumen microbial communities from tropical cattle in Woodstock, Queensland, Australia - Gonzalo_02 | ecosystem: Host-associated > Mammals > Digestive system > Stomach > Rumen ...
TCAAGAATCCATTGCCATTCCCCGATTTCCTTGACGTGCAATTAAAGTCTTTCAAAGACTTCCTGCAGTTGGACACTCCGCCTGAGGAACGCAAGAACGACGGCTTGTATAAGGTGTTCGCCGAGAACTTCCCTATCACCGACACACGTAATAATTTCGTCCTTGAGTTCCTGGATTACTATATTGACCCGCCCCGTTACACCATCGACGAGTGTTTGGAGCGTGGTTTGACCTATAGCGTACCTTTGAAGGCTAAGCTGAAGCTGTATTGCACTGATCCCGACCATGAGGACTTCGGAACGGTGATTCAGGATGTGTTCCTGGGTCCTATCCCATACATGACAGCCAACGGAACGTTCGTTATTAACGGAGCCGAACGTGTCGTCGTTTCCCAGTTGCATCGTTCGCCTGGTGTTTTCTTCGGTCAGAGCGTTCATGCCAACGGTACGTTGCTCTATTCTGCCCGTATCATCCCGTTCAAGGGTTCGTGGATTGAGTTTGCTACGGACATCAATAACGTGATGTACGCATACATTGACCGTAAGAAAAAGTTACCTGTAACAACGCTGCTGCGTGCCATCGGTTTTGAGGCCGATAAGGACATTCTGCAGATTTTCGACCTTGCTGAAGAGGTGAAGGTAAACAAGAAGGCCTTGAAGGCCGTCGTCGGTTCCAAGCTTGCCGCCCGTGTGCTGAAGAGCTGGAATGAGGACTTTGTCGATGAGGATACCGGTGAGGTTGTATCCATCGAGCGTAATGAGGTTATCATGGAACGTGAGACCGAGATAACTGATGAGAACATGATGGAAATCCTTGAGAGTGGTGCACAGACTATTCTTGTCCACAAGGACGAACAGGCTGCCCAGGACTACAGTATCATCTTCAACACGCTGGCCAAAGACCCCTCGAACTCTGAGAAGGAGGCCGTTCTTTACATCTATCGTCAGCTGCGTAATGCTGACCCTGCTGATGATGCCAGTGCCCGTGAGGTTATTCAGAACCTGTTCTTCTCTGATAAACGTTACGACCTCGGAGATGTGGGCCGCTACCGTATAAATAAAAAGTTAGGTCTTGACACCGACATGGAAGTCCGTGTGTTGACCAAAGAAGATATTATCGAGATCATCAAGTATCTCATTCAGCTCATTAACTCGAAGGCTACTGTCGATGATATCGACCACCTGTCGAACCGTCGTGTACGTACTGTTGGTGAACAGCTGTCCAATCAGTTTGCTATCGGTCTGGCTCGTATGAGCCGTACCATCCGTGAACGCATGAATGTTCGCGACAATGAGGTCTTTACGCCTACAGACCTTATCAATGCCAAGACTATTTCGAGTGTAATCAACTCGTTTTTCGGCACCAACCCGCTGTCGCAGTTCATGGACCAGACTAACCCGCTGGCTGAGGTGACCCACAAACGCCGTCTCTCGGCACTGGGCCCTGGCGGTCTGTCGCGTGAGCGTGCTGGCTTTGAGGTACGTGACGTACACTATACGCACTACGGTCGTCTCTGCCCGATTGAGAGCCCTGAAGGTCCTAACATCGGTCTGATTTCGTCGCTCTGCGTTTATGCTAAGATCAACGAGCTTGGCTTTATCCAGACTCCTTATCGTAAGGTGGAGGGTGGTATTGCCAACCTTGACAATAATGAGATTGTCTATCTGACTGCCGAGGAAGAATCTGAACACATCATTGGTCAGGGTAATGCCCCGTTGAACGACGATGGTACGTTCATCCGCGAAGTGGTGAAATGCCGTCAGGATGCAGACTTCCCCGTCGTTCCGCCGACGGATGTCGACCTTATGGACGTATCTCCGCAGCAGATTGCTTCTATCGCAGCTTCTCTCATCCCGTTCTTGGAGCACGACGATGCTCACCGTGCACTGATGGGATCGAACATGATGCGTCAGGCCGTTCCCCTGCTCCACAACGAGGCTCCTATCGTGGGTACTGGTATCGAGAAGCAGGTCTGCGAAGACTCTCGTACGATGGTTACTGCTGAGGGTGATGGTGTCGTCGAGTATGTTGATGCTACCACTATCCGCATTCTCTATGACCGTACTGAGGACGAGGAGTTCGTCTCGTTCGAGCCTGCTTTGAAGGAGTATCGTATTTCAAAGTTCCGTCGTACCAACCAGAATATGACCATTGACCTGCGTCCTATCTGTAACAAGGGTCAGCGTGTGAAGGCTGGTGATATCCTGACTGAGGGTTATGCTACTGAGAACGGTGAGCTTGCCCTGGGTCGTAACCTCCTTGTGGCTTACATGCCTTGGAAGGGTTATAACTATGAGGATGCCATTGTGCTCAACGAGCGTATTGTCCGTGAGGATATCCTCACCTCCGTTCACGTCGACGAGTATTCGCTTGATGTCCGTGAGACCAAGCGCGGCGTTGAGGAGTTCACAGCCGATATTCCCAATGTCTCTGAGGAGGCTACCAAGGATCTCGACGAGAACGGTGTCATCCGTGTGGGTGCCCGTGTCGAGCCCGGCGACATTCTGATTGGTAAGATTTCGCCTAAGGGTGAGAGCGATCCCTCACCTGAGGAGAAACTGCTCCGTGCCATCTTCGGTGACAAGGCTGGTGATGTGAAGGACTCTTCACTCAAGGCCAACCCGTCGCTCAGTGGTGTCATCATCGACAAGAAACTGTTCGCCCGTGCTATTAAGACCCGCCAGACCAAGCAGCAGGACAAGAAACTGCTCGAGAAGATTGACGAGGAGTACGAGGCAAAGGTTGACGACCTGAAGGATATCCTTATCGACAAGCTCATCACACTCACCAAGGGCAAGACCTCAATGGGCGTGAAAGACTATACAGGTGCTGAAATCATCACTAGAGGTTCGAAGTTCACTGTTACGGCGCTGAAAAACTTGGAGTATGGTGATATCCAGATCAGCAACTGGACTAACGATGAGCACAAGAACGAGCTCATTGCCCAGTTGATTATCAACTTCATGAAGAAGTACAAGCTGCTTGATGCCGAAATGAAGCGTAAGAAGTTTGCCATCACCATTGGTGACGAGCTGCCCTCAGGCATTCTACAGATGGCCAAGGTCTATGTGGCCAAGAAGCGTAAGATTGGTGTCGGTGATAAGCTCGCCGGTCGTCACGGTAACAAGGGTATTGTCTCGAAGGTTGTTCGTCAGGAGGACATGCCGTTCCTCGAGGATGGTCGTCCCGTCGACCTCGTGCTCAACCCGTTGGGTGTGCCTTCACGAATGAACCTTGGTCAGATTTTCGAGGCTATCCTCGGTGCTGCCGGTAAGCGTCTCGGCGTGAAGTTTGCTACGCCTATCTTCGACGGCGCCAAGCTCGACGACCTTGCTGAGTGGACTGACAAGGCCGGTCTGCCCCGTCTCTGCTCTACCCACCTGTACGACGGTGAGACGGGCGAGATGTTCGACCAGCCAGCCACGGTAGGTATTACCTACTTCCTCAAGCTCGGTCACATGGTCGAGGACAAGATGCACGCCCGCTCTATCGGTCCGTACTCACTCATCACGCAGCAACCGCTCGGCGGTAAGGCTCAGTTCGGTGGACAGCGTTTTGGTGAGATGGAAGTCTGGGCACTGGAGGCCTTTGGTGCCAGCCATGTGCTTCAGGAGATTCTTACTATCAAGTCTGATGATACCGTAGGCCGTGCCAAGGCTTACGAGGCCATCGTCAAGGGTGAGCCCATGCCTACGCCAGGCATTCCCGAGTCGCTCAATGTGCTGCTGCACGAACTCCGCGGCTTAGGTCTCAGCATTACGATGGACTAAGTGAAAGGTAAAAAAGTAAAAAGGTAAAAAGTAAGAAAGATTATGGCTTTCAAGAAAGATACAAAGACAAAGAGTAATTTTACAAAGATTACCATCGGACTTGCTTCACCCGAGGATATCCTCGAGAGCAGCTTCGGCGAGGTTACCAAACCCGAGACCATCAACTACCGTACCTATAAGCCAGAGCGTGACGGTTTGTTCTGCGAGCGCATCTTTGGTCCGACGAAGGACTATGAGTGTGCCTGCGGCAAGTACAAGCGCATTCGTTATAAGGGCATTGTCTGCGATCGCTGCGGTGTCGAGGTAACAGAGAAGAAGGTTCGCCGCGAGCGTGCCGGACATATCGAGCTTGTCGTGCCGGTGGCTCACATCTGGTACTTCCGCTCGTTGCCTAATAAGATTGGCTATCTGCTGGGTTTGCCCACCAAGAAACTCGATGCCGTCATCTATTACGAGCGTTACATCGTCATCCAGCCTGGTGTGATGGCTGGCAAGAAGGACGCTGAGGGCAACGATGCCCCTGGTGCCAACAAGTTCGACCTGCTCTCTGAGGAAGAGTACAATGAGATTGTCGACAATTACATTCCTGCCGAGAATGAATACCTGGAGGACAGCGACCCCAATAAGTTCGTTGCCAAGATGGGTGCTGAGGCTATCTACCAGCTGCTTTCCGAACTCGACCTCGACTCGCTGAGCTACGAGCTCCGCGACCGTGCCAATACCGACTCTTCGGTACAGCGCAAGAACGAGGCCCTGAAGCGTCTGCAGGTGGTTGAGGCTTTCCGTCAGAGTGTGGAGAAGGGCGTCAACCGTCCTGAGTGGATGATTATGAAGATTATCCCTGTGACACCGCCCGAGCTACGTCCGCTTGTTCCCCTGGATGGTGGCCGTTTTGCAACCTCTGACCTGAACGACCTCTATCGTCGCGTCATTATTCGTAATAACCGTCTGAAGCGCCTTATGGAGATTCACGCTCCCGAGGTCATCCTGCGCAACGAGAAGCGTATGCTGCAGGAGGCTGTCGACTCGTTGTTCGACAATAGCCGCAAGTCGTCTGCCGTCAAGAGCGACTCAAACCGTCCGCTAAAGTCACTTAGTGACTCGCTGAAGGGTAAGCAGGGCCGCTTCCGTCAGAACCTGCTCGGTAAGCGTGTCGACTACTCTGCCCGTTCAGTTATCGTGGTTGGTCCTGAGCTGAAGATGGGTGAGTGCGGTCTGCCCAAACTGATGGCTGCTGAGCTCTATAAGCCGTTTATCATCCGCAAGCTCATTGAGCGCGGTATCGTCAAGACCGTAAAGTCGGCTAAGAAGATTGTCGACCGCCGCGAGCCCGTTATCTGGGATATCCTCGAGAACGTCATGAAGGGTCACCCCGTACTGCTCAACCGTGCACCGACCCTGCACCGTCTCGGTATTCAGGCCTTCCAGCCCAAACTTATCGAAGGTAAGGCTATCCAGCTGCACCCGTTGGCATGTACGGCTTTCAACGCCGACTTCGACGGTGACCAGATGGCTGTCCACCTCCCGCTGTCTAACGAGGCTATCCTTGAGGCCCAGCTGCTGATGCTCCAGAGCCACAACATCCTGAATCCTGCCAATGGCGCTCCTATCACCGTGCCTTCTCAGGATATGGTGCTTGGCCTCTACTATATCACTAAGATTCGTCCAGGTGCTAAGGGTGAGGGGCTCTCCTTCTATGGCCCCGAGGAGGCTATCATTGCCCACAACGAGGGTAAGTGTGATCTGCACGCCCTGGTGAAGGTGGTGGTTGACGACCTTGACGAGCAGGGCTTGCCCATTCGCCACACCATCGAGACCTCGGTGGGTCGTGTCATTGTCAATGGCATTGTCCCCAAGGAGGTTGGCTATGTCAATGAGGTTATCAATAAGAAGTCGCTGCGCGACGTCATCGGTGCCGTTATCAAGAATGTCGGTTTCGCCGAGGCTTGTGAATTCCTTGACGGTATCAAGAACCTTGGTTACCGCATGGCTTACGAGGCTGGTCTGTCGTTCAACCTTGACGACATCATCATCCCGAAGGAGAAGGCCGAGCTCATTGCAAAGGGTAATGATGAGGTACGTCAGATTACCGACAACTACAACATGGGCTTCATCACCGACAACGAGCGTTACAATCAGGTCATCGATACCTGGACGCACGTCAACAATGACATCGGTAACATCCTGCTGAAACAGATGACCGAGGCCGACCAGGGCTTCAACGCCGTGTTCATGATGCTCGACTCCGGTGCCCGTGGTTCTAAGGACCAGATTAAGCAGCTCTCCGGTATCCGTGGTCTGATGGCCAAGCCTCAGAAGGCCGGTGCCGAGGGACACCAGATTATTGAGAACCCCATTCTGTCGAACTTCAAGGAGGGTATGTCCGTGCTAGAGTACTTCATATCTACTCACGGTGCCCGTAAGGGTCTTGCCGACACCGCTATGAAGACGGCTGACGCAGGTTACCTGACCCGTCGTCTGGTCGACGTCTCTCACGACGTGATTATCACCGAGGAGGACTGCGGCACGTTGCGCGGTCTGGTTTGCACGGCTCTGAAGAACGGCGACGAGGTCATCTCCAGTCTGTCCGAGCGCATCCTTGGACGTGTATCGGTTCACGACATCATCAATCCCAAGACTGGCGACGTCATTGTCAATGCTGGTGATGAAATTACCGAGGCTATTGCCGATGCCATCGAGAAGGCTGAGATTGAGAGTGTTGAGATTCGTTCGGTGCTCACCTGTGAATCGAAGAAGGGTGTCTGCCGCAAGTGCTACGGCCGTAACCTCGCTACCCGCCGCATGGTGCAGAAGGGTGAGGCAGTCGGCGTCATCGCTGCCCAGGCTATTGGTGAGCCGGGTACTCAGCTTACCCTCCGTACGTTCCACGCCGGTGGTGTGGCTGCCAACGCAGCTGCCAACGCTAGCATCGTGGCTAAGTACGAGACTGCCAAGATTGAGATGGAGGAAGTTCGTACCGTACCGTTCGACGAAGATGGCACTCAGTGCGAGATGGTCGTCAGCCGTCTGGGCGAAATGCGCTTCGTTGACCCCAACACCAAGATTGTGCTTTCTACGGTGAACGTGCCTTACGGTTCGTCGCTCTATTATAAGAATGGTGACGTAGTGAAGAAGGGACAGAAGATTGCCCAGTGGGACCCCTTCAACGCCGTTATCGTCACCGAGTACGCTGGTACGCTGAAGTTCAACGATGTCGTCGAGGGCGTCACTTTCCGTGCCGAGACCGACGAAACCACCGGTCTTACTGAGAAGATTATCACAGAGTCGAAGGATAAGTCGAAGGTGCCTACCTGTGACATCATTGGTGCCGATGGCGAGAAGATTGGTACCTACAACTTCCCCGTGGGTGGCCACGTTGTCGTTGAGGACGGTCAGACCGTTAAAACTGGTGAGACGCTCGTCAAAATTCCGCGTGCAGCAGCCAAGGGTGGTGATATCACCGCCGGTTTGCCCCGTGTCACCGAGCTCTTCGAGGCCCGCAACCCGTCGAACCCCGCTGTTGTTAGCGAAATCGACGGTGAGGTTACCATGGGTAAGGTCAAGCGCGGTAACCGCGAAATCGTCGTCACTTCGAAGACTGGCGAGCAGCGCAAGTACCTCGTATCACTCTCTAAGCAGATTCTTGTGCAGGAGCACGATGCCGTGCGTGCTGGAACGCCGCTCTCCGACGGTGCCATTACCCCGAGCGACATCCTCGCCATCAAGGGCCCGACTGCCGTTCAGGAGTACATTGTTAACGAGGTACAGGACGTCTATCGTCTGCAGGGTATCAAGATCAACGACAAACACTTCGAGATTATTGTCCGCCAGATGATGCGCAAGGTTCAGATCAACGACCCGGGCGATACCTCGTTCCTCGAGTCAGATATCATCGACAAGCTTGACTTTGCCGAGGAGAACGACCGTATCTGGGGTAAGAAGGTTGTTGTCGACGCAGGCGATTCCGAGAACCTCAAGGCCGGACAGATTGTCACCGCCCGTCGTCTGCGCGACGAGAATTCGATGCTTAAGCGTCGCGACATGAAGCTCGTCCAGGTGCGCGATGCCGTGCCTGCTACGTCGACCCAGATTCTGCAGGGTATCACCCGTGCTGCCCTCCAGACCAAGTCGTTCATGTCGGCCGCATCGTTCCAGGAAACCACTAAGGTGCTTAACGAGGCTGCCATCCGTGGCAAGCAGGACTACCTCGAGGGTATGAAGGAGAACGTCATCTGCGGTCACCTCATTCCCGCTGGTACTGGTCTGCGCGAGTTTGACAAGATCATTGTCGGCTCAAAGGAAGAGTACGAGCGTATGCAGGCTAATCGCAAGAATGTGCTCGACTTCGCTGAGGAGCCTATCCTCGATGAGAAGTAGTAATTACTGCAGATATTTTCTTAAAGGCGCCACGTTTTGCGCAAAACCCATGGGTTTTGAACGAAACGTGGCGCCTTTTTTCAAAACATAGCGGAACGTGTATGGGCATTTGGAATATTATTTGTATCTTTGTCGGCAGGAAATGAGAATCGTACCGTATATCATAGGTGTGCTGATGCTCGTGGCCTGCTCTGCGGGAGACACCTCTGAGAAGCATTACAGGCGGGGGCGGATGTTGGCTGGACAGAACCGGTCGGCAGAGGCCATGCGTGAGTATCTATTGGCCGTGGATGTGGCCGATGATGCACAGGCGGTGACGAAAGCGGTTAACGAACTGGGGCATCTGTCTTTGAACCAGCACAATCTCAGTCAGGCCCGCAGCTATTTTGAGCAGGCGTGGCAATTGGCGGTTGCTGAAGAGGATCTGGTGCAGATGGTATTGGCACAGCGTGACTTGGGGCGCTGTTGTAGGGTGGGGCAGTCGACGGCTGAGTCCCTGCTGTATTTCGCTCGGGCTGACAGTCTGCTGACGGTGGCCGGTGCCGACTCACTTCGTAGCTTTGTCTATCCGGAATATATCTCATTGCTTTTGGGCGAAGGCAGGGCTGATGATGCCCGCAAGCTGGTACGTCTTTTGCCTGACGACCGTCGGTCGGGGCCATCATGCTTGGTGGCAGGAAAGTTCTATGCAGAACAGGGACTGTTAGACTCTGCTGTCTATTACTTCCGCCGTTGTCTGGAGACTGACAATGTGAACAGCCGCGCGTCGGCAGCTATGTACTTGAGTGAGATTGCCTCGGAAGAGGCTGACTGGGAGCGTGCCTACAACTATGCTCTGGAGTGTGCGGCTCTGGTAGACTCAGCCAAGCTGCAGATGCAGGCGGAAAACGCCAATCTGGTGGACTCGTTGAGCGACCAGTTAGAGGTAGAGCGCGAAAACTACCGTCTCTACCGTATCATTGCCCTCATCACGGTTGTAGCCATCGTGCTGATAGCACTGTCGGTCATCTTTGTCCGTGAACGTATCGCCCGTCTCAAGCGGCAGCAGGAGCAGGAACGGCAGGCCAGTGTAAGCCGTGCCCGCAACAGACAGGAGCAACTGATTGAGACGTTCCGCAATACCGCTCTTTACCGCAAAGTGCTGGTGGACGAATCCATCAGTTCCGGACAATGGGAAGAGATTGTGCAGTTTCTGGACGTAGAGGCTGATGGCTTCGTCGGCAAACTGACCACTTTCTATCCTGCTATTAAGCCGCAGGAGATGCAGGTGTGCCAGCTTTTGAAGCTGGAGTTTACAAACCAGCAGATTGCAGCTATCCTGTGTAAGACGCAGCAGGCTATTACGAATCTGCGCAAGCGTCTGTACCAGAAAATGTTTGAAAAGGAGGGCACAGCCGACGAACTGAACCAGTTCTTGCGGCTTTTCCCGCAGGAAAAGGGGCTGTGAATGATTTGTGAAGCGATTGTGAAGCATTTGTGAAGTGAAAAACGAGGCCGGAAGGCTTGAAAAATGTACCTTTGCAGCAGAAAACTTAAAACTCAGAACAATGATGAAACAATTGATTTGCACTTTGGTGTTCTGGCTGACAGGCCTCACGACAGCTTTGGCAACTGCCGATGCCGACTCGTTGCTGTTCAAACGGCAGGAGAATTTCGAACGTTTCTCGAACCTGTTCCCGACAGAGCGTGTCTACGTTCATTTCGACAATACTTCCTATTATAAAGGTGAGGATATCTGGTACAAGGCCTATGTGGTGCGTGACGACAACTTATACCACACCGATTTGAGTCGCATTCTCTATGTCGAGTTGCTGAATCCCATTGGCTACCCTGTAGAGACACAGAAACTGGTTATCCTGAACGGCCAAGCGCATGGTTCGTTTCACCTGACAGACACGCTCAATGCCGGTTTCTACGAGGTGAGAGCCTATACGGCATGGATGCTGAACTTCACCACCGGCGACCCTCACGGCTGGCGACGTATGCACAGCAATGAGGCCAAGCGTCAGTGGGGCGATCGCGTGCAGCGCTACCTGCAGGGTAACGCAGGCGTCTTCAGCCGCGTATTCCCCATCTATGAGAAGGTGGACAGTGGCCAGTTTTCGAAGCGCCGTATGCCCCGGCTGCCAAAGGCTACGGCCACGATGGCCACGCCCATCAAGGACCGCTTGGAGATAGACTTTTATCCCGAAGGTGGTAATCTGGTGCGCGACGTGCCGGGGCGTGTGGCTTTCCAGGCCCATAATGCTGAAGGACGTACCCTGAACGTGGCCGGTGCACTAATACGCCGGGGCGACAGCATAGGCTATTTCAAAACCGACTATGCCGGCCGAGGGGTCTTTGCTGTCACTCCTGATTCTTTAGATGCTGAAGAACTGACGAAAGGGCTGGAGCTGAGACTGACCTATTCGGGCAAAACCTACCACTTCGAGCTGCCCAAGCCCAAGAAGCGTGGCTACTCCTTGAATGTGTTCCCGGCAGGTAATCAGCTGAAGACCATCATCGCCCGAAACAGAAAGACCGATGGGATGGTTTTGGGACTGAGCGTCACCTCGCGTGGACATACCTATTATTATAATATGCTGGACTTAACCGACGATGAGCAGACCGTAGCCTTCATCGACAACCGTTCGTTGCAGACGGGTGTCAATGTGGTAACACTGTTCACCGACAAAGGTCAGGTGCTGGCCCAACGTCTGGTATTTGTGAATAATCACGACAGGGACGGTTTCAGACTGCAACAGACACCGGTAGCAGCATCCACCACCTTACAACCCTACCAGAAGATTGCCCTCGACTATCAGTTAGTGGACACGGCGGGAAAACCTGTTCGTGGCGCTTATGACTTCTCTATAGCTGTGACCGACGGCGACAGCCGCGAACAGACCTACGACGATGGCAACGTGCTGAGCTACCTGCTGCTCTCGTCAGAGGTGAAGGGCTTTATCCCCCATTCTGAATACTATTTCGAGGCAGACGACGCTGAGCATCTGGGAGCCCTTGACATGCTGATGATGGTACAGGGCTGGACGCGTTACGACTATGAGCAGATGATGAGTGGTGAGAAAATTGAGCCTATGTTGGCCATTGAGCGCGGTCTCACCTTCGCTGGGCGCCTATGGGATGACAACGACTACTTTCAGAAACGCTTTTGGAAACTGCAGAACAACAAGCCTCGCTGGGTCTACTCCGAATTATATATAAATGGTGACACGGCAAACCATGTACTGACGGGCGAGGCCAAGGTCGACACCACGGGATGCTTCCGTCTGAACATCTTGCCCTTCTACGGCAAGGGGCGCATAGCGCTGATGCTCAATAAGCAGAGCATCGAAGAGTTGGGACTCACGAAAGGTGGAGTCGATGCCCATAACTTCCGCTGGAATACCGTTCGCAGGCCGTTGTTCCTGTTAGGTAAACGCATTGAACCCCTCAATCAGTACTCGCCACTGCCCAAGAACTACGACTACTACGAGACGGCGGCACTTGTCGATCCCATCGAGCGCGATATGTTCCGCTATGGTTTCATGGCTGTTCCGAACGATAATAAAGGTAGGCTGATCTACTACGATGCCGTCAGCCAAACCTATGTGCTGCCTGAGGTGCTGAAAAAGACGCGCCGTTCCTGGAGCGACTTTCGCGACGTGAATCCCGTCTGCGTCATGGATGTCAAAGACATGATGACGTGGCTGTCAAACATCTTCGGCGACATCAGGGACTTCAAGTACCGTGAAACGACGCCATACAGCGGAGGTGGCGTTGTCACCAGACTGAACAAGTACTTCGGTCATTTGGCTTTAGAGGATGCAAAATGGCTGGACGACGAGTTGGGAACGACAGACTACAGTGCTGAGGTGCAACGCAATCTTTCGCGTACCGAAAGCGAATATCACATCGACGAGAACGCCCATTTTGAGCGTCTTAACGAGCTGCTCTACATCTTCGGGCTGGACGGCATGAACAGCACTTTCGTAAACGCCGGCCTGACGGGCGGACAACCAGCCTACTCCTTTGCGACGGGCGACCCTAACCAGCTGCCCGTTGGAGTGCGTTTCTTCCCCATCAACGAGAACTTCAAAACGTTGCGGCTCTATGCTGATACTGACAACCGCCGACTGACCTATCAGCGGGGACGCTATCATGAAGCCGTCATCAGTTATAATCCCGAAAAAGTAAAGAATAACGACTCACCGTTGACATCAATTTTCAACTTCATTACCGATAGCCTCTACGACGACTCCCACCCGCTGCCCGACTTCCTCGGCTTCCGTATCAACTTTCAGGGCTTGAACGAGCCTGCGGAGTTCTTCTGTCCTGATTATGACTGGGAGCCTAACCTAATGAGACC
>Ga0265299_10004935_pt1 | contig 12494 bp, 11 predicted proteins | sample AusTroGonzalo_MG_4_FD_193485 | JGI IMG/M metagenome (GOLD analysis project Ga0265299, IMG submission 193485) | Bovine rumen microbial communities from tropical cattle in Woodstock, Queensland, Australia - Gonzalo_02 | ecosystem: Host-associated > Mammals > Digestive system > Stomach > Rumen ...
CTTGATGCGGGCGCCGAGCAGACTGTTGTCAATACCCAACTGGCGGTCTTCGTATGCCCTGAGTGTCAATCCGTTGCCGAACTGCTCATAATAATTACCGGCCGTCACGGAAATGAATTTGTTCGTGTAGTCGGCGAAAAAATATTTGATGCCTTGCCCCTTGTACCCGATCTTTTCGAAATCAATGAGCGGGAACATGTAGAACTCGTATCTGAACCCTGCGGAAAAGCCACCGTTGCTGTACAAAATGTTGAGGAAAGCGTTGCCGCGCACTTTGGAATCCACTTTTTCCGCTCCAATAATGGAATCGGGAATGTAGTACATACCGTTGAAGCCGAAGTCACCGCTGATACGGCTGTTCCCGAGTTGATGCTGTGCGTTCGCCGAGAATCCCAAAACGAGCAGAACCGCGACGACTGCGAAATACTTGATAGATTTGAAAACCATAAAGGAATATTGAGGTGAATACTACTTTTTGACTAAGGATTTGATGATTTCGTAGACTTCTTCCTCGCTGCCCGGGGCGTATGAGGTGTGCTGCCACACAATCTCGCCGTTGCCATTTAGAATGCACATATAAGGCACATCGTTGACGTTCATGGCACGTTTGAAGTCGGAGTTGACATCCAGCAGCACCGTGTATTCCCAGTTCTTGCCCTTCACGAACGGGGCGACGCGTGCGGAGGTCTTGGCGTCATCGATGGAGATGGCGTACAGCTTCACACCGGTCTCCTCCACCCACTCTTCGTATTCGTCGGCAATGGCCAGCAGCTCGGCGATGCAAGGCTTGCACCAGGTGGCCCACAGACTGATGATGATCGGCTTGCCATCGTTCTGGATGTCCTGGGTGTTGAAAGGGGTGCCGTTGAGGTCTTGGATCTCCACCGCAGGAAGCTTTGCGAGATGCTTGTCTTTTGCCTCCTGTGCGAAAAGATTGATGCTGAGCATCATGGTGATGATGATAAAAAAGGTCTTTTTCATATTCATTGGATTTTTATTGTTTATTTCGTTGTTGGAACAATGGGTTTTCCTCTTCCTGTACTTCTTCAGGGTAATATAATTGCAGATATCCGGGCAATCCCTGCTCGGGCGTGGGCGGATAGCGCATCATGAGGTTGCCGTCAGCGTTGAAGAAGAGATAGTCCGGCAGCGTCTCGATGCCTTGCTGCAGTAGCCAGTCGTATTGTGCGTCGAAATAGAGTATGGGCCAGTCGAATTGCTTCCCATACTGCTTGACAAAGGACTGATACGTGGATTTGTCAGGGTCGACGCACAAACTCACGAATTGCACTTTGCTGAACTTTTCACTTAATTCTTTGATAATCAACATTTCCCGGATGCAGTTGATACAATCGGTCTGAAAGACCTGCATATAGACGGGCTTCCCGTTGTATTGTTTAAGTTTTGTTTTATGCCCCTTCCCATCCAGGAAATTGGCTTCCGCCAATGCTTTTCTGTTCTTTTCAAGTTGATTCAACTTGCTGTCGATCAATTCGATGTGCTTTTCAAAAGAGGAGGATCTCCGAATATAATCCAACACTTTGAGGATATTGTCGCGGTCGAATTCTTCGTTGTCCAAGAAATCAATCAAGTTCTTGATGATCACCAATTCACGCAGCCGGGCATTGGTCAGCTTCGGGTCGCGGCCCACTTCATTGAAAAGGGTGGTGTAGTCGGGGCTCTCGTTGATGGTCCGGTCAAGCAGCTCTTTGCTGATGAACGGAGAATAGTAGAGGTAGCCGTCGTAAAATTGGTTGAACAACGACATGTAGGCTGGGTTGTTGTACAGAACATAGTCGTTGTCGAAATACTTCTGATAAATGTACAGCGGTTTCTTGCGGTATTGCAGCATGTCGATGGCCCCCAGCGTGTAATAGCCGTATGCTTGGTAAAAATTAGTCGGATTGTATTGGAAATCAAAATGTTCCGAAATGATGGAGCGTACCGTGTCGAAGATGTTTTCGGAAGAACCATAGATCATCGGGTAGGAATATTCGTCCGCGATGCGGTTGAAATACTGCGAGAAGCGGTTGATCTTGAAGTTTAAGTCCGCCGTGTCATGGGTGGCGCTCTGAATCTGCAAAAAACCGCCGTATTTTTCAGGGTTGATGAGCTGGTACAGAACACTGTCCATGGATATGGTGAAGTTGTAGCTGTTGGAGGGGACGATGAAGAACTCAGCTTTGGAGGTGCGGATGGCGAGTTGGGCCAGCTGGATGTCCGTGGTGTTGTACTTGAGGGAGAATCGGCCGTGTTTGTCGATGATGTCGGTGGCCGCGACATCTGCGATGCCGTTCAGCAGGTCATGGAAGACGAGCAGACGAATCTCCTCACCGGCAGCAAAAGGCGCTTTGCCGGTGATGGTCACGGGAATCTGCGCATGTCCCGCCGAGAATGTTAGCAGACAGCATGCGAGGATGATATGCCTGATACGATTGCTCATTTGGATTGATAATCAGGTAGTTGGTATGAAAGGTATTGTGAGTAGTCTTCCCCGAGCGACCAAAGTTCCCGCACGAGGGAGGAGGAAGTGGTGGCGGTTTCGGGTGCGGAAAGGAACAGCACGGTTTCGATGAGAGGGTTAAGTTGCCGGTTGACATCTCCCAAGATCTGCTCGTTGGTGAAATCCTGGATGTTTCGAACTCCGCGAATAAGGTGCGTGGCCCCCTTCCGGGTGCACAGATTCACGGTGAGACCCGTATAGGCCAGCACTTCCACCTTGGGGTTCCCCGCGTAAATTTGTTGAATCCATTGGATGCGCTGCTCCACTGGAAAAGTGTCCGCTTTGTCTGGATTGTGGCCAATGGCGATGATGATCTTGTCGAAAAGCGGCAGGGCTTTGCGCACAATGACCTCATGCCCTTTGGTGAACGGACAGAAAGAACCGGCATATACGGCGATTTTCTCCATGTCAGTCTCGGATGATCGTGAAGTTGTAGTCGTCTAAAAACTTGATAAGGCGAGAGGGCTTGAACTCGACGGAGGTGGATTGGTTTTGCGACACCACATAATCCATCTGCTGGATGACCTGCTGTGAAATCTTGTCGAACGTTTGCGGTGTGGGCTCCCCGGCGATGTTTGCGGATGTGGAAATGAGTGGTCGCCCCAGTCCCCGGATGACGCGGCGGCAGAACTCATTCTGGACGATGCGGATGGCGATGGTGCCGTCCTCGTGGATCAGTTTCTCGGGCAGATTGTATGCCGACTGGTAGATGAAGGTGGTGGGTCGGGTGACATGCGCCAGCAAATCCCAAGCGATGAGCGGGATCTTCTGCACGTACATCGGCAACCGTTGCATGGAATCCAGCAGGATGATCATGCTCTTTTTCTCGTTGCGCTGCTTGATGCGGTATATGCGCAACAACGCCTCCTCATTCGTGGCGTCACATCCTATACCCCACACAGTATCAGTGGGATACAATATCACCTTGCCCTCTTTTAGCAGGGAAATACATTTTTCAATTTCCTCATCCATAACCAAGAAATTTAAACCGCAAAGATACTATTTTTCACAAAAGCGCACCATGTTTTGTTTGATAAAAAATTTTTTTGCCAATTTGCCCGACGGCTTGAAAATAGCAATCCTGTTAATTGTTGTTAAAAATTCGTTTACCTCTTGACAAGGGGTCTTTTTTGTTGTATCTTTGCCGCGACAAAAAACAAAGTTTTAACCTAAACCTAAAACAATGAAAAACAAGGTACAATCATTGCTTGTATGGGTGTTCTTCCTTTTCTTGTCGGGACTGGGACACGCGCAGCATTCCGAAGCGTTCAACGCTTACAGACAAGAGTATGACCAACAGATGGCTGAATTGCTGGGACGGCAATTTCAAGAGGTAAGTGCTTGGTTTGAAGATGCATACCGAAGTTTTCCCACTCTGCCGAAAGGAGTGTTGGAGGCTGTGGCATTCCAGTACACGCGCTTCTCCCCGAATGTGATAATGGACACGTTGGAGCTGGACCCGTCGGAAATCCCGCGTGTCTATTCCGTCATGGGCCTGACGTTGCACGGAAAGGGCGTGTTCCGCGAAAATGCAAGGCTCTTGGCCTTCCGAACACCCTATTCTATAGATGCCATTTTGTGGCAACCCGGGGTGGCGGTGCGTGCTTACGCGCACGCGTTCGCCCAGTTGCAGCAGGAGTATCGGTGCTTTGGCGATTCTCTCGAACAGTATAAACCGATATTCATCGATCTTTGTGAATTACCGATTCCAGAAGAGGGCGATGATGATTTCGCCATGAACAGCTTCCTGTACATGATTTATGAATTTCTCCACAATGAGGAGTACGTCCCATACGGATCTCCAGGACGGCAGGTGGATTACAATCTGCTGTTCGGGGCGGAGTTGAATCGCTTGCGAAGTGGAAGGACAGAGGTCTCTCCGGCTGCAGGGGCGCGTTCTTCCATGACGGTCCCCGACTATCCGAACGCTCTCTTTGTCCCCGCCGCCACGTGCAATTACACGTCAGGACGGGGTGGGACGGTCGTGTCGTCCGTGACCATTCATTACACACAAGGCACATACGCCGGATCTATAGCTTGGTTCCAGAATTGCAGCGCAAAGGCGTCCGCCCATTACGTGATACGGTCTGTGGACGGGCAGGTCACCCAAATGGTGGGCGAGGCGGACAAGGCATGGCACGTCGGGGTCGCGAACAGCTACACCATAGGCATCGAACACGAAGCATACGGCAATATCTATTCCTTTTTCACGATGAATATGTACCAGTCGTCTGCCAACTTGGTGAAGAACATCTGCTCGCGGAGGAGCAACATCAGTCCGCACCGGGTTTTCTACCGTGACACGCTGGATGACGGCACGGTGCTGAACAGCGGAGTGCATAGTCTGGGAGGCGCCACTGCGTGTACGAAGATTCGCGGCCACCAGCATTATCCGAGCCAGACACACACGGATCCGGGAAACTATTGGGACTGGAATCTCTACTACAAACTCATCAACGACACTTCTTCCGTGACGGTCTTCTCGGGGGAAACGGGCTCGTTTACGGACTCTGGGGGGCTTTGGGGCAATTATGGGGATGACGAGCGGAAACTCTACCATATCTATGTTGCCGGTGTCGATAGCATAGCCCTGACGTTCCAGGATTTCAATCTTGAGCCGGACTATGATTTTATGTGGATATATGAAGGCGGGTCCGAATTCTCACCGCTTTTGGGGCGTTGGAATACACAATCCCCAGGACGAGTGGTGGCGGCGGGTGAACACATGATGGTGGAATTCCGATCCGATTGCGCCACGGGCGCGGCAGGCTGGAATGCCCAATGGCAGGCTGTTACGGGAACGCCCGGGGGCACTGGTGGCGGAGGAGGAGACGAGGGCGACGAAGAAGATGATGATGCCTGGATTTCATGGGAACCCGACGAAAATGAACCTCAAAACGACAATGCCGTACCTCAAACTGTCATCAACACCGACGCTGCGCAGTGGATTACGCATGATTTCACCGCCACATTCACCGATACGGATGATTCGGGGCTGAAATGGCGATTCTACCAAATCATGGAGTCCGACGGTGTCTCGTGGAGAGCCCGTCCCGAAAAGGGCTTCCTGTGCGATAATTTCGATAATCAGCTGGATAATGAAATATGGCTGAATGATCAGATTTCCCCTTGGGAGGTTCAAAATGGGGCGCTTCGGCAGAATAACGCACTGGTCAGCTATGCGGCGGTGGCGGCTCACCACAACGGAGCTGCTCATCGAGCTTATTTGTACGATTTCTACCTGAACTTCATCAGCGGGGAGAAATGCTCGTTTTTCTTCAACTGTAATCTCTCTCCCTCCCAAACTTCTCCTTTCTCAGGCTACGAGGTCTGTTTCGACAGAATCAACCATACGGTGAGCGTGTACCGTTTGATTGTAGGCGCAAAACGATTGCTGAAAACGAACACGCAGGTCTATTTCCAAACAGGCACAAGCTACTTTTGCCGGATTGTGTTCGACAGCTCGACAGGTGAGATCGTGGTCTTGCGCCATGCCAATCGGATTGTCAGGGCGGTGGATGAAGTGCTAACGACGACCTCCGACTCATATATCGGATTTGTGGCCCGATTTGCCTCGATTAGCATTGACAATTTACGGGTCTATGGATCGCGCAACACCTCTGTCCCTCTTTCCGTTGGCCCTGATTCTGCCTGTGATATCCGCCAGCCATCGGTGAACGGGTTGATTCGCACAAAGCTCAAGTCCATTGTCATGGACCGGGCTTATAAGTTGTCGGCTTTGGCGGAGAAATCCCTGAAAGTGGATTACACTCCACCGCCCGCCGTGGAAAATCTTACCCTTCAAATGGAATCATTCACTCAGACGGATGGTACACCATTAGCCTATGTTTCCGCCTCCTGGAATCCAACAACGGATGCCCAGTCGGGCATACGACGCTATTATTACCATAATTCTTCAATGGCAAATGCGTCGTTGAGCAACCTTTGGATGGACAATGGAACTTTTCTTTCTTGCTACCACTGTTATACGGTGAATCCTTCGGAGATGATTGTTTTCGGGGTTGTGGCGGAAAACAATGCCGGGATTTGTTCTGCGCCTAACCAAAAAAAGGTCTTTTTGATACCGGACGGGGTGCTTTCGGACCGCCTGAGGGAAGTAAAATGGCTTCTGTCCAATCACCGGAGCCTTCAAATACGATACTCGCCGCTGTCTGAGAAGGAAACCTTTCCGGAACTGACGTTGGGATATGCATTGTATGATATGACGGGGAAACGCATGATGCAGGGAGTTTTCCAATCATATACCGATGTCGATGTGAGCGGATTGAGACAAGGAGTCTATCTTTTGCGTGTCATACGTGGGTCCGATGTGCTGCTGACAGACAAGGTGGTGATTCTTCCATGAGTGAGTTCAAAATTTTCCTATATTCGCAGATTGATTTTCGAATGAGTTGCTTTAACTAATTGTTTGAATATGAAATATTTGGAAAGCAAGGTTGTCGATAACCAACGTCTCACGGACGATATTTATGTCTTGTGTGTCACCTATCAGGGTGATGCCGTCCAGGCAGGGCAGTTTTACATGTTGAAAAGTTGGGATACGGAGTTGACGCTGATGCGCCCGATCAGTGTGTTTAAATCGGATAACGATCATTTGTGGTTTATGTACCGTACGGTAGGACAAGGGACTAAGAGAATGACTCTTTTGGCGAAAGGAGATTCCATCCGGCTTTTGGGCCCGTGCGGGAACGGCTACCCTTGCGAGAGTATTAAGGGAAAAGTGGCAGTCGTGGGCGGCGGGGTCGGCATCCCGCCGCTTTGCGAGACCGCCAAAGTCTTACAAAAGAATGGGGCGGAGGTGGATGCTTTTTTGGGCTTCCGTGATGTCCTGTTCGCTGTCGAGGATTTCGAGCCGTGGTGTTCCCGTATCTTTGTCTCCACCGAAAAGGGCGAGGAGGGCTACAGGGGTTTTGTGACCGATTTGTTGAAGCCGGAGGAATACGATGTGGTGCTGACGTGCGGCCCGGAAGTGATGATGCGCAAGGTTGCCGCGATGTGTGCGGAGGCGGGCGTGACATGCTACTGCTCGCTGGAAAATAGGATGGCCTGTGGTATCGGAGCCTGCCTGGGATGCAGCATCCGTACTCGGAACGGTATGAAACGGGTCTGCAAGGATGGGCCGGTGTTCCTCAGCTCAGAGCTGAATTGGTGAGTTTCGATGCGAATTTTGATGTGGTCTATGAAGAAATACTAAACAATGGATAATTTGGTGAATTTATCGGTAGAAGTGGCGGGTGTGCCATTCAAGAACCCTCTCATTGCCGCTTCAGGCACTTTCGGGTTTGGTGAAGAATATAACGAACTGTATGACGTGAGCTGTCTGGGGGGTATCTGCTCCAAGGGCCTGACGCTTCACCCCAAAGACGGGAACGAGGGCTATCGTGTCTGGGAAACGGCTTCGGGGATGATGAACAGTGTCGGGTTGCAAAACCCTGGGGTGGAAGCCTTTGTCCAGACCGGTATCGCGCAAATGCGCCGTTTCGGGAACGTGCTCATCGCCAATATGGGCGGGCACAGCATGGACGATTATATCACTGGTGCTTCAATGCTCTCAGAATCAGACATTGACATGCTGGAACTGAATATCTCCTGCCCCAATGTGAAAAGTGGCGGTATGGCTTTCGGTATAAAGGCGGACGTGGCCAAGGAGGTGGTTTCCAATGTGCGTAAGGTTTGCAGTAAGCCGTTGATTGTCAAGTTGTCGCCTAATGCTGAGAATATTGTGGAAATGGCTTTGGCTTGTGAAGAGGCGGGTGCTGATGCACTCTCTTTGGTTAACACCTTCCAGGCAATGGCCATTGACCTCCGCAAACGGAAACCCGTGTTCAACAATGTCTATGCCGGTCTTTCAGGAGCTGCCATCAAGCCCATTGCACTGCGAATGGTGCATTCCGTTTGCAAGCGGGTGCAAGTCCCGGTTATCGGCATTGGAGGCATTTATACCGCAGAGGATGTGCTTGAGTTTGTCATGGCGGGAGCTGCCGCCGTTCAATTGGGCACTGTCCATTTCAACAACCCCCTTGCTGGACGAGAAGTGCTGGAAGCCTTGTCGCAACTATGCCGTCGGGAAGGAATTGCGGATATTGGTGAAATCCGGGGTATTTGTTGATGTCGGACACTGTGAATGAGAGAGTAAGACAATATTTAAGACAGAATAGCGTTTAACGGTTGTTTTTTAATAATGAAGGAAATGAGTAACATTCGAGCAAAATCAATTGTGATGTTTTTGGCCTTGTCTTTGGCACTGTGCCTTTTTTCAACAGGAACGGCGAAGGCCCAATTCAATTTCGGAATCAAAGTGGCCGGCAATGCCGACAACTATATGCGTCTGACAAAAATGAACATCGGTTTGGAAGCCGGTGTCTTTTTCCGTCTCGGTAACAATTTCTTTTTCCAACCGGAAGTGAATTACGCGTTCAAGAATTCAACTTTTCAGGATCAGTCGGTTTCCACGAATCCGACCTTGCATCAGCATTTTTTGTCTGTTCCTGCATTGTTGGGCTACCAGTTTATTAACAAGGATAATTTCAAGTTCCATCTGACGATAGGACCGCGGTTTGATTTTAGGCTGACGGATAATATGACGGGTACAGACTGGCGAGCCAATGCCGTTCAATGGGGCGGACAAGTTGGTGTGGGCATCGACTTCTGGCGCTTTGTGTTGGATTTCTACTACAGCATTGCCGCAGACAGTTTCCGCAATTCCCAAGAGGGCACCTCCCAGACGCAGCAGATGAACATGTTTATTCTTTCTTTAGGGTTTAAATTTCTTAAGTAGTTGATAATCAGAATGGTGGCGACATTTTGAAAAAATCTTGGGCCTGCACCCAAGAAATGACCATAATAATCCGTTATAGATAATGAAAGAGCATTCGGAACTGCAGGGATGGATTTGTGCGTGCCGTGAGGGTAATGCACGAGCCCAACGCAAACTTTTCCGGCATTTCTACAGCTTGGTGATGAGTGTTTGTATGCGTTATGCTGGGAGTACGGACGAGGCTGCCGATATGCTCAATGAGGGGTTCTTGAAAGTGTTTTCAAACCTTGACAAATATGAAAATACAGGCTCTTTTGAAGCTTGGCTGAAACGCGTGATTTGCAATGCCGCGCTGGATTACAGACGGAAATACGACAAACAGGTCTGTCTTGTTGATTTGGATGAGGTGACGGATGTTCAGCTGGCGGATTGTTCGTTCAATGAGGCGGTCTCAAGGATGTCATCACAGGAATTAGTGGGGTTGATCCAGCTTTTGCCGCCTATGTCGCGGACGGTTTTCAACATGTTTGTGTTTGAGGGCTTTTCGCATAAGGAGATTGCGGACCAATTGGGTATCTCGGAAAACACATCCGCATGGCATGTCAATAGCGCACGCGCCAAGCTCAAAGAAGCAATAAAAGAAATATATGACGAATAGAGTATGACGGATTTTGACAAACTGATTAAAGAGAAAGCGGAGCAGGCTACCTACTCCTATGATTCAGCCGCTTGGAAGAGTTTTCAGCGCAAAGCGGGCATCCGTAGTGGTGCCTGGAAATATTGGGTCGCGGGAGTTTCTTCCATAGTGGCGGTCGGAGGAATTGTGGTCTCCACAATCATTCGCAAAGACATCCCCCAAAGCGCCCCGGAACAGGAATCATGTGTGGCGGTTCAGGATACGGCATTGGCAGTTCCTTCCGACGAACTTCACGTGATGAAGGATACGGTAGCGATAAAGACCACGCCCGCAGCGCCTGTGGTTACGCCTGAACACACCCACAGAGTGGTAAACGACCATTCCAATCCTGAGAAGTTACACCCCACGTTTTCTCGTCCTGTAGAAACTCCGAAAGAACAGCATATTTCCACCCCTCGTTATGGACGACCCTTGGTGATCGATGTGGACACCATCAAGGAGAATGTGCCGACAGACGAGGAACTTCGAAACGGAAACAGTCGCGTGTTTGAATAACGAAAAAAAGCAGGATTTGCAAATTCGGCTTCTATTGATAAAAAAATCCCTGCAAGGTCGCTTGCAGGGATTTTTTTATACAGAATATCGTCGATTAAAGCACTTTGGCGTTCAAGGTAATCGTACGAATGGAGTTGGCAGGGTCGTTGGTGATGACGTCTAAAGTGGCGTTTTGCGTAATGGTACGACCCGGAGCCTTGAAGCTGACGGTGATTTCAGCTGTTCCACCTGCCGGAATTTCCATCATGTTTGATTTGGCTTTGAAGAGAGAGTTACTGGTTTCCAAACCTCTGATAATCAAAGGGGTCTTGCCCGTGTTCTTGATGGTGAAAGTCTCGGTCTTGGAAGCGTTCTTCTGCATGTCACCGAAATTGACGGTTGTGGTGGACACTTCGCAGACAGGGGCGTTCTTCAGCTGTTTGGGCGTCATCTTGGAGAAGTCCTCCTTGATGTTGACCGCATAATGGACACGCTTCACCTGCTCGATGGAATCGTTGGTGGCGAAGGTGACTTGATCCTTTGTTTGGCCGAAACTGTTGCGCTTGGAGGCATCATATTTCAGCACGAAGAAACCCTCTTGGCCGGGTTGCAGCTCGGCACCAAAACTACGGTAAACTTCGGATACATAGTCCAAAGGTTTCTCCATTTTGATGGAAACGGGCTGGGTCCAGAAGTTGCGCACGTAGAAGGTGTCTAATACGGATTCCGTGTTCAGCAAGTTGTGGGCGACATCGGGTTCTTTGATGCGGACCATACCGGATGATTTGGTGTAGCCGGCAATTTCAAACTCTGTCGGGGGGCGTTTGATGACTTCACCCTTGATGAAAATCATGTGCGGGGTGGCCTTGTCGTTCTCCAGGAATTTCGGCTCGTTGGTCGTCACGCGGATGTTCTTGTTGAAGGCACCCGGACGGTTGTAAGGATTGTAGATGGCTTCAATAAAACCTTGTTGACCAGGGGCGACGGGCTCTTTGGTGTAGTTTGCCGCGGTACAGCCGCATCCGGGGCGGACGTTGGTCAGCTCCAAAGGCTCATTGCCGACGTTGGTGAAAATGAATTTGCCAGACACTTTACCGCCTTCTTCTTTGATTTTCCCGAAGTCGTAAGTGGTGTTCTCAAATTTGATTTCCGGTTGGGCAACGCAGAACAGTCCAGCCAGTACAGCTACTAATAACAAACTTAACTTTTTCATTTTTAACGTTTTTTATCGTTTCTTAATATGATTTATATTTCAAATATAGGTCTGAATTTTAAGCCGGCAAAAGTACAATTTTTTCTCCGAATTGGTTTAAATTAATTCCGTCAAAATTTCCCGATGACATCAGGAGGAGTACGGATTGGTGCCAATCCATTGCCAATAGGGCGTTTTGCAATATTCCAGAATCATTGAAAACTTGCAAATCGTTGCGTTGGAAAGCTTTATAAATCATCTCCGAGTGAATGGGGGGCAGCTTTTTGTGCTCTACGGCGGCGGGGGAGTAATAGACCATCGCGACATCCGCCTCATCCATGGCATGGGCGTATTGTTGCAGGAACTCCTCCGTAAGACTGCTGAACGTATGCAATTCCATGCATGCCACCAGTTTGCGGTTCGGGTATTGTTCGCGTACGGCATTGATTGTCGCCTTAAGTTTGGAGGGGGAGTGTGCGAAGTCTTTGTATGCGGCACATTCCGATGTCTTGGCGATGAGCTCCAATCGTTTTGATGCCCCTTTGAAGGAGGTGATGGCATCATAGAATTGCTCATCGGTCACCCCCAGTGCATTGCAAGCCAGGCGTGCGGCGTTGATGTTCATCAGGTTATGCTTGCCGAAAATATGGAGGGGGTAGGATTTATCGCCGTGTTTCAGGTAGGTGACGCCATCCTCGATGGAATACGGATGCACACCGTAAGGTTTGCAGGTGGTGCTTGTGATGCGAGAACCTAACTTCCGAAGCTCTTCATCTTCTTGACAATAAATCAGTTGCCCGTCTTGTGGGATCATCTTGGCGAAGATCTCGAACTGCTCCACGTAGTTCTC
>Ga0265299_10004943_pt1 | contig 12482 bp, 10 predicted proteins | sample AusTroGonzalo_MG_4_FD_193485 | JGI IMG/M metagenome (GOLD analysis project Ga0265299, IMG submission 193485) | Bovine rumen microbial communities from tropical cattle in Woodstock, Queensland, Australia - Gonzalo_02 | ecosystem: Host-associated > Mammals > Digestive system > Stomach > Rumen ...
TGAGATATTATTAAACTGAATCCTTGATTAGACGGATGGATACACGGCTGAGCTTGTCCTCAAGTCCAGAGGCAAACGAGTCGTTGTTGTACAGAAGCACGCGGGTATAGCGTGATGCGTCGCTGTACGAGTTTTGCGCCCAGTATTTTACTTGAGAATTGAGGCCAACGTAACCAGAACCGCCGTAGTTATAGAATCCGGACGGTCTGCCGTTGAATCCATAATCGTCAGAACCGTTACCGTCATCGAGCCACCCGGTCGTCGATTTGAGCTTCTTTCCGGCATCGGAACCGATGTAGGTAATAAGCGCTTCAAACTCCGCCACTGTCGGCAGATGCCAACCGGGGCATAATGTTGCTCTGTTCTGGTTGAGGTCTGTAGCCGCATAATGGTTATACAGAAGTCCACGATCCTTGTACGTATCGCTGTTATCGTAATACGTGTAGTAGCTGTCTGTATATGTTGTCTGGAATGCATAGTCCAGGTTCTCGGCCATCCATACCTGGTTGCCGATTTTTACAGTATTGTACGATTTGCCGCCGATGACTGCCACGTCGTAGTAGAGCGTGGCGCCGCCGAACGTAAGGTCGAATCCGTTATATGTGAGTGTAACGCCCATAACAAACTCCTATTATTCGTAGTATTCCTATTCCTATTCCGAAGGCGGTTCTTCTGGCGGTTCCTCGTGCGGCGGGTAGTCGCAGTTTCCACAATAGACGCCGTCCCACTGTTCACCGCAGTTAGGGCAGTATTGGTCGCCCGTATCTGGTGGCACGTCTCCGTAACCACAGGACTCGCAATAACCGTTATAATATGCAGTTTCGCCGCAGTTCGGACAAGTTTCGTATACCATAGCTGAGTAACCACAGTTGGAGCAGTTAGCACCATCAAAGGTATTTTCGCCACAGCTAGGACAGGTTTCATATGCTGCCGGTGAATAGCCGCAGTTGGAACAGTAAGAACCGTCATAGGTATTTTCGCCACAGCCTGGACAAGTTTCGTATACAGGTGGTTCGTAATATCCACCCCAGTCAGTCGGAATCTGAAATAGGTCTTGTCGTCCTGTGGTCGTGTTCTGGCCGCAGTTGGTAAAACATTGGTCATATGTAGACGGCGGTGTAGTCTGCGAGCTTGCTTGCTGATACAGAGCCAATGCACCACTTTCAACGAGAAGGCATCCATTGAACGCATAGCTCATGTTCGTCACCGAGCTGGTATCAAGCAGCGGAACGGCAGTAATGCGGCTGCAACCCCAGAACGCACCGTTTAATGTCGTTGCACTGTGAGTATCGAACAACGGAAGCGATGTCACGTTCCAGCAGTTGAACATAAAATTACTAAAGTTTGTTACGTTACCCGTATTAAAAGCTGGTACGCTCGTGATGGCTTTACAGTTGTAAAGCATTTGATTCATGTTAGTACAAGATGACGTATTCATGCTAGGTATTGCTGTTAGCAGTTCGCATCCGTAGAACATGCCTCTCATGTTTGTCACTGAAGACGTGTTTATAAAGCCAGTTATGCTAGTCAGCTTGCTGCATCCAATGAACATGTCACTTGTATTAATCGCATTGCCGGACTGGCTCTGTGCACCTGACACTGTTACAGACGTTAGGTTTGTACATCCATCGAACATTTTCGACAGGCCAGTGGACTTGTGCGGATTTATGGTGACTGAAGTCAACTTCGTGCAGTTGCGGAACATTTCCGTCGTGTCGGTAACGTTCGTCATGTCTAGCACCGGCACTGTTGTCAGGTTGCTGCAATCCAAGAACATATACGACATGTCTGTGCATGACGACGTGTTGTAGTTCGGTACAGTGGTCAACGCCGTGCAGCCATTGAACATGTTGCTCATAGAGATTACATTGTCAGTAACTAGCTGCGGAGCCGAAACAAGGTTTCGACATCCTGAAAATGCGTTGCGTGTATATGCCAGCGTATTTGTCGTAGTAATATCAATATTGGTCAACCTGGAGCAGTTTTGGAATATAGATGAAATGGTGTCGGCTCCGGACATGTCTATCTGTACAGATGTCAAATACGAGCAAGTATAGAAGATGTTGCTTGTGTATACATATAGTAAGTCTGCAGAGCTTTTGAAGTCGTGGACTTCAGTAAGTGCGTCGTTTGAGTCAAACATGTATCTGATATCTGTAACCGTGCTGCCGACATTTGCGCCAAGTACCTTTGCGTAGTTATTTGCACCTATGTTTGCGTGTTTTAGATAAAATAACGAGTTCCAGCTGCTGTTTTCATAATACAGGTCCCATATGCCTTGGGACGCATCAACAGCAGTCCATGTTGTTCCTGTTCTTGATGTAGCGTTTTGCCACGGAAAACCTGAAGTCGGAACATACGAAGTATCGGTAAACTGCACACGTACAGTATACTCAGGAAGAGCCGCTTCTGGCATCACGACGAGGCTCCCGCCGAAGTTGAGCCAGCTTCCGCCAAATGTTAAAACGTCCGCCATGTATAACTCCTTACGACTGGCTTCCGCCCCAGCTCGACGGAATCTGTGAAGCTTCAGGACTACCTACATCTGAGCCGACATAGAATGTACCACTATGATTACTTATGTTCGTCCAGGTTGCACTCATTTGTTGATATGCGTTTGCAGCACCACCGATTACGTTACTGCACAAGTTGAACATATTCTGAACGTTAGAAACATTATATGTAGTAACCCATGTAGGTTCACCTGTGTCTGGATCCCAATCTTCGAAGCTGTCGTAACCTAGATCAGCAATTTTCATCCACTGTATTGACACAAGCGAAGAGCAATTGTTGAACATGTATGACAGGTTCGAGCAACTGCCTGTGGTGCCAGAAAATCCAGGCATCCGCAGCAATGACGTACAGCCATCGAACATGTGGTCGGCGCTTCCCATGCTTTCATATTGATCCATACTCATCTGATCTATCCGGTGCCCGAAAGAAAAATCAGGACACCAGATAAGTGATTTGCAATCTTGGAACATGCGACTTAATGTGGATGAGCCAAAGACACATTGATTTACAAACGAAGCATTCTGCAAATTTATACAATCTTGGAACATGCTAACGCAATCTGCGATATATGCAACTCCAAAATCTACAAATTTCAAGTTTGTACAGTGTTGAAACATATGTGAACACATTGAACATGAGTAATATTCATCGTAACTCTGTTCACCCAGGTCCGGATCGCCTTCTATTGCCGGATAATATTCATAGTAGAGCTTGCCAATATGAATGCTGTCAAGTGCAGATTCAAGGAACATATAGTCAACGTAATATGTAGCAATTTCAGGAATGTCGACATGTCCTCTTAAGTTTTTGGTGTCTCGGAACGCATAAGTTGCTGAGCCAGTAATAGTTCCAAGTACCTCATGTATATATCGGACAGGTGCATAACTAAACGCATAATCTATTGAAGTCACACCACTAAAATTGATGCTGAGAATATCGAACGCAACCGGAAATAAAGACCGGATATTGACATTATCATAAAACTCATTTGCCCACGTACCAGAATTTAAGGACAACTGCCATATATTCGATTCGCTTGACAACTGCGTCCAGTTTGCGTACAAAATATTAGACAACGTCGGGTCTTGTGACGGATCAAAAGAAGGATTTTCAAAGAACCAGAATATGATAGAATGTGCAGGGGCATGGTAAGTAAACTTGTCGCCGCTGCCACCGCCACCAGATGGAGTTACCCAAGAATACGAGCCAACACCACCACTGTACGCGGCAGTTAAAACTTTTCCACCGTCATTCGATGTGACAGCCGGAATCGGGTTGGTTACGGAAACCGTGCCGGAACTGTTCGTAAGGCCGTTAGAGAACGTGTAGGTAGTGTCAGTGGCCGAGATGGTCACCGTGCTACCGCTTGACGAAATGCTGACGTTGGAACCCGCGGCAAGTGTCTTTTCTGTCGGAGGCGATTCCCAGTCGTAAGAACCGGTGCCGCCAGAATACGTAGCCTTCAAAACTTTGCCGTCGTCAGTAGATGTAACCGCCGGGACTTCATTTCCACCGCCCTGAGAAGCAGCCCACACAGGAGCACCGGTAGAGTCCACGGTCAAGACTTTGTCCTCATCGGAAGAAGTTGAAGACGGAAGCGGATTCGTTACGGTAACGGTTCCACTGGAATTAGTGAGGCCAGTAGAGAACGTGTAGGTAGTATCGGTAGCCGCGATGGTCACATCGTTAGTGCCGTTCGTAATCGTGATGTTGGCACCGGCCACAATCGGTTTCTTTACTTCCGATTCCCACCCGTAAGAACCAGAACCGTTCTCATACGTAGCCTTGAGAACCTTACCATTATCGGAGCTTGTCACGTCAGGTACATCAGCGACAGCAGAGACTTCGCTCTTGGTTGCGTAGGTTGTGGTAATGGTGTTACCGGACGCATCCTGTTCGGCGCGTTCCGCGTACAGCGGGTTGCTATTAATGCTGTTTGCAAATGTCTTTGACATGACAAAAATCTCCAATAAAGTTTGTATTAAAGGGTGACAGTGCCGATAGTCGGAATGGTCGGGCCATCAGCCCAAGCATAAGAACCAGCGCCGTTACTGTAGGTAGCGGTAAGGATCTTGTTGTTGTCAGAGCTGCCGACGCTAGGAACCGCGTCAACTGCGCCTACGGCTTGTGCGACAGCGGTGCCGGACTGGGCATCGGTCGAAGAGGAGTCGTATGTCTGGTCAACGGTTACGCCGGGCGGAATTTCTGCCTTGGTTGCGTAGGTGGACTTGATGTTGTTTCCATCTTCATCTTGGTCGGCACGTTGTGCGTAGATGTAGTTGGAGTCGATTGTGCGTGCGTATGTAGCCATAATTTGTTTCTCCTGTGGTTATACGTTCACCGTGCCTATTACAGGTTGGTTCACCCATCCTAGGCTTCCTTGGTTATCTGTAACACCCAAAACCTTGCCATTGTCGGTAGACTGCGTGGACGGCACTTGGCGTACAGTTGCAATCGCTTCCGCTACTGCGGTACCGGCTTGCGCGTTTGGCGAGGATGCACCGTAGTGTTCGTCAACCACGACACCGGCAGGGATGTTAGGCTTGTTCTTGATAAAGTCAACGGCAGAGCTGTCGGACTGGTTCCAATCGCTTTGCACCTGTGCAGCAGGGATAGACGGCTTATTGAGCAAATCGCCATAGTCGCCAGTCGTAGCCACAGTAGCAAGTGTCGGCTTGTTCAGAATCTGAGTCACGCCACTGGAAGAGTTCCAGTCAGAGTTTACTTGAGCCGCAGGGATGCTGGGTTTGTCCGACAAGTCATTGTACGAGCCGGATGTGGCGACAGTTGCCAAGTCTGAAGGCTGTACGGCAGTCGCACCCTTGGAGGCGCCCGTACGGATGCTTTGCAAGTCGGAAATAGCGTCTTGCTTGTTGTCCCACGCGGTCTTCTCGTTGCTTGTTACGTGGATGACCCCGTCGATGACATGCGCGTCATAAGTAGATACCTTAGTGGCATCAACACCGGAGTTGATTGCAGCCATCTGGGTTTGGTCAAAGCTCGGAATGGTCGGCTTATTCTTGATGTAATCCGGAGACGAAGAATTGCTCTGGTTCCAGTCGCTCTGAACCTGTTCGGCAGTTGGTTGTACCCAACCAACCGTGCCTTGGTCATCTGTAACACCCAAGACTTTGCCATTGTCCGTGGACTGCGTAGACGGCACTTGGCGGATTCCGCCTACAGCTGTCGAGATTGCAGAGGACACGGCCACACCGGCCTGTGCGTTGGTAGAGTTACCGTTGTAAATCTGGTCGACGATAGGTATCGTCGGCTTGTTCTTGATAAAAGCGTCGCTGTCAGAATCTGACACATTCCAGTCGGACTGGACGTTCACTTCGGCACCGGCAGCAATTCCATTGAGCTTTTCCTTGTCGGAATCGCTGAAGTTGTTGTCGGTGTGCACGTACGTTGCGTCTTGTACAAGATTCTGCGGCTTGTTCTTGATGTAGTCAGGCTCTGCTGAGTCGTTCTGAGTCCAGTCTGCCTGTACGTTCGAAAGGGTTCCGGACGCGGAAATCTGCCCGTTCTCGATTAGGATGTTCGAACCGGCCGAGAGCGTCTTTTGAAGTTGTTGCTGTGCATCAAGCACCTTGGTGCTGTCAGTCTCCTCAAGCGGAGTGATGCAATCTGAGTTCCAAGTGTTGACCATAACAATTCTCCTCTATTCTAAAATTAGTGGCGACCCCAGTCACCGGGGTCAAAAAGGATGAAACCTATAGCGACAATGACAGTAATGAACAGCAATGTCGTCATCTACGCATTTCCTTCACAGCTTCGGCAAGGTTATCAACTACCACTGATAGGCGTGCCGTATTTGTGTTCAGTGCGTTAATCGCCTCTTGCATGTCCGAGACGAGCGTGTCGTGAAGCTGTTGCTTGTCTTTGAGAGCCTGTATCTGGAATCCCTGCTTGAGCACTTCATCGTGCAAGTCCTGGGAATCCTTGTCACGGGCCGCCTTGACCTCGGCTCTGTCGTTCTTGATTTTGATTACGTCGGTGTATACCTTGACAAAACCGGTCAAGGATATCAATAACCCGACAATTGCTCCAATAAGTTCTGGCGTCATGATATGTACTCCTGATAGTAAATCTTGTAACCCAACTCGACCGTATTTGACGTGGTTAGCGTGTTTGGCGGCAAATAGAGCAAGAAGTTCAAATTCTCGCCGGCCATGTAAGTCTTAGGGATTCGCACCGTGAACGACAACGACGAAGCATAAAGAGAACGTCCGCCAAGATTAGTCATAACACCCGTTGTATCCGCAACTGAGAAAGACCCAGTCGTGTCGATGTTTAGATGATATGGTATGTCTGCGTTGTTTAAAGACCACGTCTGGCCACTTGGCTGTGAAATGTTTATAGAGAAAGTCACTATGTAATCCTTGGTCTTGTCGAGATTTGCCGGATACGTGTACAGATAGGTTGAATATGACGTGTTCGATGTAATAGCCCACGTTAAGAAGTTCGCAAAATCATAATATTGAACAGGGACATGCGGAGGTGTAGGAATTGTAACAGTGCTGTTGCTTGACTGGTTGGCGCTAAAAGTGCCGAGCGTAGTCGATCCCTGAGTTATCGTCAACGTGCCGTCATTCGCGGCAGCGGGAATGGTCGGTTTATTCTTAATGTAATCGACTTTGGTATTGTCACTCTGCGACCAGTCAGCCTGAGAGTATATTGCTTGCATGTCTTCGAGAGTAGGAAGTCCCGCACCGTACGTGGTCGTGGACCCGTTCACAGTGTATGTGCGGTTAGGCACAACAATCGTGCTTTCTCCAGACTGGTTTGCCGAGAAGACCTTGGTTGCGGTCGCACTTCCAAGCTGAAACTTAAGGTCACCGTCATTCACCGTAGGGATGCTCGGCTTGTTGCTCAAATCTGCATAGCTGCCACTCGTAGCTACCGTGGCAAGATTCGGCTTATTCTTGATGAAATCGACCTTGGTGTTGTCGCTCTGCGCCCAGTTGCTCTGAACTTGGGCGTCAGGGATGGTAGGACGGTTATTCAAATCCGAATAATTGCCTGATGTGGCCACTACTGCCAAGGTTGGTTTGTTAAGGATCTCCGAAAGACCCGAATTAGAATTCCAGTCAGCGTTTACGGGCTGCGTGATGGTCGGCTTGTTGCTTAAATCCGCGTAGTCACCACTTGCGGCAACTGCAGCAAGTCCAAGGTTTGCACGGCCTTGCGCCTTCTGGGAGGCGTCGAAATCCTGTGCAAGGTTGACAGCCACTTCAAATTTCTGTTGCAAAGGTAACGCCATTTATTCCTCCTCCGGGACCGGACCTATCCACTGTAAGTCGATGCGTGCGGACAATTTCAGGCCAGCGGGTGCCACGATGTCCACAGCAAGAACAATCAAGTCAAGCGTCAAGTGTCCTGGGCATGTGACAACATTTGGCAGTAAATTCATCGTGATGTCGAAAGCGTGAGAGTAGTCAACAAATTCACCGCAAATCGTTCCAGTCTTGTTGACGACGGGGCCTTCCCACCTTGCACGGACACGGTACTCGACGTGATACACGCCAGGATTCATCACGATTGCCTTGTACTCGTCGGCCTCGTGGCTCAATACCTCGATCTTGTCGCCGTATTCACGGTGGATTGTCCATGTATAACCGGTGAAATGGACATCGTTGGTGCCGTCGAACGTCTGTTCGTTGCTGGTTGCCCTGACAAGCTCCACTTGCTTGTCCGGTACGTTGTCAACACGGATGTCGAACTCGACATCGCCTGACTGCAAGTCGGTAGTCTTGGTAATCGCGATTGAATGGTCGGAACTCGTTATGTCTACGTTAGACGGGCTTACAACGTCGGAGCCTATGACGCAGACGTGCGTCCGGCTCCACTGCTCGACTCCGTTGCTGTCGTAGCAATAGACATCATACGATGCGCTGTCGTCGCAAATGATGATTGCCATGCCCTTGTTGTTGAGCACGATGTCGTTCGGGTTCAAATCCCCGTCAAAATTGCGGTAGGTGCGTGCAGGATTGGTCGTACCGCTGCGAAAAACGTGCAGAAATCCACCTACAAGAGGCTTGCCTTCCGCATTCTCGCACTGAAACGCTGGTGATATGAGGTAACCTAGAGCCATGTACTCCTCCTAGTGAGAAATTAGCGGAGGACGTCGTTCCATAACCACTATGGAGTAATTTCAGTCTCAACGAGAAGCCTTATAAACTGCATAGCAGCTAGGCAAACGAGGGACCTATGGCCCGCAAGCACAGAGACATATACAAGGGACGTTTTGACGAGGGGTTTGACGTCAACAAGGACGTCGATTTAGCACATCTGAGGGAGCTTATGGGCGTCGAGGATATCGACAACGCTTCCTACAACTATTACGGCATTTACATCCGCAACATCATACGGATAATGCTCGATTCGAGCAGCTTTCGTGGCTATGACGAGGATGTAAAAGAGTCAATAATGGCCGAGGGAACGATAGACGCGCTCAAGGCACGACTCAAGTTCGATGGTTATAAATATCCGGCACGTACGGCTCCGTTCAACTACATCTACAGAATATGCTACCATTCGGCTCAGCACGTCCTGAGCAAGTATTACCAGATGCAAGTAAGGATGGTACCGGCATCATACTGCGCGAAGGACGCGAAGCTCGCAGACGGCTCGGCCTTCGACGAGGATATCCTCGACAAGGCCGTTACCGACTGGGACCAGATTTACGAGCACTTAGCCGTGGGTGGCTAGGTTCTCGTACTGGATGGAAATGTCCAGCTCGTAATCCGAGCCAACCCATTCGACAGAGTGCGTTTGCAATCCACGGAAGAACGCGTTGTTGAACTTCGTCGCTATTTCAGCATCAGGTGCCGACGGGTCTGTCCAATACGGCTTGATTCCCCATGTAAGGTTATCAATAACCCCGTTGTTGTAGATGGGGTATGCAGCGGCATACACGTCCATGTAGCTCACCGAATCGGTGTCCAGCGTCTTCGACGGGTCCGCCTCCCATGCGACAAGCTTCGCAAGCACCGGGAATCGGTCTTTACCAATTCTGAAGAAGTGAACGCTGTCATAGTTCGTCGTGGTGTTCCACATGAACATATTCGTACCAATAGCGGAACGGTACAGCCACCGGGGATGTCCGCCGTTTTCAGGACGCTGTCCCATGTAGAGGTACTTAACGTATGCAGTGAACGATTCCGGCTTGGTAATATCCTGATAGAAGCTGCCAGAGTTGTTAGCGTACACGTAGCTGTGAGCCGAATCAGCGTCGGCAAAGTTAGTCTTGATAGGCACAACCGGTGAAGTGACCACTGACGTGTTGTTAACAATTCTACCAGTGAATATCGTGTTGGCAACAGTCGGATTCAGCACATACTGACCGAGAAGGTTACAGTTATCAATAACCGTGTTCATCGCAGTTGTGAGAGAACTCTGGAGCACAGCACCGATTTCAGAACGGACAAAATAGCAGTCACCGTTGCAGTTCACTGCAAAACCGACAGAGCTGTCCTCGAAGTCTACCGAGTGAGAAACCACCATAGTAGTCTCGGACGTTGCAGACAAGGCCGTGTCCTTTGCCGAAACAACCATGTAGTTAAGCGTACCGTCCATGATGACGGAGCTGTCCCTGAGATACAGCGAGTGAAGAGCCGCACTGTTTGCTCTTGTCAACGTACCGGTGAACCTGTCGATACGGACGATGGCATCCGTATCCGGAAGGATAGCGTTGCCTTCGAAGTTCGATATTACGATGCTGGAGCCTTCAAGGTTTGCATCCGTCACAGTAGCACCACCGAGGTCGCCATAGTCGGATTCCAGATACTTGTTCTTCAGCTCGATGTAGATGTCGGCATTGTCGCAGTTCTTCAACAGAACAACGTTTCCGTTTCCGGATAACCGAGACCACTGATATCCAGACTGGAACCAGTCGGTACGAAGCTCCACGTTGGAAATTGAGATGTCACCTGTAATCTTTCTGTCTGAACGGATTACGCAGTTATCAAGAACCAAGGTAGACTTGCCGTTGGTCAAGAACACGACTTCCTTGCCAGTGATAGACCTCGCATATTCGTCGGTATCAATTATCCATTTCTTACGCGCAGTCGCGTTGACGTTGGAAGCAATCCAGCTCATGCGAACCGTATCAGCGGTGAACGAACCGGTACCAACTTGCACGGTGTCCTCGAAAAGGTAAGGCGTGGCCTTGTGAAGCTCGTGGCACTGTATGGCGGTCGTGTTCGTACCGGTCTTAATCTGGAAACGGACGGAATCCGATACGAAGATGTCGCCGACGATGGCGAACGTGTTCGAGCCGTCCAGCATGTAGTACGCAGGGGAATTGTTGATAGCTGGGAACCACGCGTCAAGACCTTCGCGGTTTATATAGCTCGCGCAGTTAGACAGCTGAGAAGTGTACGAGTAGTTAGTAGAGTTGATGTCTCTTTCCGGAAATACGCCGTAGTGACGAACGTCGAAATGCAGTTCGCGTGATGCGAGAATCCAGCGTCCGGCACCGCTGACAGAGTTCGCCATGATTACGGCTCCGCCGTCGTCGGTGCGCGTTGTCGCGTCGTCCCATACGTACAAAACCGGAGACTTGTCGCCAGCATTGTAATAGCCGTAGAGCCACAGCATCTTGACGCCGTTGACGCTAGGGACGGTTGACGGGTCCTTGTCTCGGAGGTCTGCCATAGTGGCGACACCGTCCGCAGTAGACGCGGTTATGTCAACCGTCTTGACCGGGTCGGTATCGTCAGAAGAATACTGGTAAGCCCAGCGAGACGGATCGTAATCCTCGCCTTGCCACTGCATCATGTCGCCAGTGCCGATGTACTGGTAAAAATACGCTGTGACGTTGTCCGGGTTGTTCAAAAATACCTGATACTCGGTTCGTCCGAGGATGTCAGTAAATTCCGGATTCCTGATAGGCTGACCGTCACGGTCATATATAACCACATTGTCGGTAGTACCCTTTCGGCAGAAACGAACCTTGCCGTGGATAAGCTTACCGTCGTTGTTCAGATAAGAGTTCCAGTTGTCCCACGCACGCATTAGAATACCTTTGTAGAGTTAGAGGTTGTAGGTTGGTCAGGCACCTTGTGCGGCCATCCCTCGATGCCCATCATCTTGACAGCGTTGTCGTAGACTTCAGGGTCGCTCTCATAGATTGCCGCTGGCAAGCTGTCGATGCCGTATTCCTTGATGTTGATCCACGCGTTGAGATAACGCTTCTTCATGGCCGGAGAAATGGTCGGGTTGTTGTTAACAATTTCTCGCCACTGCCGAACGCCTCTGTTCCATAGAGCGATATCCCGCTTCTGCACCAAGTCAGTATAGCTGCCGAGTGCGCTTGAAATGCCGTTGAAACCTTCACGAGCTGCCGTGTTGGCAAGAGCGTGGGAAGCCGCGTCACGTATGCTTTCCTTTGCACGGGTCGAAAGCAGTCCGGTATTCTGCACGAGACGTGCAAGTTCCGGAGTTTTTCCACTTGTCAACTCGTCATACATGTCCGGCATTATTGCCTTATATTCTTGTGGCTTGTAGGCCGGTTTGGCGTACTGGACACCAGAACCATCAGGAGTCCATCTATCCGTGTTGTCAAGCAATGATTTGTCTGCATAGACGTAACGACCGTCTTCAAGCTGAACAATAGGCTTTTCACTAGTCGGGACTGGTTTAATGTCCGGATTTCTATTACCGAAGCGTTGGGCTTCCAGCTGTCGAGCGTAGTCAGTACGAATCTTGTAGTCTTGCGCGTTGATGATGTCATCAAGACTTGACTGGCTGATAACGTAGTTGTCGCGGCGAGATTCCAGAGACGGCTTGAAGTCGTTCTTCAGGTAGTCCTTGTTCATTGCCAGTTCGGCCTTGCGGTCTAGCATAGCCTGACGGTTGGATATGAGAGCGTCAGTCTTCGTTCCGATTTCGTCGATAGTCTGCTTCCATCCACGCTTTGCAGCGTCGCCAGCGGCTCCGCCACTTGTCGTTTCGGCAAAGTTCTT
>Ga0265299_10004946_pt1 | contig 12476 bp, 7 predicted proteins | sample AusTroGonzalo_MG_4_FD_193485 | JGI IMG/M metagenome (GOLD analysis project Ga0265299, IMG submission 193485) | Bovine rumen microbial communities from tropical cattle in Woodstock, Queensland, Australia - Gonzalo_02 | ecosystem: Host-associated > Mammals > Digestive system > Stomach > Rumen ...
ATGGACGGTACCGTAGCACGGAAAGCAGGAGCGTAAAGACACTGTATGGTGGCCAGGCCTTCCTGGAAACGTCCGGGTTTCTGGACATACACCTCATATTCCAGCTTGTAAGAGCCCTTACTCAGGCGGTCTATGTAGAATACGTTGCGGGTATTGCCCGGAGCCGTATAGGACGATATGTCATCACGCCAGTTGTATGTATATCCGGCACGCGTGCTGAGAGGCTCCATCGTGGCGGCACGGCAATCGGCCAGCTCAATGTACTCAAGGTTCCTGTCTGTGCTGACCTCAAACCGGATGCGCAGTTTGTCACCAACACGCAGCACGGTTCCGGACTTGACCTCCTCCAGACGCTCACCGCTCTCATCATTCACCACCCTCCAGACAATACGCTTAAGGCTGAATCCGTTCTCAGCAGCATCCACCTTATCTACAAGCTCAGTAAACGTACGGAACATACCGCCCCAGCTTATACCCGGAGTCTTGGCATCGATAGTGATATCCGCCTTATCCCGGCCGATAGGGCCGTCCCATGTCTTGGTGGTATATCCGGCCATTGCCTTGGACTGGGAAGCCTTAAGGGCGTCCTTACCCACGTAGATGGTGATATCCGGATCAGACTCAAGCTGTACATCGGCACCCGTTGCCATCAGGGCAATTACAGCAGCGGCAGTGGTGGGTGTTGAATCCCAGCCGGTGGTCTGTTTCTGTTTGAGCAGCCAGCGGGCAGCCTGGGCAGCCTCGGTCTTATGACCGGTGGCCAGAAGGACGCGGATTATAGTTGACTGGGTCTCTACAGGTGCCTCATGCAGCAATGTGCCGCCTATGTTGTCGCGCCAGTATCGGCCCATCTCTTCACTGTAGAGTGAACGTTCCAGGATTGTCTGCGCCAGTTGCTCAGCCTCTGCAGACTTACCCTGACGGACTTTGAACAGAGCCAGGTCAACACGCATCCAGAGGGGCATGTCATGGGTATCTACGTTATCAGTAAGGCTCAGATAGAACTGATAGCTCTCTTTGGTATTGGCGTAGAACGGTAAGTCCTGATAATATGATCTGGTCATAAGGTAGCGCAGAATATCCCAGGTAAGGGTCTTGGGACGGTACTGCTCCTGCATATAGAGATTACGCCAGTACATATCAATGTAATCAACGCCGTTCCTGAGCATACGGTCAATATCTGCATTATGGCCTATGATACCCTGCTCTACCAACAGACCCATTCCCTGAATGATACTCTCTGTCACACCGTAGCTGCTCAGAAGAAAGCCGGGACCGTTTATCCAAGGCCAGCCTCCGTCTATGAGTTGTGACTGGCGCAGACGATCCAGCGCATCATCCATGGTCTCACCAAGCTCTGTTGTACCCAGCAGGCGGGCCAATGAGCGCAGACGGTCAGTCTCACACAAACTGCTGCGCAGCCAGGGAGTCTCCTCCAGCAGTGTTCCTGTAAGTTTCTGGTTACGTTCCAGTTGAGTCTGCCAGGCCGATGCAGGCAGCTCTGCCCACTCATCAAGCATACGGCGGATAGCCGGATAACGGTTGCCCAGGTCATCGGATATGGCGGCACCCATGTAGCTGTAGAAAAGGTTCAGGTTGCTGGGATTGTCAACTCGTATGATTGACGGCAGTGCCTGGATGGCGTACCAGATGGGGCTTGCGCTGTACTCAAGGATGAGTTTCTCATCGGCCATGGTGTTGGAGCGCAGACCTGCCAGCTCACCGAACACGAATGTGCGTTTCTCATCACCGTTATTGAACAGTGACAGCGACTGTGTTACCTGGACACGGTTGGAGAGCACGGGAATGGTCTCCTGGATGCCGTCACTGTGACCTGTAGTCTCAGCTGTAATACGGTAGGTCACGGCAGTAAGACCGTCGGGCACGTTGATGGTGAATCCGGCAGCGGTATTGCTGTTGGCGGGTATGCTTACGGTCTTGCTGGACAGACCGGCTATCATCTTGACTTCACGGCCGGTTACGGCATCAATAAACGTAAGCTTCACCTTGGCACTCAATGCCTTATCAGTGAGGTTGCTCACCTTAAAGGTGAACTCCATGCGGTCACCCTGACGCAGGAATCTGGGGGCCGATGGCTCTATCATAAGCAGCTTGCGGGTTATCACGCTGCGCTCTATGCGGCCGGTCTTGAGTGAGTCTGTAAAGGCTATGGCCTGCACATTCCAGCGGGTGAGCAGTTGCGGGGCCTTGAAACTGAAGGTTGCCAGACCATCTGCTCCCGTCTGCTTGTAGTCAAACAGACCGGTGGGGTTCATATCGGTACGTAGGCCTACGGGCTCGGCAATTTCATTTATTGATTGCTCGGCCAGAACGGCAGGGATGCCTTCATAAACCGTTTCCTCCAGGCCGTTATCGGCACCGGTCATATTAGATGCCCCCCTGAGTTTCATGGTGCTGCGAGCGCCCAGGTCACCGGAGTCAAAGACTATATCCAGACCGGCAATACGGCCCTGCAGAGCCTCATCCACAGTAGTAATGCCCAGTTCCTTAAAATCTCTCATGTCAATCCTGCTAATCCTGCTGTACCTGTAATAGTCAAACGGATTGATAAGGGTTCCGGTGATGGCCTTCTTGCCCTTGTAAACCAGCTGGTTATTGCCGTTGTTATAGGGCATCATGGAACGGATTCTGCGCCAGGGAGTACGGAACAGGTCATCTGGTCCTACATATACGCTGTTCCAAGGTGAGAATGACCAATTGTTGAATCCGTACTTGTCAAGTGCAGAGTCAAACATGTCTATCATTACAGCGGCCTGAACCGGGTTGCCCTCGTGGTCAGTCACCTTGAGTGTCCACTCCTCCTGAACATCGGGTTCAAGCATATCACGGAACGTTACCAGCTCAAGGTCCAGCTCATGGCTGCGGTCACGCACATCAATGTGCATGCCAAGGTTCTCTGTATGACCCTCATAGGCAAGAGCCAGCTCAAGTGCAAAGCTACCTTTGAGTTCATCGGTAATGGGTACGGTCAGGGTCTGCTGCTTGCCATTGGTTTGGATATAGCCGTGGTCATACATGCCGAACCTGTTCTCTATCATCCAGTAAATCACGGCACCCGGCAGGCAGCTGGATATCTTGAAATCCACTGTGTCGCCCACTACGGCATCGGGGTTGGTGTCAAAACACCAAAGCAGTTTGGAGTTAGGAACAAAGGTGTTGTCATCACGGCGGGCAATCACCCTGATTTCATCAATTGTTGAGATATCGGACGTACCGGCCTTTATGATATATGTACCCGATTCCAGTCCCGTGAGCCTTACATCAGCACCGTCGGCAGCTGTAACCTCTACATCCCTGTCATAGACGGGAGTCTCTTTCTCATATTTATTGCTGAAATCAAAGTCATAACGTTTAAACCGCTCCCTGTAGTTCTGGTCATCAACAATCTTCTCAATCTCGCGGGTCATCTTGGGCCCGTACACGCTGAACGGCAGGGGCAACAGTTTGGGTGCCATCTCAACCTTGTAGACTTTGAGATGTACCGTGCCGTCTATGGGATTGCTGTTTATAAGCTGCAGGTTCACGTCCATTCCTATGCCTGAACCGTCAAAGAAGTGCTGGGCACGGATATTTATGTAATCGGGATTGCCTACGTTGAATGTCATGTTGCGCTCATGAGTCTCACCGTTCAGGTCCGTTACCGATACCCTTACCGTAACAAGACACCGGTCAGTAATAAGGAGGTCACTGGGAACGGTCAAGGGTATTCTGAATGTTCCGTCCTGTGCGGTGGTAAGTTCTCCGTTTCCAATGCGTACGGTGCCGAATTCATCCCTTATGCAGAACGGATGGACCGATGCGTTAGAAATGCCTGCATTCCAGCTAACCTGAGCTCCATCCACCGGAACATCCGTGAGCGAAACGGCACTTCCGGTTACCTCAAACATACGGTCAAACTGCGGGGTAAAAGTAAGCCTGTCAAGCTTTACGTCAAACTTGGGCTGGCGGAATGACTCTACGTTGATCTGATGAAAAGCAGATATTCCATCATAATGGGTGTCGTGGGCACTTAATGATGCATGACCGGGAATTATGTTGTCAGGAATATGGAACGTTCCCTCAATCACGCCCATGCTGTCAGTGGCAAGGACCAGTTCACCTATTACTTTGCTGTTCAGGTCACGCAGACTGATGTCTATATTTGTGTTCTTAAGCACTTTGCCGCGGTTATATCCGTCACCACGATAGACTACTGCGGTAAAATGAACTGAATCACCTGGCAGATAGGTGTAGCGGTCAGTATAGATCTGCATGAACGAGCGGTCGGGCATATCGCTCACATAAGGTATGCTGAATGAGGCGTTACCCTTGTTTCCGCCCTGCTCCAGTTCAATGCGGTAGCTACCCATGGGCATACGCTCCAATGACAGGAATCCGTCATCGGCAGTGAAACCCTGGTTGACTATCTTAATAAGTTCATTCTCGTAGTTTACGCCCCAGACAGTGTAGCGGCACGACATGGGCATGCCGGTCTTGAGGTTGACCGCATAGCCGCTGAGTGAGCCGTCCTGGCTGGTCATATGTGCCAGACCTATATTGTTGCACTCCAGATACTGGTATGATACGTTATCGCTACTGCTAAAGTAAGGGCCAGTGGAGGCCATCAGATAGTAACAGCCCTGGATTACGGGCGGGATATCCACCAGAGCATAATGCTCCAGCCAGTCATTGGGACCGGTAAGAGTCATGCTCCACTCCACTACGGGTGTGATGGAGTTGAGATTTGTCACTATGTTATCATTGAGATCCTTTATCTCACTGGGTACCTCTACTATCTTGAAGTAGGCGCTCTTTACGTTAGCATAGGTAAGCATCGCAATGTTACGCTCACCTGCGGCAAGGTCACCTCTGTAACTCAGGTTTACACTGCTTCTCTCCATACGGGCCAGAATATTGAGGCACTCTATCGCCCCCTCGCTCTTGGGCCACTTCTTCCCGGCACGCATGCAGATATCATGCTCCAGGCGACGCAGGCTTACCTGTTTATCCAGGTCAACATCATGCAATGAACCAATCTGACGGTCAATGACACCTGCTGCCATTGAGTAGAAAAGGGTGCTGAACTTGACCTTTTTCTCATAATCCGCGGCAAGGTCCATGCAACCCTGTACCAGAGTCTCAAAGTTCTGGTTCCAGCCATCAGTATTGTCGTAAAGTGCATCGGCCAGGATGCTCATGCGACGCAAGTCTATTGTGGCGCGAATGGATGGCTTGGATGTCAGGTTCTGCATGGTGAGCCTGCGCAATACGTAGAAGTTCCACAAGTCCGGATCATTCTCAGTCTCAAGAAATGTGGTAGCCAATACATAATCCAGCGAACTGCCGTATAGTCTGGCATCATCCAGGAATGCACGTTTGTTTCTGGTAAGACGGGGGGACAACAGGTCTGTGATGGCATTGTCCATGAGCATATCCGCCAGGTTGGGACGCAGTTTGAGTCCGGCTTTGTTGCCACCCGGGAAAAACTCCTCATAATAGCCGGCGGCCACATCACCTGCCAGTTTTATTGACTGGTCAAGATGGTAGCAGACGGTATCCACCATCATACGGAGCGTCCATCGGTCTATGGGAGGATTGGTTTCATCGGTCTCACGGTTACGTTTCAGGGAGGATTCATTATAATCCCAATACCTTTTATAACCTTCGGCAAGGAAGGCATGACACAGGGCCTTGTGTTCCTGGACCTTGAGATTGGACAGGAGTGTCTTGAACAGTTCTATGCCTTCCATCAGGCTGTTCTCAGTGAAAGCCTGCTGCACTCGTGTAAGATACACCGCACTCTTGAGCATCTCGCGGCCGTTATTCTCCCGGGCCGCCATATCCCAGATGCCGTTGATCTCTTTTGCTGCACTCTCGGGCTGGTCCTTCTCAATAAATGCATCTACTTTCTTCCAGGCGCGCGAGTATTTGTCGGCGCTGGCCGATGAACAAGTCAGTGTCATAATGATAATCAGAATCGATAATCTCAAAAGGTATCTCATAAGCCTAAACTATTTGGTTTGCATGGCAAAGATAAGAGTGCCTTTTGCCATGATAACCATAAAAACCGCTGCAAAACCGTTGCTCTTTTTCTGCAACGTTTCTGCAACGCCTTATTCAAACAAGCCGCCCTGCAAGGATTCGTATCGGGAACGGCCTAAATGACTGTAAGCCAAATCCGTAACCTCACGTCCTCGCGGTGTACGTTTAAGAAATCCCTCCTGAATGAGGAACGGCTCGTATACATCCTCTATGGTGCCGGCATCCTCGCTCAGGGCTGTGGCGATCGTTCCCAATCCCACAGGACCACCCTTGAACTTGTCAATTATGGTGGTAAGAATACGGTTGTCTATCTCATCCAGACCGTATTTGTCAATATTGAGTGCCTCAAGGGCTATATTGGCTATTGAAACAGTTATGCGCCCTGATCCCTTTACCTGCGCAAAGTCACGCACGCGGCGCAGCAACGCATTGGCTATACGGGGCGTTCCGCGGCTGCGACCCGCTATCTCAGCGGCAGCATCCACGTCACAAGGTATACCCAGAATGCCGGCCGAACGGAGTATGATTTTCTGCAGGGTCTTTGCATCATAATATTCCAGGTGCATGTTGATTCCGAACCTGGCACGCAAAGGAGCGGTAAGCAGACCGCTGCGGGTGGTGGCACCTATCAGGGTAAACGGATTAAGGTCTATCTGTATGCTGCGGGCGCTTGGACCCTTGTCTATCATGATGTCTATGCGGTAATCCTCCATGGCCGAGTAGAGATACTCCTCAACCACGGGCGACAGACGGTGAATCTCATCGATGAACAGCACATCCTTGGGCTCAAGTGAGGTAAGGATACCTGCCAGGTCACCCGGCTTGTCCAGCACCGGACCCGATGTGATCTTAAAGCCCACGCCAAGTTCATTGGCAATTATGTTGCTCAGGGTTGTCTTACCCAGTCCGGGAGGGCCGTGCAGCAGAGTATGGTCAAGTGACTCGCCGCGCTGGCGGGCCGCCTGCACAAAGACACGCAGGTTCTCTACGATCTTGCTTTGTCCCGCAAAATCATCGAACGTCAACGGACGCAAGGCGTTATCAAGTTCCTTGTCCGAGTTGAGTTGCTGCTGTCTTATATCAAAATCCTCCATTTACTTTATCGCTGCTGCAAGTTCGTTTGCATTAATCAGAGACTGCTCGCCGGTCTCCATATTCTTGAGAGTCACCTTGCCCTCAGCCAGCTCGTTGCTGCCTACGATTGCAACATAGGGCACTGCGCCGGCATTGGCGTATGACATCTGCTTCTTCATCTTGGCGTTGTCGGGATAGATCTCGGCGGGTATGCCCTTGGCGCGGAGCTCAGCAAGGAGTCCCAGACAGAACTGAGCCTCGGCGTCACCCAGGTTCAGGAACAGCACCTTTACGCCGCCCTGAGCCTCCTTGGGATAGAGATCCAACTGGTTGAGCACGTCATAGATACGGTCAGCACCGAATGATATGCCCACGCCGCTCACACCGGGAAGTCCGAATATGCCGGTAAGGTTGTCATAACGTCCGCCACCGCTTATGGAGCCAATCTCAACATCCAGAGCCTTTACCTCAAAGATTGCTCCGGTATAGTAGTTAAGGCCACGGGCCAGAGTAAGGTCAAGCTCCAGCTGGTTGTTAAGACCCAGCTTGGTTGCACCGTCCAGAATGAAACGGCACTCCTCCACGCCCTTGAGTCCGGTCTCGCTGCCGGCCAGCACCTGAGCGATGGTATCCAGCTTATCGCTGTTGCTCCCGGTCAGCTTGATGATGGGCTGCAGTTTGTCAATGGCATCCTGCGGCAGACCCTTGTCGGCCAACTCTGCATTCACGCCGTCAAGACCTATCTTGTCCAGCTTATCTATGGCTACGGTTATATCAACGATCTTATCGGATTGACCGATGGACTCGGCAATTCCGGCCAGTATCTTGCGGTTGTTCAGCTTGATTGCGACGCGGACGCCGAACTTGCTGAACACCATGTCTATCATCTGGATCAGCTCAATCTCATAGAGCAGCGAGTCACTGCCTACGACATCGGCATCACACTGGTAGAACTCACGGTAACGACCCTTCTGGGGGCGGTCAGCACGCCATACCGGCTGTATCTGGAAACGCTTGAAAGGGAACTGAAGCTCCTCACGGTGCATCACCACGAATCGGGCAAACGGAACGGTCAGGTCATAACGGAGTCCCTTCTCGCAGAACTTGGATGCCAGCTTGAGGCTGTTGCGTGACAGCAGTTCCTCATCGGTCAGGCCACTCATATAGTCACCTGAGTTCTGGATTTTGAAGAGGAGCTTGTCACCCTCCTCGCCATACTTGCCCATCAGGGTGGAGAGGTTCTCCATTGAAGGGGTCTCTATCTGGCTGTATCCGAACAGACGGAATACACTGCGGATTGTATCAAAGATATAGTTACGGCGCGCCATCTCCACCGGAGTGAAGTCACGCGTGCCTTTGGGAATTGACGGTTTCATTGTATCAGCGTCTTCTTGAGGAATAAATCATTATGTAGTAAATGAGTGTGCCCAGTGAACTTACGGCAGCCACTACGTATGTGTATGCGGCGGCCTTGAGTGCATCACGGGCACCATTCATTGTATCACGTCCGGCTATGCTTGTTTTCTGCAGCCATGCAAGGGCGCGGCTGCTGGCATCGATCTCAACGGGGAGAGTCACGAAACTGAACAGCGTGGTCATGGCAAACAGGCCGATGCCCGCCAGCATGATACCCGGAAAGACTTCAATCATAAGGATACCGGCCAGCAGCACCCAGGTTACGATCTGTGAAGAGAACTGCACCACCGGAACCAGGGCGGAACGCATCTTGACAGGTGCATATTCACGGGCATGCTGTACGGCATGTCCGCATTCATGGGCAGCCACTGCCGCAGCCATTATGCTGTTGCCGTAATAGACATCCTTGCTCAGGTTTACGGTATTATCCTCAGGATTGTAATGGTCCGTGAGTTTACCCTCCACGCAGGTAACCTTGACATTACTGATACCGTTATCGGCAAGCATCCTGGATGCCACCTCATAACCTGTGCTTCCGTCACGGGTGGGTACCTGCGAATACTTCTTGAACTTGCGGTTCAGGTTTCCCTGTACTGAGAAACTGAGGATAGCTATCACTATGAACAGCACCCAGTACATGGCAGCCGGTGACGAATAACCCGGATATCCCGGAACTGATGATAAGAATTCAAACATTACTCGCGAACGATTGTCTGGTTACGGTCAGGACCTACAGAAACAATGCTTACCGGAGTCTCAAGGAAGTCCTCCAGGAATGAGATGTAGTTGTTGAACTCCTCGGGGAACTCATCCTCATCATGAACCTTGGTAAGGTCTGTCTTCCAGCCCGGAAGCTCCTCATATACGGGCTTCACACCCTCGCAGTCGAACGGGAACTCATCGGTCTGGGTTCCGTCGGGCAGTTTGTAAGCCACGCAAGCCTTGATGGTGGGGAATACGTCAAGTACGTCACTCTTCATCAGGATCAGGTTGGTAACACCGTTCAGGCGTACTGCATAACGCAGGGCAACCAGGTCAACCCAACCGCAGCGGCGGCGACGGCCTGTTACGGCACCGAACTCCTGACCGCGGTCAGAGAGCTTCTCGCCATCGGCATCAAACAACTCTGTGGGGAACGGACCGCTACCTACACGTGTGCAGTAGGCTTTCATGATTCCGTAAACCTTACCGATGTTACGCGGAGCGACGCCCAGACCGGTGCAGGCACCTGCGCAGATGGTGTTTGATGAGGTTACGAACGGATATGAACCAAAGTCTATGTCAAGCATCGTACCCTGAGCACCCTCGCAAAGGATGGTCTTGCCCTCACGCAGCAGGTTGGCTACAAAGTGCTCGCTGTCCACGAACTTGAACTGCTTCATATACTCTATGCCCTCACGCCATGCCTTCTCAAGCGGAGCCAGGTCATACTCAAAGTTCAGGCTCTTGAGAGTGCGCTCATGAGCTGCACGTGCGGCAGCGTAACGCTCCTCAAAATCGGGACGCAGCAGGTCACCTACGCGCACACCTGTACGTGCTACCTTGTCGGTGTATGTGGGGCCGATGCCACGACCTGTGGTACCAACCTTATTGGATCCCTTCGATGCCTCAAGCGCACTGTCCATAAGACGGTGTGTAGGCAGGATCAGATGTGCCTTCTTGGAGATGAGCAGACGGCTCTTAAGGTCTATGCCGGCAGCCTCAAGTGCCTCGGCCTCAGCCTTGAAGAGAGCGGCATCCAGCACCATACCGTTGCCTATGATATTCTGCTTGTTACCCTGGAATACTCCTGAAGGGATAGACTTAAGCACAAACTTCTTGTTATCAAAGATAAGTGTATGACCGGCGTTGGGACCACCCTGGAAACGGGCTACTACATCATAACGCGGAGTCAGGACATCAACTACCTTACCCTTGCCTTCATCACCCCACTGCAATCCCAGCAGGACATCAATCTTTTCTGTTTTCATTTTGTCTTATCTGTTTTGTTTTTCAACTTACTCTCTTTTCTTTTGAGCGATGTGGTGCACTTGCCGCACATTCCGTAGACGTTCAGTGACCAACCGGTCATGGTAAAACGTCGGGTTCGCATCTCTCCGATCTGTCGGCGGAGACGTTCATCATTCATCTCCGTAGTCTTGCCGCAACTTCCGCAGATCAGACGGATAGTGCCTTTGCTCTTGTCTGTCCTCTCATACAGGACCTTGTCATTGACAAATATCTTGCGTACCAGACCGGCGTTCTCAAACAACCCCAGGTTATTGTACACCGTAGCCCTGCTTATCCTCATACGGCTCTTCTCCTGCATCCAGGCCGACATCTCCTCGGCCGAGAAGGGAGCATCGGTCGTGTAGACCGTCTCAAGCAGGACTGTCCTCTCAGGCGTACTGCGCAGTGAATTGAGGCGCAGATAATCCTGGAGTTTCTGCCTAACCAAGCTAAGACTGTCCGCTTTATCCATTCTCCTCCAAGCGGTTCAGGACAGCCGTGGCAGCCTGTGCGCACATCAGGTCAGAACCGTTCACCGCAGCCTGTGCCTGATCTTTCAGTTCCTGTACATAACGCGGCCCCATCTCACGTCCTCCGCGCAGCATATGTGCCAGCATCAGGAATCCGCAATATCGGGCCATACCATTGTCGGAAGCGATCCAGCGGAAAGCCGTTTCCGATGCCACCGGCATGCGGCTGAACAGGTACATGGAACATACCTCAGCCAGATCCGGGAATTTTATATCCTCAATCCAGAGGTCAGCCATATCGGACATGAACTGATCCTGGGGATAAATCAGTGCCGCCAGGATCCTGCACTCGCGGATATCCTCTTTCCAAAGGGCAACCGCGAGTTCAGAATCTTTTTCTGTCTCCGATGCTATACGCCTGAGTTCCGGCAGGCTAACCCCGAAATTGAGTTTGTAGCCTATTCCCGCCTCCCTCATGTCGGAGGAGGCTACACCGTTCATACTCAGTCTCAGTTTCCGCTTGATGTCAAGAACTTTCTCTTGGACAGTCATTTTACGTATTACAGCATCAGAAATTGTTTATCACTTGGCGAGATGGCGTTTCTTGAACTGGTGAGGGGCCTCGCCCTTCTCCTTGAAGAATGCCGCATAGAATGACTGACGGTTTGAAAAGCCCGACATCACTCCTATCTCCTCCATTGTCTTGTCCTGGTAACGCTTGTCAGTAAGGTAATGTACTGCATCACGTACCCTGAATTCATTCACCAGACTGGAATAGTTCATTCCGAATCTTGAATTGATCACAGCCGACAGGTATCTGGGATTTGTATTCAGATCCTCGGCTAACTGCTTTGCGGAATAATCCGGATCGCGGTATTTTTTCTGTGCAACCACGATTGTAAGGATACCGTCATACAGTTCATCTGCAAGTTCCGCACGGATAAGGCCCCTATAGTTGGCTTCCTTTTCGGCCTTCTCCCTGATTTTGTAAGGCTTAGTGTTAGTGCTCATATTGTAAATTTACGTCACAAAATAAATGTTTTTCCGCCGAATTTCACACACCCTTAAGTCAATATTATTTAAAAAACGCGCAAGTGCGCGATGATGCTGCCCAAACGGCGGATTTTTTGTACCTTTGGCGTCAATACACCCCTAATCAGGAGATGATAGACCAGCTCACCATAGAAAAGATCCTGGACGCCGCCAACATAGTTGATGTGGTGTCAGAGTTCGTGACGTTGCGCAGACGCGGCGTCAACTATGTGGGACTGTGTCCGTTCCATAATGAGAAGACCCCCTCATTCTACGTATCGCCATCCAAGGGTATCTGCAAATGTTTCAGTTGCGGCAAGGGCGGTAACGTGATACACTTTCTCATGGAGCATGAGCAGATGTCATACTGGGATGCCGCCAAATGGCTGGCCAGGAAATACGGGATAGCATACAACGAACGTGAACTGACAGACTCCGAGAAGGCGCTCCAGA
>Ga0265299_10004949_pt1 | contig 12473 bp, 12 predicted proteins | sample AusTroGonzalo_MG_4_FD_193485 | JGI IMG/M metagenome (GOLD analysis project Ga0265299, IMG submission 193485) | Bovine rumen microbial communities from tropical cattle in Woodstock, Queensland, Australia - Gonzalo_02 | ecosystem: Host-associated > Mammals > Digestive system > Stomach > Rumen ...
ATATTCACATATTTCATTATCTTTTTATGCTTTACCTCAATTATAGATTCATACCAGCATATTGATTTATATGCAATGTTGTATGAATCAAGTTCATTACGCGAAGATTTTGGTGCAACGGGTTCGATAACCCTTTTTAACTACTTAAAGTACTTTGGAAGAATGGCTTATGAGGTGGCTCTTGTGCTTTCTTTCTATTATATTGTATATTATCCTCAAAAGAAGCTATTAATCATTTTACTTCTCATTTCTAGTTTGGCGGCAGTTATTGATGGTATGACTGTTGCCGGTCGTGAGTATGTCATCAAGTACTCTTTCCTTTTTGTCATTATGTTTTTATTATGTAAGGGTAAGTTCTCAAAATCATGGAATAGGACTCTTATTACGATAGGCTCTGTCTTGTTTAGTTTTGGCATTTTTGTTTTTGTAATGATATCTATCTCAAAATTCGGGATGCGACAAGCTGGTTTCTTTGATCAGGATACTACGACAGAGTCCTTTTTTTCTTATTACGGAATGGGTTTTGTTAATTTCTCGGCATATTTTAAACAATTTGCATTTACTCCTAGTCAGATACCTGTTGGTTCAATCCATTTTCCCTTTTTTGCGGGTAGTTCAACTAGTGTATTTCAATTGGGTGATAGAATTCGAACTCAGATACAGTTAAATACATTTGCCACATCTCCTGGGGGCCTACTGACTGAAGGAGGTTTCTTCTTTGTGACTTTTATTGTTTTATTATGGGGATTACTTTTGCGCTTTGTAATGACAAGTAAATTGACGGTTTATAAATTGTATTTCATAATTCTGTTTTCCGACTATGCTTTTTCTTATATCTTCTTTTTCAATGACGTATATAATGGTGCCCGAGTTTTCTTTTTATTACTGATCGTTTTGTTGGATTATTTGGAAGCGCAAACCACGCGGAATATTGATGGTTTAAGAAGAATCTGAGTTTTCTTGAATAGAAGAATAGAAATAACCCGCTTGACTATCAAACTATTTCTGGCGCCAAATAATACCGAAGCTCTGTAGTGGAGTTTATCAAGAGTTTCTTATCATTTTCAGATATGCATATTTTAGTAGTATCCTACGATTATCCGACCTCGCGAACAATAGATTATATGTTCACGGATCAGTTAAGCAAGGCCTTTGTACGTCAAGGGCATGATGTTACTGTTATTGCTCCGCAATCACTTACAAAATGTTTGTTTAGGCATGTGCCACTTGCTAAAAATAAGGCTATTATTTATTCTTGTGAAGGTAAAAAACTAACATTGTTGCGCCCAAAATATTTGTCAGCAGGTGCTAGGGGGGATGTATTTAAATTTCTCTTTGGGAGGAGTTATTCAAATGCCATAAGTCGAGCATTTAAAAGTATTAAAGACCCTATCGATTTTTGTATGGGTGAGTTTTGGGAAGCAGCTAAAGCTATTTTCCCTTATATTAAAGAGAAAGGGATTCCACTCTTCCCTCAGTGTGGTGAAGAGGAAGTAACTCAACAACGTATAGGCTTTAGTGATGAAGATATTATAAATATAAGAACCTATATGAGTGGAGTGGTAAATGTCTCTACGAAGAATGAAGATGAAAGTCGTGAAGTCGGATTAATTGATGAGAATAAAACTTGTGTTATCCCCAACGGGGTTGATAGTGCTGTTTTTTACCCTAGAAACAAAAAAGAGTGTAGGGAAAAACTGAACATTAAAGATGAATTTGTTGTTGCTTTCTTAGGTCAGTTTAATTCGAGAAAAGGAGTACTTCGTTTGGATAACGCTTTGAAGAAGATAGGTAAAAATGATATTAAGGTTATATATATGGGAAGAGGAATAGAAGATCCTTCATACGATGGTATAATTTTTAAAGGAACAGTCATGCATGATATTTTACCAGAGTATTTGAGTGCTGCAGATGCCTTTGTGCTTCCGACTAATAATGAGGGATGTGCGAATGCCGTAATAGAAGCTATGTCTTGTGGATTACCCATAATAACATCCGATTTGCCCTTTAGTCACGATATCCTTGACAAAAAAAGTGCGTTACTTATTAACCCCGAAAACGAAGAAGAGATAAAATCTGCTATTTTAAAATTATACAATGACAATGATTTACGTCAGAATCTTGCTTTATTGTCTTTAGAGAAAGCTAAGGATTTGACTCTTGAACGAAGAGTGGATAAATTCATAGCGTTTGTTCAAATGCGGTTAAAATATAATTAAAAATGGAGAAAAAAAGAATATACATTGCCGGTTGCGGCGGCATGCTGGGAGAAGCGTTCTATCAGCAGTTTAAAGATGATTATGTCATCAAGTGCACGGATAAAGATGTGAATGAAGACTGGCTTACGTTCCTTGATTTCAGGAATTATGATGCTTATCGCAAGGACGTGGAAGACTTCAAACCTGATTATTTGTTTCATCTTGGAGCTTACACAGACTTGGAGTGGTGCGAGCAGAATGCCGATGAAGTGTATTTGACAAATACACTTTGTGTTGAGAATGCTGTTTATATTGCGAACTCACTCGACATTCCTTTGCTTTATATCAGTACGGCAGGCATCTTCGACGGCAAGAAACAGCTATATGATGATTGGGATCAACCTAATCCGCTTGGTGTGTATGCTCGTTCTAAGTATATGGGTGAACGTTTTGTCGTAGAAAACGCCAAACGTTATCTGGTTTGTCGTGCCGGATGGATGATGGGCGCAGGTCCGAGTAAAGATAAGAAGTTCATTCAGAAAATCATGAAGCAACTTAAGTATGGCAAGAAAGAATTGTTCATTGTTAACGACAAAGACGGTACTCCAACCTATACTCAAGACTTTGCTCGTACGGTGAAGAATCTCATTCATAAAGAATACTGGGGCCTTTACAACTGTGTCTGCGGAGGCCAGACGAGCCGTTTAGAAGTCTGTCAGGAACTGCTGAAGATTCTGGGTTTAGAGGATGAGATAAAGATTAACATCGTTACCTCAGAATACTTCGCCAAGGAATATTTTGCGGATCGTCCTGCATGCGAACGTTTGTGGACACGTAAGTTGAATCTACGGGGAGTGAATGCGATGCGTGATTGGCGTGTTTCGTTGAAAGAATACATTGAGAACTATTATAATGGATATTTAGACTGATATGGCAGAAAGTAAGTATTTCCTGTCTCTTTGCATTCCGAGTTACAATCGACCTGAGGGTATTAAGCGAGCCTTAGAATCGGTCGACGCGGAGAGGTATGCTGACGAGTTACAGATTGTTGTTTGCGAGGATTGTGCGCCTAAACGTTTGGAGGTGCGTGCTGTTGTTGAGGAGTTTAAGAAAAACTCCAGATATGCAGTTAAGTATGTGGAGAACGAGGTGAACCTCGGCCACGGAAAGAACTGGCGGCACTGTGCACATGAAGCAGAGGGTGAATACCTTATGTATATCGGAGATGATGATATGGTTGCTCCCAAAGCTCTTGACCAATTTATTGAGTGGCTCCATGTTCATGGCAATTTGGGCTATGTTTGCCGTGCTTACCAGACCTTGCATCCAGATGGAACCATTACTGACAATCGTTATTACAACAAAGATAAATTCTATGAGCCTGGCATTGAGGCCTATACGGCATTCTTTATGAAGAGTAATTTGATGACCGGTTATACCATTAAAAGAGAGTATACTTACGACTTTGAAGATCCATCTGTTGACTACACCCTTTACTATCAAATCTATTTGATGGCTGAAGTTTGTCTTCGATATCCCTCTGGATATTGTAATATCCCTGTAGGACAGTATGTAGGCGATGGTATATCATACTTCGGAACCAATGAAGTGGAAAAGGCATATTATAAGCCTGGTACTAATGCTTCTACCGAATTAGCCAACATCAAGAAATTCTTTGCTGTAACTGAGCTTGTTGACAATAAGAACAATATTGATTCAACCTCTATTATAAAGAATGACTTTGCAAAGTATTCCTCCTACCCTACGATGCTGAAATATGCAAAGATGGACAAGAATGAGCTTAATAAATGTAAGAAGGAACTTGAGGATATGGGAGTAGCTAATTCCAAGTATTTCAAGATCTACTATTATTTATTGCTTATTCTTGGACCTCGTATTTGCGAATGGGGTGTGAACACCATAAAGAAAATCCACGGAGGAAGGCCGGAATTGTGAGATTGAAGTATTGGGGGTTTCTCCTATTATCTGTTTATATTGCTTTTGTTTACTGGCTAACGGTGTTTAGCCGTGGTGTTAGTAATCATGCAGGATGTGAATGGGGGCTATTTTGGACTTATAAGGCAATATTATTTGATGGGAAAGATTATCTTATAGGGGATATCATTAATAATGTTTTGTTATTCTTTCCAATAGGATTGCTTATTGCACTATTAACAAAAAAGCTGAAATGGATTACTGTATTGTTTGTATGTGTTCCTCTGTCTTTTTGTATTGAGGTATTACAGTTTTATTTGAAGCGAGGGCTTTGCGAGACGGATGACATTTTTCACAACACATTAGGTTGTCTTATTGGATTTGTCATAGTACGCGTATTACAGAAAAGATCTTTAGAAAGAAATGATACACTCTCTATCTGATTGTAAGAATCATAATATACCAGAATCAACGAAAATATGGCAATTTTGCGTTGTTTTTCCAAATTGCAAGATTGGGGAGAACTGCAATATTTGTTCTCACTGCTTAATTGAGAATGATGTGGAAATTGGCAACAATGTCACCATTAAATGCGGAGTGCAGATTTGGGATGGAATTACGTTGGAAGACAATGTGATGGTAGGTTCAAATGTTACCTTTACCAATGATAGGTATCCTCGTTCAAAGAATAAAGACTGGAGATTACTTAAGACCAGAGTCTGCAAGGGGGCTACAATAGGTGCCGGTTCAGTCATTCTGCCTGGTATTACTATTGGTGAAGGAGCATTTATTGCGGCTGGAAGTGTAGTTACAAAAAATGTCCCAGCAGGAGAACTGTGGATGGGGAGCCCTGCAAAGTTTTACAGAAAAGTAGATTTTTAGATATGATTCCATTTTTATCTCTTAAAGACGTTACTGCTCTCCATGGGGCAGAGATAAATGAAGCTGTTACTCGTGTCGTAAATGGAGGCTGGTACCTTCAAGGTAAGGAGAACGAGAAGTTTGAGGCAGACTATGCCAAGTTTATTGGAACCAAGTATACCATAGGATGCGCCAACGGTTTAGATGCACTCATCTGGATATTCCGTGCATACATCGAGATGGGAGTAATGCAACCCGGAGACGAGGTGATTGTTCCTGCAAACACCTATATTGCAACCATCCTCGCTATCACAGAGAATGGCTTGAATCCTGTTCTTGTGGAGCCTAAACTCAACACATTGGAGATTGATGATGACCGCATCGAGGCTGCTATTACACCCAGGACCAAAGCTATCGCCATCGTTCATTTGTATGGACGCAATGCCTATACAGAGAAGATAGGAGCACTCTGCAAGAAGTACAACCTGAAACTGATTGAAGACAATGCTCAGGCGCACGGGTGCAAGCATACTGATGGCCGTGTTACAGGTTCAATTGGTGATGCGGCTGGACACAGTTTCTATCCTGGTAAAAACCTCGGTGCCCTTGGCGATGGTGGCGCTGTTACTACCAATGATCCTGAGCTGGCTGCCGCTGTTCGTGCATTGGCGAACTATGGCTCTCAGAAGAAATATGTATTCAAGTACACCGGTCGTAATAGCCGCCTGGATGAGATTCAAGCGGCAGTGCTTGATGTGAAACTGAAGTATCTCGTGGAGGATAATGCTCATCGTAAGGAGGTGGCTCATTACTATTATGAGCATATCAATAATCCTCTGATTACCCTGCCAGATTTGCTCCCTGATGAGCAGAATGCTTATCACCTCTTCCCGATTTTGGTCGCTGGAGGTAAGCGTGATGCTTTACACGACTATCTGGATGCTAACGGAGTTGGTACAGTGATTCATTATCCCATTGCTCCTCACAAGCAAGAATGCTATTCCAGAGAGGAATGGAATACGCCTCAACTGAGTCTTCCCATCACGGAAAAGATTGCAGACGAAGAGCTTTCTCTGCCTATAGGCCCGGCAATTACGCTTGATGAAGTTGCAGAAGTAGTACGTATAATCAACGCCTTCAAATAATGGGCAAAAGAATCTGGATAGTCAACTATTACACAAGTCCTACTTGTTCCAACCCTCGTTATTTGAAGTTTGCTAAGTACTTCATGACGCAGGGTTGGGAGGTGATTACTTTTTATGCGGATCACAAATATAAAGATAATGAGCCTTCGTTTGTAAGCGAAACCATTGATGGACTTGAGTTTGTGAAGGTAAAGGCGCCTCATTATGTAGGGAATGGAATTAAGCGAATGCGGTCTATTTGGAAGTTTGCTTCTGAATTGAAGGATGCCGCGAAACTCTTTCCAAAGCCCGACGTGCTTCTTCAGAATATACATCCGCCTTTCGATTATCCAGTTGTCAAATTGGCCAAGAAGTTAAAGTGCAAGTACATCGCTGAAGCCTGGGACCTCTGGCCGGAAGACTTTGTGACCTTTGGATTGCTAAAGGCTAATAGTCCAGCCATGAAGTCTGCTTATGCTATTGAGAAGAGATATTACTACGCTGCGGATGAGATCGTTTTCACGTTCTTGGGCGCTTTCGATTATTTGAAACGGCAAGGTTGGATGAAGGATCAAGGGGGAAAGATAGCCCCCGAACACCTTCATTATATCAACAATGGTATAGACTTGGATCAGTTTGATTTGGACCGAGATGCTCATCCCCGTGCGGATACTGACCTCAATGATCCTTCTCTAAAGAAGATTATCTACTTGGGTTCCATCAATAAGGCCAATAATGTCAAGACGCTTATTGACGCAGCTGCCTTGATAAAGGACATCCCGCAGTATCGTTTCTTTATCTATGGGAATGGCGCTTATCGGGCAGCGTTGGAACAGTATGTTATAGATAATCATATTGACAACGTTATCTTCAAAGAGAAAAGGATTCCTTTTGAGGAATGTGCGTGGGTGGTCTCTCAGGCGACAGTTAATGTGATGAATTACGAGAAGGGGTTTGGCAAGTGGGGCGTGAGCAGTGGTAAGATGTTTCAGTATCTCGCTGCCGGAAAACCTATTCTGTGCAACATCGACATCGCATACGACAATGTAATCAATGACAATAATATTGGCTTTGCGCAGGATATTAGTTCTCCGGAAGAGTTTGCGGAATTAATTCGACGTTTGGCCGAGCAGTCTAGCAAGGACTACGAGGCGATGTGTGCTCGTGTACGGGAGGTTGCAAAGAGATTTGATTATAAGATATTAACTCAGAAAGAGTTGGCGGTAATTGAAGGATGAACGAACAAGTGTTGTTTTCTCTTCTTCGTCTTGGTCTGGGGACGAGTACGGATATTCAGAAGGAGAGTTTCTCTGACTTGCTGATTGGTTCACAGAAGATTTGGCTGCAATTGGAAGAAACAGCCAGCGAGCAAGGCGTGTCCGGTATTGTGCTGGATGGGATCAATGCTATCTCGAAAGAGATGGGCAGCCGTTGTTTTGACCATTTCGATGACAGCCGTTTCTGGAAGCCTTTCATTCTTCAATGGATTGGTTCTGTAGAGCAGGGATACGAGGCGGGGAATAAGCAGCAGATGGAGGTGATAGATGCTATTCAGCGTCACTGGGCAGAGGCTGATATCCGTATGATGCTGATGAAGGGACAGGCCATGGGGACTTATTATCCCCAACCGAAACGTCGTTGTCCCGGGGATATTGACTGCTATCTGTTTGACGATTATGCGAAAGGGAATGAGTTGGCAAAAAGCTGGGCGGATAATGTAGATGAGCATTGGTATAAGCACTCGCAGATTCTCTATGGTGGACAGTTGATAGAGAATCATCGGTATTTTGTTCATACTCGCGAAGGGGAAAAGAGTAAGCAACTTAACCAGTTATTGTGCGATACATTGAAGGATGCTACTTTTGAGACCTTACCTGGAACAGGAGCTTTGTTACCACCGCCTATGTTCAACGCCCTGTTCCTGACCTACCATGCACTGACCCATTTTCTGGAAGAGGGCTTGAAACTGAAACAATTGCTTGATTGGGCCATGTTCCTCAAGCGGGATGCTGATAAAGTTGACTGGTCTAAGTTCTATGCCATTTGTGAGAAGTATCATATGCGCCGCTTTGCTGAAGTGACGACTGATATTGCTGTGAACTACTTGGGCGTGAAACTGGATTATTCTGAGATTGTTACCAGGAGTCCTTATACGGAGAGAGTTCTTCGTTCAACCCTTTACGATAAGGATTATGTATTTTGCAGTGGCCAAACTGGCTGGGCAAACCGTTGGCACATTGTGAAGAATCTTTTCAAGTATAAGTGGAAGTATAAGGAGATTTACCAAAGGAGCGTATTATGGCAATTGTGGCGGTATATGGCCGGTTTTATTTTCAAAAGCAAATAACTAATTATGTATAAGTACTTCTTTAAGCGATTCTTTGATTTTTGGATATCACTGTTAGTCCTCATCTTTATAAGCCCTATCTTGTTGGTAATAACCATTTGGCTGCATTTCGCTAATAAAGGGGCTGGGGCATTCTTTACCCAAGAAAGACCGGGTAAAGGAGGTAAGATTTTTAAGGTGATCAAGTACAAGACAATGACTGATGAACGTGATGAGAATGGGAATTATTTACCAGATGACCTAAGACTCACTAAAGTTGGTAAACTCGTTCGCTCAATGTCCATTGATGAATTGCCACAGTTGTTTAATGTCCTTAAGGGCGACATGGCATTGATTGGCCCTAGACCTTTATTGGTTACATATCTTCCTTTATATACTCCAGAGCAGGCCCGCCGTCATGAAGTGCGCCCAGGTATCTCCGGTTGGGCACAAGTTCATGGTCGCAATCATTGCAAACTTAGTGATAAGTTCGCAATGGATGTTTGGTACGTTGACCATTGTACGCTGGGAACGGATCTTAAGATTATATGGAAAACCATTATGAATGTTGTAAAGCATGAAGATATTGGTCAGGGAGCGACTGATATGAAGAGAATTGACGATTTGAATTTCAGCCCTCGAGCTTTGGCATTGACTTACGAGGTGGATAAATCTACTAAAATTGCAAGTTTTAAAAGCAAAAACAACTCATGATACAGTATTCTAAACTGGCAGGAAAGAAACTCCTTGTATTAGGAGGGGACTTATTGACTTGTGATATAGTGAATAAGGCCATGAAATGGGACTTTATGTCGTGGTGACGGATTGGTATGAGCCTCAGCGATCCCCTGCAAAACTGTTGGCTGATGAGTATTGGATGACCAGCATAGAGGATTATGATGAGCTGTCTATGAAAATAGAAGAGAATCAAATTGATGGCGTTTTTACAGGGTTTACAGATTCCTATTTGTTGCCCTATCAGCATATCTGTGAGTTGACCGGTTTGCCATGTTATGGTACCCACGAACAATTCCGCATTCTCACAAATAAGGACCAGTATAAGGAATTATGCAGACAATTTGGGGTCCCCACGATTGAAGAGTTTCGCCCGGATTCAAACGAAATAAGGTTCCCTGTATTGGTAAAGCCCGTTGATGGAAGTGGCTCAAGGGGTATTGTTATCTGTAACGACTATGTAGAATTGCGAGAAGCTGTTGCCGTATCTCAGGCTTCTTCAAGGCAGGGCAGAGTGATAATTGAGCGTTATATGGATTGTCCGGAAGCAACGGTGTTCTGGCTTTTTATTGATGGAGAGTATTACCTCACAATGATAGGTAATAGGCATGTAAAGCATAACCAGAACGGTAATATTATTCCGTTACCTGTAGGCTATACTTTCCCTTCGTACTTGACTCCAAAGTATGAAAAGGAAGTTGTGGATAAAGCAAAAGCAATGTTCCGTTCTATTGGGATAAAGAATGGGATATTGTTCATGCAGTGCAAGGTTGAAGGCGATACGTGCTATGTGTACGATATTGGGTATCGTTTGACAGGTTCTCGTGAGTATTTAATACAGGCTAATGATTGCGGATATGATCCCCTAGCGATGATGATTCATTTTGCCGTAACTGGTAGAATGTGTGATGGCAATGTCTCTGGTATAAAACATCCTTGCCAATTGAACCCATCTTTTAATGTGTCTTCTCTTTGTGCCCCTGGGACAATCAAAGAGATTAACGGTGTTGAGGAGGTAAGAAGCATGCCTGAAGTTATAGATGTGGCCTATGCACATAAGCCAGGGCAGACTATCACCGAGGCCATGAAAGGTTTGCTTGCCCAGGTTGCAGTTCGAACGCTAGGCGTTGTTTCTGACAAGAAAGATTTGTATCCGATAATGAAAAGAATTGGAGAAAAGATTGAGATTATTTCTGACAAAGGTGAAAACTTGAGTTTGTCGGGTATTGAGGAAGTTGATATTAATAATAAGGTTCTATAATCAATCGAGTATGAAGAATATATTAGTAACTGGCGCATCTGGCATGTTGGGAAGATGTGTTGTAAAGCATCTTCTTGAAAAAGATGTTCAGGTAATCTCATCTATTATGCCTATTGAGCAGTCATCATACCAGACTAGAGGCAATGAGATAGTAATATTAAATGATGATGTGTTTGAAGGGAAGATCCCCCACATTGATGTAGTAATCAATTGTGCATTTGCTAGAAGCAATGATCCAGAACAACTTGCTTCGGCATTTGATTTTACTACAAAACTTATTGAAGGTTTAAGAAAGGCGAAAGTTGAAAGCTTGATAAATATTTCCTCTCAAGGTGTATACAAGCGTTTACCAGCAGGCCAGCTTTCTAAGGAGAATTCTCCAATAGAACCTATTGATTTATACAGTATGTCAAAGTATGCCGCAGAGAAGATGTTTATGTTGTCAGGAATCAAGAAGGTAACGAATGTCAGGTTGGCCAGTTTAAACATGAAACAGCGTTTCCTATATCGCTTCGTGAAAAGCGCAAAAGAAGAAGGTATTATACATCTTGACTCTCCTCGTGTTTATGCTTCATTGTTGGATGTAGAAGATGCCGCAGATGCATTAATCGCTTTGGCTTTGATTCCAAATGACGTTAGACGTGATTTATATAATCTGAGCATAGGTGCGCAATACTCTTTGGCAGAATTCGCAGAAGAGGTGAAATCCGTTGGAACGAGAATGGGATATAATATAGAAATAGTTGAGAATGATAACGGCAATTGCACGTCATCTGGTACGGATATCTCGACATTAACGGCAGATACAGGATGGACTCCGCGTTATACAAACGAAATGATGGTCAAACAGTTATTTTACCTGTAGCATATTTACGAGCTAAAGAGATATTTTTAGATAATCAAAACAGATATTGGCTAAGATTCTAGAATAGTTTATTCCATCTTGTCGGAACAATAATAAGTATCTCTAAAGTTTTTCTTTTTGGGATTATCTTAGTAAGATAATGCTAGAGTTCGGTTCAGATTTCAATTTAATACCCATCGTACCTCCCACGGACGGTGCGGGAAAGAAAATTTTTGACTTCTACCCTTGCGCTAATTTGTATTCGGACGGTCGTCAAGCCTTGATTCATCTTTATCAGTCACAAGGTTGGACCCGTCTCTGGATGCCGGAGTATTTCTGCTATGACGTGGTGGCTTCTTTGAAGAAATCAAGTATGAACTTGAGCTTTTACGCAGATTATCCCGGTTCCAGCGAAGACGGCCAGACCTTGGAGGCTATACAGAAGAACGGTTATTTCAAGCCTACCGATGCCATCCTCAGGGTAAACTATTTCGGAATCCGTTCATACAGAAGTCCGGAAAAGCTACCCATTGCGGCAGTGGTCGAAGACCATACGCACGACTTGATAGGCGGTTGGGCCATGAACAGTCAAGCAGATTGGTGCATAGCCTCTCTTCGAAAGACATTGCCAATCCCCGAAGGAGGTATCCTGTGGTCTCCCGTCGGGCTAAAACTGCCAGAAACTCCGGCAAAGTCCGAAGAGAATGAAAGGATTGCCGCGATTCGTTGGGAGGCTATGAAATTGAAAGCTCGTTACTTAGCGGGAGAAGACGTGGAAAAGGCTGCTTTCCGGGCCGGATTTGTAGATACTGAACCATATTTTGATACGGCGCCGATATGCACACTGGATGAAGGCAGCAAAGAGTATCTCCGTTCGTTCGATATCCAGGACTGGTATATAAAGAAGCGTAACAACTGGGAACTCCTCTGTGATATAAAGAAGGAGGGCGTTCAGGTACTCGGCTTTGAGAACGATAGTTGCTATCCGCTCTCGCTGGTCCTGTTGTTTGATGCTCCAGCAGAGAGGGAACGTGTAAGAAAAGCGCTGATTGAACACCAGATTTATCCTGCTGTTCTTTGGAACGTCCCGGACCTGACAGAAGAAGATATCTTCAGATTCTCCCGTAGGATGCTTTCAATTCATTGCGATGCCAGATATACGAGGGAAGATATTGTGACGATGAAATCT
>Ga0265299_10004950_pt1 | contig 12472 bp, 9 predicted proteins | sample AusTroGonzalo_MG_4_FD_193485 | JGI IMG/M metagenome (GOLD analysis project Ga0265299, IMG submission 193485) | Bovine rumen microbial communities from tropical cattle in Woodstock, Queensland, Australia - Gonzalo_02 | ecosystem: Host-associated > Mammals > Digestive system > Stomach > Rumen ...
GTACACGCTCAGGCGGAACTGCCGCTTCTGCAGCATGCCGGGGTAGGATCCTTCCCGCGCGCCGATGGTAAGCGTCCGGCCCTTGAGCTGGAAATCAATGGTGGTAAAGGCGCCCTCCTTGTAGGCTTGTCCGTCAAAGGCATCCTCGTACAGGGTGAACTGCCCGTCGGCGCCCAGGAATACGCGCACTTCCAAGTTGTCCCAAGGCTTTTCGTTGCAGTATTGCACATCCGGCCCCAGCGGGACGATGGCTCCGGCCTTGGCAAATACCGGGCAATGGTCCAGCGGGGCATCGGCCTTAACGCTGCGTCCGCCCTTGATGGCGGCGCCGCTGAACCAGTCGTACCAGAGACCGGCCGGGAGATATACTTCCGTCTGGTGCAGCGGGCTCCAGTCCACCGGCTCTTCGGAATAGCGGCGCTCCTCGGCGGTGTACAGCGCGTGGGTTACAGGCGCCACCAGGAGTGCCCGGCCGAAGAGGAATTCATCGGCCATCTCCCAGGTCTTTTTGTCGGCAGGATAGTCCATCCAAAGCGCGCGCATGAAGCTGTCGGCGGCGCTGGAAACCTGCCATGAGGTACTGTAGATATAAGGTAACAGGCTGTAGCGCAGCCGGATGGTGCTTTCGATGGCGTTGTACACCGGCTCTCCCGGAGCGCCGAACTCCCAGATTTCCCGGCGGGACGATTCCCCGTGGCTGCGCATCATGGGATTGAACAAGCCAAACTGCAGCCAGCGCACGTAAAGCTCCTGGAAGAGGGGATTGCGGGAGCAGGTGGCCGTTTCTCCGCGCTTGTTGTACCCGCTGGGGAAGAAGCCGCCGATGTCGGAGTTGAAGTTGGGATTGCCGGTGAGCGTGAAGCCCAGGCCGGCGGGTATCTGGTGCCGGAAATCGGCCCAGGTGCTTTGCACGTCGCCGCTCCAGGTGTTGGCGCCGGTGCGCTGCTGCCCGGCATAGGCGCTACGGGTGAGCACAAAAGGCCGGCGGTCGCTCCCGGCCAGTTGCTTCTCTACCACGCCGGAAACCGATAGCAACGGATAGGCGTTAAGTACGCTGCGGTAGCTGCCCAGGCCTGTCATCTGCTCCAGGTCGCTGTCTTTGTAGTCCAGGTGGTCCGGCTCGGTGGAATCCATCCACCAGCCGTCTATGCCCATGTTTTCCAGCCGGAGCAGGTGTTTCCAGTAGATGTCCCGGGCTTCGGCGCTGAAGGCGTCGTAGGGGAGCACGCCGGAGGGATAGTCCATCCTGGGCGGCCAGTCGGTGAGTCCGCTCTGGGGCCAGGTGGCAAAGTGCAGCAGGTGTCCGCCCGCCTCCAGCTCCCGGTAGGGTTTGGTCATCGGCCCGAAGGAGGCCCAGATGGAAATGAGCATGTGGGCATGGCTTTGGTGCACCCGGTCTATCATGCCCTGCGCGTTGCGGAAGTCGTCGCTCAGGAATTCCATGGCATTCCACTGGTAATTGTTGCCCCAGTACTGCCAGTCCTGGATAATGCCGTCGATGGGCACGTTCCGCTCCCGGTAGCCCTGCAGGGCATCCAGCAGCTCCTGCTGGCTCTTGTAGCGCTCCCGGCTCTGGAAGAAACCGTAGCTCCACAGCGGCAGCATGGGCACCTGCCCCGTAAGGCCGCGGAGGCGCTTCACTACGCCGTCGGCCGATCCGCCGTACAGGAAATAATAGTCGGCCTGCAGGCCCACCTCCGAGGAAAAGCCGGCTACGTTGTCCTTATCCGTAAAGGTTCCTGTGGAGGGGTTGTCCCACAGGATGCCGTAGCCTTTCACAGACTGTACAATGGGTACGTAATCTTCCGTATTGTCCTGCCGCAGATAGCGGGTTTTGCCGGTGAGACTAAGCTGCCCGTCCTGCAGGATGCCCAGGCCGTACAGCGGTTCGCCGCTTTCCAGCAGGAAGCTTTGCGATACCTCCCAGGCGCCTTTGTCCAGGCCTTCTTCCCGGCGCAAAAACGTGGTTTCACCTTCCTGCAGCAGCATTTTCCCGCCGGCGTTGGCAAATGTAACATGCCCGTTTACATCCACGGTAACACGCAGCCGGGCCGATGTATAAACTGTTTTTCCGCCACTGGTTTTTACCGTAACGGATACGGCTTCCGGGACGGCCGTCACCGCCAGGCTTCCGCCTTCCGGGAAGGCCCCCTCAGGCACTTTCTGGATGCGGACAACGTCGGGGGTGAAAAAAGTAACTTTCACCTGGGGTGCCAGGGACAGTATCAGGGCTAGCAGCAGGGATCTCATAGCATTATGCGGTCTTTAGGCAAAAGTAGTGTTTTTTCATAGAAAACGCGCCTCCCGGATTTTGGAAAATGGTTCAAACTATTTAGAAAATGCACCAATGTTTGTCCGGTACTTCCGCTATTGCGGAAAATGCTTTATCTTTGATTGGAAAAACGCTAAAACCGGCCGATGAAAAACAAACTCCTGCTGCTTCCCCTTTTCCTGCTCTGCACTCTGATGCATGGGCAAGAGGTGGCGTTCAATACCCGCAGCTGGGATTTTGGTCCGCTGAACGAGGCCGACGGCAGCGTGGTGCACGATTTCGGCTTTCGCAACAACGGCGACAAACCGCTCCGCATCGGCTCGGTTTCCGTGAGCTGCAGCTGCGTGCAGGCCGCTTTTCCGCATACCGAAATCCCCGCCGGCGGAACCGGCGTTATTTCCCTTACCTTCAGCCCGGAAGGCGCCGCCGGAAGAACGCACCGCTACGCCGATGTCTATTCCCAGGAAGGCAAATACCTGGGCCGGCTGTCCATGGAGGCGGTGGTAACGCCCGTGGACGTGGCCCTGGAGGAACGCTACCGTACGGTGCTGAGTCCCGTGCTCCGCGCCCAGCGTTCCATCCTGCCCTTCGGCTATGTATGGCCGGGAAAGCCTGCTGTAAAAGAAGTGTATCTGGCCAATCTGAGCGAGCGTCCGGTAACGCTCCGGGCCGATTCGGCCGGCCTTCTGGTAGAAGGCCCTTCGGAAATTCCGCCCCGCGGAGAGGTTACCCTCAAGGTGTCCTGCAATCCGTCCAAAACCTACTGCCTGTACCACGACCAGCTCCGTCTTTTTGTGGACGGGGAGCCGGCGCCGCGCGCTATTGAGGTATCGGCCATCTGCCTGGGCGATGTAGAGCCTGCGCAGTCGTCCATCTGGGTTACGCCATCTACCGGCAAACTGCAGCGGGGGCGCGGCAGCGTGCTGGTGGGCAACAGCGGTCGGGACAACCTGGTCATCCTGGCGGTGGAGGCCCCCGAGGGCGTAAAGCTGAACCTGCATCCCGGCCAGGTAATCCGTCCGGGAGAAAAGCTGAAACTGCGGGTGTCGTCGGCCCTGCCTAAATTTGAAATTCATCTGTTTACCAACGACCCTTTGCGGCCGTATAAAGAATTACGTTTCACTTTATGAAAAAAACCATCGTTCTTCTTGCCCTTGCGGGAGCACTGCTTTCCTCCTGCGGGTCCAACTCCAACTACGAGTATCCGTTCCAGAATCCCCGGCTCTCTACGGAGAAGCGGGTAGAGAACCTGCTTACCCTCCTTACCCCGGAGGAAAAGGTGGGTCTCATGATGAACAAATCGGTCTCCGTAGACCGGCTGGGCATCCCCGCCTACAACTGGTGGAGTGAGGCCTGCCACGGCGTCCGGGCCGACAATTACACCGTTTATCCCCAGCCCATCGGCCTGGCGGCTTCCTTCGATCCGCAGCTGATGCGGGAAGTTTTCTCCACCGTTTCCGACGAAGCCCGCGCCAACTGGAACCGTTCCGAGCGGGAATGGAATGTGGGTGACGACGCCCGCTACTATCCCGGCAATCCGGAACTTTCCTTCTGGTGCCCCAATATCAATATTTTCCGCGATCCCCGCTGGGGCCGTGGCCAGGAAACCTGCGGTGAGGACCCGTACCTTACCAGCGTAATGGGCCTGCAGACGGTTCTGGGCATGCAGGAGTACAGTGGCAAGTATTATAAGACGCACGCCTGCGCCAAGCACTATGCCGTGCACAGCGGTCCGGAACCGCTCCGTCACAGCATGGACGTCTCCGTTTCCATGCGGGACCTGTGGGAAACCTACCTGCCGGCCTTCAAGACCCTGGTGGTGGAGGGCGATGTGCGCGAGGTGATGTGTGCCTATCAGCGCTACGAGGGTGAACCCTGCTGCATGAGCGACCGCCTGCTCATCGACATCCTGCGCAACAAGTGGGGCTATGACGGCATTATCCTTACCGACTGCGACGCCATCAACAACTTCTACACCCGCGGTCAGCACGAGACGCATCCCGACGCCGTGCACGCTTCCGTGGACGCCGTTCACAACGGGACCGATCTGGAATGCGGCCGCGCCTTCCGTTCCCTGAAGGACGGCCTGGAGCAGGGCCTCATCAGCGAAGCCGACCTGGACAACGCCCTCCGTCACGTGCTGCGCGGCCGTTTCGAGCTGGGTATGTTCGATCCGGAGGATAAGCTGCCTTGGGCTGGCCTCCAGGAGGATATCATCAACAGCGACAAGCATCACGCCCTGGCCGTTGAGGCCGCCCGTGAGAGTATGGTGCTCCTCAAGAACAACGGCGTACTGCCGCTGTCGGCCGACGTAAAGCGCATTGCCGTGGTGGGTCCGAATGCCGACGACGTGGAACTGATGAACGGCAACTACGGCGGAACCCCCATCGACGCCCACAAGCAGTCCATCCTCTCCGGCATCCGCGCCGCCCTGCCCGGTGCCGAAGTGGTGTATGAAAAGGCCTGCGAACTCTCCGACGAATACAACACCGTGAACCATACCGCCGAATTCAACGACGGACAGGGTCTGTATGTGGAGTTCTTCAACAATACGGACCTCAAGGGCGAACCTGCCGCCAAGGGTTACTATCCCACCGTGAACTTCAGCACCTTCGGCGGCTACGGCTTTGCCGACGGTGTGAATACCACCGGCTTCTCCCTGCGCGCTACCGGAAAATGGGTGGCTCCTTTCACCGGCATCCTCAAATATTACATTTCCGGCGACAACGGCTACAAGTTCAGCGTGAATGGCAAGGTGGTGGAAGACGCCAAGCCTGCCATGGGCGGCCGCGGTTTCGGTTTCGGCTTCGGCCGTGGCCGTGCGGTTCCCTACAAGGAAATGAAGGTGGAGGCCGGCAAGAGCTACGACTTCTGCATCGACTATGTAAAGGGCAACGGCCCCTTCGGCATGTTCAGCGCCCAGTTCTGCGAGCGTAACCTGCCCGACTTTGAGGCACTTACCGCCGCTATCGGCGATGTGGACGCCTACATCATGGTGGGCGGCATTTCGCCCCAGATGGAAGGCGAAGGCGGCGACAAGGCCGATATCGAACTGCCCGTGGTGCAGCAGCGCCTGCTGAAGGGCCTCCGCGCCAGCGGCAAGCCGGTGGTGTTTGTGAGCTGCTCCGGTTCCTGCCTGGCCTTCACTCCGGTGGAGGAGAGCTGCGACGCCATCCTGCAGGCCTGGTATCCCGGTGAAGGCGGTGCCGAGGCTGTCGCCGACGTGCTTTTCGGCAAGTACAACCCGGCCGGCAAGCTGCCCGTTACCTTCTACGCCTCTACCAGCCAGCTGCCCAACTTCCTGGACTACAACATGGACAACCGCACCTATCGTTACTTCAAGGGCGAGCCGCTGTATCCCTTCGGCTTCGGCCTCAGCTACACCACTTTCGCTTTTGGCGAGGGTAAGCTTTCGGCCGCTTCCGTGAAGGCCGGCAAGGGCGTGAAGCTCACCGTTCCCGTAACCAACACCGGCTCTGTGGAAGGCGCCGAGGTGGTGCAGGTGTACGTGAAGAGCCTGGACAATCCGGATGCTCCCATCAAGGGCCTCAAGGGCTTCCAGCGGGTAAACATTGCCCCGGGCGCTACCGTTAAGGTAACCGTGGAACTGGGTCCCGACGCCTTTGAGTACTACGACGGCAACGACGGCCTGTCCGTGTTCCCCGGCAAGTACCAGATCCTCTACGGCAACTCTTCGGCCGACAAGGATCTCCAGTCCCTGGACTTCCAGGTGCTGTAATGGGTGGAGGCTAACCTTCTGTCCCATAGCTACTTAGTATATGTCCCTGTGCATCCGACGATGCACGGGGACATATTTAATATGCTGATAACCAGGCGTTTGGCCTCCACTGGTATTTCTGTTTTTTTTCTTATCTTTGCGGTACTAAAACCTGGTTAGTAGTTATGAAAATAGAAGGTAAGAAAGTGCTGATTACCGGAGGATGCTCCGGAATTGGCAAAATCATGGCGCGGCGCTGCCTGGAAAAGAAGGCCGCCTGCGTAATTATCTGGGACATCAATGAGGCGGCCATCACCGCTACCGTAGAAGAGCTTTCCAACTTGGGTAAAGTCTTTGGCCACAAGGCCGATATCTCCAGCCCGGCATCCATCGACACTGCATACGAGGCAACCAAGGCGGCCTGCGGCGATGTGGATATCCTCATCAACAACGCCGGTATCATCACCAACAATAAGGTTTTTTCCGAGCAGACCGATGCCGATATCAACCGCACTTTCGACATCAACACCAAGGGTGCCATGTTCGTGGCGCTCAGGTATATCAAGGACATGAAGGCCCGGGGTTGCGGTCACATTTGCAACGTAACCTCATCGGCCGGTATGCTGGCCCTGCCCAAGATGTCGCTGTATGCTTCGTCCAAGTGGGCGGCTATCGGCTGGAGCGAGAGCGTGCGCATTGAACTGGAGCGCGAGAAGAGTCCGGTGAAGATTACCACCATCGCCCCGTACTTCATCAATACGGGCATGTTCGACGGCATCCGTTCCTTCTTCAAGATCCAGGATCCGGAGGTGGTGGCCCGCAAAACCCTTTCGGCCATCGAACGGGAGCTGGGCTATCGCGGCATCCCCTTCAGCGAGCATTTCATCCGCCTGATGCAGGGCATCTTCCCGCACCGTCTGTTCAACTTCGTGTTCGGCGACATCTGCGGCCTCTATACTGTTATGGACCATTTTACTGGCAGAAAGTAAACATTTCTTCAGAATTCACCATCAATAATCAGTTATGGCAATCGAAAACACATCGGCGGAGAGAATTCAGGAGCTTGTTGAGAAGCAGCGGGCTTTTTTTGCTACGGGTACTACCCGCAATGTCCAATGGCGCAAGCAGCAGCTGAAGGCCTTCAAGGCGGGGCTGCAGAAATGGGAAAAACCCCTTTGCGATGCGCTGTGGGCCGATCTTCACAAGTGCTACGAGGAGGCTTATCTTACCGAGATCGGCCTGGTGTACGGGGAAATCGGCGAGGCCATCCGCAAGGTGGGCCGATGGGCCCGTCGCAAGTGCAAGCCTACGGCGCTTGTTGTGATGCCGTCGTCCAGCTACATTGTGCGGGAACCGCTGGGGTGCACGCTCATTGTGAGCCCCTGGAACTACCCGGTGCAGCTGTTGCTGAACCCGCTGGTGGGGGCCATATCGGCCGGATGTACCGCTATCCTGAAGCCTTCGCCCTATGTGCCGACGATTTCCACCGTGCTGCAGCAGATGATTGAAGACACCTTCCCGGAGGAGTACGTGGGCGTGGTGCAGGGGAACCGCCTGGTGAACGGCGAACTGTTCAAGCACCGCTACGACCTGGTGTTCCTCACCGGCAGCCCTTCCCTGGGCCGTATTGCCATGGAGGCGCAGGCCAAATATCTTACGCCGATGGTGCTGGAACTGGGCGGCAAGAGCCCGTGCATCGTGGACAAGGACGCCAACCTGAAGCTGGCGGCCCGCCGTATAGCCTGGGGCAAGTGCCTCAACAGCGGCCAAACCTGCATTGCGCCGGACTACCTGTTCCTGCACGAGGACATCAAGGATGCCTTTGTGGAAGCTTTCAAGCAGGAACTGGCGGGGCTGTACCCGGACGGAACGGAGAACTCCGACAAGTTCGTGCACATAGTGAAGGAAAGCGCCTTCGACCGGCTCACCGGCTATCTGGCCGATGGAAAAATCCTTGCCGGAGGCCACTGCAATAAGGAAAAGCTGTGGATAGAACCCACCCTGCTGGAGGGCGTTTCGCCCGATGCTCCGGTAATGCAGGAGGAAATCTTCGGCCCCATTTTCCCCATCATGACCTTCAAGGACCGCTCCCAGGTGGTGAACTTTGTGAACGGCCGTGAAAAGCCCCTGGCCTTCTATTACTTCGGCAAGGGAGCCGACGGCTGGGACATCATCGGCCAAACCACTTCCGGCGGCGCCTGCATCAACGACACCATCATGCACATAGCCAACAGCTACGTGCCTTTCGGCGGCGTGGGCAATTCCGGCATGGGCAGCTATCACAGCGAACGCAGCTTCCTGGCCTTCAGCCACGAGCGTTCGGTGATTAAAACCCCTACCTGGCTGGATCTTCCAGTCCGGTACATGCCCTACAAGCTGTTCCCTTTTGTAAAGAAAGTCCTGTAATTATTCCAGAAGACCTTCCGGAATAGTGAGGGAGATTTGCCGCGAGGCCGGATCCATCCACTGGATCAGGTCCTCGTGGAGGGGAAGAAGTACCTCGTTGCCATCCGGACGCCTTACCCAGATGCAGGTGTTGCCGGGAATGTCTTCGTAATCGCTTACAACGCCCACGATGCCGATGGATTCGTCCACAACGGTCCAGCCGGTGAGGCTGTTTTCGTCTTCCTCTTCAAAATAATCGGCCAGAATGGCCTTGCCCGCCAGTTCGTCGGCGTCCTTCAGACTGCGGACGCCCGTGAGACGCACCAGGGCGCGGCCCGTTCCCCTTTGGGTGAAAGATTCAAAATAAAAGGGAACCGGTAGTCCATCGATTTCGATGTATACCGGTTCCTGGAGGTCGATATCCTCCGGGGCCACGTCGAAGAAACTGATGAGCAGTTCTCCTTCCGTCCCGTTGGATTTCAGAACCTGGGCGATGCGCAGCATTACTCTGCCGGCGTCTCCGCAGGAGCTTCTACGGCTTCGCCTTCCTCTGCCGGAGCTTCGGCGGCAGCAGCCTCAGCGGCGGCCTTGCGGGCAGCCTCTTCGGCCTCGGCCTTCTTGGCGGCGATAGCCTTTGCACGGGCCTCATTCACCTCTGCCTCGGCCTTCTTGGCAGCCTGTGCCTTGGCGATGGCCTCGTTCTTGATGCCGGTCTTCTTGGCAGCGATCTTTTCGTCGCGCTGGGCTTTCCAGGCAGCGAACTTGGCGTCGGCCTCGGCCTGGGTGAGGGCACCCTTGGCTACGCCTTCGGCCAGATGCTTGCGAAGCATGACACCCTCGTAGGAGAGGATACGGCGGGCAGTGAGCGTGGGCTGGGCACCAACCTTGAGCCAGGCCAGAGTCTTGTCACCGTCCAGAACGATGGTGGCAGGATTGGTGTTGGGGTTGTAGGAGCCAAGCTGCTCGATGAATTTACCGTCGCGCGGTGCGCGGGAATCGGCCACTACAATGTGGAAGAATGCGAAATTCTTCTTACCGTGGCGCTGGAGTCTGATTTTAACAGCCATTGTGAATCTGTTTGTTTAAAAATAATTAATAGCGTATTGCTTCTAACTCGTAAAAGCTTGCAAAGGTACTAATATTCACTTAACTTTGCAAGGATTTTATGCAGACTATGAGAAAGTTTCTACTTATACTGTTGTGCCTTTCCTGCTGTGCCGGGGCGTTGCATGCCCAGGGAAAGCACGAGATTAACGCCTTCTTAGGCGGTTACAAGGCAGAATTCCTCCAGGCCGATAATACCGATTTCTTCGGCTTTGTGTTCGGCAATCTGGATTTTGAAGTCACTCATTCCGGCGACCTGGCCGATCTTTACGAACCCCATTATTTCATCCAGAGCAGCCCGGTGCTCACGCTGTGCTATCATTACAGCATTAATTCCTGGCTGCGGGTAGGCGCTCAGGCAGACCTGTCGTATCTGTCGGGTAAAATCACTTATAATATGGGTAACCGGCCCCGCACGCAGTTCAAACAGACCATGTTGGACCTGCTGCCGGAGGCCAAGTTCATGATTCCCGGCAGCCGCCATTTCCGCTTGTACGGCAAGGTGGCCGCGGGCGTTCAGATGAACATGGGAACGCTCATGAGCAGCAGCCCTGTGGAATTTGCCTGGGAGATAGCGCCCATCGGCGCGGAATGGGGCGGTCAGCGCTTTTACGGTAACGCCGAGTTTTGCTGGGGCAATGTGATCCGTGGCATCCGGATTGGTATGGGTGTAAGATTTTAAAGAAGCAGCAACATGAAAAAGTATATTGTTTGTTTTCTGGCGGCCGTTTTGGCCATCTCCTGCGTCAAGGGTATGGATCCCGACGATACCGGCGTGGTTGGCGGACATTCGGATAATTACAACCAGAAGGGCCGCACCTATATGATGAATATGGTGGACCAGCTTTTTGCCTCCATGCTGGAAGAACTGGAACAGGCTCTGGATGTGGACAGCCGGCAGCTGGGGCAGAGCGCCCATTTTGATATTAACGGCTCCCTGCAAACCCCCGGTTCCGTCTGGAAGGTAAAGGCCAAGGATTCCGCCCTGTACGGCATGACGCTCCGCTGCCAGCGGGAAGAATATTGGACGCTTTCCTTTGAAGGCGATTATCTGCTGGGTGACGACATCCAGTATTACGATGGCAATAACGTTTATCCCACCAACATTACCATGGCGGTATGTCGGGAGTACTCTCCGCAGGACGATAAGCCCGTGTTGGGCTGGTACTGCGAGCTGCAGGGCGAACGCACCGAGCGGGAAGGATATAGCTGCACTTTCTATTCGACCAATACTCCTATGTATTCGTCCAAGCGGGAAGGCCTGCAGTTTTTGAATACCCGCGGGGCCGATGCCGCCGGCTGGGACAAGGTGTATGGCAATCTATACATGAGCGTGTACAAGAACAAGGAGCAGGTAGACGTGTGCTGCCTGTCCTTCGAGGGATCCCCGTCCCTGGCCACTTTTACCCGCGGTCTGTAAAAAAAAGGCCAAAAGTTTTGGGATTTCAAAAAAGGTACTTATCTTTGCAGTCCCAATCCCTGCGGGTGTGGTGAAATGGTAGACACGCCACTTTGAGGGGGTGGTGGGCATTAGCCCGTGGAAGTTCGACTCTTCTCACCCGCACAGAAACCCTGGCTGACCAGCCGGGGTTTCGTGCTTTTGAGAAGGGTCAAATTGTCTTTTCGTTTGCTTATTATGGCAATTTTTTGCAAATTTGTAGTTGCGAAAACGCAAACTCTTAAACTAATAATACTATGGCTTGGATTATTGTCCTTATCGTTGTGGCCCTGCTGGTTTTGTGGGGTATTTCCGTCCAGAACAAGCTTGTTCAGAGCGACGAGCTTTGCAAAAACGCCCTTAAGCAGATTAATGTTCAGCAGGTTAGCCGTTACGACGCTATCGCTGCCCTGGTAAAGCTTACCCGTGAGTATGCTTCCTACGAGGCCGATACCCTGCAGAAAGTGATCGAACAGCGCAAAATCACCTCGTCGGCCAATCCTACCGTGGCCGATATCAACGCCAACGAGGCGGCCCTGAAGGAAATGAGCGCCAGACTCATTGCCATTGCCGAAAAGTATCCGGAACTCAAGGCTAATGAGAATTACGCCAAGGCCATGGACAGCATCAAGGAGTACGAAGAGAATGTGCGTCTGGCCCGTATGACCTTCAACGACACCGTTACCAAGTACAACAACCAGGTGCGCATGTTCCCTGGTTCGCTGGTGGCTGGCATCCTCAATTTCCCGGCCCGCGAATACCTGGCCGAGGATACTTCCAAGAAAGATTATCCGGCTTTCTAGTGAAACGCTTATTCACTTTTTTGCTGGCGGCGGTCCTGGGACTGGCCGCCAGCGCTCAGCAAATCCGCGACATAGACATTACCGTGGAGTTGCAGGAGGACGGCAGTGCCTGGATTACCCAGCGCTGGGACGTCCGGGCACCTTCCAGCACCGGTTGGACGGAATGGTACGTGCCCATCGGCAACCTGGGGCCCATGACGGTTTCGGACTTGTCCGTGAGTGAAAACGGGCAGGCGTTCGAGAGCGTAGGGGACAAGTGGGACGTGGACCAGAGCCGCAGCCGGAAGGCCGGCAAATGCGGCATCGTGCGCAAGCGCAACGGCGTGGAACTGTGCTGGGGCCTGGGCGAATACGGGGACCACAAGTGGAGTGCCCGCTTCCGGGTCACCGGCCTGGTGCAGGCCCTGGACGATGCCGATGCCTTCAATTTCATGTTCGTGAATCCCGGCCTGGCGGCGGAACCGCAGCACGTGCGGGTGGTCATTTCCCCGGCCTTCGAATGCCCGAAGTGGACCACCGACAATACCCGCGTATGGGGCTTCGGCTATTACGGGGATATCAATGTGCGCAGTGGCAACGTGGTGGCCGAATCGGCCGAGCCGTTTGAGTACAACAGCAAACTCATAGCCCTGGTAGCCTTCGACAAGGGCATTTTCCAGCCGGCGGTAACGCGGGGCGGAGACTTCGACAGCATGCTGCAGGAGGCCCTGGAAGGCAGTTCCTATGGCGAAGATGACGACGACATGCCCTGG
>Ga0265299_10004953_pt1 | contig 12468 bp, 26 predicted proteins | sample AusTroGonzalo_MG_4_FD_193485 | JGI IMG/M metagenome (GOLD analysis project Ga0265299, IMG submission 193485) | Bovine rumen microbial communities from tropical cattle in Woodstock, Queensland, Australia - Gonzalo_02 | ecosystem: Host-associated > Mammals > Digestive system > Stomach > Rumen ...
TGAATGCGTTAAGGCATATGATGAGCATGAGTATAAAACTCTTACTGATGTAGTTGCTGCCCGTAGTAAGAATGGAACTTCTGCTGATGAAATTAAGACTATGATTGCCGCTGTTGCAGAAGCATATCCTGATTTGAAAAGTCAGAAGAATTATCAGGATCTTATGAATGAACTTGCTATTACTGAGAATAAGATTTCTGAAATGAGGAAGTATTACAATAAAAAGGTTACTAATTACAAGCGATTTATTCGTCAGTTCCCTAATAAACAGATTCTCAATATGATGGGATATGAATTCAAGGATTATGAACGACTTGAATTTGAGAATACTTCTGTTGATGCCCCGGCTGTAAAATTTAGTTAAATGATTACTACCCGCGAAATATTATTTTCAATCATTATTTTCGTGTTGATGCTTGGAATTGGATTATGGCTTCATGATCCAATTCTATTTCCTGTACAACAATCACAACTGGAAACCATTTCTGCTATTCAAATTGATAAAGATGTAGATAAATTTGATTATATCGGTAGAACAGATGTAGGAGATTTCCTTGCTAATGGTACACTTTCCACTCCAGATCCTGTAAGTATTCCAGATATTCCTGGTAAGTATATGTATATTGAAAAGACAAAGGAAAAATATACAATGCATACAGAAACATATACTACTACGGATGATGAAGGTCATACGCATACTCATACCAGGACTTATTGGAGTTGGGATGTAGTAGATGTAAATCATGTAAACTGTAATTATTATACATTTCTTGGAAAGACATTTCCGGTAAGTTCAGTTCATTTTAATATACATTGGCATACTACATATTATGATACTATCAAAGAATCAAGTGATATACGATATATTTATTATATCTTTCCTATGACTGCAGATGGTTGTATGACTGGAAATGTAAAGGATAAAACATATAATCATTTAGTATTTAATCATAATAGAAGTGCACAGAATATTATAGATTCTGCAGAAACTAAAATCACAATATCAAAAGTCCTATATTGGTTTATGTGGTTATTAATAACCGGAGGATTAATATTTGGTTTTTATTACTTAGAAAATGATTGGTTAGAAGATGATAACTAAAAATTACTTACACATTTTTAAAGTTAACCATCGTGGATTGAAAGATGGTGAACTTGTTGTAGCTCAAAATGTTCAGGAAGCAATTAAAAAATTTACTGAATATTATGAGACAGATATCGATATATTTCCTGACGGTATAACAGGCGTTACTGAACACTGTTATTATGAAGTAATTGATGAATCTGAAAAATATGAGTAGAAAGAAAATTTGGCATAGATTAGATGATTGCTCAGTTTATGAATTGGGTGATTGGCCAGAATTTAACCGTAAACTTTATATTCATACGGTGCATGGTTATTATCTCGGTCATACTAATGATGTATCTGATATTTATTTTGATGAACCTATTCATTGGAATGGTCCAATTCAGATTCCAAGATTTAATACAAGTATGATTAAACGTTGGAGATATGTTACTGATGAAGAATATAATGAATTAAAGGGGTTTGAACCTGTGGAGGAATAATTATGTCGAAGGAAGTACTTATTCAAATGTGTGAAGAAATGATCGCGGAACTTAGAGATTGTATTGATAATCTTAATGATGATTGGGGTGATCTAAAAAGTGAGTGGAAAGATATTATTTTCGATGCTTATAAGATAATTTGTAAGTAAATATGAAAATGCACGAAAATAATGAATTATTTAAGGATCTTAGTTGTAGATTGCCTTATGGTGTAATGATTCATTCAGAAGGATGGAATCCTGAAAAACTTGAATCTATAGTCGAAGGCAGATATAATGATGAATGGTTTACAACTAAGCCTATATTACGTCCAATTTCTTCTATGACAAAGGAAGAAAAAATGGATTTACTTGTTGTATCTAATGGGATTGTCTTTTATGATAATGGAACAGATACAATCAGGGTTCATACATATAATTTTGTTGAACAGAAATATGATACAAATGCTTTTATATATATTATAAAGGTATTTGATTGGTTAAATGAAAAACACTTTGATTACAGAGGATTAATAGAACAAGACCAGGCCGAAAAAGCTCCAGAACAAATGTATATACATTTTGGAGATATGAAAACTGTTATTGAAAATATTGAACATAAAGATAGATTATAATATGGATATAGGAAGTGGTAATGGATATCCGGCAGGTACATTAAGTAATTTTGCTCCGCATCCATTTGAAATAGACGGTGTACAATGTAATTCAATGGAAGGATTTCTTCAATCATTGAAATTTGAATCTGTTGATATGCAAAAACATGTATGTACACTTGTTGGTAAAGCAGCTAAATTTAAAGGAAAGAAAAAGAAATGGTTTCAAAAACAAGAGCTTTACTGGTTAGGTACTGTTTATAAAAGAGATAGCGATGAATATCAAAATCTTTTAAATAGGGCTTATAATCAGCTTTATAAAAATGAAGGATTTAGAAAAGCATTGGAAGCGACAAAAGGATGTACATTAACACACTCTATAGGTAAAAACAAAATAAATGAAACAGTATTAACTACTTCAGAATTTTGTGGGAGGTTAACATATCTTAGAGATAAAGGATTATTGCCTGAAAAGGAAATAAGTAAAACAGAACAATTAAATTTATTCTAATGAAACCAAATAAAGATAAAATACTACCTAAATATGAATATGTAACTTTAATCATCCGTCATGAACAGGTAGAAGGATATTATTTAACAAAAAGCCCATATGAAGGACAACCTTATGGGTGTTATGATTTTAATGACATTAAATTTTATATAAATAATAAGTTTACAAACTATGATGCATTTAAATATCATGAAAAATTAGATATGAAGACATTCGGGGATGTATTAACTTTTATTAATAAATTAGGAGGGTGGTATGTCAGTTTAATAACACCTATTGTTGAAAGTACATCAAGTACAAATATCAGTACAACTAAATTTATATATACATTTGAAAGATCTGTTTAACATCTGGTAAATTTTATTTTTAAGTATATATTTCAAAATATATTGAAGTGTACTTAAAATGAATATTCCAGAAAAATGCAAAGATTGTATTTTCTTTCATATAGATAAAGATAATAATTATAAATGTATGCTTAGCCATAATTTAAGCATGGCAGCAGGATGTCCTAATAAAAAGAAAGATAATGAATATTTTTAAAAAGTTTTTAGCTGGATTTTTAATTGCTATCGGAGGATATGCATTTCTTAAAGTTGGTGGAATAGCTGGAGCATTTCTATTTGCTTTCGGTATTATCGGGGTTGTAAAATTAGAAACACCACTATATACAGGTATAGCAGGAACTAATGAAAAGTTTTGGACTAAAATGGAAGTTTTAGCCCTAAATATTGGTGGTGCTTCACTTGGCGCATGGTTAATGCATTTTACATATGATGGTGCTGTATTAAATAATATTAGTCCTATTATTTTCAATAAATTAATGTCACCCTGGTATGTTTCATTATCAAAAGCGATAATGTGTGGTGTAATTGTTGATATTTCCGTATTTCTTGCCAAACGTGATAATTCCATGATCCCTCTTCTTATTGGTATTCCAACTTTTGTTGCTTCGGGATTTAATCACTCCATTGCAGATGCATTCTATTTAGGAATGGAAGATAATCTGATACTTAATTATGGTATTTGGAAACCGTTATTATATTATCTAATTGTAGTAGTTGGAAATTATATTGGATGTAATATCAGGCAAGTATGTACAAGGGATAACCTATTTGAGAATTTATTTAAGAAGGTTTGAATTTTTCAAACCTTTTTCTATTTTATAGTAAATTATAAACAGTATAAAATGAAAGAACAGAAAATAGTAAAAGCTGATAGTGAATATGAAGCTAACCGTTCAATTGAAAAACTTAGAAAAGACGGTTGGTTAGTAACACAAATCACTGCAGCAAGATCCCAATATGTGGAGATACTTTATATGTTATTTGAACGTGAAACTGAAGAAAATATTCCGATAAATGATTGATAATTCCAAAGAATATATTCTTTGTGCGGCATGGCGAAGAAAAGAACCTAGAAAAGTTAAGGGTAAGCCATATAAACCAGAGAATAATGATATCCTTTTAATTGAAATAGGTTATAGGCATCATGATATTTATGACAGGTTTGAAGGTGAACTTGAAGTAAGTAATGATGCTATGGGTTTTTATACTTCTAAAGGAAGATTTGTATCTCGTACGGAAGGTATGAAAATAGCATATGAAGCTGGTCAAATGACTAAAAGAGGTGCTATTTGGACGCAACAAGATATTGATGAAGATTGGCTCCGAGATGAAAATGGACAATCAATTAAACTTAATGTAAAACCTGGTGAATATAAACCGTTAATTTCTGAAGATTTATATTGTTGTTCACCTGATGGTAATAGTATAAATGAGTAATATCTGTAATAAAATATTGAAATTTTCTATTTTATTACTATAATATTATAGCATAAATATAAAAATGACAAACGGAATTACAGAATTAGAAAACTTATTTAAAAATAATTTTATGTCTGAGGGGGATTGCCTTCAGGCTATTAAAAATATTATATCTAATGGATCAACTTGGTGGACTACCGAAAGCCCTATGATATATACTGATAAGAATAAAATATATAGTATAGTTCCGGAAACAACAAAAATTGTAGAAGAACATAAAGAAAAAGAAATAACTAAACCTGTTAAAAACTTAAAGTCTAATAAGAAAAGGAAAGCTGCTGTTAATAAAAATATTACACCGATAACAGATAAAAATATTAATATCTTTATCGAAAAATATTTAAGAAATCATCCAGAGATTATTGAAAATTATTTAAAAGAAAATTTAAGGATTGATTTTAAAAAAGCAACAACAAGTGGCGGTGATACAAGGTGGGCTTTAGCTTTGTTTTTAAAAGATAAAGCATTTTCATCTTCAACATTAGGACTTAATATTTATTAAAACAAAATAAAACATGAAGAAATTTTTTACAATTATTCTTACCATCTTTCTTATGATGGGTTCTGCTTTTGCAGAAAATGTAGACACTACTAAAGTTTATTCTATTGATTCAGTGTCGGTTGTTTCATTTTATCGTAATACTGTTAATGTTGGGTCTCTTGTAAATCATCAGGCTCTTGTTTCTGAGAATCATGGTCAGGAACCTTCACATTTGTTTCGACAGATGCCTAATATTTATAGTATGAATGATAATGGTACTGAGTTTGGTTACGGATATTTTAGAATTCGTGGTCTTGATCAGACTCGTATCAATGTTACTCTTGATGGTATGCCTTGGAATGAATCCGAAGATTATGGTACATATTTTGCTAATTCACCTGACCTTCTTTCAAGTATTCATACTGTAAAGGTTGAACGAGGTACTTCAAGCACTAATAATGGTACTGCATCAAGTGGTGGCAGTATCAATCTTGAAAGTATTGATCTTCTTAAAGATACTGAAAGTTATGGATATATTGGTGGAGGTTCATTTAAGACATATAAGACAAGTATTGTTTATAATTCCGGTCTTTTTGGAAATCATAATGCAGTTCATGTAAAGGCTACTCAGCAGCAAACAGATGGTTTTAAGGATTATGGATTTAATAATTCTCAGGCTTTTACACTCAAATATGGATATTTCTTTAATTCAAAACATTCTATTGATGTTCTTTCATTGAATGGTCGCCATCGTAATGGTCAGGGTTGGCTTGGTAATACTCTTGCTGAACTTGAAGTAAATCCTCGTGCAAACGGTAATACTTATAAGGAAGATGATGAATGGTTCCAGACTGTAAATAAGATTCAGTATAAGGGATGGTTTGGCGATAAAGTTCTTCTTACTTCAAGTGTATATCTCCAGTATCAGAATGGTTGGTATAATATTGATAATCTTCCAGCAAATGTTGGGCTTGGTGTCTGGACTCTTGGACTTACTCATTATCTATATGGTGGAAATGTAGCGGCTAAATTTTATCTTAATAATTTTACTCTTACTGCCGGTACTAATATATATGCATACCAGCGTAGGCATTATATGAATGATGATGTAAAGAATAAGTATACTGGAGATGTAAGTGATTTTTATTATGATAATACCGGTAAGAAGAATGATGCTAATGTATTTGTAAGCGGTATTTATAAGGTTGGTAAATGGAATTTTGGAGCTAATGTACAGTATCGTCATGTAGATTTTGCATATACCGATAATTATAATCCTCTTTGGTCTTGGGGTACTGGTAAATTTGATACAAATTGGAATTTTATCAACTATGGTGCAAATATTGATTTTAATATCAATAATTCTAATAAACTTTATGCAAGATTTGCAACCGTAAATCGTGAACCTACAAGAACTGATATGTTTGGTGGTGTTGAGGATATTAGAACATCTAATCTTTTTAATCCAGGTAATGTTGTTCTTACCACTAATAAAGCAGAACGTTCTTATGATGTTGAACTTGGCTATGTAGTCGCTACCGATAAGATTGAAGCTAATGTTAATCTTTATTATATGAGATTTGTTAATGAAAGAGTTTTGAATGGTAAACTTGGATCAAATGGCCTTCCTCTTCATGATACTGCAACAAATTCTTATCGTACTGGTATTGAAGTAAGTATGGACTGGAATTTCTGGAATGGATTTCATTATGCTCTTAATACTTCACTTAGTAGAAATAAAGTAAATACTGAAACATTTAAAGATAAATATCATATCCTTACTCCTGCATTTACTTTAAATAATGATATTTATTATAAGGGTAAGAATTGGAGACTTGGTTTTAATAATCATTATCATTCTTCAATGTATATGGATATGGATAATGAACATAAGATTCCATATTATTTGACTATTGGAATGTATGGTAATTATCGTTGGAAGAATATTGAATTTGGCGCAAGAATCAATAATCTTGCTAATAGGGTAAATTATTATAATGCAATGGTTGATAATGGAGTAGAATATTACTTTAGAGAAGCAGGTATCAATTTCTTTGCTGATCTTAAATTCTACTTTTAATCTAAGTATAAGGGGGTTGAATGTTCTCCCTTATATTTCTATGTTTAACTATTAATAACAAAAAATATGAGTAAAGAAGAATTACTTAACTTATTCTATGAACATGAAGATATGATTGATTGGGAGAGATATGATTTTGTTGATCCTCCTTATTGCTGGTCTGTTATGTTTGGATTTGAAGTTGATGGATATAAGTTCTCTGGAGATGGAAATGAAGTTGTTGGGGAAGATGAAGAACTTGAAGAACTTTGGGTTGAAACTCCCGAAGGTGAAAATATTTGTTTGATTGAAAGGAGATAATAATATGAAACGAGTTGTTATTGATTGTGAAAGAAATGATTGGGAAGATATTAAATGCGGAGGACCTCAATTTTTAGGTTTTGATTTTGTAGTTGATGACTCTGAAAATAATAAAGAACTTGAAAAATTTTTAAGAGAAACTCTTAAAAAATCAGGTAATCCATGTATTGGTATTCGTATTTATGATATAAAAGATCCGAAAGTTTGGAGTAGAAAGGAAATGGAAGAATGTATAAAAAACAATAAGTTTTAATATGAGTAATTTTATACAAGTTCAAATATATTGTAAATATGATGGATGCTGCTTTGATGATATCCAAACAAGTCGTAAACCGTTTATTACAATAAATATAAATGAAATATCTACTCTTGGACCTAAAGAAGATTGGGGATTCTGTGATAAATATTGGGAATATCCATACCGCAAATTAAAAATGCATAATGGAGATACATATTTATGTGTGCTTGAAAGTGCAAATGAATTAGATAAAAAACTATTAGAAAAATGAAAAAAATAGGAATTTGTTTCGGTGGTTATTGCCCACTTCACCAGGGACATATGGATGTCATTATGAGAGCTAAAAAAGAAAATGACATCTGTTATGTTATTGTATGCGGATATGAGAATGAACCCCGTGGTTGGGAAATTAATCTTAATCTTGATGAAAGGTTTGAATTAATTAAAGATTTCTTTAAGGATGATGAACAAATCAGGGTTCATAAGATTAATGATACCGAACTTGGACTTGATGAATCAATGTCAGATAATAACTGGCAGATTTGGCAGTATAAAGTAAAATCTATCATTGATCAAGAATTTCCTTATATTAAAAAAACATATATACCTTGGGATGGAACATTGAAAATGGTTGCTACAGATTATCCTATTACCTGGTATGTAGCTGAACCGTTTTATAAGAAATGCATTGAGAAGAATAATATTCTTGAAGGTGATGTTGTTCTTGTAAAGAAAACAAATCCTGTATCAGGTACACAGATTCGTAAGAATCCCGTAAAGTATTGGAATAAGATTACTAAACCGTTTAAACAGTATCTTTGTAAAAATATTCTTGTTATCGGTACTGCAAGTGAAGGTAAATCTATACTTGTAAAGGATATCAGTAGATATTTTGATATTCCATATTCTCCTGAATATGGTAGGGAATATATGGAAGATAAACATATTACTGATGTTGATTTGACTGTAGATGATTTTTTAGCTTTCCTTGATGGACAGGATTATAGGAATCTTATAGACAGGTTTGATTCAAAGAACGGTGTATTTATTTCAGATACTGATAATACAGTAACTCTTATGTATGCGCTTGCATATGTTGAGGATGAAAATATCAATCTTTCTGAAGATGATTATAATAGGTTATATCAGCATGCAAAACTAATTCAAAAAGATTCAAAATATAAGTGGGATCATATTTTTATTTTTCCTCCTTCAAAAGAATTTGTTGATGATGGATGCAGATATATGAAGCAGGCATCTATGGATGAAAGAGAAAAGAACTTTACAAAGCTTCAAAATCTTGTTAATGAGTTTTATCCTGAAGTCAGTAAAACATATTTAACAGGTACATTCCTTGAGAATTTTAATGAAGTAAAGAATTATATTAATAGCTTAATTGAAGGATAATGAAACATTTTAGTGATGATGGTTGTAATAAACAACCAGATTATGATTATAGTTTATTTCATCGATATAATGATGAAAAGAAAGATAATTATGATAAACCAATAGGTGTTCATTTTGAATCAAATCCGGATAACTGGTATGAAAGTAGTATAAAACATTTTCAAGATTAATAACCATGACAAATAAAGAAAAAATAGCTGTAGAATATACTTTATATAAATTACGATATGATTCTTGTAAGTTATATGATGATAATGGACATGCAAATGGTTGGGATTTTGAATTAGATAAATTTTTTAGTATTGATAGAGTAAAAAATTTAGGAGATAGTGTATGGTATGTATGTGTAAGGTATACACTAGATTATTTAAAAGGTGGTATAAAGTATTATAAATCAAGATTTAAATCTAAGTTAGATGAAAAAACATATAAAAATCTAATGAAAGATATGAAAGAATGTATAAATAGTTTACCTTCTACATTATCTAATGATTTAACATATTACTATAATACATATAGAGGATATACATATAAAAGAAAGGTATGAAAGTAGTATAAAACATTTTCAAGATTAATATGGAATTTAAAGATTTAAAAAATAAAGCTAAAAGAGAACTTGCTGCTGCAATTAAAAAACAAGAAGAAATGATTAATCAACAGCAAGAATTAATAAATAATCTTCAACTTAATTTTGATAATATTGATAGGTTTAAACCAGGCAATATGATCAAAAAAGATTCAGAATATTATTTAATTGCCGGTGAACCGTTTATAGTTGGAAATCGTTTAAAAATTCCTATTAGACATCATATATATCCAATATTAAATATGTTTATTGGTCACCCACATAGTATTACTATGAATATGTCTGGGGCTATTGATATCGCTGAAGTACCATTGGATCAAATGGATAAAGTTAATATTGTATCTGTTAAAGATATGTTTTATGATAAAAAAGAAAGTATAAGACCATCAATTCCAGATACAATTAAAGGGCTTAAACTAAGAATTGAAAGATGTAAAAGGGATATTGAGGAAGCAAATAACAAAATCGAAGATTATACAAAGGAAATAGAAATATATAAGAAATATGATTTTGATAAAGAATTTGAAATAATTCTTAATAAATATTTGAATTCTGATAGTTTAAAAGAAGCTATTAAAGATCAAACAAATTATAGTGGATATAAATATACATATAGTGCAATATAATGTTTAAAGTAATTATAGCAGGAGGGCGTGATTTTAATGATTATGAACTTCTTAAAAAGAAATGTGATTACTATTTGCAATTTGTTGAAGATGAAGTAGTTATTATTTCTGGAATGGCAAGAGGTGCAGATTCATTAGGTGAAAGATATGCACAAGAAAGAGGATTAAAACTTGAAGGTTATCCAGCTAATTGGAAATTATATGGTAAATCTGCTGGATTTAAAAGAAATCAAGTATTAGTAAAAAATGCATCAGCTGCTATTTGTTTCTGGGATGGGAAATCACCAGGAACTAAGAACACAATTGATTTATGTAAACAAAAAGGAATACCTTGTAAAGTTGTAAAATATGGAACAAACCTATAATGATTTAATTAAAGTATTGGAGAAGTATAAAGATCATAAATTATCTATTACTACTTCAAATATACCATATCCTGATGGAATAACAAGATGTGATGTTAGATTTTTTGATGAAAATGAAGACTTTATTATAGGTATAAAAACATCATATGATACAGAAAGATTATATACAATAAATACAGAGATAATAAATATATGAATCAGTTTTTCTTAAAAGATTTGGATAATTCCGGTATTAAGTTTACAATGTATCAAGGATGGGATGGTGATGTAAGTCTTACCATGATGGATGAAAAGGGAAGAACTTATAATGTAAGAGTTCCTATGGGACCAAATGCTGGTGATCCAAATGAAGATGTAGAAGATATCAGATATATTAAAGGAGCTCTTAGAAATCTCATGATGGAATTTAAATATCAATCAGGGGAAATCAGTAAAGAAGAAATTATGAGTTGGCGAAATGCACCTAAGGTAAGACCTTTTGAAGAAAAATGGTATGAATAATAAAAACAAATATTTTGATTATATTTTCATGCTGCTTGGCATAATTATCCAGGTAGTATGTTTTATATTTACTGGTGATGCTGTTTTATCTTTTATCTGTGGATTAAGCGGTGTTATAAATGTAGTTCTTTGCTCTCAGAAGAAACTTTCATTTTATTTCTTTGCTTATATACAGATGTTTACTTATATCATAATTATATTTCAGCAACATCTTTGGGGTGAACTTGTTGAAAATATATTTTATGTAGTTACTACGACTATTGCATTATTTCTTTGGATAAAGAATTATAATAAAGAGGAAAAGGAAGTTATTGCACGTAAATTATCTAAACAAGATTGGATATTATGTTGCACTATATTCATCCTAAGTACTATATTATTATATATTATATTGTTAAGAACTAATGATCCAAGGCCATTTTTAGATGCAATATCAACAGTACCTGCATTTATTGCTCAGATACTTTTGATGCTACGTTATAGGGAACAATGGATTATGTGGTTTATTGTTGATATTGCTACATTAATTCTTTGGATTAGTATTGGAAATATATTTATGATTATGCAATATATTTTCTGGACAATTAATTGTGTTTACGGATATATAAAATGGAGTGAATAATTATGACGAAATTACTTATTACTTTACTTATTTGTATGATTTTATTTCCTATTGGTGCATATTTCATACAAAAACATAATTTAAATTATTATAAACTTAATGGAAGGGATCCATTAGAGATTCAGTGTTGGTTAAAAACAAGAAGGTGGTATTCTAATTTTAGAGACAATATTCAGCAATCTGTTCTTGAAGAATATAGGACAGAAGATGGTAGTTTACATGTTGATGAAAAGATAGATCAGGAAATTGCATATAAATTAGATTCAATACTTTCTGGTAGTTTTGATAAAGAAACTATATCTGCTGCATTTTCCTGGCCAGATACTCCAGAAGGTACTAAATATTGGGGAAATAAAGAATATGATTTTCTTAAATGGTATTACGGGCAATTTATCGATTTTCATTTATTTAAATAATTAATATGGAAACAAGGCAAATAATTCAAGGACATATTTACTATCTTGTTTTAAATTGTATATATGATAGATGTGAAGATAGAAGTATCGTAGCAATCTCAGAAGATAGGAACAAGTTAATTAACTTCTATGAAAGTAATTTACTTCCATATGAAGAAAGATATCGCGATGAAGGTGGAATGTATCGTAGTTTTATGAAAGGACCTCTTTATGAATACAATCCTGCTATGTATGAATCTTTGAATGATTGTATTAAAGATGAATGGTTTATACTTGATGATATAGACCGTATAAAAATGAAATATTATGTAGTTGAATAATGGAACGACCGCCTAAGAAACCAAAGAT
>Ga0265299_10004956_pt1 | contig 12464 bp, 16 predicted proteins | sample AusTroGonzalo_MG_4_FD_193485 | JGI IMG/M metagenome (GOLD analysis project Ga0265299, IMG submission 193485) | Bovine rumen microbial communities from tropical cattle in Woodstock, Queensland, Australia - Gonzalo_02 | ecosystem: Host-associated > Mammals > Digestive system > Stomach > Rumen ...
ATGTTTACAAGAATTATAAAATTGTGAACTGTGCAAAAAAGGACCTTGATGTAGATAAGCTACTCGATGAACTTGTTGAACTCAAGAACCAACGAATTACCCTGATTTTGAACAAGTTCAACAGTGCTTCGCCTCACAATCGTTACACTTTCTTCCGTGAAATTCACGGCAACCGAATTGTGTATCTGAACGAAAAATCTAATATTGTGTTCGTGGTGAATACTGACATTCACGACTTCACTTATGACCACAATAATTTTGACAGAGCAATGTTTGACCGACTCTGGGTCGCAACTGTGGAGAAATAAACTATGGCTCATATTTTCAAAGAACAATTCAAAATTTTCAAAGATGTAAGTCACAAAGATTTGGAAAAGGCAATTAATGATTTTGCTTTGAACCACAAAATTAACTCGGTTGATGTTAAGCTTCAATCCTTTTCAGAGAAAGGTAAAATGATGTGTGACCGAGTTAATCCTTTTGGTGATACAGCAACTATCTATATTGCTACTGTATCTTACCAGATGGATTATACCGAAAAGATGGTAAGCGAAGGTCTGCAACAATGGATGCAGCAAAAAATGAAGAGTGAATTGGCAAAGCGTGAAGCTTCTCCGCACTGGCGTTATGAAAAGTACAATTATGTTGGTACTGGCAGGGACATTTATAAGGAAATTGCTGAAAGCATTGTAAAGTCTCCGCAGTACGAAAATGTACGAAAGAGTCTTGAACAAAAATACAGCGAGAAAGATTAACTATGGCTAAGCGATTAGAAATTTCTGATTACATCATTGACACAGTACTGGCGAAACTTCGTCTTAATTCAAAACCTGTGCCAGCAAAAATTAAAAACAAACAAAACATTCAAGAGTTTGTTTTGGATTATCCTATTGTCTTTTTGAATAAAATTGTATCTGAAGTAGAAGAATTTGGCTTGTTCGCTGTCGCAGTTAAAGGTCCAACACAAGCACAAAATTCTATTGCCGTGGAGGTATAAGATGAAACCAGCAGTATCTGCATTAAATGATTGGCTTAAAACTATTATTGTTCATAAATCATTTAATTATGTGCCTATCTATAAGTGTAACTCCCATTATGCTTGTATTAATCTTTGCACTGCTCAGCAATATAGTTATGTTTCAAACCATTACGAAAATACAAGTATTGCAACCATTGTTCTGGCAATTGAAGAAATTAATGGTAAACTTACAAACATTGTCAGATTTAGCTTGTCTATGCCAACAGGATTTGTTGAATATAATGCTGGTGATAAATGTAGATATGAAGATTTTACAAACATAACCTTAAAGAATCTTATTGATTTTGTAGAATTTTTTATGAAATTGTATCGTCAATCCGAAAGAGGTTCTTTAAGTTCTTTGTATAATATTCCTAATCACAATAATATGGGTTTTGCACAAGATTATAAACCTTTTACGGGTGGTTTTGAAAAGTATTTCAAAGACCATCAAAAAGAATATGACAAGTTTCTTGAATACAGAGAAATCTTGTTTAACTTTTTGGAGAGAAATTCTAAAATCAATGCAAAGAAAAAAGATGTAAAAAAGGACTTTGTAAAGGAATAATTATGAAATTGAAAACTGATACCCCTATGCTTCATTTGCGAAATTTGCTTGTGGCTCGTGGTTTTGATGTAGAACCAGCTAACAATCCTTGTGGTGCTGTTGCAGCCACAACATACAATGTTTATACTTTTAAAAAGTTGGATAAAATTCTTGTTGCCCAATTTTGGACTACGGCTGTTTGTTCTAACATATTGGACTCCATATACGCACCAATTCACGGTGCTGTGGTCTATCTGCCCAGCGGTGAAAAGATTTGGTATGATGATTTGAACACAGAAAACTATTCCTTAGACGTGTCGGAACGTGTCTTAAACGAATATCCAAATATTTACGGGGTGGTTTATAAAAAAAACTTAATGTAAATAAAAAGTTACTATTTTTAGCAATAAGTTTATTGACAATCATAAGTTTATTTGTTATATTTAAACTGTAACAATGAAACAATGAGGTAATCAATGACTTACGAACTTTATTCTGCAAGCACAAATGCTGGTATGGATTTGGAATACGCACTTTCTTCTGCGAATTTGCTTCCCAATTCTTATTTCTCTTGTGTTCCTGTAGAAGGTGACCATAATCGTTGGACTATTGATACAGACAATGAAAATTTGCTTGCTTTGTTTCAATGGTTAAATGAAAATCCCAAGGACGCTTACGCTGTTCTGAATGACTTTTCTTTCACAATTAAAAATTTTTAATGAGGTAAAACTATGAACTTCAATCAAATCGCAGACACTCTTAAGAAACTCAAACCTGCTGCAACCATCATTACTCCTTCCAATCACGGTTGCGGACTGACCAACAACATCATTAAGTTTGTTGCTGAAGAATGGAATATCACACCTATTCCTATAATGGTCTATGATGTTTTGACCATCAAGGAAATTTGTGGTAAGTTCACCAACAATCCGGTTTGCCTTATCATTGAGGATTTTAACAAGCAACCGCTTATCACACGAAAGTTCATAATCAACTGCGTTATTGGTGGTGATAATGTTCTTCCTGTTGATTCTAAAATCATTTTGATTAATGACTGCGACAATCCATCTGTCTGGGAATCTGGCGAATTTGATGTTGAAACTGTCAAAAAGCTTTGTTCACTTCGTATGGACCGCACTGAACCTGAAGATGGATTTACCTTCCGAAAGGTTTGTCAATATGTGGAAATGTTCTGCGACAATGACAAGTTGGATTATCTAATCAAACTTTGTCAGGAAAAGAAAAACAACCTTCTTCAGACGGAAGTTCATTCCATTATGGATAACCTTCACCGTGAAAAAATTGAATTGAAGGAAACCGACGAAAAGACATTCCTTGACAAATAAAATTTTGTTGTTACCTCATAAAAAAACCACGGATTTAGTTCCGTGGTTTTTCGTTTTAAATAAAGGAGTTATTTCCAGAATCAATCATACACAGCCATTTTTGCAAGTGTTCGTTTGACTCCATCCAAAAACCCTTTTCATTAATGAAGTTATATTGCCAGTTTAGTACTTCATTATAGTTTTCCTTTTTGCACAGAGACCAAAAGATCTGGTCAATATCTTCCACAGTTGCTGTATCAATGATTTTACATTTAGGATTAATTTCTTCGTAAGGAGACCATTTATCCTTTGAAAAGACTGAGCCAAGCAACACGGTACCGGCAGCACAACTTTCAGTATGACGAAGAGCACTCTTACACTTGTTAAAATTATTTTCAACCAATGGTGCAATTTGGAAGTCAGCATTCAATGACATAACGTGTCTAGGATATGACTGACTATCCACCCAAGGAACAAAACGAATTTTATCCTTTATGCTTTCCCAAAACCAAGGTAATGCTCCCATACAAATGAAGTTGATTTTTTCTTCTTTAACATTCTTGATAACCCAATCACACCAAGCATTATCCATATCACCTTTCAATGGAGTAACACCAGGAAAACCTTGTGGTTCTTGTGGACTTGGCTTTCTAGCAGGAATTGGATTACGATAGTGACAAGGAGAACCAGAATATAGAACTGTTGGTTTTACCAAATCTTCAGTTCTATCCTGTTTTCTTGGATAGCTCCACAAAAATCTAGGAACAACATTTGGAATAACAGATACTTTCTTTACTGATGGGAAGCGTTCAAGCAATTTGACTTTCAAGAACTCAGTTGAAACAACCATTTCATCAAAGAGCGGGAATGTTTTTTCAGCTACATCAGTAGTTCCTTTAATATCAAAATGGAGCGAAGCTGTGTTATAATCAGGAATTCCTTGACCGTCAATTTCCCAGACCTGGTCGTCAAACTCAGATACTAACTTATAACCAAATTTAGGTTGAAGAGCTTTATATCTACGGACCAATTCAACATGAGCTGGAGAAACAGGACGCTGAATAATAATTGCTTTAGCACGAGCAAGGTACTGTGGGTCAAATGTTGGAATAGGCATTATAACTGGTGTAAAGCCAAAGTGTTCGTGTCCGCAATACCATAAAGCATTGTGTCGGAGTCGGATGTGAGAACAACCTGACGCGTCGCCAACGTAAATTAAAACCAATGATTTTCCATCAATATTTTGTGTGTTTGCATTTAACATTTATTCACCTCAATTAAATTTTTTATAAACATTTTAGTATTTATGTTATCATTTACCCAATCAAGTTCTTTAATTCTAATAAGTTTAATACCTTTAGATTCTGCTAATAAAACTTTATTATTGTCATATTCCCAAATTTCCTTTGCGGTCATTTGTTTTTGGGAAATAATATCTGTTGGTTCAAATACTCTGCTATCTGCGTGCCAATAAACACCATCAAATTCAAATCCAAGTTTTAAATCTGGTAAATAAATATCTATTTCTTTTCCATTTAAAATTTTTTTGTCATTTTCAATAATTTCATTTTTATATATTTCTTTAATGAAAGCTAATAAATTTTTCTCTTGATTTGATACACCGTGTTTAGGTTCACAATAAATGCACAAATTTAAATTATATTGATTTCTTTTTTTATAAAAAATATATCCAAATTCACTTTCTTTATTGCAAATAGGACATTTATAATGAAACAAACCATCATAATTTACTATATTAGGATTTAGTTTATTATATTTTAAAAAAGTTTTTTTATAAAAAATATCTCTATAATTATCGTATTTATTTTCAGACCATAGTTTTTTTACAATTTTTCTTATTTTATTTTTAGTTTCTTCGTTTTTCATAGGTGAACTTACATCGCCCCAAGATTCTTCACATTTTTTACGAACATTGGGGTCGCCAAAAGGACCGCCTATTGTATTATGAATTTTATCATAACTTTCACAAGCACGAACTGCCATGATATGAGACCAATTTTCGCCCATACTATTTGTCCAAGTTTCAATTTGTTTTCTACGAGTTTCTGCTTTTTGTTCTTCAGTTCTATTTTTCATTATATAAGAATGAAGTTCCATAGCTTCTTTGTCTTGCCCGATGACAGTAATTTGAACAATATGTATTTGGATAGCCGTGATTGAGGCCACGAAAAGGTGTAGGACCTTTGCAAATTTTACAGATACCTTCATCTTTTTGTTTAATATAGGTATCGTAATAATCTTTTGAAGAAATTTTATGTTCTTTAATGTGATTTTTTATATCACAATTTTTGCCACATATAGCACATATTTCTTTATAATTTATTTTCATTTTTTTTATCCTTTTATTGTTTAAAGACTATTTGCGGTAGTCTATAATATGTATAAAGTTGGATAAGTTAATGAACCGCAAATTCATTAACGATGTGAAAGGATTTACACATATTTCACCAACATTATACGAATTAAATATAGTAAAAGTTTCAAATTTAATTTATATATACGAATTATTTTTGTATAAGTTATGCTTGGTCAAGGTCTTGAATAGTGTCTCTTGCAGCATTGACATCTTTCTTAAGTGCGACAATATCCAACTTCTGCTGGTCACGCTGTTTAATTAGTGGTTCTTTAATCTTTACCATCAAATAGTTCTTTGTCTTTTCATCAACTTTTTCACCAATCTTCTTAATTAGGAATGCAGCATTCTGTGTATTGGTGAACTGAACATCTTCAGGCTTCAAGATTTTACCATTGAATATAAGTTCAACAGCCTTCTTAACAGCAACGATTTCTTCAAGGTCAGTTTCATTAGTACCTTGGATAACAGCGGCAATGGCTTTCATAATACCATCTACATCGTAGATACATTCACCGCTTGGCTTATCTGACAAAGTAACATCATCACCATCGGTAGCACCCTTTAAAAAGTCTGGGTCATCTTCGTGTCCGTCAAGGTCCAATTCATCTGCTTTTTTATCTGCTTCAGTTGAATTTTCATCATCAGTTTTTTCACCATCTTCTTCATCACCATCTTTGCTTCCACCAGATGAGCCACCAGGACCATCGCTTCCACCCAAATCATCTCCAAATGGGTCAGAATCATCGCCAGTATCGGTATCCATATCATCGTCACTACCAGCGTCATCTGCGAACGGATCATCATCTTCAGCTTCGCTAAGTTTGATACGTTCTGGTTTATCTAAATCATCTAAAAGATTGATTTCAGTCATTTTTTCAGCTAGAAATTCTTTAAAGTCTTTCATCTTGCTCTCCTCTATAAAAATCTCGTCAATGCGAGAAGCAATATCACACTTTTTCTTATTTTTGATATTAGACACAGTTAAGTAATCAAAAAATATTCGGGCAACTTTAGCATTTTGTTTTGTTAGCAGTATATTTAAATCTAATTTGTTTTCATCAAGTATATACTGTACAATAATTTCCATAAGTTCTTCATATTTGTCTCTTGCTGCCTCTTTAATATCAGCACTAAACTGCTTTGAAAACTTTCTGAAAAATCTTTCAAAATAACTATCTCTTTGTTGTATTCTATAATATACCGAATATTTTAAAGCCATTTAATTAGTCCAAATCAAAATGAGGTAAATCCTTCTCGTTTGTAATTACATTTGCTTCGCCGTGCATAGATTCAAGTGTCTGATTAAGTAATTCGCTGGAAGTCATATTGTAATTTTGTTGTATATTTTGCTGCACTAATGTTGTGGGGTTAGTAGCTTTTTCAAGCTTTCTAAGTGCATTTTGTTGTCTTAATTCCATTTGTTGTCTTGCTAATGCTTCTTTATTTTCAGTTACTTGATAGTCTGTTTCAGTTTCTTCCAACTGTTTGATTTTATCCAAAATACCTGAAATTTTATCTTCCATACCGGCATAAACTTCAAACATTCTTGGTGGAGCACCGACCTTACAACATTGACGCATTTCTTCTGCTACTGTTCTCAATCGTTCTACTTGCTGCTGATATTCAACATACAAGTATTCGTGCGAACGTAGCTTATATTTCTGGTCCTTTTTCTCTCCGACAGTTATATCTTCATCACTTTCGTGTAAATCTTCATCTAAGTCAACATCAGCACCATCAATATTGAATGTATCGTTTAAATTTTTAAAATTATCGTTCATATCACAACTCCAATAAACACACTTTATTTATATTATAAAAACTGACTCCTATAATATTCCAGATTTTCAGCCAAACTTTTACATCTTTTTTCTAATGCTTTACATAATTTTCTTTTAGTCTTTTTATCTTTGACTTGATTAAATGAATCAATCAAATTATCTAAAAGTTCTTTATTTTCATTAATGAACCATTCTAATTCTTTAATATCAATCATAAAATTATGTATAAGAAAAAAGACCAACTGATTAAGTTGGTCTTTTCTCATTAACAAGGAAAAAATTATTCACCAAATTTCTTATTGAAAGCTTCCGTACGAAGTTTGGTCTTAGCAGCTTCAATTCTCTGACGAATTTTAGCTTTAACTACAGCCATAATATTTTCTTCTAGTTTATCATAACGGCCTTCGTTCAAAACAGAAATCATATAACCACTGTTTTCAGAAAGAATGTTACCCTTTCTACAATAGAAGTTATAGGCTTCAGACTTGGTTTCGTCTGCAGGAGCTTCTTCGGTAGATTCTTCGGCAGGGGCTTCTTCTGTTTTTTCACCTTCACCTTCAGCAGGAGCTTCTTCAGTATTTTCTTCACCACCTTCTTCGCTACCTTCTTCAGGAACTTCTTCGGTGTTTTCTTCAGCCGGAGCTTCTTCACCTTCTGTCTTTTCACCGGTATCTTCGCCATTAGCCTTCATCATTTGGTCGGTTAATGCCTGGATTTGTGTAGTAAGAGTAGCAATAGCATCTTTCAATTCAGCTACTTCTGGGTCACTATTGGTTGTACCAGTTTCTTCAGTAGTTTCACCTTCAAAATCATCATCAAGGCCATCGTCTTCATTTGAAGCTTCACCACCTTCATCAGAAATATCGGTATCTTCTTCAGATGTATCAGCTGGTTTACTTTCAGCAGTTTCTTCAGATTTAGCTTCACCTTCTGTGCTAGCAGTATCTTTAGTTTCTTCTTCGGCTGCAACTTCTTCGGAAGATGCAGGTTTTTGTTCTTCGCCATCAAGGAAACCTTCCATTAGGCGAGCCTTCTTCCACTGAGCAAATTGAGCTTCTTCACGATTTTTCATAATTGTTTTTCTCCAAATTCTCTATTACTATATTTATATAAGTTTCTTTTTTAGAGACTTTTGACATAAGCCTTGTAATTATCACTATTTCTTATTAATTCAAACATTTGGTGAATCTTATAAGCTGTCATAAAATCCTTTTCTTCGTTAGCAATATCTTGTTCAAATTGTTTTAGATATTGTTCAATGTATTCAATAGAAGATTTCTTAACAGTTTCGGCCTGGAAAAGTGTCATTAATGTAATAGGACTATAATTCTTTTCCAATATCTTTGTATTAAGGCCTTTAGTGTTTTCTTCAATGAAATTAATCAAATTTTTTAGTACTTCGTCCTGCTTGACGGTTTCAGCGTCAGCACGAACGAGCTTAGGGATAATAAAAAGATAAAACAGTGGATTATCTTCTTTTGTATAAAATGTGCTAGATTCTTTCAAATATTTTCTTAACATAACTACCTTTATTTATCATCGTATTTGGCAGCAATTCTTTCCAAAGCCAAAGCCATTGAATTAAGAGTTGTCTTAATTTCTTTAATATCTTCTTTGATACCAATGTTTTCTTGCAAAAGGTGTTCAATATCTTTTTGCATAAGTTGTTTTTCAGTTTCAACATCAGCCAATTCAGATTTTAATTGTGCAATCTGTTCTCTTAAAGCGGCTGTATCATCATTTCGCTTTTCAGAGGTCTGTTTACGCTGAAAATAAATCACAAGATAGACGATACCTGCGGCAATAACACCCATAGGACCACTAGCTGCTAATTGTTGTATAATCTCTTCCATATTTTACCCAAATTACACTGAAAAATAAACCGTTTGATTTTTATAATATCTTCTGGCTTCAGATTCGCTTGTTGGTGCAGGGATATTTACCCATTCAACAGATTTTTGTTCTAAGTTATTTATTTCACTTCTAGCACCATTCAAGTTTTCTATTAACCATTCAATAAGTTCACTATGTTTAATGAGAGCTTTATCTTGGTCAGTATCTTTTACAGCTACAGCACTAAATAAAGCTTTCTGATAAGGGTTAATACCATCAATATCACTTTCAGCAGTTAACGAAACCCAGCCTTGTTTACCTTGTGGGAATAATAAATTATATCCATTATTGACAATGTTCAATGTAGAAATTATACTGTCATAATTTCGTACACCATAAGGCTGATTTATAGTTCCTGTTCCTGTTATGGAATCAGGTGAAAAATATATTTTAACTGTTTTGGCAAAATCAGCAGAAAGTTTTTCAATGTCTTTTCTGTTTGCGCTTATACCAGAACAAGCACTAGCATTATTCCATATAGCAGAATTAGCACTAACAGCACTAGAAGCACTTTGCCACATTCCACTAAGGTCTTTGAAACCTTCTATTGCAGAACAATCAGCCCAGGTAGCAGAATTTCTCAAAACTGTTACATAAGTGCTATTCCACAATGAAGCCGAAGCAGATAGACTTGTTACACTTGATAATGAGTCAAAATCTATTCCACTTAGTGCCGTGATAGCAGATACTTGGTTCCAGTATTCAACATCAGCAGTAGTTACACAAACACATTCATCACCAGAACCTGTTGAAGGACAACATTCGTGACCAGGAAGGGCTACAAATGCTGCCTCTGTATCGTTGGGTATGTGCCAACGCCCAGGCTGATAAACATCTATGTAAGCATCGTATTGATTTCGCATATACTATATTTATAGCTTTTTTATGAAGCTTTCTCTTCAGTTTCTTGTGTTACTTCTTCTGGTTTTTCTTCTTTATTTTCCATTCCGTAAATAACACTATAAAGTTTACATACAGCTTTATATGGGTCTTTTATTTCAAATACTTGTTCCTTTTGTAGAACTTCTTTTATTTTATCATTATTATTCAATGGTAAAATTATTTTCTTTGCTACATCAGTCCATTTAATGTATTCGTCCTTAAATTGGTTTGGTGATTTTTTAGCAGCATCTTGTAATAACACCTTAACATCATCTGTAACCAATTTTTCTACTTTACCCAAAAATTCTTTAGTATTGAACTCAGGTTCTTCCTTTTTAACTTCAGTTGAAACTTCATTCTCTTCAAATAACCATTGTGCTTCAACAGCATTCAAAGCATTCAACATATCAAAGGTATATTCAGACAAATTATTTAACTTATATGAATTAATTGTGCTTTCAGAGAAATTCTTCATAAAAGACACGTGGTTAATTATATAAATTAATGGTAAAACTTGGTCTTTATAGTTTCCTAATGCAGCTTCAATTTCTTTTAATACATCTTCTTTTGCATTCTTCTCAAGCCACTTGAAAATATCGTCCTTTGTGATTTTAATCTGTTTCTCAAGTGTAGTCATATAAGATGTAATTTCATCAGGACTCTTCAATGTATCTAAACCTAATTGAATTACATTATTATCAACTGCTTTTGTTTTGTCAGTTATTTCATTTGGAATTTGAAGTACTTCTCCTTCCTTTTCGTCAGACTTATTCTTCAAAAGTTTAATACCCTTTACGGTTGAAGAATAATCTTCAGTTTTGAAAGCAATCTTAAATTCGTTAGTAACAGGAATTTGTTTGATAACATTCAAAGCCTGATATGATTTGGTTAAAACATCTTTATACTGTTGGAAAGTATAAGATGAAATTTTTAATGGATTTGCCAAAATTTCTTCTTTATAAATGTTTACAACATTTTTCAATCCATCTACTATCTTTGTATCAGTCTTTTCAGTATCAATTTTATCAAACCAAGTAAGTAAAGCATTTTGTGGAATATTTGGCTGGTTTTTATCTATATTGCCAATATATACTTCCATTTTGCTATCTTTAAATTCATCATATAGCTTTTCTTCAAGGAATAATTTTTGAATTTTATCAATATGTTCCTTTAAGAGTACAACTGCATTCCATAATTCAGTTGATTTTCCACTTGGAGTTTGCTTTGTTTTCCAACCTTCATTAGTTTGTTCCAAAATGAAGTAACCATTCAAATCAAGGAATGAGTCATTAAAGACCTTTACTTGTTTGTAATACATTGGTACGAGTTCATCATACATCAATGATTTAAAATCATTCTTAAATATTTCACATTTATTTTTAGTTTCTTCATCAGCATCTTTAGGTAGTAAAGAAGGCAAATAATTACCCTTTTTAGCAGTTTCGTATTTTTGTTTGAAATCATTAATCTTTTTATCTACAGATTTACTTGTAATAGACTTGTATAAATCAGTTTTCTTTATAAGTTTCAATAAACTACCCAAAGCGTGAACACCTTTACCCAATAACTTCACGCCAAGAACTGCGGCTCTTGCCATATCATTTTCTAATGTGTGCTGGGCTGGAATTTTAGCAGCTAATTTACTACCTATATCAGCAATAGTAGCAATACCTTTACCAAGTAATGCCTGTGCTTTTCTACTTAAGCCTTTTGGTGGTGTATTAGTAGCTGGGTCAATCCATTTATAACCAGGCTTACTCATTTCTTCTTGTTGTTCCTTCATACCTTCATTAAAAGCTTGTTCTAATTCGTCACGCTTTTTAGTGTATTCATCGGACCATTGTTCGCTTGTTTTATTAATTCCTTCAAAACGAGTTTCTGGTTTAGCAAGCAATTCTCTTAATTCTTTTGCTTTGTTATAAACATCAGAATCTTTTTCTTCTTTGCTTAGTTTATGATTAACTGTGTTACAAGCAGCAGCATATTTGAAATAATCGTCTAAGTCTGTTAATTGTTGGATTATATTGTCAGGGTCATTTTTAAATACATCATTTGTAGTTTCAGCAAAACTTTCACCAGATATATAGGAAATACAAAATAGTGTAGAACGATAAGCAACTGTTTTACCTAGTGATTTAAAATTTTCTCTATCATAAGAATTTACTTTTGTTTCAGCCTTATATGGTGTTTCCACACATTTAATTTTTTGTTTATAATCATCACCTTTTTGAGTTTTAAATTCTTTCCAAGCCTTACTATTTTTTAGATTATTCTTTAATTCTTCTGACATTTTATTATCAGTAGATTTATCATAAAGAATTTTATCCTCATCATCATAATCATAGCCGTCTAAAACTTTGGTTATTTTATCCACAGAATCGTATTTTTCTGCTTCACTTTCGTATAAACTATTTTTGATGTATTTGCTAAAATTTTTCATAATATATTTATTACTTTAAAAAACCAGAACAAAAGTTCTGGTTTTTATTTTAGTCAAGCAAATTCAGATTAGAAATCTTCGTCTTCGTCAGCGCCTTCTAAGTCGTCTTCGTCAATATCATCAAGTTCGTCACCATCAATATCTTCATCATCAAGGTCTTCATCGCCTTCGTCTTCAACAGGCTTGTAAACGATGTAACCA